>Ga0116146_1000024_pt1 | contig 169310 bp, 141 predicted proteins | sample AD_JPNHG2_MetaG_FD_89748 | JGI IMG/M metagenome (GOLD analysis project Ga0116146, IMG submission 89748) | Active sludge microbial communities of municipal wastewater-treating anaerobic digesters from Japan - AD_JPNHG2_MetaG | ecosystem: Engineered > Bioreactor > Anaerobic > Digestate | place... | reverse complement strand
GATCATCGCGTTTACGGATTTTCTCTGTTCCGCCTGCATGAGGTTTTATGAGACCGGGCACTACCTCATGTCGCGCTTCCCCGGGAAGATCCGTATCGATTATTACAGTTTTCCCCTTGACACAATGTGCAACAGACATATACCGAAGACGGTATATTCCAATTCATGCGTGGCGGCACAGGCCTTCAGCGCGGCAGCACGCCGGGGAATATTCAGGGAGTTCATAGACTATCATTACAGTCACTACCGGGCTAATAGTGCCCGCATCAATTCCGGCGATGTGATGGCCGGCTTCAGGGACTATTTCAAAGAGCGCTCGAACGACCATGAATACCGGATATTTTCACGGGAGATCATGTCTGAGGCTTCGCGTTCTTCAGTTCAGGATAATGCCGAACTGGGGGGCGCCATGAAGGTCCGGGCGGTTCCGACGATTTTTATTAATGGCAGGCGTCTGGAAGGAGTGCCTGACGCAAGGCTCCTTGAACAGGTGCTGGCGCGGGATTTATTTCATGACTAGGCGGCGTGGCTCCTTATGAAGATCATGACCAATATACGAATACATATCATCCTGCCCTGTGCGCTTGCGGCCATTGCTTTTTTTTCCGCGGAATCGGTCCACGGTGAGGACAAACAATCGCCCCTGGGCGACATCATCATCGGCGCGAAGGCCGGCTATTCAATGATCGAGGGTCATTATAAGAGCCGGTTCAAGGGCTCGTATACAGTGGGCGGCACCCTGTCGTTCGGCAGCCGGGGGATCGTGCCGTATTTGATGGGCGAACTGGACCTGCTCTATTCCCGCTATCCCATGAAGGAGAGCGGCAGATCCTATCTTGAGACGGTTTCACTTGCTGCCGGCCCGCTGTTCTATTACCCGATCGTGCCGCACCTCCAGGCATATCTCGGGGCATCGGCCATGGGCTCCTATGTGCACCTCTTCGCCAGCAGGTCGCACCAGAATGTTAAGTCCCTGAAGCCGGGACTCCTGGCCAAGGCGGGTTTCTTCTTCCCGATAAAGTCCGGTTTCAGGATACGGGCCGGCGCCGAATATTCCCTGCAGTATCTTTCGGGAAAGCCCCTTCACGGCATCAATTTTATAGGTGGTGTTTCCTATAACTTCAATACCGAGGATGCGGAATCCGGCGTCGTTCCGGCCGGAGATACCGCCGCCCGGATAGACTGGTACCTGACTATTGCCGGCAATGCCCTGCGGAAGGGCAAAACCGATGAAGCAAAGGAAAATTACGGGAAAGTGCTCGCCCTGGACGGCACGAACAGGGAAGCGCGGGACCAGCTTGCGGGCATCAGGAAGGCCGAGGGCGACTATGAAGCAGGGATGAAGCTGGCACGGGATAAGCGGTATTATGATGCTCTGCCGGTCCTGGACAGCGCCGGTAAATACCTGCCGGCCGCGCGGGAGGAGCAGGAAAAAATACGGAAGCATCTTTCGGCGGACACCGCCCTTCTTGAAAAGCAGGGCATTGAACTGTATGAAAAAGGCGATTACCGGGGATGCATCAGCGTCATGAACCGCCTCCTCCTCCTCGATCCGAAAAACAGGGTCGGGCTTATATACCTCCCCCGGGCCGTCAAGCGGCAGGGCGCCCTGGAGCGGCTGAGATGATAAAGGATCTGAAATCGCATTTTATTTCACACCATGATGGTCGAGGACGAGGGTGATTCTCGGTTTTGACATAGGAAACACCAGCACCACCGCTGCCCTGTACCCGGAGGATCAGATACTCCCTGAATACACCTTCCGGTTCCCGACGGTAAAGGATACGGATCCTGCTGAGCTGTACCGGCAGGTGCAGGATGGGATGTTCCGCTGCGGCATGGGCACGGACACCTACTTTGTCAAGGGCCTTGCCTTTTCGAGCGTGGTGCCGGAGATAAACCATGCCTATCATGCCATGGCGGAGAAGAACCTCGGTCTGACCGGCCACGAAATATCCTGCGCCAGCAGGCTGAATTTCACCATACGGTATGACGATCCGCGACAGCTCGGCGTGGACCGCATCGTAAATGCCGCGGCCGTGTTCAACGAATACGGTGGCGGCTTCATCGTCGTGGATATCGGAACGGCCGTGACATTCTGCGTGCTCCTCGAGGAAAAGATATTTGACGGCGGCATCATCGCGCCGGGAATCGACACGGCCATACAGTCCCTGTCGCTGCGCGCTTCGCAGCTGCCGGAGGTGCCCTTTGAGAAACCCGGTCGGGTGGTGGCGAGGAACACGGTCGATGCCCTCAAGTCGGGCTTTTTCCACGGATGGATTTCCCTTGCCGAAGGCATCATCGCAAAGATAGAGAAGGAATACGGCCGCGGATTTTCAGTTATCCTGACCGGCGGGTTTGCCAGGAAGGTGGCGGAGCACCTGGATCATGCCAATAGTGTCGATCTTCTCCTCCCCATGAAAGGGATCAAGATCCTCTATGACCTGAATACGTGATCAGGATGGATTCACTCCCCGCCATCTACTATCTCGGTCACTTCAAGTTCCGGCAATAACATGAAGCCTTTTCCCTCTTTCACGATGGATCCTTTTACCGTGACGCGCCTGCCCTGAAAATCTTCCCTGAGTTTATTCGCAAGAGGCCCGGTTATCTTCATGTCGCCGTTATCAGTCACCAGGACCAGATAGGTGAAGGGTTCATTGCCTTTGACGGCGATCTTTCCTGTAAACGTGTTGCTGCATCCCAGTATGATCGCAATTCCCAGCATAAAAGCAGGCAGTGCAAATACCATTTTCCCCGGTTTCATCTGGCACCCCGATAGTAACAGGTAGTATCCCCTGCTTGTAGCAGAGGGGATTATCAATCCAAGTAATAAGGCCCATGGTGCATGTTATTGTTACAGCCGATGAACGTTATCAGGGTTTGATTCCTATTCCACCATAAAATATTCAATTCCAAAAAATATTCATATGCGGGGTTTACATTTCAATTATGAGTTGACTTTTTCACTGATTGAATATTCACTCATTATGCTGGTTTTAATCGGTGCCAGAGGTGCACAGAACATGACAAAATTCCATAAAGAATCATTTGAAAAAATCTCCGAGGATAAGCGTCAGAGGATTCTCAATGTTGCCATAAACGAATTTGCCGGCAAAGGCTTCGTGGCGGCCAACATCAATGATATAGCAAAAAAAGCGGGCATAAGCATTGGGTCGCTCTACAATTACTTCGCGTCCAAGGACGACCTGTATATGGCCATTGCCGACGAGGGGTTCCGTATCCTGGAGAAGCTCATTTCCTCAATAGACCTTTCATCCGGAACCGTGTTCGACAAGATTGAAAAACTGGTCCGGGCGACCCAGGAGTATTCGAGGAAATATCCCGAGCTGACCCAGATATACCATGACCTCACGTCCCAGAGCCTCTCCCATATGTCGGCGCGGCTGTCGAAAAAAATGGAGGAAATCACGGCCCGATACTACCGGCACATTATTGCCGATGCCAAAAAAGAAGGCCTCGTGGGAGACGATGTCAATGAGTGGATCGCGTCCTTCTGTCTCGATAACCTCCTCCTGGTCCTGCAGTACTCGTACACATCGAGATATTTTATAGAACGGATGAAGATTTTCGCGGGTCACGATGCCCTTGACAATGACGAACGGATCGTCAAGGGCGTCATGAGATTTATACGCGGCGCGCTGTCGCCTATGAAGTAATACCACTATTCTATTCCGATGGAGGAAGGTATGAGAAACAACCGTGTCATATGCCTCATCGCAGCCCTGATGCTCCTGGCCGCCTCGGCCAATCAGGCCTTTGCCCAGAAGAAACCCCAGCCGGGGCCGACGGGCCTTTCGGACGCGCAGGTAACGGAACGGCTCAGCTATATCGAGAACGCCCTGTACAGCGCCCAGCCCCATGCCCAGGGATGGTGGTACAGCTGGATGGCGGTCTACGCCTCCGCAACAATCGTCCAGGGGACCCTGGCGGGATACCACTGGAACGACTGGCGCCATGACCACCACCCGCTCTATACCAGGAAAATCAGGAACCGGGCCTTTGCCGAGGACATGCTGATCGGGGGGTGCACGACGGCCCTCGGAGTCGGCGGCCTCCTGATAACGCCCTTCAAATCGGCCTATCTGCCTGACAGGCTCCGGTCCATGCCGGCGAATACGGCGGCCGAGCGCCAGGCCAAACTACTGCAGGCTGAGGATATTTTACGCCAGTGCGCCGAAGTGGAAGCGGACGGATGGGGATGGATGCCCCATGTCCTGAACCTCGTCGTTAATATCGGCGCGGGCCTCACGACCGTCCTCGCCTTCAACCGTCCCTGGACCGACGGTCTGATAACCTTCGGCGAGAGCGAGGCGGTATCGCTGCTCAATATCTTCACGCAGCCCCGGAAGAATCTCAAGGCCCTGAAAAACTATGAGGCGAAATATAAAGGCGGCGACAAGACCGGCCACGGCGACGGGTATGACAACGAGATATTTTTTACCCTCGTCCCCGGCGGGGTCGGCATAGGCATGAAATTTTGACGCCATAGATTGCCCGGAAGCGGTAAAACAAAAAGAGCATCCCGGAGGATGCTCTTTTTTATTGCATTTTGATTCTGTTGCGCTATTTTACCCGGTACCATCTCTGCGTTCTATAGAAGGGCCCCAGGTATCCACGGACAACGAGAGTGTCGCCCTTGATCCAGATCTTACAGGTATAGAATTTTCCATTGTCCGGGTCCATGATCTGGCCGCCGGCATACTCTTCGCCGAAATCCGAGTCGACTTTCCCGGTTTTTTTCATGTTTGAGAAGATATTCATGCCGACCACCGGCTTGTTGTAGAGCGCGCCCTTGCACTTGTCGCAGAGGGTGTCCTGGGGCTTGAGCAGCAGCTTGACGACTTTTGCGTTGTATACGCCGTTAGCTTCGTAGATCTGCAGATGGGATTTGGCCTTTCCCTTGTCAGGACCTTCATCAGCCACGGTTTTCCATATCCCCGTGAGATTTTCAGCGGCCGCTACCTTGACGCCGGAAACTACCACGGTGACCAGTAAAACCATGAGCAGAGCAAGAACTTTTTTCATAGATAATCCTCCCGTTTGATTTTTTCTGATTAGACCTGAATTGCAGTGCTATTGTTCCATAATTCCCGTCACCTGCGGCACGGAAAGAGGACATTGCTCACCAGGTCGTGTAACTATCTTGGACGATACGCTAGCAAAAACTGACAGAATGTCAAGTTTATTTGACCCTGGTCCAAATTTCCGATCTTCCAAAGAGGGGCACGCCGACGTAGCCCCTGACATTCAGCTTGTCGTCGCTCTTGAGGTACATTTTGCATTTGTAGGTGTCCCCTGAATCAGGATCGTAGATCTGGCCGCCGACCCATTCGCCTTTTTCAAAATGAAATCCCCAGAGCATGTCCATGCCAAGGATCTTGTTTTTCCGCTTGGCCGGGTCAGGGTTCTTGGTGTCGAGATCCTCCGGTGTCTTGAGCCATGATACCTTGCCGCAGAATTTTTCTCCGCACTTGTAAATGGCAACCTTGGCGTCTCCCTTGGGCACCAGCCACGTTCCAATAACCGAATCAGCAGTAACCGCGGCCAGCAGGGTGACCGTCAGCATGAAACAAAATGAAACCATGAATAATGTGACCATCGTTTTTTTCATAGAAATCTCCTGGATGAGTCATGGCTCACTTTGCATAAAAAATATTTTGTTGTCAACAAATAAAAAGGGCCATCCATAGAAGATGGCCCTTTGCGTAAGTGAATTTCCCTGCTACACTTTTTCAACTATCATGGCAAATCCCATGCCGCCGCCGATGCACATGGTGAGGAGGCAGTTGGCGATATTGTTGCGTTTCATATGATGCATGGCGGTGACCATCATCCGGGCGCCGGTGCAGCCTATCGGGTGGCCCAGGGAAATGCCGCTGCCCAGCTGGTTCGGCTTATCGTTGTCCAGTCCGAGCTCGCGGAAGCAGCCGATGGCCTGGGCCGCGAAGGCTTCGTTCAGCTCTATCATTTCAATGTCCTTGATGGACATCTTGGTCTGCTTCAGGATCTTCCTGACGGCAGGTACCGGGCCGAGGCCCATGTACGCCGGGTCAACGCCGCCGCCCGCGAAGGCCTTGATCTTTACCATGGGCTTCAGGCCCAGCTCCTTGGCCTTGTCCGCGCTCATCATGAGGACCGCGGCCGCCGCGTCGTTGATGCCCGATGCGTTGCCGGCGGTAACGGTGCCGTCCTTCACGAAGGCAGGTTTCATCTCGGCCATTTTTTCATAGGTGGTGTCCATGGGACGCTCGTCCTCGGAGAAGATGTCGTCGCCCTTGCGTCCCTTCTGGACCACCGGCACGATCTCCTCTTTGAAGAGGCCCTCCGTGATGGCCTTGCGGGCGCGGGTGTGGGAGAGGAGTCCAAGCTCGTCCTGCTCCTTCCGGGTTATGCCGTACAGCTTGGCGATGTTTTCCGCGGTGAGGCCCATGTGGTAGCCGTAGAATATTTCGTACAGGCCGTCGAAGACCATCAGGTCGTGGACCTCCCCGACGCCGGAGATGGCCATTCGGTATCCCCAGCGGGCGTCTTTCAGCGCCATGGGGGCCAGGGTCATGTTTTCCTGTCCGCCGGCGATGATAACGTCAGCCTGGCCTGACATGATGGCCTGGGCGCCTTCGGCGATCGCCTTGAGGCCGGATCCGCAGATCTTGTTGATGGTGAAGCCGGGGGTCTCCTTGGGTATGCCGGCCTTGATCATGGCCTGGCGGCCCGTGTTCTGGCCCTGGGCAGCCTGAAGGACGTTGCCCATGATGACCTCGTCCACGGTAATCGGGGCAAGGGAGCTGTCCCAGGTGTAGGACTTCTTCTCAAGATCTATCAGACCAACATTCTTATGCTTGTCAGGGGTGAATTCCTTCATTGCGTCGCTGACCACGGGACGGAGCCCCGCTTTTTTCAATACTTCTTTTATTACCAGTGCGCCGAGATCCACCACGGGGACAGACTTGAGGGCCCCGCCGAATTTCGCGATCGCAGTCCGTGAACCGCTGACGATTACCACATCTTTCATGAACCTATCCTCCAAAAATTATTAATCTGGGTGCCTATCGGTGAGGGATGAGGGCCTTTCATATCTTCCCGCATGCCCCGCTGATACGCGTATTCTGATTTTTTCAGCGCGCTGATATTTGTAAAGGAAATTAATTATAGCCGGTCAATTAATTTCCGGTCAGTTATCCAAATAACTGGGTCGCGTTCAATTTCTTGATGGTCGCAGGGTCAATGATGGAATGCGCTATGTATCAGGACGGCGTGAATCATGCAGGGTGTCAGTTTTTATGGAGCAGTATCGCAATAAACGGGATCGGAGATAACAACCGGGATGCGATACGCCTGAATATGATGCAGGCATGGGTGCCGCTTCTTGACAATATATAAAAAATGCTTGATAAAATTTTATTAAAGAGGTTTTATCAATGAAGCAAATCGAGTATGCAGCCGGGCGGCTTTGTTATACGAGACAACCATGGATCTTAACCGTGGCAATGCCATGATACAAGCGGTGATACAGTGCCATCGATGACACTCTTACTTCTCTTTCTGGCCATCCTTCCGATCCCGGTCATATATTTCTTTTATTACCGGTATTTCCTGGTCAAGCCCAGCTCACTCTATCACCTGGAAAATTTTCTGTACGGTTCCATCCTCGCGCTCCTGCTGCTGCTGGCTGGTTCTTTTTCCGTGAACCATCTCGTGTTTCAGAGCGCCATAGCCCGGGGATTCCTGAGCGCCGCCCTGGTCGAGAAGGCCGGGGCCTTTCTCTTCATCCTGGCCCTGACCTATCGTACGCCGCCGATGCTCATGGTCCTGAACATGACGATTTCCGCCATGCTCCTGGGCCTCGGCTTTGCAACGGTGGAAAACATTGTCTATGCCCTGGCGGTACGGGAACCGGTGATCGTGGTGCGGCTCTTCAGCTCGGTGCCGCTCCATGTCCTCACCTGCGGCCTCATGGGATACTGCCTTGCCCTCATGCGCTTCAGCGGGTCCCCCGGCAACCGGCTCCGCTATGCCCTGGGGGCGTTCGCCGTGCCGCTCCTGTTTCACGGCCTGTATGACACGATGCTCATGAGAGGCGGCGACGGGACCTACTGGATCGCGCCGCTCCTGGTCATGCTCATCATGGGGATGGAATACATCATCGCCCGGTCGCAGACGCTTCCCCTTCTGGACGGCCTGAGGAAACACCGCATGTCCATCGAGGAGTGGCGGACCATCCAGCGAGAACCGCAGCACGCCCGGTGGATCCTCCGCTCCATGGGGTCGAAGAACCGCGAATATGTGCCCTTCTTCAGGTTGAGCATCGGGAAGATGAGGGGGGCCGTCATCGTCGCCATGATCGCCGCTGCCGCAGCCTGCTTCGTCAACAGGGAGGCGCTCATGGAACTGATGCGCTACCGGCTGGCGGCCGAAGAGACCGTCACGCTCTTCACCCTGCTCCCCGCCCTGTATTGCCTCAACCTTTTCATCGTGGGCGTGGTGAACCCGAAGTATTTTCAAAACAGCATGATACGGATCCCAATCATCATCGATGTCGATATGGCGAAAGACGATTCAGTCATCAAGACCATAACCTATCATGTCACGGCCGGGAACTGCTACCTCAAGACCGTGGACCCGATCAGTGTCGGCACGCGGTGCCTGCTGGTTTTCACCTGCTCGAACTTTTCGTCGCCGCAGGTCCCGTGCGAGGTTATATGGGACAGCCGCGACGACCGGAAGCAGCTTTCCGGCACCCTGGTGCGTCTCACGGAACGGCCGTGGGGCTACCGCGCGTTTTTAATGAAGTACTACCTGTACCGGGTGACGCGGGGGCTCTTTTTCAACCTGCGACTGCCCGGGTTTAAAAGCGTCCGGCAGCTCTTTGTCAGGCCCGTGTCTGTGATGCAGAAGGAGTGGCGCTTCGGCGAGGGCCATGTTCTCTTCGAGCAGGGCGAGGAGGGGAAGGTCTTTTACCTCATCAGGAAGGGGAAAGTGGACATTGTCAAGACCCTCGAAACCGGGGAGAAGGTGCGCATGGTCACCCTGTCGGAAGGGGACATTTTCGGCGAGATGGCCATCGTGGGCAACCAGCCCCGGCTGGCGACGGCAGTGTGCCGGACCGAATGCCTCCTGGCCGTTGCCGAGGCGGACAACCTGGATGTCCTTATCGAGAACAACCCGGTGTTTGCCCAGCGCCTCATCAAGATTTTCGCCAACAGGCTCCACGCGTCGGAGCAGACCATGCTGAAAAGCATGGCTGACGCGGAATCCATCACGAAGAAAAGGGAAGATATGCTAATGGCGGTTTGCAAGCTGCTCTATGTCGCAGCGGGTTTGGATGGTGGCGGCATACAAGAACTCGACGGGAATGATGCGGCTCTGCTGTCATCGCAGCTCGGTTTGAATAAAGATGCAATTGTCACTATCTATAACAGGGTTACCGCTGCCGGTGGCCTGTCCCGGCTGGATGAGATAATAAGGTCTATCATTGACGAATCGTGACAATGCTTGACGCATTATTTTTGCAGGATTATTCTACATAAGCTATCGCAAATTAATGAAAGGAAGGATTTACAATGAGTGATGAAAGAAAAATCGTCTACATCGTGACCCATGGCGAAGAAGACCCGGAAATTGCGACCATCCCCTTTATACTGGCCAATAGCGCCATCGCCATGGACGTAACGCCGGTGATTATACTGCAAAGCAACGGCGTCATGCTCGGCGTGAAGGGATACGCGGACAAGGTCCACTTCAAGGAAGGGATTTCGCTGAAACAGCTGATAGAGAATTATGTTGACGGCGGAAACCAGCTCCTCCTCTGTTCGCCCTGCGTTGAAAAACGGAAGCTCTCGGAAAAGGATTTCGTAAACGGCGCCATCATCGTCGGTGCGGCGCGGGTCAACGAGGAAGCCCTTACCGGCATTAACGTGCTCACCTACTGACCGGGGGCTGTTTCCCGAAGGTTTCCAGGCCGAGGCGCTTCCGCGCCGCGATGGCCATGCTGCGCGCAATGGAAAGACGCTTCCCCGGGATGTTGGCCACCCAGGAGCCGAGGCCGGTGAGTGCGCTTGAATAGACCAGGGGCTTCGGCTTCCGCACCAGGTTGATAAGCTGCCGGGCCACGTCGTCGGGCGTTTTGGGCCTGGTGAAGAATTTCGTGATGAAGTTCTGGTCGGGATCGATGATGGTGTCCTGCTCCACCGGGCCGTAGCCCGATTCCGCCGGCGAGTCGGTCTTGATGTAGCCGGGAAAGTACTCGCTCACCCGTATTTCCGTATCGGCCCACTCGGCCTGAATAGTGCGGGTCCATCCGCACATGGCGGCCTTCGAGCAGACATAGGGCGTGTACAGGGGGACGCCGATCATGAAGCCCGGGGACCCGACATTGATGATGTGGCCGTACCCCTGTCGGCGCATGTGACCGACGGCGCAGTTTGTGGCCGCCACGGGGCCGACGACATTCGTCCTGAAGGAGCGGAGGAGGTCCTCGGATCTAACCTCGTCCGCCCGGGAAACGATGATGGCGGCGGCGTTGTTGATGAGGACGTCTATTCTCCCGAAATGCTTCACCGTTTTTTCCACCATGGCCACGGCCTGCCGTTCATCCGACATGTCGGTGGGAAGTACCAGGGCGCTCTTCATGCGCGCGGCGTTTTCCGCCAGGTTTTCTTTGCGCCGCGCCGCCATGGCAACCTTCGCTCCGGCCCGGTCAAAGGCCAGGGCCGCGGTCCTGCCGATGCCGCTTGAAGCCCCGGTGATGAGAATCACAGCCCCTTGAATATCCATGTGCATACCTCGCTCATTGATAGGGAGAATCCTTCCGCAGCCAGTCAGGTAAAATCAAGACATTTTTACGTCTTCGCCCCTTGTTGAAAAATTAAAAATCATGTCAGTCAGAAAAAAATTCCATTTACATTCGGCGCCCTTATTCCCAGCAGTGAACTGAACTTTTCACCTGACGGGAGCTATATCTGTGAGTTCGGGTCTGAAGGGATCAACTGGTCCTTGGTCAACACGGGCTTTGCAACCGAAGTCTGTTGTTCGCAGAATTCGTGAAGATTAAATGATATACGGTCAAACCATGCAGTAATTTATTTCTGCAGTGCCGGATCGGTCGTGTGTTGTTCACCCGGCGGCGTTTAATCAGCCGGTAATGTAATCTTTGCCTCCGGAAAAACAGCGGTAAAATTTCCCAGGTACCCGCCCATCATGATTGTTCCCCGGGAAACGTCAGGGAAAAATTTGTCATTGAATGCCATGGCGCGGACCCGCGCAAGCCGTGATACGCAGCGCAATCGCGGCGTCACCGTATAGAGTTTCCCTTCCCGGTAATGAGCCAGGGTCCGTATGAAGGAAGGCAGAAGGGAACTGGTCACGGGGAAGGACGGCCCGTACGGAGCGAACTCCATGTTTGCAAACACGCTGTTCCCCGAGCTTGCCCGAACCCGTTCAATGCCGCTGCTGTCGACAAAGGAGTCAAAGTCGGCCATTTCCTTCGGGATGCCCCAGTTCTCCCGGCCGTTGACAAGGGTTTCCATGCCGGACACGTAAATCTTGCTGATCGTCCATCGTTTGCTTCCGCTGAATTCGTGCCGCGCGGGAAGGAACAGGAGCTCGTGATAGGCCCCCGCATTGGAACTGCTGTAATTCACGTACATGAAAATGCTGAAGCGCCCGGCCCTTCTCCCGGCTAATTCAGGAGCGACAAAACACCTGCTGTCCAGAACGTCCTCCGGCATTTTTACCAGAAAGGCGAAGGCATGGCCGCGGAGCGTCCAGGGGGCCGGCAGGCGGGGAACCGAGCCATTGGTTTTTTTCATGGGCATAAACAATGTCTCCGTGCGGGATGAAAAGCATTATACATACAATGGTATCGTTTCAACTGTCAGTCAGAAGCCGTGATGCTGGGAACGGGGGCCCCTCATCTCAATTTTGATTTCAGAACCCTTCTCAGCTCCTCCAGCAGGTCCTTGAACTCCTTTCTGTTCCGCTCGCTGAGCCGGCTCAGGGCCTGGTGGGCCTCGAACATAAGTTCGATGTTTTTCCGGGAATCGTAGGTGGTGGGATCGTTGACCAGCCTGAACACCGGTATGTCGCCCAGATCGGGATTCTCGACAACGACAATTTCATCGATGCCGACAAGCTTCCGCATGGACAGCGTGGCCTTGTCAGAGGGGTTCACGATCCTGATGCTGTCGCACGCCCTTGTCCTGCACCGTTTGGTAAGGGCGACAATGACGCCGATGAAGGTGGAATCCATATAATCGCAGCGGCTGAGATCAATGTATATTTTCTTCGGCTCGCCGACATGGTCCAGGTACGGAAGGAGGTATTCATTCATGGCAAAGCAGTCCGGCGCCCGCATTTCCCCCACCGCAACTATCAGCACCACATCGCCCTTGATGCCGACGCTTATCGATTTATTCAGGTTACTCCCCACGTCCCCAGCTCCTAGAAATCTTAGCGGTTGATAACCTTAACTCCACGGTGCCGTGGTATGTCAACACTATTGCAGGGTTGGAACCGCCGGTCTCGGAATTCCCGTTGCCCCGGAGAAGCGGATACGTTCGCCCACAGCGGCCTTCAGGGAATGCGCCGCTCCACGAAGTCCCCGATTTCCCGAATGGCCTGGCGTGCCTGGGGCAGCAGAAAGGCCATGGCATGGAACACGTGGATCATCCGGGGCCAGATTTTCAGCTCCGCTTCGGTGCCGGCCTGCCGCGCCTTTTCGGCAACGCGCCGGGAATCGTCCAGCAGTATCTCGTCGGTGCCGACATGGATCAGGATCGGCGGCAGTTTCGCGAAGTCGCCGAAGAGGGGGGACACCGCGGGATCCGACAGGTCCCCCTGGGGCGCGTAGAGACGCGCGAAGCCCGGCAGGGCCGACGCCGGCAGGACGGGATCTATCCCTATGTTCGTCCGGTGCGTTTCGCCGGAGCAGGTCAGGTCAGCCCAGGGCGACATGCACACGGCGCAGGCGGGAAGGGGGATCTTCCGCCTGCGCAGGGCCTGGAGCAGCACCAGGGCCAGGCCGCCGCCGGCGGAATCTCCCATGACGGCGATCCGCTTCGGATCGGTGCCGCCCTTCAACAGCCACCGGTAAGCGGCGACGGCGTCCTCCACCGCTGCCGGGTGGGGGTGCTCGGGACCCCGGCGGTATTCGATGGAAAGGGCCCGGGCCCCGCTGGCGCGGGCAATGCGGCAGATGAGATCACGGTGCGTCCGCGGCGAGCAGAGGACATATCCGCCGCCGTGAAGGTAGAGAATGACCCTGCCGGCGTCCGCACCCCTCCATGCAACCCACTCGGCCGGAAGGCTGCCGATGGCGACCGGGGTAATCAGGCATTTTTCCGGCAGCCTGATATACTTTGCCGCGGCCCCTTCCTCCCATTTTCTCATTCCCCGGTATTTTGTGCAGTCACAACGCCGGCTGTAGCGGCGGATCATCAGTCTGGCGATTCGATAGCGGATCATCTGATAAAAAACCTCTGAACTGGATTAATAGGATATATGGAAAGGGGCACGCCGGAGCTCGCCCCCCGGCGCTATTGCTGCTTTGTGTACGTGATGCCGTCGAGGACCAGGACCTTCTTTCCTCCAACCTCTTTCGGCTTTTCGGTAATCTTCATGGTCTTCTTGATGGGACCCATGCCGATGGTCAGGGAGTCAGCGGTTATGGTCGTGTTCCCGCCGGTGATGCTCGTGTTGGAGCCCTTCAGGTCTCCGCCGCCGTCAAGGTAAATGGTGACGAAGGTTCCGTCATCGGCGACCCATTTTCCCGCGAAGGCCTTCTGGTCATCGGGGAGGGGCACTTTTTTCCCGCACCCGGCAAGGGCGGCGGTTAAAAAGAAGGTAAGGATAAGCACCAGTGTTTTTTTCATGACAGCCTCCTTGTTCTTGATGTTCCGGCACCCCGGAGAGATTTGAAATCTAACCTTCCGTTTTATCCTGTCAATGAGAAATTATTCTTGATCGAATAGCGGCGTTTCAGCTCCCATGGGTGATTATGAACCTGATACGCACCATATCCATAGTAATTGTCGTCATGATCGGCGCCGCGGCCGGCACGGCGGCCGATCCCGCGTTTCTCTGGCCCATAGACAGGCCGGCGATGATAACCGGCACCTTCGGCGAATACCGGGGCCCCCACTTCCATCACGGCATTGATGTCAGCACCGGCGGCAAGACCGGGTACGCGGTGTTCGCGGCCGATGACGGCTACGTGAGCAGCGTCATGTATCAGCAGTGGGGCATCGGCTACGCCGTGATAATCACCCATGGCAACGGCTGGAGCACCCTGTACGGCCACATGGAGCGGTTTGACGATGCCATCCTGAATAATCAAAAAATCAAGGGCTATGCTTCCCGGATTGAAAACAGGAAGGATTTCAGGGTGGACCTGGGCAGGTCCGTCATCCCGGTGAAAAAGGGTGCCGTCATCGGCTATTCGGGAGAAAGCGGCATCGGCCTGGAGCATTTTCATTTCGAGGTGCGGAGGGAGGACGGCGAGCCGGTGAACCCCCTCACGAGCGGGATCATCGTTGACGATACAAACCCGCCGGTGATCACGGCCGTGTCCCTCGTGCCCCTGAACGGTCATTCCCGTGTTGACGGCTCGTCCCGTGCAACCAGGTTCCCGGTCATAGCCAACGGTAAAAACAGCTGCACGATAAAGGCACAATCAATTCCCCTGGTGTCGGGTACCATAGGCCTCACCGTCAATGCCTATGACCGGATCGGCACAAAAAACGGCGTTGCCCCCTACGGGTTCGACTGCTATGCCGACGGCCGGCTCCTGTACCAGATCCGGTATCGGCGCATCCAGAGGAGCCTGAGTCACCGAATAGGCCTTTACTATGATTCCGACACGTCCGACCTGAGCAGTTACACCATGTTCCTCTTTGACCGGATCAGCGGCAACGGGACGGTGAAACCGGGAAAGGAAGGCAAGATCATCGACATCACAATCGTCTGCTTTGACGCCGCGAATAACTCTACGACCCTCGCCTTTCAGGTGAGGGCTGACCGGCAACCGGAAGATTCCCCTCTCCCGGCGGCGAACCTCTCCAGGGGGACTTCCCTTGAAATGGCGAGCGAGGATAAAAAATGTTCCATAACGTTTCCCCGGGGATCGGCCCTCTACGATGAGACGCTGAAGCTTGAAGTTGAGGGACAGCCCCGGGTGCGCATGCCGGGAATAACCTCCCTGAGTGCGGTCTATTCGTTTTCACCGACGAACCTCTGCATTGACAGGGCCGCTGAACTGTCGATTGCCTATGACGGCGGCGATTTCCGGAAGGTCGCCGTGTACCGTTTTTCCCGAAACGGCAGGTACTTCTCCTGCGTCGGCGCCTCCTATGACGCGGCGAAGAAGGCCTTCCGGATACCGGTCATGAGGATGGGAAAATATTTTCTCGCCAGGGACGATGCTCCGCCCCGGATACGGTTCAGGAACGGGATGAAGGTGAATGCCGGGGAAAAACTCCGTCTCTATGTCGGCGATGCCGGAGCCGGAATCGATCTGGATACGGCGCAGGTGAAGGTCGACGGCCGCGCTGTGGTCTGGGACTATGACCCGGACCGGCACTGCATCGAAATCCTCCGCCACAACCCTGTCTGGTCAAAGGGAAAGCATGAAATCGCCGCGACCATTGCCGACCGTGCCGGGAACCAGTCAGCCCGGGAAACCTTCATATATTCAATCAGATAACATCCCTATATTCACGCCATAATTGTACCCGGAATCATTATTGTATGACAATAATATTGATTGACAATTGTCCGGCGGTGGGCCATAATCATTGATCATTACAATTCTTACCGTATGCGTGCCCTTAAAAACCATTGCAGGAGGTTTCGTGTATGGATAAACCATGGCTGAAATCATATGCTCCAGGGGTAAGTTCCAGTCTGCAGTATGAACCCATCACCTTATCGGAAGTTCTCGCGAGAACTTCCGCCAAGTATCCGGACAAGACAGCGCTCATTTTTCTTGATGCTAAAATAACCTACCGGCAGCTGAATGACATGGTGAACAGTTTCGCCAACGCCCTTATCGACATGGGCGTGAAGCCGGGCGACAAGGTGGCCATGCTGATGCCCAATATGCCGCAGATCGTGATCGCGAGCTACGGCGCGTGGCGGGCCGGCGCGGTCGTGGTCATGAACAATCCCCTCTACACGGACACCGAGCTTGAACACCAGCTCAGCAACTCCGAATCAACGGTCCTGGTGACCCTTGACCTCCTCGGACCGCGGATGATAGCGCTGAAGCCGAAAACCCCGGTGAAGAAGATCGTTATCGCCCATATTCGGGACCACCTGAAATTCCCGAAAAAGCAGCTCCTTCCCATCGTGGCCAAGGACAAGCACCGGGACATCCCGGCCACACCGGACGTGTTTGAATGGATGGACGTAATAAAGAAATACCCCGCCACGGATCCTAAGATTTCGGTCGATTTCGAGAGCCTTGCAAGCCTGCAGTACACCGGCGGCACCACCGGCGTGAGCAAGGGAGTCATGCTTTCTCACAAAAATCTCTCCTCTAACGTTCAGCAGATCAGCGCCTGGTTCCCCGGTTTTGAAGAAGGCGAGCAGATCATGCTCGGCGTGCTTCCCTTCTTCCATTCTTTCGGCCTGACCGCCGTAATGAATTTTACTATCTGGAAGGCCGGCACCGACGTGCTGATACCGCGGCCCGAACCGAAGGTGATTCTCGAGGCGGTACATAAGCACAAGGTCAACTTCTACCCGGCGGTGCCGACCATATACGTGGGGCTCCTCAACCATCCCGACCTTGCCAAGTACGACATCTCGTCCATCAAAGGGTGCTTCTCCGGCGCGGCCCCGCTCCCCGTGGAGGTCATAAAGGAATTCGAGGCGAAGACCGGGTCCCAGATCTGCGAGGGATACGGCCTCTCCGAAACGAGCCCGGTGGTGACGATCAACCCATGGGGGGGCAAGACCAAGGTCGGCTCCATCGGCCTGCCGATCGCCGACACGGAGATCCGCATCGTCGACCTGGAAGAGGGTACGAAGGACATGCCCCAGGGACAGCCGGGGGAAGTCATTATCCGCGGGCCGCAGGTGACGAGCGGCTATTACAAGATGCCCGAGGAGACCGCCAAGACCGTGAAGGACGGGTGGCTCTTCACCGGGGACATAGGCACCATGGACGAAGAGGGATACTTCTACATCGTCGACCGCAAGAAGGACATGATCATCGCCGGGGGCTACAATATCTATCCGCGCGACATCGACGAGGTTCTCTTCGAACACCCGAAGATTCTCGAGGCCTGCGCCATCGGGGTCCCCGACTCCTACCGCGGGGAGACCGTGAAGGCCTTCGTGGTGCTGAAGCCGGGCGAGACCATGACCGCCGAAGAGGTCATTGAGTACTGCAAGGAAAAGCTCGCGAAGTATAAGGTGCCCACCATGGTCGAGTTCATCGATTCGCTGCCGAAGAGCGGAGTGGGGAAGATTTTAAGGAAGGAACTGCGGGCCATGGAACTGGCAAAAATGAAGAAGTAAAACCGGCGATCGTCAGGTTTCCGCAGGGAGGGACGGATGTCAACCCGTGATATCCTGATTGTCACAGACGTGCAGAATGACTTCTGCCCCGGGGGCGCCCTCGCGGTACGCGAGGGCGACCTGATTGTCCCCGTCATTAACGGCATCATGGACCGCTTCCACCGCGTCGCGGCCACCCAGGACTGGCACCCGAAGCACCACGCGTCCTTCGCGTCAAACCATCCCGGCAAAAGACCCTTCGAGCAGATGAATCTGGGCGGCATCGACCAGACGCTATGGCCGGACCACTGCGTGGCCGGCACCGGCGGCGCCGGTTTTCATCCCGGTCTGCACCACGACCGCTTTGACATCATTGTGAGAAAGGGGACCAATCCCGCCGTGGATTCATACTCGGCTTTCCGGGAGAACGATAAGAAGACGAAGACCGGCCTTGACGGGTACCTCGCGTCGATCGGGGCGGAGCGGGTCTTCTTCTGCGGCCTGGCCACGGATTACTGCGTCTTTTACAGCGTCATGGATGCCGTCTCCTTCGGGTTCACGGCGCTGGTCATTATCGACGCCTGCCGCGGGATCGACGTGCCCGGCGGATCCATCGAACGGTCGATCAGGGACATGAAACGGAAGGGGGTCCGGATCATCGAATCAAAGGACCTGTAGCGGCGCCCATGAACCTATCCCTCCTGACAGATTTCTACGAGCTCACCATGATGCAGGGATATTTCTTCAACTGTCCCCAGGACCGGGGCGTGTTCGAAATGTTTTTCCGCAGGCAGCCCTTCCAGGGCGGATACACGGTCTTTGCCGGCCTGGGGCCGCTCCTTGAGGCCCTCGAGGGTCTGCGCTTCACCGGCGAGGAGATCGCCTACCTTGACTCCCGCGGCATCTTCAAGAAAGAGTTTCTCGATTACCTGGCGGGCTTCAGGTTCAGGGGGGACGTGTTCAGCGTCCCGGAAGGGACCGCGGTGTACCCCAATGAGCCCCTTGTCCGCGTCAGGGGGAACCTCATGGAGGCCCAGATGGTCGAGAGCATGCTCCTCAACTTCATCAACTTTCAGTCCCTCATAGCCACCAAGACGGCCCGCATCGTCTCCATTGCCGGGAACGGGCCGGTCATGGAATTCGGCCTCCGCCGGGCCCAGGGGACCGACGGCGCCCTGTCGGCGGCACGGGCCGCTTTCATCGGCGGCGCGTCGTCCACGTCAAATACCCTGGCCGGGAAAGAGTACGGCATCCCGGTGAGCGGCACCATGGCCCACAGCTGGGTGATGAAGTTCGACTCGGAGCTCGAGGCCTTCCGTAAATACGCCGCCATGTACCCGGACCGGTGCGTGCTCCTGGTGGACACCTTCGACACCCTGAAATCGGGCATACCCAACGCGATTGCGGTATTCAGGGAACTCCGGGAGAAAAGGCCCTCCCTCATGGCGGTGCGCATCGACAGCGGAGACCTGGAATACCTGAGCAAGAAGGCCCGGGCGATGCTGGACGACGGCGGGCTCCCGGAGGTGAAGATCTTCGTTTCCAGCGACCTCGACGAATGGATCATGCGGCAGCTCATCGACAGCGGCGCCCCCATCGGGGGCTGGGGCGTGGGGACCCGCCTGGTGACCGGGTGGAACGACCCGGCCCTGACCGGCGTGTACAAGATCGTGGCAACGAACCGGGGGGAGACCTTCGATCCGCGCATCAAGATATCGAACCAGGCGGAAAAAATAACCAACCCGGGCGTGAAGAACATCATGCGTTTCTACAATGACAGGGGCCAGGCGCTGGCGGACCTGATCTATCTTGAAGAGGAGGAGGGGGACCTGGAAGCCCTGATAGCGCGCAGGGCGCCGGTGCGGTTCAACCATCCGGCGACCGACTACTCGCATTTCACCCTGTCCGATTACGCTTCGGTGAAAAAGCTCCTGGTGCCGGTCATGGAGGAAGGCAGGGCCATAGGCGCAGGCCCTTCGTTGAAGGAAATACAGGAGTATCGCCGGCAGGAGGTCGATACCCTTGACAAGACCTACCGGAGGCTCCTGAATCCGCATATATACAAAATAAGCCTGTCAGACCGGCTGAAGAAACTCAAGACCGATATGATCAGGCTTATCAGGGATAATTATTAGATGCCCCGGCGGTCCGTTTACACCGCCGCCGTCTTGCCGTTGTTGACAAAGGAACCCAGCAGAAAATCAAGGTCGATCTCGGGATACACGGGATAGCGGGTCAGGAGGTTTTTTACCCTCGCCAGGGCCTCTTCTTTCGCCCTGCTCGCGATATCGTATTTTGCCAGGCTCTTCGTGCCGGTCTTCTGGTCGGTCTGCGCCTTCGTGCCGGCGAGGACGCCGTGCATGATCTGCGCGATTTCCTTCATTTCAGGAATGCCCATGCCGAGGGTCGTCACCGCCGGGGTGCCGACGCGGATGCCGCTGGTGTACCAGGGCCCGTTCACGTCGAAGGGGAGCGAGTTCCTGTTCAGGGTGATTCCGCAATCGCGGAGGGCGCTTTCCGCCTGGCGGCCCGTGAGGCCGAAGTTCCTGACGTCCACCAGGAGGAGGTGGTTGTCGGTGCCGCCCGTGGCAACGTCCATGCCGGCTTCCATGCAGAAGCGGGCAAGGGCCTGGGAGTTCTTCACGATGTCCGCCGCGTAGGCCTTGAATTCGGGCCTGTTGGCTTCCCGGAAGGCGACCGCCTTGGAGGCCATGACATGGGGAAGGGGGCCGCCGATCACCAGAGGGCATCCCTTGTTTACGGCGTCGGCGAACTCGTTGGTGCAGAGGATCATGCCGCCCCGGGGGCCGCGCAGGGTCTTGTGCGTCGTGGTGGTCACCACGTCGGCATAGGCGACGGGGTTCATCTCGCCGGTAAAGACGCCGCCGGCAACGAGTCCCGCGAAGTGCGCCATGTCGACCATGAGGACGGCGCCGACGCGATCGGCTATCCCGCGCATTTTCTTGAAGTTTATGGCGCGGGGATAGGCGCTGTATCCGGCCAGGAGGATGAGGGGCTTCAGATCCCGGGCCTTCGATTCTATCATGTCGTAGTCGATGAGGCCGGTCTCGCGGCTTACCGTGTAGGAATGGGCGTCGAACATGCGGGAAGAGACGTTCATGCGGTAGCCGTGGGTCAGGTGGCCGCCGGAATAATAGTCAAGGCCGAGGAGCCTCTGGTTCCCCATGTCGCGGCGGAGCGAGGCCCAGTCGGCGTCGCTCAGTTCATTGGGGTTTTTCGCCCGCAGTGAGTTCAGGCGGGGCGTCTCGATGCGGGTCGAGAGTATCGCCCAGTAGGCGACCAGGTTGGCGTCGGCGCCGCTGTGCGGCTGCACATAGGCGTGGTCGCAGCCGAAGAGCTTCTTCGCCTCTTCGACGGCCACGTCCTCGACGGCGTCGACGTTGTCGCAGCCGGCGTAGAACCGGTGATAGGCGTACCCTTCGGCGTACTTGTCGGTCAGGAGGTTGCCCATGGCCAGCTGGGATGCCAGCGATGAATAGTTTTCGCTCGCGATCAGCTTCAGGTTGGACCGCTGGTCGGCCAGCTCCTGCACGATGCTCCGAGAGACTTCGGGGGCGACCCGGGCTATGGTTTCGAGGCTGGAAACAAATGCGAGAAAGGCGCTGCTGATGTTGCTTGTGCCGTTTTGCTCAAGGTACGATGCGATAATTGATTGTTCCATGGTGCACTCCTGCAGCAGAGTAAAACATGCCCAGGCGCGCGACATGTTGATACTGCGAGAATTCCCTGATGGTCAATTCCATCTGAAAACGCCGGTCATTCAGTTGACCTTCTCTAACAGGAAGGGGTTTTTGTCAAGAATTTATGTCCCGTGCCCCTGCCAGGATTATGTCATGTGCGATAGATCGCGGCGGTGATCATGCCGGCGATGACCATCTCGATCATGCCGTAGGCGAGCCATATGGCGGCCAGTCCGAAGGGGATCGGGTACATCGCGTACTGGCCGAGGACGCCGGATACATTAATCAGGAGCCCGATGAAAAGGCCGTACCGCGCGCCCTCCACCACGCCGCGCGCCTCGTACCCCTTGGTGAAAATAAAGACGAACATGAAGGAAAAGAAAAGCGATCCCAGCACCATGACCCACATCAGGTCCATCATCTCCGTCCGCCACAGACCCTTGATGTCCTGGTACCATTTTGCCAGGAGCAGGCCATGGACGAGCCAGTCTATCGCCTCTATCATGATAAAAACAGCAATGCTGGCGATGATAAAACGCTTTATGTTCATTGTGTCCCCCCTTGATCAGTTCGATGATAGGGCACAATAATCCGCTTTTTTTACGCGGTCAAGAAGAAAGTTCGGTGAGCGGGGATAAAATGGCCCGGTCAATGCGGACAATGCCTGCTGGGCGGTGATTTTTTTTATTATTATTGACAGATGGTTTCGCCTGATGTAGTGACTTATTTATCATCCCCCCATCTTCTGTAAACAAATCAATGAAGGAACAGGTATGCCCGCAAGAAAGAGTGAGGATTTGAAAAAGAGCGGTTCCCTCCATTCCGGTGAAGATGACGGCATGGGCGAAATGCGGTACCGCCGCCTGGTTGAAAACATGAATGAGGTCATATACGAAACGGACATGGCCGGGAAGATCGTATACCTGACTTCAAACATTGAAAAGGTCCTCGGCTATACTCCGGGGGAAATGATGAACAGGCCCTTCACGGATTTCTTGTATCCTCCCGATGTTGGCCGTGCGAATAAGCTGTTCCACAAGGGCGTTCCGGCGTCCTATGAAGAGGACGACTACCGCGTGTTTCATAAAAACGGTGAGCTCCGGTGGGTGCGGGCATCCAGGAGCCCGATCCACGAGAACGGCACGACCACCGGCATCCAGGGAATACTAGTAGATGTGACGGAACGGAAAAAAATGGACCAGAGGCTCCTTGAAAGCGAGGAGCGCTATCGCAGTCTTGTGGAGCTCTCCCCCGAGGGTATCGTGCTCCACAAGAACGGCATCATCCAGTACGCAAACAGGGCCATCGCGGACCTGATCGGGACAAACAGCGCGGAGGATCTGATCGGCAAGCCGGTGATCCAGTTCGTCCATCCCGATTACCGGGCCGAAGCGGCCGGCCGGATAAAGGCCATCATTGACGGCGAGACGCTGGCACCCTGGGTGGTGGAACGGTTTGTTTTGCCTGACGGCCGCGAGTTTGACGTGGAGGTCGCCGCGATCCCGCTGTATATGAACGATGAGCTGTATATCCAGACGGTAATACGGGACATCAGCGAGCGCAAAAAGGGGGAAAAGACTATCAGGGATTCCGAGGAGCGGTTCAGGGCCATCTTCGACAACTCCCTCGACGGCATCCTCCTGGCGGATATCGAAACCATGAAGTTCTACTCGGGGAACCGGGCGATCTGTTCCATGCTCGGTTACGAACCTGATGAAATCCCCTCCCTGGGCGTGAGGGACATCCATCCCGACTGGGGCCTTCCCCTCGTCATCGAGCATTTTAAGAAACAGGGGACAGTGGGCGGATACACCGCCCGGGAGCTGCCGGTTAAAAGGAAAGACGGGAGCGTGTTTTACGCCGACATCAACGCGTCGATCGTGACCATCAACTGCAGACAGTACCAGCTGGGGATGTTCCACGACGTCACGGAGCTGAAAAAAACGACTGACGAGCTCAGGGAAAGCGAGGAGCGCTTCCGCATGCTCACGGAAACGGCGCCGATCGGCATTTTCCTCACCGGGTCGTCAGGCGGCATCGTGTACGCCAACCCGCACCTCCTCAGGCTGACGGGGGTTTCCCTGGACGAGGTCGCCCGGAGCGGATGGGCCTGCATCGTCCACCAGGATGACCTGGCCTCCGTGCTGGAAACGTGGTCGGAGGCGGTGCGGGGAAGGGCCCGCTGGTCGAAGGAGCACCGCATGCTTTCGGAGAGCGGCGAAGACGTGTGGGCCCGGGCGATGGGCACGCCGGTGCTCTCGGATGAGGGGGCCGTCCTGGGCTATGTCGGGGTGGTTGAAGACATCACCGAGCAGAAAAAGCTTGAATCAGAGCAGACCAAGTCGCAGAAGCTCGAGTCGATAGGCGTCCTTGCCGGTGGCATCGCCCATGACTTCAACAACATTCTCACGTCCATCCTGGGAAACATTTCCCTCTCGAAAATGATGGGACCGAAGGATCCGGAAATCATCGAACACCTGGGCCTGGCGGAAAAGGCCGCGCTGAGGGCGAAGGACCTGACGCAGCAGCTCCTCACCTTCGCCAGGGGCGGCGCGCCGGTGAAAAAGACCATAACCCTCCCGGGCGTCATCAGGGACTCGGCGGAATTCGTCTGCCATGGCACCAGGGTCAATTGCTCCTTCGAGCTTCCTGACGGCCTGCTGACGGTGGAGGCTGACGAGGGACAGTTTAGCCAGGTGATCCAGAACCTCGCGATCAACGCGATCCAGGCCATGCCGGAAGGCGGGACGATCGCGATAAAAGCCCGCAATGTATCGGTCAGCCAGGGGAAGTTCATCAAGATAACCGTTTCGGACACCGGTACCGGCATCCCCCCGGAAAACCTGAACCGGATCTTCGACCCTTACTTTACAACGAAAAAAAACGGCAGCGGCCTCGGCCTCGCCACCGCCTATTCAATCATAAAGCACCATGGCGGCTCGATATCGGTGGATTCAAAGCAGGGCAGGGGCACGACCTTCCAGATACTCATGCCGGCTTCTGACCGGGAGCCAGGCGTTGACCGAGAGGTGGAGAGGTCCCCGGGACGGGGCGTCGGGAAGGTCCTCGTAATGGACGACGAACAGTCGATCAGGGAGACGGCATGCGCGATACTCAGGGCCCTGGGCTACGAGGCGGAAAGCGCCGGCGACGGCACCGCCGCGGTGGACCGGTACCGCGCCGCCGCGGCGCGGGGCAGGCCCTTTGACGCCGTCATCATTGACCTGACCGTGGTGGGCGGCATGGGCGGCGAGGAAACCATAAAGGCCCTTCTCGGCTTTGACCCCCATGTCAGGGCCATTGTGTCCAGCGGGTACTCATCCGACCCGGTGATGTCGCGGTTCGCGGATTTCGGGTTCTGCGACGTCCTGGTGAAGCCGTACCGCATAGAAGATGTCGCGGCCGTCCTTCGCCGCGTCCTGCAAGGCTGACGGCGTCATAATTCATGCAAATAAAAAAACCCGGCCTGACGCCGGGTTTTTTCTGTTTATTCCGCTTGCGGAAAAATCGTTATTTCGCTCCGAGTCCGCCGTCGACCGGAATTACGGCGCCGGTGACGTAATCCGAAGCCTTGGAAGCGAGGAAGAGAGCGAGGCCTTTTATCTCGTTCTCTTCGCCGACCTTCATGAGGGGGATCTGGCCGACCATCGCGTCAAGGATGGGCTTCATCTCCGGCTTGAAAATGTATTCCATCATGTCGGTGTGGAAGAACCCCGGGGCGATGGCGTTGACGTATATCTTGTACTGGGCCAGCTTGACAGCCAGGTTTTTGGTGAGTATCTCGACCGCGGCTTTTGAAGAGTTGTAGGGCACGGCAGGGTGGGCTATTTCGAGGGAGCCGCGCGATCCGAATATGGAGGAGATGTTTATGATCTTCCCCCCGCCTTTTTCTTTCATGATTTTGGCGACCTGCTGGGTGAGGATCCACAGTCCCCTGACGTTGATATTGAAGACCTTGTCCCACTTCTCCAGGGGGAAGTCAAGGGTCGGCGCGCCCCAGGTTATGCCGGCGTTGTTAACCAGGATGTCTACCGTTCCGAATTCCTGGACCGCCGTCTTTACCAGGTTATCGATGTCTTCCTTGGATTCAATGTCGCATTTGACCGGGATGACCTTCACGCCGAGCGACTGAAGTTCTTTTGCCTCTTTTTCGAGGTTCTGGATTTTACGCGACGCGATTATCAGGTCCGCGCCTGCCTCTGCGAGTCCGGTGGCTATGAAGCTTCCGATGCCCCGGCCTCCCCCGGTAACGATCGCCTTCTTTCCCTTGAGATCAAACAGTTCTTTGACGTTCATATGCGACTCCTTCTGAGTGGTGTTTGGTGTAGTCTACGGATATCTAAAACCGGTTATTAGTTTCGAGCCATATGGGATAATTATTAGACCGGACCGATTATATACAAGAAAAATTTTTTATTTATATTGAAGAGGGGGCCGCGCGTTTGTAATAGGCGGGGCCACGTGACCCTGATTGCAGCATGGAAATATAATTCATCACATTCTAAAAAACATTTGAAAAAAAACCGACGGATACTACCTTCATTGTCATGGCACCCAAGGAACGCCTGAATTTGATCGAGGAAATTTTCGAAGACAAACAGAGGAGCGGCGAGCTCCTAGTGGCCCGTTTCAGGCTGGTCATTCTCCTTGCCTTCATCCCCCTCATTTTCGCGCTCCGTTTTCTCCTGGGGTATCTCCTTCCCTCCTACTGGCTCCTGAGCATCGGCAAATGGATCATCATGTCCGCCATTGCCGCGGGCATATACCTGTTTTTGCAGAAGGGCCATTACCGGTCCTGGATCGGCTTCGTGACGCTTTTTCTCGATACCGCCTTCGTGACGACCAGCATCATCACCCTTTCCTTTTACACGATGAACCGCACCGGCGTCATGCAGGACCCCCTCGTCATCATCTATTACCTGATCGGCTTCAGCGGCGGCATCAGGTACCGCACCCGCTACACGGTCTTCAGCGTCGCCCTGTGCGTGCCGGTCATCATCATGCTCTCATGGTTCGACCGCGCCTATCACGAGGTGCCCGTGGATTACATACTGGTGATTGACCGCCTGGCGTTTTTGCTCCTCATTTCGGTCATGGGCCTTGTCTTTTCCAGGATGCTGGGAGACTACATCATGGCCTGGTACCAGATGGGAGAGAAGCACGTGAAGGAAATCGCGTCCCTGATGGAGATAGGGCGCAAGATATCCTCCCCTGAAGAGCTGGCAAAGACGCTCGGCAACATAGCACAGGAGACGAACAAGCTCCTCCAGGCAGACCGCTGCTTTATGGTCATCAGGAACGGACGGACCGGTTCGATGGAGGTCATCACCGAAACGAAAAGTTTTTCCTGCACTACCGGCGGGGACATGGAATGCATGATAGGCGGGAAGATCATGGACACGGCCGCGGCCCTTGCGGTGCCTTCGAAAGGCGGTGCCGGTGATACCGGCATCGCCGCGGCCCTGAAGGGCTCCTCCATCAGGAGCCTGTACGGGCTGCCGGTAACCGTTGACGGCGCCGTCGCGGGGGCACTGGTCATTGCCTGCGGAACCGGGAGGGTCTTCTCGGAATATGACCGCACCCTTCTCGGGGTCCTGTCCGAGCAGGCGGCCATTTCAATAAAAAACTCGAGGCTGCTGGAGCAGTTGAAGAGCGAGAGCGTGTACCTTCACGAGGAGCTCGACTATTCCTCCAGCTTCCAGAATATCATCGGCCAGAGCCGGAAGATGAAGGATATCTTCAGCCTGATTGAAAAGGCGGCGAAGTCAAACATCCCGGTCATCATCAGGGGGGAAAGCGGCACCGGCAAGGAGCTCGTCGCCGACGCCCTCTATGCACTGGGGCCCCGGCGGGACAAGCCCTTCATCAAGCTGAACTGTTCGGCCATTCCCTCGGAGCTCCTGGAAAGCGAGCTCTTCGGCCACGAGAAGGGCGCCTTTACCGGGGCTGACCGCCAGCGGAAGGGGAAGTTCGAACTGGCGGGCGGCGGGACCATCTTCCTTGACGAGATCGGCGACATGAGCCCGAAGCTCCAGACCAAGCTCCTCCGCGTGCTCCAGGAGGGCGTGTTCGAGCGCATCGGCGGCGAGTCGACCATCAGGGTCGATGTCCGGATCATCACGGCCACGAACCAGAACCTTGAAGAAAAGATACGGAAGGGCGATTTCCGGGAAGACCTCTTCTACCGGATCAACGGCCTTCCGGTCTACCTGCCGCCTCTCCGGGAACGGCGGGAGGATATCCCCCTCCTGGTCGATCATTTTATACGGAAGTATGATTACACCGGCGCCAGGAGCATCGAATTCACCGTATCGGCCATGCGTTTTCTCACGTCCCGGGAATGGCGGGGCAACGTGAGGGAACTGGAGAACCTGGTCCACCGCATGCTCGTGATGACCGACAAGAACAAGATTTCCGAAAAGGACCTGGAGGCGATCGGCGCGATCTCGGACACGGCGCGGATGATGGATTTTTACGCCACGATGAAGACCTATATCGAGGACGCGGTCCGCAACGGCTGCGATGTCGCCGCTGAGATCGAGCGCATCGAACGGGAATTTCTTGCCGAGGCGTACCGGCAGTCAAAGGGCAATGTACGGAAAGCGGCTGAAATCACCGGCCTGCCCAAGTCGACCCTCTTTAACAAGCTGCAGAAGTACGGGATTACCGACTGATTATTTTCTCTCACCGTATCTTTTGACCATATCAGGTGTTATCTGTCCGAAAAACGGGACAGACGGCTATGATCTGGGACAAAAACATTGAATATAGGATGCATTCAATCAATAGCCAGCATTAGCCCCACGTAATATATCCCCCCACGACCCGCGTTCTCAGGATGAGGTTGATGCCAACGCAGGTACAGGATGTACCGATTGCGTTGGCCCCGGAGGGGCGTGCAGAAAAAGACCTGATGACTATTTTAATGTACTAATCCATGTCCCCTCGGGGGGCAGGGGGGTCATTAAATTCATTTATTATGCAAAATATCAAATTTATATGAGAGGACAGGCAGGTAGATTTTTATTGGCACGCTTCATGCATTAATAAAAGACTAGCTGGACGGTTTGTAAGAAAAATATAATACTATGGAGGTGTTTGATCATTATGAAGAGGCTATTAATTATTCTCACGGCAATTGTATCCTTAACCATCATCTATGATGCCTATGCCGGTGCCGACGGATCATGGTCACTGGTAAAGAACAGCGGCGGGATAAAGGTCTATGAGCGGTCGGTCCCGGGCACGGACCTGATGGAGTACATGGCGGTCACCGCCATTGATGAAAAGATGGAGGTCCTCGGCGAAGTGCTCCGTGACGTCCCTGCCTACCGTAACTGGATCGCCGACTGCTACGGAGCGCAGGTGGAAAAGCAGTATGACCGGAACACCATGGCCATCTACCTGGTGCTGAAGCCGCCCATCATCCAGGAGCGGGACGTGGCGCTGAAGGATAAAACCGTGTATGACTGGGACAAGGCCCGGGCGGCCATTTCCTTCGGGGCGACAGAAGAGATCAAAATACCTTTGGAAAAGAACAGGGTGCGGGTCACCATGATGAACGGCGTCTTCGACATGGAATTCCTCGGGCGCAACAGGACCAAGTTCATATACAGGCTCCTGGTGGATCCGGCGGGGGACATCCCGAAACGGGTGGCCTATGCCGTCATGAAGAGTTATCCCTACGAGACGCTGAAAAAGCTCAGGACCATGGTGCCGAACAGGAAATACAGTGACGCGGCGCGGGGCTCGGAAGAGGAGCGGGCCATCGATACCAGGACGAAGAACGAGGCCTACATACGGAACCTCCTGTACAACAGGCTGGCAAAGTTCGTCAGGGACCGGGCGGCCCTGCAGTCTATAATACAGAAAGACCGGAATTCAATAAAGAATATAGTCCAGTCAGGCGCCACCTATGACAGCGTTGAAAAGGCCTCGATGCAGTTTTATTTCGCATACCTGGATTCGATTGTTCCCGACAAGGAGGCTGCCCGGAAGCTGAAGGGCAACAGGAAGATGATAGGGGAAATAATCGATATGATCGTGACCGACTGCGGCGCTTCGGATGTGTCGGTGGAGAGCATCATTGCAAAATACAGGGATTAGTTAGTGAGGTGTAGGGGCACGGCATGCCGTGCCCCTACACCTCACCCCGGCAGGCGGGGTTCGTAATGACACGTGCGGAAAACAACACATCTGTTTTTAAAATGATGAAAGGAATACCGGCGCTGAAGATGCCGGTTCCTGATATAACAGTATGGAGGTCTTACATGGTACAGGTTGATATCGTCTGGTCGTACGCCTTCGGCGCGACCTTTGCGGCCGCGGCGGCACGGCAGCTTGAAAAGGAGGAAAAGCCGTTTAACAACAAGTGGTATATATTCATCCTTCTGTTTCTTTCGATTTTTTTCGCGCCCTCGGGGCTATATCTTCTCTGGGAGCACACGCAGTGGGAAACAATGCAGGTGGCCACCACGTTCAGCGACATCCCGGCATGGCTGGTGACCATCTTCGCGGTGACCAACATCACCCAGGGTATCGCGGGCTACTGGACCACGTGGTGGCTGATAAAAAAGAAGAACTATTACGGGGCCCACGCCAACTGGATGGTGGCATGGATCATTTTCTGGTTCATCCTGGTGTGCGGGTGGGACTGCACCGGCTACCAGCGCTTCCTCTATGACATGAGCGTGAACAACGGCGCCCTGTGGGAGCCGGGCAAAATGATGGGGATATCTTTCTTCAACGCCAGCAGGGTATGGTGGACGCTGGTGGTCATGGCCCTGTTTTTCGCTCCCATGCTCATCTACGGCTTTGTCAATTTCACCCGGGAAGGGGCAAAGATGGACAGGACAATCCCGTCCGACAGGGTTCCCGGCGTGCCGCGGATCCTTGTCGTGTATTTCGCGACCCAGTGGGTCCTGTGTCTCGGCCTTGCGATCCTTGCAGCTCTTACGGTCATGGGGATCAGGGAAGCGACCGGGAGCCTCCTGGCTGCTTACTTCATCGGCATACCGGTCTTTTCCCTTGTAGCGTACTTTCTTCTTTTCAGGAGAAAGATGCCGATGCACCGGATAGCCAGGCAGCTCTACGTGAAAGAGCCGGGAGAGTGATGCAGTTTCCCTGCCCTGCTGCCCTGCGGGGATGTTAGAGCAGTGCCGCCTTTCAGCGAACAGGCAGCCAGGATGGCTGCCGGAGCCGCTAGGACAGGATGTTCTATTTGCGGCGGAGTGAGCGAAAGGCACGCCGCTCATACTAGATGTTCCATCTTGCTCTCTCGCGCCTCAACTCTCGAAGGTGCAGCGCATCTCGCCCATGTACATGGTGGCCACGCAGCTGTTGCAGGGACCGCAGCGGAGGCATTTTGAAACATGGGCGGGATCTTCCCTGATCCTGTTCACGAACCCGGCGTCCGCCACCAGGGCCCGCGCGATGGCCACGAAGTCGAAGCCTTTGCCGAGGACCTCGTCTATTTTTTTCCGGGAAACGAGTCCTCCCACGTAGACCAGGGGGAGTTTCACCGCTTCGCGGACTTTCAGAGCGTCTTCAAGGAAAAAGGCCTCGCGGTAGGGATAGTCCCTGATCATGATGCGGGAAAAGCCCATCATTCCCAGTTTGATCAGCGGGTCCTTCTGGTAGCTGATCAGCTCCCGGTGCGGCGTGAGGCCGCGCAACATGTAAAAGGGGGTCTTGCTCGTGAAGCCCCCGGAGAGGACCAGGGCGTCGGCGCCCTCATTTTCAAGGATTCTGGCTACTTCGATCCCCTCGTTTTTATCCATGCCGCCGGAGAACCCGTCCTCCAGGTTCGTTTTCACCAGGACAGCCGTTTTCTTTCCCGCGGCCTTTTTTGCTTCCGCCATGACCATCCTGAGAAAGCGGGCGCGGTTCTCCAGGGAGCCGCCGAAGCGGTCCGTGCGCCGGTTGGTGAAGGGGGACAGGAACTGGCTGATAAGGTAGCCGTGGCCGGCGTGTATCTCCACCGCGTCAAAGCCCGCTTCCCGGGCCATAGCTACGGCCCTGCCGTGGGCCCGGGCCATCTCCTCGATATCCGGCTCCGACATCTTCCGGGGAAGGGTGAGGCCGAACAGGCAGAATTTTCCTGACGGCGAAACGGCGCGCTGGCCGGAGACCTTGCTGTCCCCCATGTTGCCGGCGTGACCGAGCTGCACCGAAACGGCGGCCCCCTCGCGGTGCACCGCATCGGTGAGCTTTCTGAAATGGGGTATGGCCTCGGGCCGCATCCATGCCTGGTGGCTGAAGGTGCGGCCGCCGTTGGTCACCGAAACATAGGCCACGGTGGTCATCCCGATGCCGCCGGCGGCCACGGACCGGTGATAGTTGATGAGTGAATCCGAGGGGAAGCCGCCGGGGCACATCCCCTCGAAACCGGCGGACCGTATGGTCCTGTTTCTGATTTTCAGGGGGCCGATGGTCCCCGGTGTGAAGAGCTTTTCTTTTGCCATTTTTACATTCCTTTTTTTAAGGTAATACGTTGTGTAAGAGTGGGTTGGCCTTAAAGCAGTGTCAACTTCTTATGATCATAAAGCTTGACTTTTTATCATTGATTTGAACATTCTCTATTTACTGTTGTGCCCCCCGACCTCCCCCCTAAGGGGGGGCTGGCGGAAATAAGCATGCGATGATTGGGGATTGATCTATTATTATGTAAGTCACCCTTCGGGGGATTGAGGGGGCTGGAATTAACATGAAAAATCCATATAAAGGCAAAACCGCCATCGTGACCGGAGGGGCCTCCGGCATGGGCCGGTCCCTCTGCCGCGGCCTTGCGGCACGGGGGGCCAGGGTCGTGGTGGCGGACATCAACGGTGAGGAGGCCCGGCGCGCGGTCGACGAGATCAATGCCATGGGTTGCAGCGCGCGCGCCATAACGCTCGATGTGGGCGATGAAAGCGCCGTGTTCAGGGCCGTGGAAGAGGCCGCCGCCGAATTAGGCTCCCTCGATTATTACGTTAATAACGCGGGCATCGGTATTTCGGCGGACGCCCGGGACCTGACGATCGGACAGTGGCGCAAGATTTTCGACGTGAACCTCTTCGGCGTCCTCTACGGCACCATGGCCGCCTACGCGGTCATGGCCCGGCAGGGGAGCGGCCACATCGTCAACGTCGCCTCCATGGCCGGGTTCGCGCCCTTTTCCATCAACGCGCCCTATACGGCGGCCAAGTACGGGGTGGTGGGGCTCTCTCAAGCCCTGCGCCATGAGATGGAAGGACTGGGCGTGCGCATGACCCTGGTGTGTCCCGGGATCGTGAGGACCTCCTTTTACGACGCCATAGAGATCGTCGGAACGGACCGGGAGACCTACATGGAATTCATGCCCCGGCGGCTCATAACGCCGGACCGGGCCGCGGAGATCATCCTCGACGGCGTTGCCAGGGAAAAGACGATGATAATATTTCCGTTCCACGCGAAGGTGCTCTGGTGGATCAGCAGGTTCGCCCCCTCCGTGATGACCTTTATCAACAGAAAGATGGTGCGCGAGTACCGTTCCCTCAGGAAGTGACCGCGGCATGCCCCGGTGCGTTACCGGAACATATCCTCAATCCATTCTATCGCATCATCCCGCACTGAAATGAGATCGAAGCGGAAGGTGGTCCCGGGCCGGTCATGCTCGGGGCTGGAGGCAAGAAAGGCCCGGGCCGTTGTTTTCAGGCTTTTCTTTTTCCGCGCGCTTATTGAATAGAGGGCGCCGCCGTAGCGTTCGGTACCGCGGTTCTTCACTTCGGCAAAGATGACGAGGTCCTCCCTCCGGGCGATGATGTCGATCTCGCCGTATCTGCCGAAGCGGTAATTGCGCTCCAGGATGCTGAACCGGTTTTTCTCAAGAAAATCAGCGGCGCGGTCTTCGCCGTCGGTGCCGAAGTCCCGGTTGTGGCAGCCGTCTGACACCGGGCCCTACAGCACGTCAAAGATGTTGATGCCCACCTCCGCCTCGTCGAGGGCCCTGACGATATAGAGGGACGATTCCGAGAGGAGGCTTATGATGGTGGTGTTCTCGATGCGCTTGCGGTCCTTGTCGAAGATGACCTTGATGATGGGACGGAGGGGCTTTTCCGGGACCGACCCGATGATGATGCCGATGGCGCCGTCGTTCAGCTCGACAATGGAGCCGATGGGATAGACCGACATGCGGGACAGGAATACGCGGAGGATGACCGGGTCGAACTTGTTCACGCCGCTTGACAGGAGGTTGCGCATCGCGTGGTAGAAGTAGACCTTCTTGCGGTAGCTCCGGTTCGATATCTGCGCCTCGTAGCTGTCTGCGATGGCGGCGATGCGCGCGAACTCGTCGATGTCGTTGCCCCGGAGGCCCCGGGGATATCCCTTGCCGTCAAACTGCTCGTGGTGCTGGAGCGATATGATGGCGGAGCTTTCCTTTATCTTGCCCAGTTCCTTCAGGGCCTTGTAGCCGAGGAGAGGGTGCGTTTTGATCTGGTTGAATTCCTGGTCGGTCAGGTTCGACTGCTTGTGGATGATGTACACCGGCAGCTTTATCATGCCCGCGTCGATGAGGAGCGTCCCCAGGCCGAGGTCGTTCAGCTTGACCGGGTTGTACTTCAGCGCGATGCCGATGATAAGGGAATAGAAGGTCACGTTCACCGAATGGGTCAGGGTGTAGTCCTTCCCTTCGTCGAGCCCGTAGAGAAATAGGAATATGTTGCTGTTGTCTTTCAGGAGCTTCACGATGCTCTGGACCGCGTCCTCGAGGTCGCGGGTCTCAAAGGGGGCGTTATTGCGTATCGCCCGATAGGCGGCATCAACGGCGTTCCTGGCGCGGTTGTGCACCTCGATGAGGCCCTTCCTTTTTTTTAACAGCTCGTTGTAATCATTGACGATCTTCTTTTCGCTGTCGATGTCGATTTCTTTGGGGGGAGAAGCCGCTTCGGCGGAACTGCCGGTTTCAGCTGCTTCGGAGGGTTTTTCTTCTCCCATCTCCATCCGTTTGATCAGGATGCCGGAAGTCTCGACCTCGGTGATACCCCAGGTCATCAGTTTTTTGATGTCCGATTCCTTGATGGGTGAGTTGGCGGTGATGAGCATGTTGTTGCTGTCTACGTAGATGGGCTTGTCGTACACCATCCCGGGCCTCAACTCCTCGACGGAAATCTTTCTCATCTTGGCCATTATACAATTCCCATGCTGTCCAGTTTGGCTTTAAAGTCTGAATTGATCCGGTAGCAGTACGCAAGCACCTCCGATACGGCCCTGAACAGGGTCTCCGGTATTTCGCTTCCCGCCGGCAGCTGCGCAAGCACCTGGGCCAGATCCGAATCCTGATATATGGTGATGTTGTGCTCCCTGGCGATCCGGATCAGCCTTTCAAATAACATCCCCCTGGCGACGGCCAGGATTTTCGGGACCTCCCCGGAATATTCCAGGGCGACCCCCGTCCTCTCGTCTTTCATTTTAAACCCGTATGTCAAATACACTATTTAGTGGAAAATATGAATAAATTTCAACTATTTTATTTATGGCCTTTGCCGTATTAGAGAAATTTATATGTATATCGGGGTCTATGTTTTTCATATTGTTCTCAAGCGCCTCCGCATTCTGTCTGAGAAGATCAAGGGTCTCGTCCCTGCCGCAGAACAGGGAGAGGAGATATCCTTCCCGCGTCCTGCGCGCAAGAACCTCGATGCGGCCGATTGCCGAGAAGTCGACCCTGAAAACCCAGGCGTCGTCCTTTCCCAGATAATGGACCGGACGGGTTTCGTCTTCATCGGCGAAGGGCAGCTCCCCGGAAACATATCCCGACGGCGTTTCCACGGAATCCCGGAGCAGGGCGATGAGCTGCCGCAGCGCGGTTTCCTTCGTCGCGGGGTCATTGATGCCGTTGATCCCGTTGATGATGGCATCGATAACGGCTTCCATGCTTCCCGGTTTTCCCGATGACCATTGTTTAAACCTGTCCCGGTCGAATCCGATGATTACCATGAGCGATTGGAGCGCCCGGGCGTCAATGCGGGCTCCCGCGAGGAGGAGGGACAGGTCCGAGACGACGTTTTTATCGACTCCCAGTTTCGCCAGGAGGCTCAGAAGCCCGGTCAATCCCCCTTCCTTTCTGTCGTGCCTGGCCTGGAGGCCGAGAAGAAGGGCGTTCAATTCAAATATTCCCGCCGGGTGTTTCGCCATGGCGCTGGCTATGTTGGCCTGGATCCGTCCCGGGTCAGCGATGGTCATCTCCGCCAGGCGACGCGCAAAGGCCTCCCTCCCTCCCGGGTCAACCAGCTTAAAAAAAAGCGAGTTGTCCCTGACCTCGTCGAGCCTCAGGGTTATCGTCATGCCGGCCGGAACCCCCTTCTGAAACTCGGCATGGATCCGCTTGCCTCCTATCTCGAGGACCGCTTCGCGGACGCTGATTCGGCTGACGATCTTCGCGGGAAGCTCCGTTCCCTTCTGTATCTCCCGGAGCTGGTCGAAAACGCCGCTTTTCCCCGAAACCCTGATGATGCCTGTCGGTTCAATCCTCATTGCGGATCACCGCCGGTCGTGATCATGCTCCGCGCCGGCTCGTAGCTCCTCCGGTGTATCGGTGAAAGCCCCCGGGCGGCGAGCGCAGCCAGGTGGTTCCCCGTGCCGTAGCCCTTGTTGCTGGCGAAATGATAACCGGGGTATATCCCGTCGAACCGCTCCATGATCGCGTCGCGGTGCACCTTCGCCACGATTGAGGCCGATGCGATCGAAATCGATTTGGCGTCCCCTTTCAATATTGAACGAACGGGAACCGGCAATTGAAAAGAAAAATTCCCGTCCAGGATGATTATATCCGGCTTAAGAGGTATACCTCCGATGAGACGATTTAGTGCAAATTCCGTGGCGCCATTTATATTGAGGCGGTCGACGGTGCGGTGCGACACCAGGATGGATGACGCGTGGAGGGCGGCGGCCCGGATCAGGTCGAGGCTTGATTTCCGCTTCCGGGGGGTCAGCTTTTTCGAGTCGTTGATGCCGGGGATGGGACCTGCGGTGGAGGCGATCAGGGACGCCTCGTATATGACGAGGCCGACGCAGAGAGGACCGGCCAGGGCGCCTCGGCCGACCTCGTCGACGCCCGCGATGAGGGAAACGCCTTCCTCCAGCAGTTGCTGTTCAATGGCAAAGGTGGGATAACGCAAAAAGGCGGACTCATCGCCCGCCTTGTGTGTTTCAGTGATGCCGCCGGTAGTGTCTGCTGGTTCCAAGGAATGACCGGTACCGGGTTATCAGGATTCCCGCGGGGCCGTTCCTTCGGCGGGGGCCGCTTCATCGGCAGCATGGGTCCCCGGCACGTCGGCCGCGGCTGCTGAATGCTTTTTGCCGCCCTTCCCGGTTTTCTCGCGCAGCTTGGCGGACTTGCCGGTCCGTTCCCGGAGATAATAGAGCTTGGCGCGGCGGGCCTTGCCCTTCCGCACGACGTCAATCTTCGCGATCCTCGTCGAGTAGACGGGGAATATCCGTTCGACGCCGACGTCAAATGAGAGCTTCCGGACGGTAAAGGTCTTGCTGACGCCCTTGTTGTCTATGGCTATCACGATCCCTTCATATACCTGGATTCGCTCGCGGTTTCCCTCGACGATGCGGTAGTGCACGCGGACCGTGTCGCCGATTTCGAAATTTATCTTCCGGTCGACCGGCATTATTTTCTTTTCAATTTCCTTCATGATGTCCATGTCTCATTCTCCTGATATTTTTCTAATAAGATGTTTTCTGTACAAATCGGGCCTGGTCCGTTTGGTCTTGTTCAGGCTTTCCCCGCGCCGCCAGTCCTGTATCATTTTATGGTTGCCGCTCAGCAGCACCCCGGGGACCTTCATCCCGAATATATCCTCAGGACGCGTGTAATGAGGATATTCCAGCAGGTCCCGCTCAAAGCTCTCCTCGGTCAGGGACTCGCTGTTCGACATGAACCCCGGCGCGTACCGGGAAACCGCGTCGATGATCGCCAGGGCGGCGTACTCTCCGCCGGAGAGCACGTAATCGCCGATGGAAATCTCGTAATCGACATGGCGGTCGATCACCCGCTGGTCCACGCCTTCGTAATGCCCGCACACGATACAGAGGTCATCGTGCGCCGCAAGCTCCTTGACCAAGTCCTGGTTAAGGAGCTTGCCCGATGCCGAGGTGAGCACCACCCTGGTGCCCTGTTCCTTCACGCTTTCGATCGCCCCGTCCAGGGGCCCCGCCATGAGAACCATCCCGGACCCGCCGCCGTAGGGATAATCGTCGCAGCTGCGGTACCGGTCCGTCGCAAAATTCCGGATATCGGCGATCGCGACATCGATGATCCCCCTTTCCACCGCCTTTCCGAGCAGGCCGCTGCGGAGGGGCGAGGAGAAAAAATCGGGGAACAGTGTCACGATCTTAAACTTCAAACAGGCCCTCAACGGGATTGATGTCCAGTCTTCTGTTCCGTATGTCCTTCGTATCCACCATCGATTCGACGAAGGGAACCATGAACTGCCTCCCTTCATCGTTCGATATGATCAGTATCTCCCCGGAGCCCGCCTCAAGGATGTCTGTCACGGTGCCGAGCAGGCGGTCCCCGCAGTAGGCGGCGCACCCGATAACGTCAAAGTAATAGTAACTGCCCTCGTCCAGGGCGCCCCTGGTCCGTTCAGCTTCCGCCCGTTCAATGCAGATGTCGGAGCCTTTCAATGAGAGGGCTGCATCCCGGTCGCCTATGCCTTCGAGCTGCAGGAGTCCGCTCCTCCCTTTCTGCTCGATGAAATTCAGTATTGTAAATTCGCGGAAGCCGGTTTTGGTCTTTATAAAAACTGATTTACCTTGGTCGAATCGTTCCCTGATATCAGAGATCACCAGAACCTTCAGTCGGCCGGTCAGGCCGTGGGCCCCGGCGGCAACAGCTATGCGGATATAGTCATCTGTCATTAATCGAGTATTTCCAGCACCACCCGTTTTCCAGATTTTGTAGCGGAAGCGTTTATGATGGTCCGTATCGCCCGGGCTATTCTGCCGTGTTTGCCGATAACCTTTCCGATATCTTCTTTCGTTACCCGCAGCTCGAGGATTGTCGATTTTTCTCCTTCAACCTCTTGTATTTCCACCTGGTCCGGATGGTCAACAAGGGATTTGACCATGTACTCAACGAGTTCTTTATAGTTCATTTCCGACTCCTGTGGAATTATTTGGCGGTTTTAAATTTCTGCCACAACCCCTTTTTCTTTAATAGTTGCATGATGGTATGAGTCGGTACCGCTCCTTTTCCGAGCCAGTGGAACAACTTCGTCTCGTCAACGACCAGCTGTTCGCCGTCAACTATCGGCTGGTAGCGTCCCAGCTGATCAATGAACTTGCCGTCCCTTTTTTCCCTTTCGTCAACGGCGATAATCCGGTAAAATGGCTTCTTTTTCGTCCCCACTCTCTGTAAGCGTATCTTGACAGCCACAACAGTCCTCCTGTAATGATTAGGAATTTATTTATTTTTACCCCTATTTTTTTGTCAATAGAAAATAGCCAAAAAGATCAAATTAATCAGTTTATTCCCCCCTTTTTATACCCAATTGCCCCTCGGTGGGGACACAGTGGACCATACTGCTTTATTTATAGATACAATTTTTTCTGGACGGAATAAACAGGTGAAGCTTATATACATAATTTATTATTATCCATGGTTTTACTCACCTGTTGGGTCCGGTCAAGGTATCAGATCAGCGAGGCATGCGACATCCTCCTGATCCGGCCTTAGATGACCGTCAGTTTGGAGGTGGGATTTTCCAGAGTAGATCACCACATTTATCGAATAGCGAAGTGTATCGAGACAAGGATGGTCCGGGGGGTGAGGGCTTTTCCGACCCGTAACGCCCCGGTAGAATTCCCCCTCTCCCGCCGGGAGAGGGGGTGTGCGCCCGGGGACGGCTCCATCCCGGATTTTCCCGTGTGCGATATGCACCCTATTGCCGATAGCTCCGGAGATCGTTGAGATAATTCATGTTGGCGCTTGAATCGAAGCCTCTTACCCCGAAAAGTCAGAGGTTGCCGGAAGAGTCTATCCAACTCACCGAACCGTCCCTCGCTCCGAGGATGCTGACGGCATCTGCCATGCCCAACGGAACGAATTAACCCTCCTGATTTATTGTATCCGACTCTGAAACCTGGGTTCAGATATTGCTCCTTCCCTCCAGGAGAGGCAGGAGCCCGAGATTGTCCTTTTGTTATACAGGAATCTGCCGTCTCTCCGGCGCCGTCCCGGTGAAGCAATGTCTCCTGTCTGAAATTACCATATCGCACACCGGGACGAACATGGCAGGCAAAAGGTTAGGGACCGGCATGTTAATATTCCCTCGCAGACACGTGCAATGGGAACGAACGGGGAATGGCGATAATGAAAACGATTTGTCGAGTTATAGGCGTCACCGCCGGGGTATGGCGGGTATGGTCATCGGGAAGTATCCGCATTATGGGAATAAGAAAAAAAGAGCGGTGAAGAGAAATTACATCACACGCCGGCCCTGGCGCGGAGCTCCCGAACGTTCTTATTGACATCGCCCCCCTTGAAGGCGGCGTTGCCGGCGACGATAATGTCGGCGCCCGCTTCCACGACGCGGGCTATATTGTCCGGTCCGATGCCTCCGTCAACCTGGATCCTGACGCTGAGTCCGGGGACCGACCTGATGTGGGCCGCGAGTTTCCGTATCCTGCCGATGGCCGGCTCCATGAAGGCCTGGCCGTAAAAGCCCGGGTCCACTGACATGACCAGGGCCATGTCCGCATAGGGTAAAAGATCAAAGATGGATTCCACCGGGGTTGCCGGGTTTATGGCAATTCCCGCTCCCACGCCGGCTTTCCGGATCTGCTGGAGTATCCTCGCGGGGAAGCGCGTGCTTTCATAGTGTATGGTGACAACCCAGGGTTTGATTTCCAGGTACTCACCGATTGACCGCTCCGGTTTTTCAATCATCAGGTGCACGTCGAGGGGGATGGCGGTGTGTTTTTTTAGAGAGCCGATGAAGCCGGGACCGAAGGTAAGGTTGGGGACGAAGTTTCCGTCCATGACGTCCAGGTGGAGCAGGCTCACGATGCCGGCGTCGAAGGTCCGCGCCTGCTCCCCGATCGTCGTCAGGTCCGCCGCGATGATGGAGGGAGAAATCAGGATGTTGTTTTCTTTAGTCGACATTAAAAGTCATGTCATCTATCCGTTTTTTGTCGCGGCGGAACGTGACCGTCGCGTTGCCCTCGCGCCTGAAGACAAACACCATCTTCTGGCCGGGGCCCGCCTTTTTCGAGAACCTGATCCTCTTTGAATGGCTGTCTTCAATATAAGCTTCATAAAGCCCCTGAGGCGCATCATTCGGTATCTGGAACTCAATTTTTTCATATGCCGCGTAGGGGTGCTTGTCAAGCCGATTATAGCTTACCTGGAGGGTGCAGGTATCGCCCTTCTGCACCAGGGCCCCCCTGGCGGGGGTCTGTGACACGACGATGCCGCTCTTGGCGGGATCATCGGTGGCAACGATTTCCTCGTTTACCGTGAGTCCCTTTGCCCGGAGCAGGTCAAAGCAGAGCTCTATGGACTGGCCCCTCACGTCGGGCATGACGGCGTCAGGGGCGCTTTTGCCCGTCGAAACCAGGAGGTTGATTTTGCGGTCCGGCCTGACCTTTTCGCCGGCGCGGGGGCTCTGGTCAATGACGGTATTGTCGGCGACCTTCTCGGACGGGATGTAGGATATGACGCCGGTCCCGAGGGAAAGGGTCCGGTCATGGCGGTGGATGTTCCTCAGGTTGTTGAGCGCCAGGGGAAGCTCCTTGCCGACGAGGTTCGGGACATCGATATAGTACTCGGAGCGGCTCACCACCAGCTTGATCCTGCTGTTCTCGGGAACGACCTTTCCTTTTTTCGGGTACTGGGAAAGAACGGTGCCGTCATCGATATCGGCGATGTCCTTGAACTTGATCTCGGGCTTGATCCCTTTGCGGACCAGGCTGTTGTAGACTTCCATGAATTGCTTCCCTTCCACATCGGGAACCACGACCTCGCGCTCGGGCTTGGTCAGGAAGATCAGCATGATGGTCGATACGACGAGAAAGAGGGAGAATCCCAGGAATAAAATAACCGCTATCCGGCCGATATGGCCGAAATACTTGAATTTCTCTTCACCGGATTTGACTTTGTCGGTCATGTTGTATCTCTCATAATCTAGTTTGCCGTCATCCGCCGGCGGCGGGGCATGACGAGTTATGTCATATCAGGGTCACGGGTGGCTTCGAACCTGACGGGCGTACCGTTGAGTCTTTTTGACGTTGAATGGGTATTTGTCAATTAAAAAAATGAAATAATAATTTCCTCAAGAAAATTGAAGAGCACGTATGATCTGTGGTTCCTATAGCCATCCTGTTCGTCCGCCGCGTATGACATTTTGTTGACTCGGCGGAATCGGCCACATCCCTGTCGCCTGCTCGCCAGGGTGTCTATAGGGACCGAAAAATAATCTGAAAATATCCTGTTTTGACAACAATGCCTTTTCACCTTGATCCGTGGGGATTTTTAAAGGTACAGAAAAACTTTAGAATTGCATTGTTTTAAACGACAATATAGATGGCACGTCTGATGCTTATTTTTCCACCATTTGATGGTATGTTGGTATGGATAGAGAAATCAAGATTTTATTCATGTCGGATATTCACCTGGGGATCAGGCCCAATGATACCCATATCCCCGATTACGCCAGGATCAACACCTTCAAGCGCATTGCCGCCATCGCCCGGGGACACGATCTTTTCCTCATCGGGGGTGACCTCATAGACAACGCTTCCGTCGGCAGCGACATCATCGATATAATCAAGACGGAATTCCGCGCCCTACGGAACGCCGGCACTGAAATCGCGTATACGCCGGGAAAAGGCGAGCTTACCGGCAGGAACGTCATTGCCCCCGCGGTTCTTGACCTCAACGCGTCATGCCTTTTTTCGAGCAGCATGACCGCGACGCCTTACCTGTACATGAAGAACGGCCAGAAGGTCTATGTCTACGGCCTGTCGGGCAGTCTGGGATACGATCTGTCGAAGGTGAAAAAAATATCCGAAGAGGGCTTTCACATCGGGCTGTTTCACGCTGATTTCGATTTTGACAACGAGAAAAACGATTACCTGGTGTACCGTCTCCAGAAGAACGACATCAAGACCCTGGGGTTGGACTTTTACGCCTTCGGCTATTGCCACAGCTTCAAGATGTTCAAAATCATGGACCGCATCATCGGGGTGTGCCCCGGGAGCCCCGAGGCAACGACCTTTGATGAAACGGGGGACCGCTATATCATCTCCATTGTCATCAAGGAGAACAGGCTGTACCAGATCAAGCGGCTCACCGTCAATTCCATGAAGCTGTGCCGGAACCAGGTGGATTGCTCCAGCCTGGTGACCATGGGCCCCATCAAGGAGCTGCTGGAGAACAACAGGTCAAAGAAGGCCATCCAGCAGGTCGTCCTGACGGGGGAGCGGGACTTTGTCCTTCGCCAGTATGAAATCCAGAATTACAGGAACGAGTTCTTCAGGCTGGACTTCGTCGACCGGAGCGTGCCGACGATCGGTTCCCTCATAGAGGAATTCCAGTACGAGAATTCGCTGCGCGGGGAATTCTATAAGATCATAAAAGAACAGATTGAACAGGGAGGCCTGCCCCATGATGTTGACAAGGCCGATTTCGCGATGTCCCTGAATAAAATCACCCGTGAGGGGTTTACGAACCTGGAGGACTGGCTGTGCAGTATATAAAGTGCATGGTGTACAGGCACGGGCTCTTCGACAACCGTGTCATTGATTTCAGCGACCGGCTCACCATCGTGTACGGCAAGAACGGGTCGGGCAAGAGCCTCCTGGCGCGGAGCATGGTCGATGTCCTGTGGGGCAAATTCTCCGATCGGAAGCTCCTGGGCGACGACGTGTGGAACTCCCTGTATCTGGACCTCTTCTTTTCCCTGTCCGACAGCGGTTATTACCGCATCTGCAACACCAGTGATAAGAATTACCGTATACAGTACATCCAGAACAACACGGAGAAGATCATCTATTCCGAGTCAAAGTCGGAAGGGCAGGACAGCAGGGTCCAGGACCACTTTAACAACGATTTCGAAAGCAGGATGCTCCGGGAATTCCTGGGGCGGATCGATTGCGCTTCCTTCATCAACTCTTCCTTCATTCCGGCGTCCTCCGATATCGCCAGGGAATCTTTCATGGACCTTCCGGTGCTCAAGCGGATCATACTCGATGAGAACACCGGTTTTTATAACCAGTACCTGATCATGCGGAAGGTTTTCGACACGGGCATGGCGGATGACGGCGGTCTGCCCCCGGAAGTCTTGCGGTTCGAGGATAAGAAGCGGGACCTTGAAAAGAAGATCCAGATAATGGACATCAGGGATTCCCGGCACGACAAACTCAGGAGGGAAAAAAACACGATCCAGTGCGAAGTTGACGAATTAAACAGTTCCCTTAATTCGCTTAACAGCCAGAAGCTGATCCTGAGCAAGATAATAGAGAACCTGCACAAGGTGGAAGAGCTGAAACAGGAGTTCGAGGGAATCAAGGACGAGATACAGGACGAGCAGCAGAAGATCAAGTCAATGGCCGACATGAAGACCGAGCTGGACACCATGTTTCCCCAGTTCAGCGAGCTCGACATCACCGACAGCACCAACCTTGACCGCCTCCAGGAGGTTTTCAACGATATCAGGAACCTCAACGAAAGGATCGACGATTTTTATTTCAGGAGGGAGCTGAAGGCCAGGAGGCTGAAAAGGGCGGCCATCGCGGTTTCCGCCAGTGCCCTTGCCGCGCTTGCGGCCGTCCTGATTCGGAACGGGTTCAACGTGTTCAAGGACCTGTACCTGCTGATCGGCATACTGGGCCTTGCCTGCATCGCCTATGCCGCCATCGGCGCCGGCATGCTGGTGATCAGGCGTGAAAAAGACCTTCAGAAGCTGGAAGAGGAAAAGAAGCGGTTCAAAGAGCGGATCATGGCCCTGATGGAAAAGAGCAAGGTGGTGTTGGAAGACTACAAGCTGACCGAGATCTACGAGCTCCTCCTCCAGTATTTCGAGGACTACGTCAATTACACCGAGCGGAAGAAGGACCTGGCCATGATCAAGAGCTCCCTGAAAGAAGAAGAATACATGGTGCGGATACAGAAAAAGCTGGATGAATTGAAGAAGGAAGAGGAGATCATAAAAGACGAAATCCACACCAGCATCGACACCCTAAACATCGTGGACGACATAGAAAACGAAACGAGCAAGATCGAGGACCTGATCAGGAATATCGGCACCGAAGTGGGGCTCATAAAAGAGAAGATCGAGACCAAGGAGCGCATCCTGCAGCAGATCGACAACGAGTTTCTCCAGGCGTCCGGCAACAGCGGCGCCATGAACGCCCTCATCGAGGAGAGGAACAACGTTGACCGGGTACTGAAAAAATGGAAGGTCAACCGGAATTCGATGGATTTCATCACCCGCATGATGACCCGCGCCGTCGAGCGCAGCGAGGAAAAGCAGCTGCGGAAGCTCCTGGACGGCACCCTGGAGAAGTTCAACCACCTCACGGGGAACCAGTACGTCACCAGGATCGACGACGCCGCGCTGCTGAAGATGATAACGGAAAACAGGCTGTCCGATGAGATGACGCCCCCCATCCTCCACGCGCTGCTCCTCTCGCTTAAATTCACTTTGTCCGATTTCATCATCAACGGGAGCACCACGATCCCATTATTGATTGACGAACCGTTCCAGTTTATGGATGATGAACGCTGTAACCGGTTCCGGGACCTGGTGTCGTATGTTTCCAACAAGCGGCAGGTGATAATCTTCACGCACCAGAGCGACAAGCGGAACTGGGGCAATTTCGTAGAGCTTTAAAAGGCGATGGACAAGAACGGGCAACTGACATTTTCCGATGATCCGATCCTGAACGGCATCAACGAGGTGTACCAGCTCATCGAGAAGGGCGAGTTCGCGGCCGCGGTCGCCCGGATAGACGAGCTGATGGACATCGATGCCGACTATCCCGGCCTCATAGAATCGTACCGGGTGGCTAAATTCTGGAACAACCGGGAGAAGGAAATGAAGACCCTCGACGAGGGCAAGGACACCGCCGAGTACCTCATGAAACAGTGGGAGGTCTTCAACGAGTACGCCGAGGGCAAGAACATGGTCTCCTCGTCGGCATTCAAATACGCGATGCGGTATATCTTCATCAAGGCTGCGGACAACTACAAGTTCGCCTTCCGGGAGCAGCAGGACACGTCGAACAATTTCCAGTTTCTCCTGAACCTGGGTGACTGCTTCCTGCGGCTCGAGGAGTACAAGCTGGCGATCGACACCCTCGAGTACGCCCGGGGCTCCTACAAGAGCAGCGCCCGACTCATGGCGATCCTCGGTGAGGCCTACTTCCATTCCGGCGACGTGTCGAAGAGCCTCCTTTCATTCCGCGAGGCCTTTTTCATCGACCCGGCCGAGATCGACCTGAGTCTGCTGAAGGCGAAGCCGGTCCAGGAACTGGTGGAGATCGTGAAAAAGGAGCGGGCCGATTTCAAGGACATTGCCGAGTGGATCCCCATCTACGGTTACATCCATGATATTTTTTACGTGAAGCGCAACCTGAGCGCGCACCAGGTCGAAGGGATCCAGAAGGATATCTACAACCTGGAGCTGACCTACCAGAAGATGAACAAGAGCCAGGTGGAGGCCTCAAACATCATGCCCCGCCTTATCAATAAATACCTCTGGCTCCTTGACTACTATAGCCTCCAGAGCTATAATTTTGAAAACATGACCCAGATCCGGGACCGCCTGCTGAACATCAACCGGGAGCTCTTCCAGGAATATTTCACCAGGAAGAAGTAGGCGTGACGTAACGCGATTTCTTTCAGCGTATTGCGTTTTACCGGTGAGGTCCCCGGGACAGAGTCACCGCATGGTCATGTGTGTTCCCGCAGATACGGGCCCTTCTCCCCCGTGCTTCTATGATCAAAGTCGTGCAATCGAAATGATGGCACCGGAGATGCCCGTACAATTCCACAACGAAAAGGTCGGCCTTAAGCCGCTCTATCACCCGGCCCGTAAAGGGCTGATAGCCGTCCGCAGTCAGGCACGGTACCCCGCCCCACAGGCAAAAAATGGCGGCAAAACGGCCATGAACGGCATCACCATGAAATTCCAGTTCAATGCGGGCCAATTCGCAGTACTGCTGGTGGGTATCCGTTATGACTGGGCCCTGGAAGACCATCATCATTATTTCTTCATCATCCTCCGTATAATCTCCACAGCCCTGCGGAATCCTTCACGGTCGGCGCTGTCAGGGGTTCCGTCAGTCGCGTGTTTTCCGCAGATATAACCGAAGAGATCCCGGTGATCAGACAGATCGGTCCTGTCGCCCGCCGCCTTCAGCAGGGCCTCAGCGGCGTGGTAGCGCACCAGGTAGTCATTGTCGGTAACGGCGTCGAAAATGACCGTTTCGAACTCGGGCGTGATGAAATCCGTGATCGGCCGCGCACTGCCGGAGGCGTCGATGGCGATCTTCAGGTTCACCAGGGCGTCTATACGTTCCCCCCATCCGAGTGAGCGGTTCTCCACGATGGCCCGCAGGGCGGCGACGGCGTCATCGCTTTTACCCATGGTCAGGATGTTCCGGGCGATAGTTCCGGTGCCGTACGGCCCCGGCCTTTTTGCCAGCACCTCGTCCAGGGCTTTACGGCACTCCTCCGTGCCGAGTAACTCCGCGGCCCTGCCGAGATAGGGATCATAGCCCTTCCTGATGCGCTCCGCCACGATGCGGGACGCCGCGGCGCGTTCTTCCGGGTCAAGGTCCGCCATGGCAGCGTCGACCTCCGGGAGGCTCGGGCCGTCGTGCCATTCCATGTAGGGGTCGCGCTTGGCCTCAAAGACAGTGATGAGCTGTTCAATGGACATTGGTGGTACTCTTCTGGCGGCGGCCTTACAGCCGTATCGGGAGTATGAGGATGGGGATGCCCCGGGTGTAGAACTGCCGCTGTATCGCGAAGGCGGAGTAGTTGTGGAGCCACCGGGTGAAAAAAGTGTCTTCCGGGAACACCAACTGCCCGGCGAAGAATATGGACCGGGGGTAGGCCTTGACGAGTTCCGTCGCGATGCGCACCGACTCGTCGACCACGTCCACGCCGATCGCGGTGCGGCATTCTGCGTTGAACCCGTGGGCCCGCATGTAACTGACGTACCGGTTCGCCTCCTTCTCGATATGGGCCCTGTGCAGGGATATCTCTTCGGCCCCCTTGAAGAGGCCTGAATCGATGAGCCCGATCTGAATGAAGATGAAGTTCTTATAGATCCTGGGAAAGATGCGTAATATGGTGAAAAGGGTGTGCAGCCCCGTGCCGCTGAAACCGTTCACAAAAAGGACCGCGGTCCGTGCCCTCGGATCGACCTCCTGTTTTCTTTTCCGCGGGCGCCGCTTGGCTTCATACCGGCCCATATCCATCTCGGCTATTTCTACCAGCCCTTTCAGCCTGCCGAGGAGCCTGCCGGTGCGGTTGTAATGGCGCTTGATCACGATGGATACGGCCACCAGGGAGCCGGTGATGAAAACAGTAAGCCATCCTCCTTCATTGAACTTGAGGATCGCCACCGAGACCAGGATGAAGGACGTCAGAACGAGGCCGACGCCGTTGATGAAGAGCTTTTTCTTCCAGTGGTCCTCGGTTTTTCTCGCGATCCACCAGTGCCGCACCATGCCCAGCTGGGAGAGGGAGAAGGTGATGAATACGTTGATGCTGTAGAAGATGACCAGGAGCTTAACCGAACCGCCCGAATAGACCATGAGGGCGATTGACGCGATGCCCATGATGAGTATGCCGTTCTGCGTCACCAGGCGGTCGTTCAGGGAGGCGAACCGGGTCGGCGCCCACCGGTCGAGGGCCATGTTCGAAAGCACCCGGGGACCGTCAAGGAAACCGGTCTGGGCGGCCACAAAAAGAAGGACCGCCTCGGAAAACAGCGTGATCAGGATGAAGGCCTGGGCGAGACCGGGGGCCCAGTCCCTGGAAAGATTGGCAAAGAGGATCGCGTTGAGTGTTTTCCCCGGTACATGCTCGACATGAAAGAGCAGGTACGCGATCATGAGGCCGGCAACCGTTACGGCAAGGGAGGCCGCCATGTAGTTCATGGTATGGGTGGCGGTCTTCACCTTCGGCTCGCGCAGGATCGGTATGCCGTTGGATACGGCCTCGATGCCGGTGAAGGTGCCGGCCCCCATGCTGTATGCCCTGAGGACGAGGAATAGCATACCGATGGTTCCCATTTCCGCGCTGGTGCTCCGGACATCGGCAATGGTTGAGCTGACCACACCCGGCATGCTCCCTGCGTGGGTCACGAAGGTGTAAATGATGGCAAAGCCATGGGTCACCAGAAAAACCAGGAAAATGGGGACCAGGGGCATCACCGATTCCTTGACCCCGCGAAGGTTGAGCCAGATCAGGAGCATGACGCCGAGTACGGCCACGGGCATCTTGTAATGGATCCATTCCGCCGGCATGAAGCTGAAAAGGGCGTCGGCGCCGCTGGCGACTGAAAGCGTGATGGTCAGAAGATAGTCAATGAGAAGGGCGCTCCCTGACACCATGCCTATGGACGGCGACAGGAGCTTGCTTGCCACCAGGTAGCCGCCGCCGCCGGCCGGGAACAGCTTGATGATTTGATGATAGCTGGCGCTGATGACAAAGATGGTTACCACGGTGCCGAGGGCGACGAAAACGCCCAGGTAATGGTGTTTTCCCAGGGCCAGAAAGGCTTCCTCCGGGCCATAGCAGGATGATGAAAGTCCGTCTGCGCCCAGCCCGACCCAGGCGAAAAATGCTATCAGGGAGAGCTTGTGGAATATGGACGGGTCCGAGACGCTGCGCGACTTGCCGATCAGCAGCGCTTTCAGCCGTTTAAAGAGCGGCTCTTTGTTTTCATTGTTATTCATGGGGCCTCCGGTACTGGGAATATCTCTGGAGGCTTAAACTGACATGAGGGCAGCTTCACGGGGCCTCCCAATCGCCTACGAGGTTAGCTGACGGGCTCGGGCTTGGAAGTGCCCTATCCAGAAACGTGGAATACGCCCCAACAAAACGGGTCCCCCGCATCCGGGGCCCTGCCCGGATCTCGGCGCAATAATAGAAAATAAAATATGTACCTGACGGGATAAAGTCAAGCAGATGGAGGATTTTATTGTTTTTTATTCGGGTAAGCTGTTCTTATTGCTGGTGAACCTTGGCCCATCCGGGCCAGGGTAATTTAACATCCATTTCCTTGGCTTCGGGGCCGCAGGGGGGCAATACCATGATGCCGGAGCATTTTACCGTGGAATACCGTGATATCAGGGCTTCGAATTCCTCAGCCCTGGCGGCGGGAATCCTGATCCGTCCGAGTTCAAATCCCCAGGGGTTGGAAGCTTTGCCCACGTTGTAGCCTATGACATAGAGCTTTTCCTTTGCACCGCAATCGCCGCAGGGCATCTCCCTCATGCCGCTCAGGTAGCAATCGCTCCCTTCCGGGACCTCGTATTCCCTGCACCTCTTCGTATCCTGCTGTATCTCGCTCTTTGATGCCGATGATGAACTATCGGGAGCGGCAGAATTCCCTTTATGGACGGCCGCTGTGCTGCATGATAACAGCAAAACCAGGATCGAGATCATTCCGTTTTTCATTGCGACACCTCGCACCAGACATGGTTGTTGCAAATAACGATTGATCGTGGCGCTCTGTCAAGTTTTTAATTTTGCCCGGGGCCGCGGGCCAGGGCGGGAGCGGGGTCTTTACCGGCATGGAAAGGCAAAAAAAAACGGCGATTCGCATCGCCGCTTTTTTGGGATTCAGTTGCTATAGACTTACTTGCCCTGCACTTCTTTTGCGCCCGCGATCAGCGTGTCAACTACAGACGGGTCGGCGAGGGTCGAGGTGTCGCCCATGCCGCTCTTGTCGAAGTCGCTGGCGGCGATCTTCTTGAGGATCCGGCGCATGATCTTGCCTGACCGGGTCTTGGGAAGAACGTCCGCCCACTGGATGATTTCCGGTGTCGCGATGGGGCCGATCTCCTTGCGGACGGTGGCGATGAGCTCTTTCTTGAGTTCATCGGACTTCTGCACGCCGGACTTCAGCGTTACGAAGGCGTAGATCGACTGCCCCTTGATCGGGTGCGGATAGCCGACAACGGCGGACTCGGCCACGTTCTTGTTGGATACGAGGGCCGATTCGACCTCGGCGGTGCCCATCCGGTGTCCGGAAACATTGATGACGTCGTCGACGCGGCCGGTGATCTGATAGTAACCGTCCTTGTCGCGCTTGCAGCCGTCACCGGTGAAGTATTTGCCCGGAAACTGCGCGAAATAGGTGTCGAACATCCGCTTGGGATCTCCGTACACGCCCATCATCTGACCGGGCCATGACCGCTTGATGCAGAGGTTGCCTTGGCATACGCCGTCGAGTTCTTTGCCTTCATCGTCAACGATGCAAGGCTCAACACCGAAGAAGGGGACCGTCGCCATGGCGGGTTTGATGTCGATGGCGCCGGGGAGCGGGGTTATGAGGATACCGCCGGTCTCGGTTTGCCACCAGGTGTCAACGATCGGGCACTCGCCGCGGCCTATCTTCATGTAGTACCAGTTCCACGCTTCGGGGTTCAGGGGCTCGCCCACGGATCCGAGAAGCTGGATGGTTTTGATGTTGTGCTTGTCGACCCAGCTGTCGCCTTCTTTGGCGATCGCGCGGATGGCGGTCGGAGCGGTGTAAAAAATATTGACTTTGTGCTTTTCGACGACTTGCCAGAACCGGCCCGGATCCGGGTAGTTGGGAACGCCTTCGAACATGACGGTGGTCGCGCCGTTGCAGAGCGGACCGTAACAGATGTAGGAGTGTCCGGTTACCCAGCCGATGTCGGCCGTACACCAGTAGATGTCGCCATCATGGTAGTCGAAGATTATTTTGTGGGTGAAGGCCACGTAGGTCAGGTAGCCGCCGGTGCCGTGCATGGCGCCTTTCGGCTTTCCGGTCGATCCGGAGGTGTAGAGGATGAACAGGGGATCCGTCGCGTCCATGTGTTCCGGTTCGCATTTGGCGTCGACTTTCGCCATTTCCTCATGCCACCACTTGTCGGTCTTGTCGTTCCAGGTGCACTTGATCTGGTCGCCGACCCGTTTTACCACGATGTGGCAGCGTACGCCCGGGCACTCCTTGAGGGCCTTGTCGGCGTTGTCTTTCTGGGGAACGGCCTTGGCGCCGCGGAAGGTACCATCGCAGGAAACGAGCACCTGACTGTCGCAGTCGTTGACGCGGTCGCGGAGCGCTTCAGCGGAGAAGCCGCCGAATACGACGGAGTGGATCGCGCCGATCCGGGTACAGGCAAGGATGCCTATTGCCAGTTCGGGGATCATCGGCAGATAGAAGGTAACCCGATCGCCCTTCTTGACGTTGTTTTTCTTGAGGACATTGGCGAACTTGCAGACTTCCTCATGGAGCTGCTTGTAGGTGAACTTTTTGTCTTCGCTGGGATCGTTTCCTTCCCAGATGAGCGCTACCTGGTTTCCTCTCTTCTCCAGGTGCCTGTCCAGGCAGTTGTAGGACACATTCAGCTTGCCGCCCTTGAACCACTCGATTTTAAAATCTTTCATGTCCTTGGCATAGTTGCTGGTGTTGACCGTGTCCCATTTCTTGAACCAGGTCACATACTCCTCGGCAATCTTTGCCCAGAATGCGTCTGAATCGGCAAGGGACTCTTTCCACATTTTTTCGTAGTCAGCGCGGCTTTTGATGTATGCCTTTTTCTTGAAACTTTCGGGCACTGGATAAATCTCTTTAAGAGTAACTTCAGCCATGTACTACCTCCGATTAAATTGTTGTTATTATATTTGTTATTGGTCTTCGCCGGTTTTCCTGCAATGCCGGAACTGATAATTACCGGGGAATCTCAATATATTTTTTTTCTGAAAAGCCGACTAACGCCTTCTGCCTCAAGTAATCAGATATCAGGTGGTCATATCTGGATGTCGTCTCAAAGACCTTGATAGCGAGCTGCAAATTCATTTCAGGAGACACGGCCCCGTTATTGTTCCGCATCTCGCTGATCACCGCGTCGTAATCTCCGGAGTCCGTGACTGCCGTGACGCTTTTAAAATTCTTCGCGGCGGACCGGAGAAGGGCGATGCCGCCGATATCTATCCTGTTCATCGCGTCCTCGAGGGCAAGGCCCCGGCTGAACATCTCCTCTTCAACCGGCTTGACATTGACCACGATCATGTCAATACCCTCGATGTTGTACTCATTCATGTCATGGAGGTGTTCCGGATTGGAACGTATACCCAGCAGCCCCCCATGAATTTTCGGGTGCAGGGTCTTGACCCTGCCGTCCATCATTTCGGGATAGCCGGTGTAATCGGCCACATCCATTATTTCCAGCCCGTTTGACCGGAGTATTCTGGCCGTCCCTCCCGTTGAAATAAACTGGATATTATATGTTTCTAACTCCCTGGCAAATTCAACAATTCCGGTTTTATCGGACACGCTGAGAAGAGCCTTCTTGATTTTTGCCATAAGGATTGATCAAACTTGACAGAATTGAGCACGGGCATGGCCATGCTCTATGCAAAGTTCGACTTAATACCAATTACCAAAGGGTATAATAAAAAAACAAGTATTTTTTGAACCGATTTTTTATTAATGGCCCATTAATACGGTAAAAACATTTCTCTGTGGCACTGCGGTCATCTGCCGGAACGTGCCGGTATCATCTACATGATGGCTACCCCGCATTATTCTTTTTTTGATTTCCGCGTTTTTTTGCCAGATTATATATGATAAAACCAGCCAAGGCCAGGGCGATAATGACGGCCATGACGATATTGTATCTTCCGATAAGGATTCCCGCTTTTTGCCTTACCACCTGCCAGTTGTTTCCGAGGACAAAGCCGATCTGGATCCATATCAGGTTCCATAGGGAAGCGCTTGCAAGGGCCAGCAGCAGCACTTTCGGCAGGTTTAAGCGCGTGATCCCCGACACCAGGGATATGACTGACCTGACGCCGGGAAGAAACCGGTTTGCCAGCACCACGAAATAGCCGTATCGTTCAAACCACCGTTCCGCGGCCACGATGCTCTCCGCTGAAAAGAAACGGTAGTTTTTATTCATGAAAAATTCCCGCTCGAGGACGCGCCCCACCGATACCAGGAGCATGAAACCGGTCACGCTGCCCAGCGTGGTGGCGGCGTATACCAGCAGATACGAAAGCCTTCCGGTGCCCACCAGGAAGGCGCCGAAAATCGTTATGGTGTCTCCGGGGATCGGCGGAAATAAGTTTTCAATAATGGCGCTGATAAACAGGAATACATAAACAAACAGGTCGTTTTGGGGGAGTAAAAAGGTGATTATGTCGTTTACAATCTGTTCCATGTCGGCCGTCTATATCAGGCATTGAGCGATGCCTGAATTTAGCAAGAATAATTTTCTGCCCCATGTTGTTTTGATGTAATAAAAAAAGACAGCCCCGGGGGCTGTCTTTATCAGTGACATTCCAGCTAAATCTTCACTGAAGAGTTTTCAGAAGGAGTATCGGGTCTCGGAAATGATCATGTTCCTGCTGTCTCCCAGCCGGTTCGCGATGACAAAACCGAGAGAAGTGCTGACGCCATTGGTGAATTTATACATCAGGTAGGGGTAAATGACATAATCCCATTTTTTTAACTTCGGGTCAGTGTACAGGGCGAAACGGATCTGGAAATCGAGGGCATCGTTTTCACCGAAGCTTCGCTGTATGTTGCTGGAGAGCATCCATTTGTACGGATACTGCTGGCCGTAACCCTCGATGATCTGCTCGTTGGGGAGCTTGTTTGATTGCGGCAGCATGACCAGCTCAAGCGTGTCCAGCATGGTGCCCGGTTTGGTGTAGTTGATGACCCATTGCTGGCCCAGGTATAACCCGACATAGATCTTCCAGAAGAGGTTCGTCGATTCGGGACCGGTCAGATAGGTGACCGTCGAGTTCTTGATCAGGTCCCTCTTGCCGTAGAAGTCCTTGGTGAAATTGGCGTTTGCCGACACCTTCCAGGAGAGCACTTCGCCGATGCCGATATTCAGGTCAAGGGTGGGGACCATGACGCGGTTATAGTACATGTCGGTAAACAGGACATTCGGCAGATACAGGTTGAAGCCGAGAATGGAGGCGGGGCTTTTCAGCATCCGCACCCTGGTGTCGGGCATGTCGTCGAAGCCGTAGAGGAACCCGAGGCCGTAGCGGAACTGGTCGCCGATCTGGCCTGAAAGCCGCGCCGCGTATTCCCCGTTGCGCGCTTCAAAGGCCGGCCGCTTGATGCTGGTGACGCCCCTCTTATAGAGGGATTCTTCCGGCAGCTTCGCGGGCTGGAACAGCGGCATCCAGATGAACTGGAGCTGCTGCTTGGCGAAATGGAAGGTGAGGTTGGCCGCGACCACGCCGATGCGGGAATATTCAAAGTAGTTGCTCATGGTGGTGAAGTCCCACGGGATAACCACGTCCGAGGGAGCTTCGATCCCCTCTATTTCCCCCCAGGAAATGATCTGCTGGCCCGCCCGGAACGTCACGTGTTTCCCGTACAGGTCGACATAGGTCTCCCTGATATTGATCGTCGGCGCCTTGCTGATTTCGTCCCTTTTAAAGTCGGCTATGGACTGGTAGTAGACATACTGCAGCATGGTGTTCGGGTAATAGAACTTCGGGAAATTGGTCTTTTCCCCTGCCGCGTTGTATTCAATTTGAACCGCTGAAAAAAAGTGAGCAACATCGTAGGCGTTGCCTTCCAGTTCGAGCTGGAGGGTCGCGCCCACCCGGGGGAATTGATATTTGGAATTGATCCACCGGTTGCCCCCCACTCCCATGTCATTTCTTGACACGACGAAATTGGCCTGGGCGTAGCCGTGCAGGGCGAAGGTGACTTCCTTGCCGCCGCCGCTTTCTCCTTCCGCCTTTTCTGTCTTCTTGGCGGCCTGTTTCTCCTTGCCGTCTGAAAGCTCCTCGATCTGGCTGTGGGATACGCCGGTGCACAGGAAAAACAGGGCGATGATCAACGCCGTTTGTAATGTTTTCATCTGATCCTCCAATTAATAATGCTTCGGGCCGGTCCGCGGCGCAGGCCGCATGACAATCCTACCACCATTTCTGCGTCAGGTACTGCTCGGTGAAAATGTCCGTCCGCAGATTTGAATCTCCCTCGGTCTGCAGATCCGAGAAAATCAGGGTGCTTCGTGAACCGGTTTTGACATTCTTCATCTCCAATCCGGTTTCGTAATTAACTTTTTGTCCCTGGACGTTGTTTTTTGTCGTAAAGGACAGGAGCCGGAGTTCCTTGACCTTGATCATGTTTTCGTCATAGAAATCGAGGCGCAGGGTGAGGTGCGATTTTTTTTCAAAGAAAGAGACCCTCCGGCCGCACCCCTGGTCACTCATGATGGCCTTTGTTTTGGGGGTCGATTCGACCATGTAGCAGTCAAAGACCTTGCCTTTGAATTCAACTTTTTCATCGCCGAGATATTTGTAGTTCCACTCGAGAAAGTTCGGTTTGCTCGCTTCGGCATTGGTAAAGTCGCTGCCGAAGAAGCTCAGCTTTTTGTCCGCGCCGGTGACCTTTTTGGCCTTGCGGATGCCTTTCAGGTACACCCACTTCACGTCGTCCCGGGTCTTGTAATGGTACATGAGATAGGAGTTTCCCTGGTCGTCCGCAGGCGACATCATGTAGGCGAGGTATTTCTCGGCAAAGGTCTCCGGCGATCCCATGCCGGTCGTGTAGGTCCCCATGATGAGGGATTTCGTGAACTTGACCTTGCCGCTGCTGTCATAGATCGTCAGGGTTCCCTTGGCCTTGACTTTTTCAAAGACCGGGCGGTCGTTGTTAATCTTCATCAAACGGGTTCCCATTTCCACCGGCGATTCGGAAAAAGCGACCGAACAGCTGAACAGAAAAACAAGAGATGCAAAGAATCTGGCTGGCTTCATTGTTTCCTCCACTAATTGATTGTTGATACAAATATATCAGGCATCGTATTCCCGCACAACAGGCATCGGGGGCGGAAATAGAGCTGTTTCCATAATGCAATTTCATTGTTTGACGGTAATGAAATTACGCGCAGTCATATGCCGTCGGTCATGACGAAAGCATCCTGCCGGCCGGCACGACATAGGGATCTGTTACCTGTTCGGGGATTAGTGCTGTCGGGCTTTGATGGTATTCATTGGTAAGCCTCCGATTATGTATGTCTCTATATGTTTAATCACGGTTGCCACGCTAGTATGGCGGATTTTAAAAATCAATATAAATTTTTTTTAAATTCACGTTAATGAGCTGTTGCTCACGCTTTATCGGCAACGGTTGATTTTTTCATATTGACTTTTAGCAAAAAGCTGCCTGTGATATTGCATCAACCCGTGGTGGAGGCTCCCATGATTATCGACAGCCATTTCCATTATGATGAACGGATGATGACCGCGGACGTGCTCATCCGCAAAATGGCCGATGCCGGAGTGGCCAGGGCGGCCCTGATCGCGTGCATGAACGATCCTCTCCCGGTCACCCCCCATGCGGCAGTCTGGCTGCTGCAGCGGCTGTTGTCCCGCCGGCCATTGCGGGGTCTCGGGAAAATCCTGTCGGCGCACTTTACCGATGACGGGATAACTATCCTCGGCAAGAATTACGCCATTTACCCCGACCCTGACAACGGGCCCGTGTTCGCCCTGGCCCGGAAGAATCCGGATGCATTCTGCGGGTGGATCTTCGTGAACCCGCGCGGAAAGAATGACCCGGTCAGGGAAATTGAAAAATGGAAGACGTCGCCCGGGTTCGTCGGCATAAAGGCGCATCCCTTCTGGCACCGCTACCCCCCGGCGGAGCTGGTCTCCGCGGCGGAACAAGCGGTCCGCCTGGACAAACCGCTCCTCATTCACTTAGGATTCGGCGACCATGGAAACTTCATTGACCTTGTCGACAGGGTCCCCGGGCTTAAGCTGATCCTCGCCCACGCGGCCTTTCCCTGCTACTCGGATTCATGGAAGCTGATCCGTGCAAGGCCCACGGTCTTCGTCGATCTCTCCGCGGTCGCCTATGTCGGAGAGAAGATCATGAAGGACGTCGTTGCATACCTCGGAGCCGAGCGGTGCTTTTTCGGCACCGACGGTCCCTACGGCCCCCTGGCTGAAGACGGCTACTATGACTATTCGTACATCAAGAAAAGAATCGAGAGGCTCTTCCCCGATGAGAGGATCCGGAGGATGATCCTGGGGGAGAATTTCGCCAGGGTCGCCGGTCTCTGATGGCGGGCTTACTTTTTGTCGTTTTTTTATTGAATTTTTTTCATTATGTAGTATATTATTTTGCAAGATAGCGTGATGCTTCCAGCAGAGCCCGGCGTCGGGGATGCGTGGAGGGATGCTGCGTTTACCACAGCTGGGGCAGTGGTTCTTTTTTCACTGTTCTTATTTTTCACAAGGATTATACAGGTAATCAGAATTGGAATCAGATAAACATTATTCCTGCCTCTGCCGGGAAGCGCCATGACCGGGGAAAGCGAAGAGTTCAGGCGGGAAGATGCGCGGGGTTTCGGCCCTGTCCTTTCACCATATGCCGACGGAATTCATGGCGGCACATCCATCCACCGTTTAACCAGCATCCTGACGGACGTTTCACTGTCAGGCGCCGCCATGGAACAATCCATGGAGGGCGGAAGACGCGCTCCATTAACGGCAGCATGCCGGATCGGCTGCTTGGGGAAGAGACATAATAATTCGACCGGGGAGGGAACCAGAGGCCATGAAAGCCACCGTTAACGGACCACTGCAGGCAAGACCGAAAGGCATTCACGCCAGGAAGTCCCTGGGGCCTGTCGCCAACCTCGAGGAATATGTCAATCCCGAGTGGTGGAGCACTATCTTCAACAATGCACTCCGCCTTAAAACAGATGCCGATGTCGCCGAGGACCACGCCGTGACTGTCCGCGAGGTGGACCTTTTTATCCGGACAGCCAACCTTCTGCCCGATGACCGCATTCTTGATCTCTCGTGCGGGCAGGGGAGACATTCGCTGGAGCTGGCGCGCCGCGGCTTCAAGTTTGTCGAGGGTCTGGACCGGTCGCGTTACCTGATCCAGAGGGCGAAAATGCAGGCTAAAAAGGACTGCCTGAACGTGAAGTTCCGCGAGGGCGAGGCCCGCATGCTTCCGTACCGGCCCGATACCTTTGACGTCATTTTCATACTGGGCAACAGCTTCGGTTATTTTGAAACCGTGAATGACGACCTGCGCGTCCTCCGGGAAGTGTTCAGGGTGCTGAAGCCGTGGGGGAGGCTCCTCATCGACGTGAACGACGGTGATCATCTGCGCCGGCATTTTCAGCCCCGGTCATGGGACTGGATCGATAAGAACCATTTCGTGTGCCGCGAGCGCTCGCTGTCGGTGGACAAGCAGCGGCTGATCTCGCGGGAGGTGGTGACCCACGTGGAGAAGGGGGTAATCGCCGACCAGTTCTACGCCGAGCGGCTGTACAACAGCGACAGCATGCAGGAACTCCTGAACGCCGCCGGCTTCAGCGACATTGCGTTGCACGGCGATGACGACGCGGGCCATCCGCGGGGCCAGGACCCGGGGATGACGGAGAAGCGAATCATCATGACGGCCCTGGTCAAGAAGGACTGGTCGCCGGTGCGGCAGAAGAAAACCGACATCAAGAACGTGACGGTCGTCCTGGGGGACCCGATGAAGCGGGACCCCGTCAGGCCGGCCCCCGGCAGCGGCGCCGGCGACCGGTATGCCGTTGACCAGATGAAGGACGCCCTGAAGAGTCTCCCGGACTATAATTTCACCTACATCAGCAGCCATGATTCGCTCATCAACGATCTGTCGCGCCTCAGGAAAAACATCGATTTTGTCTTCAACCTCTGCGACGATGGATACAACAATGAAGCGCGCAAGGAGCTCCATGTGCCGTCGCTCCTGGAGATGATGGACATCAGCTATACCGGCTCGGGCCCGCAGTGCATCGCCTACTGCTACGACAAGTCGCTGGTGCGCGGCATCGCCAAGGAGATGGGGATCCCCGTGGCCAAGGCCTTCTTTATCAAGCCGGAAGACACCGCCTTTGACCTCCCCTTTGGCTTCCCGGTCATCTGCAAGCCCAACTTCGGCGACTCGAGCTTCGGCATCACCCAGCGGAGCGTGTGCAACAGCATCGAGGAGCTGGTCAACGCCATCTCCGAAATGCGGGACCGGCTCGGCTACGAAAAGCCGATCCTGGTGGAGGAGTTCCTCACCGGCAAGGACCTGAGCGCGGGGATCATCGGCAATCCCCCTGATTCGTACCGGGTGCTCCCGCTCCTCGAAGAGGACTATTCGCTCCTCCCGCCGGAGCTGCCGAAGATCTGCGGATACGAAACGAAATGGGTTCCCGATTCGCCGTACCGGGACATACGCACCGTGCCCGCGGTCATTTCCGATGAGAACCGGAAGCTGATCATCGAGTGCTGCCTGAAGCTCTTCGAGAGGCTTGAATGCCGCGATTACTGCCGCTTCGACTGGCGCCTGGACGGCAAGGGCAAGCCGAAGCTTCTCGAGGTAAACCCCAACCCCGGATGGTGCCGGGACGGCCACATGGCGAAGATGGCCAAGCTTGACGGCCTGTCATACGCGGACATGATGGGCGAGATTCTTCAGGCCGCCGAACACCGGATCGGCCTGGTCAGCATGAGCGGATCAGTCGTTCACTGTGCGGATTAAACCCGACCGGCATATAGTGCTCCGCCGCGATCTCCAGGTCGTTTTCGGGATAACGCTCATTTCCGTCATAGGCGTAAACTCCATCGCGCCGGCGCTCCCGCAGATCGCGAAGGACCTTTATCTTACGGAAGGGCAGGTCGTCATGCTCATAACCATCTTTACCTGCCCGGGGATCATCCTGTCGCCGGTGATGGGGATGCTCGCCGACCGCTTCGGCAGGAAAAGAATCATCGTCCCGTCGCTGTTCCTCTTCGGCATCGCGGGCTGTGCCTGCGCCTTCACCAAAGACTACCATGTCCTCCTTGCCCTCCGGTTTGCCAACGGCGTGGGCGCCTCCGCCCTGGGCGGTCTGAACCAGACCATCATCGGCGACATGTTTTCCGGGAACGAGAGGACCGAAGCCCTCGGGTACAATGCCTCGGTGCTGGGTGTCGGCACCATGATCTACCCTGCCCTGGGCGGGGCCCTGGCCCTGCCGGGATGGAACTATCCCTTCCTCCTTTCGGCCCTGGCGCTGCCGGTGGGGTTCCTGGTGCTCTTCACTCTGAAGAATCCCGAGCCGGGACCGTCCCCCCCGCTACGGGAGTATTTGGCAGGCGCGGCGCGATCCGCCTCCGACCGGGAAGTGCTGCCGGCCTACGGGGCGACCCTGGCGACCTTCATGCTGCTCTACGGCGCCCTCCTTGCATACTTCCCGTTCCTGATGCACAGAAAATTCAGCGCGCCGCCGTCGGTCATCGGCCTCATGCTGGCGGCAACCTCGATCACGACGATCATCGGCGCCTTCAATCTCGGATGGATATCGAGGCGCTTCACCACCAAGACGATCATTGTCGCTTCTTTTATCGCCTACGCGGCCGCCATCGCGATGATGCTGTACGCCGACAGCCTGTGGCTGATGACCGTCCCCCTGCTGGTATACGGTCTTGCCAACGGCCTGAACATACCCAGCATTCAGACCCGCCTTTCCGGCAGCGCGCCGATGGAGTACCGCGGCGCCTTCATGTCCATGAACTCGATGGTCCTCCGCCTGGGACAGACCGTGGGTCCGGTCTTCACCGGCATCGCCTTCCAGGCATGGGGCATGGAGGGGGTCTTCCTGTTTTCAGCCGTTTTCTCCCTGCTCTCCTTTTGCCTGCTGGCCGTCTTCCTGCACAAATGACCGTATTGGCACGGCCCCTGTCAGGTTCTGATCTTCTCGGGAATGTCGACCGGCTCCGGCGATTTGTTACTTGACAGAGATTTTACCGCCTATTAAAAATATTATTAATTGTATCTTGTATACTGGATCTGTCGTTAGACTGCCATTTCGACGAATCCCTATATCCCGGGACGAGGAGAAATCTCGGCAGCAAATTCTGGTTCCAGGATTTGTGACCACGGCAGGCGGGGTTCGTAATGACATAACCAGAAGAGCAACAAGCCTGCTTGATATACCAATAGCCGTATGTTTTCAGAAGAATAATGATAAGGGGCTGAACTATGGGAAGGTACCGTACACTGTCCAGACTGGCGCTGATCGCTGTGTTTCTCCTGGTGGTAATTTCAGCGGTCACCAGGGCGTTTTCCAAGCATGAATATTCCGAATACAGTCCGACCATTTCGGCTGACGGCCGCACCATGATATATCAGGCCGATATCGATGAGCCGAGAAAATACAAAATTTACGCCAAGCAGAAGGTCTTTGATAAATGGAGCAGGCCGGTTGCCCTTGACAGCATCAACTCAAAATATGCCGACGGCGGGTGCTTCATCACCTATGACCAGAACTCGCTCATTTTCACATCGGACCGGAAGGGCGGGCTGGGCAACTGCGACCTCTGGATATCACAGCGGATGGGCGACGGCTGGTCCGTTCCGGTCAACATGGGCGCTCCCATCAACTCGCCGGGGTACGAAGGGTTCGCTTCCCTTTCCCCTGACGGCAATACCCTCTATTTCGTCCGCGAGTGCCCCGAAAAAACCGCCTGCAAGGACAAGCTCGGGATTTTTTACTCCGAAAAAGTCAATGGCCAGTGGAAAGAGCCGAAGAAGATGCCCTATCCCATAAACACCGAGTCGTGCGAATTCGGCCCGGTAATCCTGGCGGACAACCTGACACTTATTTTCAGCTCCACGCGGCCGGGGGGATACGGCGGGTACGACCTGTACAAGGTCGAGAAGACGGAACATGGCGGGTGGGGCAAACCGATGAACCTGGGGAACTTCATCAATACCAGTGGCGAGGACAGCCTCATCGCCATACCCGCATCGGGCGACATCATGTATTACACGAAGTCCCTCGGCAAGGATGCGGGGGATGAAGAGAGCGCACGGAGGATCTTCTCGGTGCCGATACCGGAGAACCTCCAGCAGACCAAGGTCGTCATCGTCAAGGGAACCGTCCGCGACAAGAGGAACACGGACAAGACCCTCTTCGCCGAGCTGACCATCACCGATATTAACCAGGACGACCGGCCCATCACCGTCTACAGCAACAAGGATGACGGCAAGTACATCGTCATCCTCAACAAGGGCAAGATCTGCGACTTTTCGGTCAAGAGCCCCGGCTACCTCTTTTACTCCAGGAAAATAGACCTCAGCGGCCTGCAGCAGTACAAGGAGATCAACGAGGACATCCTCCTCGAGCCGATCATGGTGGGCGCCAACATCGTCCTCAACAACATGTATTTCGAATTCAGGAGCTACAAGCTTCTAAAAGAGTCAAAGTATGAACTGAACCGCATCATCAGGCTGATGAAGGAGAACCCCACCTTGAAGGTCGAGATCAGCGGCCACACCGACAACATCGGGACCGACATGACCAACAACAAGCTCTCGATGCAGCGAGCCCAGTCGGTCGTGACGTACCTGATAAACAAGGGAATCGGCAGGGAGCGCCTCGTCGGCAGGGGATACGGCAAGAAGAAGCCCATCGCGACAAATAAAACAGAAGCTGGAAGAAGAGAGAACCGCCGCGTTGAAATTGAGGTCCTGGCCATATAGGACGTACCGGCAGGAGCCGGCTGAGAGGATCTGGCACGAAATGGAACGAGAGACGAAGGGTCCCACAATAGAAGAGCTGCAGCGGCGCATAGCCCAGCTGGAGGAATCGGAGAACGTCTACCGGAGGACCATTTCGGACCTGTACAAGAGCCAGGAACTGTACCGGCTCCTGGCGGAAAATTCCTCCGATGTCATCTGGGCGATGGACCTTGAGGGCCGCTTCACCTACATGAGTCCCTCCGTAACGGCCATGATCGGCTACACGCCTGATGAGCTCATCGGCGCCCCCATGCAGCAGCTTATCGTGCCCGAGTATATGCCCCTTATCACCGAGGAAATTTCCCGGGAGCTGCAGAAGCCGGCGGACCAGCGGCTCAAGCAGAAGATCCTGGAGCTCCAGGAAATAGCGAAGGACGGATCGGTGATTGACGTCGAAGTCACGACCACATGGATTCTAAATGAGAAGGGCGTGCCCGTGGGCATCCAGGGAAGCACCCGGGACATCCGGAAGCGCAAGATGGCCCTGATGGCCCTTGAGGAGAGCGAGGAGCGCTACCGGGCCCTCTTTGACCGCTCCCTCGACATGGTTTTTCTCCATGATTTCGACGGCCGCTTCATCGACGCCAACGGTGCCGCGATCAACGCCCTGGGATATACCAGGGAGGAAGTCTCTTCGCTCACCCTGCGGGAGATCCTCGGCGACGACCAGATGCCGGCGGTGGAAGCGATATTCAAGGAGCTGATGGAAACCGGGGCCCAGAAACATCCGACTGAATTTATACTGTATAAAAAAGACGGCGGCTGCATATTCGTTGAGACAAAATCATTCCTGATCTACCGCAACCGGAAGCCCTACGCGGTGCAGGGCATCGGGCGCGAGATCACCGAACGCAAGCGGATGGAGGACGAGCTTCGCCGTCACCAGGAAAAACTGGAAGCCATGGTGCAGGAGCGGACCGCGGAGCTCAAGGAGATCAACAAGCACCTCATCCGCGAAATCCTGGAGCGCAAGCAGATTGAAAGTGAGCTCAGGATCAGCGAAAACAGCCTGAGGGCCAGCAACGAGATGATCAACAAGGAGCTCGAGAGCGCGCGCCTCATACAGAAGGCCCTCATGCCGAAGGAAGTGCCCCTGTATCCGCCGCTGGCCATCGATTACCGCTACCTGCCCCTCGAGGCGGTCGGGGGGGATTATTTTTCCTTCACGACCCTCGAGGAAGGAGGGCTCGGAATTTTCATCGGCGACGTGACGGGACACGGCGTTCCGGCGGCGCTCTTTCTCTCCCTCGTGCGCACGGTTTCAAACCGCGCCTGCCGCAAGTGCGGCATGAGCCCCTCCCGGTACCTTGAAATGATCAACTACGAAGTGTACCGCGGCATGCCCGATTATTACATGACGGCCCTCTACGGCCTGTTCAAGCGAATCAAGGACGGGGTTACCTTCACCTTCTCCCGCGGGGGCCATCCCTATCCGATTCTGTACCGCCGCGACACGGATTCCGTCGAGTTCATCAGGGCCAGCGGGAACCTCCTGGGATGGCAGGAAAACCGGACCTTCGGAGAGACCTCGGTTGAGCTGCGGCCGGGGGACCGCATTTTTCTCTACACGGACGGCATCCCCGACACCATCAACGAGGAGCGGGAGATGCTTGATACCAGCGATAAAACCTTTCTTGACCTGTTCAGGGACCCGGCGGGCAGCACCATCAGCCGGAAGCTGGACAGTGTCATCGACGCGGTCACGAAATTCAGGAAAGGGGCGCCCCTGGTCGACGATATCATCCTTATCGGCGTGGAGATGCAGTAGCCGGATATCCCGAGCGCGGACCTAGCGGGAAAAGACCTTTTTCAGGAATTCGAGCGACCGTGTCTTCACCTCTTCGAATTCCCTTCCGCGGATGATGCCGTGGTGCCTGGCGTAAATCCTGATGAGCTGCTTCTGCTCCGTGCCGAGACGGTCGAATATCTCCAGGCCGCTCACCGGGTTGACCACCGGGTCGTCGGAGCCCTGCATGATCAGCGCCGGGTCCCTGACGAGGGGGAGACGCTCTTCCACGACCTTCATCAGCTTCCCCAGCTCGCTGACCCCTGCCACGGGGTTGCGGAAGTAGTTGATGTGGGGATTTTCAGGCGTGTTGGTCACGAAGTCCATCTTCCCCTTGCTGATTTTCATCCTGGCGAGGAAATTGTTCCACATGACCACGGCCGACGACAGGCGCGACGAAATGTTCTGCAGCTTGAGGGGCGCGTTGATGGATATGACGCCGCGGAACCTGCCCGGCTTGTTCGCCGCCTGGAGGAGGGCGATGCCGGCGCCGGTCGAGAAGCCGCCGATGGCGATGGTCTTCATGCAGTTTTTCATGATGATGTAGGCCCGGCCCACGGAGTCGTACCATTTTTCCCAGTTCCGCGACGCCAGGTCCTCGGGCGCCGTTCCGTGGCCGCGGAGCCGCGGGCCGTACACGTTGTATCCCTTTTTATGCAGGTAATCGGCGAGGGGCCGGATTTCCTCCGGGGCAGCCATGTAGCCGTGGACCAGGATGATCCCCCTCCTGCCGAAGAGACGCTTCAGGAAGAAGGGCCGGCCGATTTCCTCCGGCTTGGTCTCCCCCTTGATGTAGAATTTCCGGTAGTCCTCCTCGAAGAGCCGGCGGTCCAGATCGATGAAACGCTTAACGATGGCGCGCCTGATCCACCATGCCGGCGTGATGCAGATCCGGTCAAGGGCCGCGGTGAGGGCCGTGAGGGGCTCGATCTCGTTCCTGAGCACTTCGATGATGTTGTCCTTCCTGATAGTGTGAAAGTCGTACACCCTGGTGAACCGCCCGCGGTTCTTGTGGATGATGCCGTCCCTCACGGTGATGAGGCCGTCGGCCGCGGCGGACTCCACGAAGTTCGCGTATTTTTCATGGTAGTCGTCTGTCAGGAGGTAGAACTGCTTCTTCCGGAGGGCGGTGTGGTAATTGGTGATGCCGCTCCGGCGCATGATGTCGATGGCCAGGAAGGCGCGGTTTTTCAGATCGTCTTCGCTGATCCAGCTTTTCCTGTGCCGGGTGAGGATGTATGAGAAGATGTGGTCATGGTTCACGGTGGTCATGCCGTAGATCGAGTTCATGTACTCATGCATCATCTTCAGGTCCAGGGGGGCGAGGGCGGACAGCTTTTTCGCCTCCTCTGCCGACAGGTAGCATGCGTCGTCGGCCAGCATCTCCCCGATCTGGGTGTCCGAACGAAGGTACTCCCGCGCGGATATCGGCCTGCCGAAATTGATGTCGATGTCGACGCCCTCCATGACCATGGTCCCCTCGACCTCCAGCTCCTCCCGGAAGCGGGCCGACATGTCCTTCACGAACCTGCGCACCAGCTTGTTGATGGCGTTGTCCCGCGCCCTGACCGGGTAGTAGGTCAGGTTCACCGGGACTATGAAGGTCTCTTTCGCGGTTATTGTGTCGATGTCCGCCGGGTCGAAGCCGTACACGGCGGCGTACCGCGCGAGCTTTTCCGCGTCGTTCTTTTCACGGCAGCGGCGTATCTTCTCGCGCATGAACTGGGAGAGAAGGGCGATGCGGGCCGCCCCCGTATGGGGCGGCCTCCTGATCCCGGTGTTGTAGACCATGAACTTTCCCTTTTCGATGATCTTCTTGTCCTTGATCATCTGCCCTTCGGGGAAGATGATGACCGGGTGGCTGTCGGTGAGGAGCGCACCGATGAGGATGGCGTTGCGGTTCCTGTCGGCCGTGGATATGGCGCCGACCCTGTCCATGAACTCGCCCATCTTGCCGCTGAAAAACGAGCTGTCCGCCAGGGAGATGGGATATTTCCTGACGTTCTTTTTTATGATATAGGGCATCAGGAAGGTTTCCATCCTGGTGAAATGGTTCACCACGTAGAGCACCGGCTGGTCGGGTATCAGATCTAGGCCGTGGAGGCGGATGTCTGTTCCCGAGGCCTTGAAGATGGTGTCCAGCGCTATTTCAAGGGTCGTCAGAAGGTTGTTGGAAATATTCATCCCCTTTCTCCTCAGCGTGTCATAATCATCTCAATACTTTCCTTCCCGGTAGTCCCTGAGGATGCCGCCGTGGTCGAAGGCCATCGGTTCCGGCAGGGCGTCGACGGGGAACACGCGCGCCTCCGCCGCGTCGTCGGCCCCGGCGGGCACTCCCCGCGCCCGGGCGATAAAGACCACCGATATGGTGTGCTTCCGCGGGTCCCGCGCCGGGTCGGAATAGGCGTGGAACTGCCTTACCAGCGAAACATCCAGGCCCGTCTCCTCGCGGGCCTCCCTCACGGCCGCCGCCTCCAGGGTCTCGCCGTAATCGACGAACCCTCCCGGGATGGCCCACCCGAAGGGAGGGTTCTTGCGCTTGATGAGGACGATGCCGCCGGTACCCGAGGGATGCGAAGCATCCTCAATTTCAATGATGATGTCCACCGTGGGCGCCGGGTTCCGGTAGTGCTCGGTCATATCGATTCACTGTTCCACGTAAAGATCATTCCCGCGGCCGGCATGCCGGGTCGCTTCTATTGTGTGTGATACTGCGGCCGCGAAGGGCTCTTTTCAAGTAAAATATTTCCATGGTCCCAAATAATTTTTTCCGATGGCGGAACGGTCCGGAAATCGCCGCAATGGTGTTGACAAATAAGAAAATGTTAACCATTATTAATATGCGGAAAGATTCAGGACAGAAAGAAATACGGGGGAAAGCGGTGGTGCTATGGGGATGACGCCCGCTGAGGTGCTTTCATCATCACGGAATTATGAAGACTTCAAGGAAAAGATCATGGCCCTCCGGGGGGATTTCCCCTTTGACGCAGGGGACATGCTGGACCTGGGGCGGGTCTATTTCATCCGGTATCCCGACACCTCCGACGGCCGCAACATGTACAACATCAGCACCGGGTACCGCATAGTTCGGCTCTGCGTCCTGGAAAAAGTCCTTCTCGACATCGATGAGTCCCACCGCCCCCTGATCCACGACATGCTGGACGACATGACCCTCATCGAATCGGTGCTGGCCCGGCTCTACGGGGAAATGGGGATTGAAGGGATAGAAAAGTACCGTTCCACCGTGAGCCGGGGCCTTGACCGCATCAAGGCGGTCATCGACGAGCTTCCCCGGGGCATGATCAAGGAGCGCTTCATCGGCGGCATATCCAAGTTTTACAACGAAATGTATCTGGTGAACAACGTCATTGAGCAGATGAAGAACCGCCGGGAACGGCCATGATCTTGTTTTCAGTGATGCCGGACAATATTCTGGAGGAGAAAAACTGATCGGGGATTACCACGGGCTGGAACAAGGCAATCGACGGCGGCGGCGACGCCGAGGCCTTTGCGGTGGCCGTTGATTCAAACGACAATGTCTATGTCGTGGTCACCCTGTCCACGGCCGCGGGCGGTTTATCAACAGGTACGGCAGCGACGGGACGATGATATACGGCAAGTGACGATACGAAAGGGCCCTCGGTTCCATTGTGGAAGGAGGGCCCGTGCCGCCGGATGGCGTTGCGTATCGGGAGATCAGATCCCGAGTATGCGGTTCTTCACCGCCACCGGTATCTTGAACTTGAGCTCCACGTTTCGGTCCTCCGCCGTTCCCTCCCGTGTCATTTTTTTCGCGTCAGGATCGCTTCCCGCGGCATCAAGGCATACGGAATCGCTGTGCCGTACCATCTCGCAGGTGATGGAGCCGGTGCCGTCGCCGTTGTCCTTCACGGTGATGTTCCGCCACTCCTGGGGCCATTCAATTATCGAACCCGTGTTGATGTTCCAGTATCCCCCGGGCAGGCCGTCATAGGTGATCGCGTCTATCTTGTTTACGTGGGTGTGGCCGTTGACATGGGCCACCACGTTTTCATAGGAGCAGAGGGTCTTCATGAGTTTCGACGCTGTTATCTGGCTCTTGCCGGCGGCAAAGGACCCGAGGGGAGTGTGGTGCGAAAAGATGATGCAGATCCGGTCGCTGTTGGATTCGATTTCATTCACCATCCATTTATACTGGACCTTGTCGAGAACGCCATATGACAGGGTCTCCACCGGGAGCCTCCCCTCCAGGTTGTAGATGGCGGTATCAAGGACGATGCAGTGAATGTAATCGGCGGGATTGAAACTGTAATAGCCGTACGAATGTTCCAGCGACGATGCCGGCTGATTGCCAAAGCCGTGCCACGGCGGCAGGGTGGCCGAAGTATTGTAGAGATCGACCGTGTAAGGGAGACGGCTCAGGTCGCTGATGTCGCCGATGATCGACTTCGTCATGCTCACGCTGTTGAGGGTTCCCTGGTATTCCACGTCGTGGTTGCCCACGGCCGCGTACCAGGGAACATCAAGTCCCGCGGGGGTGAAATCCTCCATGGTCCCGGCATCGATGACAGCCTGCAGCGACGCGGACTTCATGCCGTCGGCGATTTCAATGAACCATTGGAGCTCTGTCTTGATGCCGGTATCGGTATGGTCTCCGGTGCCGATGGCGAAATCAAGGGTTTCGGCGGTATTTGCGTCGTTTATCGACTGAACCACAGCGTTCCATGTCCGCGCAGAATACGGGTCCTGGTTCCTGGATATCGCCTGCACCAAAGAATCCAGTCCGCTGTAGGATCCCTTCTTGATATTTTCAAGCCGGTGAGGGTTGGCATTGTCCGTTATGTGAACGTCGGAGAACTGGGCGAAACGGACGAGGTTCTGCACGATTCCGGTGGCGCGTGCGGGGTCCGGAACGGCTCCCAGGTCGTCCCTTTTTGTAAAACTTGTAAAAAGGCCGTTCCCGCAGCCGGAAACAAAAACTACTGCAAAAACGGTCTGCGCAATGGCCATGGTTATCTTCCCGTTCCGGGCGATGCCGGATCGGCATGTTATAAGTTCTTTCATGTATGTAACCCCCGCCCTCACGTAAAGAGGGGTAATATTTTTTTGTCAGCCAAAGGCGGCGGCGCAATTAATTCAATAACAAAATCACACCTTCGGCAAATTGCTTTTGTAAACAGTGTTCATGGGATCCTGAGGCCAGCCATGAAGCCACGCATATATAATGTATAGTGATTTATCTGAAAATGTCAAGCGGGATATGGGGTCCGCGACCGGTGACGGTACGTTGCCCCTGCGGTCATGGGCTGACCGCGGTGTCATCGGCGCCCCGGTCCAGGAAGTGGTGGTGAAGAAGCTGCAGGGAGACCATTCCCACCATGGTCATGTCGTCCCGCTCGCTTATGTTCTTCCAATCCTGGTTCCTGAACTTGTTCATCAGCCGCCCCACGCTGTCCGGATTGAAGTACCCGTACCTCCGAACCATGGCGGTGTCGAGCATCGAGGCGGAAAAATTATCGCCGGCAAAGCACTGGCTGATGGGGGCCCGGTACGGCTGCTTGACGCGATGCAGCACCGAACCGGGCAGGACATCCTCGAAGGCCTTTTTCAGGGCGAACTTTTCGTTCAGGCCGTATATCTTGTAGACCGGCGGTATCGTGGCGGCGAATTCAATGACGTTATGGTCCAGGAAGGGGAAGCGGCCCTCGATGGAATTGCCCATCATCATGCGGTCTCCCTGAGACGAGAGAAGGTATCCCGACATGAAGAGCGTGGCCTCGAGGTACTGGGCCCTGCAGAGGGGATGCCAGCGCTTTATGTCCGGATCAATATAGCTCTCGAGATCGCTGAAGATTCTCTCTTCGCTGAACTGCTCCTGGTAGTCATCGGTGAAGAACCGCTTGATCCGGGAGGTGTTGTGCCAGCGCACCAGCTGGGAATAGCAGCTGTTTTCCGTGTCGGCCAGGTCCTTCCGGAAAAACATCTGCCAGAAGCGCTCGAAACGGGGGTCCCGCGAAATGAAGGGATAGAGCACCGAAAAGAGACGGGGCCGGAGTTTTGATTCCGGGACCCTGGCCCAGAAGCGGCGGATCTTGTCCTCCTTGAAAATGTCGTATCCCCCGAAAAATTCATCGGCGCCTTCCCCGGTAAGCACCACCTTGATGCCGTTCCTTCGTACAAGGCCCGCAAGGATGAAGAGGGGGGCCGGCGCGGTGCGGATCATCGGCTTTTCCGAGAACCAGACCACATCGGAAAAGGCCTCGCCGATGGACTCGTAGGTTGCCTCTATGACGCGATGGTCCGTCTTCAGCAGGTCGACCATCTGGTTCTGGTACCCGCGTTCATCGAAGTTCCTGTCGCTGAAGGCGACCGAGAAGGTTATCAGGTCATTGACGTGGTGTTTTTTCACCAGCGATGTTATGACCGATGAATCAAGACCGCCGCTCAGGTAGGCGGCGACGGGCACATCGGCCCGGAGGCGCAGGGTCACCGCGTCATACAGGAGTTCCTGGATGCGGGACGTGTAATGGGACAGGGGCCGGTCCTCGTAGTCGTGCTCGTCGGGGAACCGCATGCGCCAGAACCTGTTCACGGCGATCCCCTTAGGGGAGGCGGTCATGATATGCCCCGGGGCGAGTTCGTTGACGCCTTTGAATGCCGTTCGGGGAGGGATGTTGACCCAGATGGTAAAGATCTGGTTTATCCCCTCCGGATCTATCTCCGGTTCGAAGCCGGGATAGCAAAAAATGGCCTTCATCTCCGAGGCGAACACCAGGGTCCCGTCGGGCAGCAGGGAATAAAACAGGGGCCTGACGCCGACGCGGTCGCGGGCCAGGACCAGTTCCCTGTTCCGGTCGTCCCAGATGGCTATGGCAAACTGGCCGTTGAATTGGTTGAAGCATTCCCTGCCGTACTCCTCGTACATGTGGACAATCACTTCCGTGTCGCTGCGGGTGTAGAACCTGTGGCCCTTTTTTTCAAGGACCTCCCGCAGCTCGATGTAATTGAATATTTCTCCGTTGAAGACCACGCAGAGGCTTCGGTCTTCGTTGTAAATCGGCTGGGAACCGCCGCTCAGGTCAATGATGCTGAGGCGCGTGTGGGCCAGTCCGACGCCGCCCCTGGCATGGAACCCGTGTTCATCCGGTCCCCGGTGGTTCAGGGTCTCGGCCATCCTTGACAGTAAGGCACGTTCCACGGGACGCTCTGTTTTTATGGCATAGATGCCGGCTATTCCGCACATGGTTGCATCCCCGGTCGTTTCACTCTGGGTTTATCTGTAATTACGATCGTGATAGGTAGCGGTCAATTGCCGCCGCCGCCATCCTTCCGTCCTGGATGGCGTGAACCACCAAGGAAGCGCCCCGGGAGGAATCTCCGGCGGAGAACACGCCGTCGACGCTGGTCATGGCGTTTTCGTCTATTTTAATGTTTCCCCGGCCGTCCAATTCCAGGCCCAGTTCATTCACCAGGCCGGAATGGACCGGGTGAATGAAACCCATGGCCAGGAGTACCAGCTCGGCGTTGAGGGTGAATTCCGAGCCGGGGACCTCGGTCATGACCGGCTTGCCGTCGGGTCCCGTGGTCCACTCCACGGCGCACGCGACGATCTGGGTGACGCGGCCCCGGTCGCCGATGAACCGCCTGGTGGACACGTTCCACATCCGGGCGCACCCCTCCTCGTGGGAACTCGATACCTTGAGCACCTTGGGCCAGAGGGGCCAGGGCTCCCTGTCGGTGCGGTGTTCGGGCGGCTTCGGCAGCAGCTCAAGCTGGGTGATGCTCCGGGCGCCCTGGCGGTTCGCCGTGCCCACGCAGTCCGACCCGGTGTCGCCCCCGCCGATGACCACCACGTTTTTATCATAGGCGCGGATTATCTCATCGTCGGGGATCGTGTCTCCTTTAACGACGCGGTTCTGCTGCACCAGGTAGTCCAGGGCCTGGTGGATGCCCGCCAGTTCCCGCCCGGGGATGGGAAGGTCGCGGGCCTCCCGTGACCCGATGGCGATGCACAGGGCATCGAAATCCTTGCGGATCGACGAAACCGGGACATCCATGCCGACGGTGACGCCGGTCTTAATCGCGATCCCTTCCTCGACCATGATGTTCACGCGGCGGTCGATGATGTACTTGTTCAGCTTGAAGTCGGGGATGCCGTAGCGGAGGTATCCGCCCACGCCGTCGGCGGACTCGAAGATGGTCACGTTGTGGCCTGCCCTGTTCAACAGGTCGGCGCAGGCGAGCCCCGCCGGACCGCCGCCGATGACCCCCACTTTTTTTCCGGTGCGGCTTTTCGGCGGCGACGCCTTCACCAGCCCCAGGGAATAGGCCTTTTCTATGACGGCCAGCTCGTTCTGCCGGATGGTGACCGCTTCGTCGCCGATGGCAAGCACGCAGGACGCCTCGCACAGGGCGGGGCAGACCCTGCCGGTGAATTCGGGAAAATTGTTGGTTTCCTGGAGGATGTCATAGGCGCCCTTCCAGTCTCCCCGGAACACCCGGTCCTGCCACTCGGGCATGATGTTGGACACCGGGCAGGCCCAGTGGCAGAAGGGGACGCCGCAGTCCATGCAGCGCGAAGCCTGGAGGCGCCGCGCGTCGTCGGGGAGGTGTTTTTCCACCTCGCTGTAGTCGTTGACGCGCTCTTCCACCGGCCGGTAGCCGGCTTCCTGGCGCCGTATATTCATGAAACCTTTCGGATCTCCCATGTCAGTAGGTCACTCCCAGTTGTTCTTCTTCCCGTATCCGGGCGAGCTTTTCATCAATCATGGACAGCCTCATTTCGTCCATGGCGCGCTTGTATTCAAGCGGCAGTACTTTTATGAATTTAGGCAAAAATTCATACCAGCTGTGCAGGATGTCCCGGGCGACGGTGCTCCCGGTGAACCTGACATGCTTTTCAAGGTGCTCTATTATGAATTCCTGGTCTTCGTATTCGCGCACCGCGGAGAGGCTGACCATTCCCTTGTTGCAGAAATACTCAAACACGCCGTCCCGGTCGAGGACGTAGGCGATGCCGCCGCTCATGCCGGCGGCGAAATTGCGGCCCACTTTCCCAAGGACGATGATGCGTCCGCCGGTCATGTATTCGGCGCAGTGGTCGCCGGTCCCTTCCACCACGGCAATGGCGCCGCTGTTGCGAACGGCAAAGCGCTCGCCGGCTATGCCGCGGATATACGCCTCACCCGAGGTGGCGCCGTAGAGCACCGTGTTGCCTATAATGATGTTTTCCTCGGGCAGGAAGGTGCTGCCTGACGGGGGCACCACGATGATATGCCCGCCGGAAAGGCCCTTTCCCAGGTAGTCGTTGGCGTCTCCCTCCAGTCGGAAGGTGATCCCCTTTGCCAGGAAGGCGCCGAAGCTCTGGCCGGCGTTGCCGCGGAACAGACAGGATATGGTGTCGTCCGGGAGCCCCTCTTCGCCGAAGCGCTTTGAAACTTCGTAGGAAAGCATGGTGCCGGTCGACCGGTTCGTGTTGTTGATGGGAAGCGAGATATGCACCGGCATGCGGCCGTAGCGTTCGAGGGCCGGGCTGGAGCGCTCGATCAGCGTGTGGTCCATCACGTCATGGATCTTGTGGATCTGGTCCTGGACGCAGTGCGTGGCGAATTCCTTCGCTTCTTTCGGCATATAGAGGAGCGGGGAGGGATCGACGGTTTTCGCCTTCCAGTGGTCAATGGTCCTCACGGTGAGGAGGTCCCTCCTGCCCACCAGGTCGTCGAACTTCCTGATGCCCAACTCCGCCATGATCTCCCGCACCTCGCGGGCCATGAAGGTAAAGTAATTGATGAGGTGCTCCGGCCTGCCGGTGAATTTCTTCCGCAACCCCGGGTCCTGGGTGGCGACGCCCACCGGGCAGGTGTTCTGGTGGCACTTGCGCATCATCACGCAGCCCAGCACGATGAGGGTCGCGGTCCCGAAGCCGAACTCCTCGGCGCCCAGCAGGGCGGCGATCACGATCTCGCGCCCGGTCTTGATCTGGCCGTCGGTCTGGAGCCGCACGCGGCCCCGCAGGTCGTTCATGACCAGGGTCTGGTGCGTCTCGGCGAGGCCGATCTCCCAGGGGAGCCCGGCGTGCCTGATGGAGCTGATGGGGCTGGCGCCCGTGCCGCCTTCGAACCCGCTGATGAGGATGTTGTCGGCATGGGCCTTGGCGACGCCCGCGGCAACGGTGCCGACGCCGCTTTCGGAAACGAGCTTCACGCTGATGCGCGCCTTCGGGTTGGCGTTTTTCAGGTCAAAGATGAGCTGGGCCAGGTCCTCGATGGAATAGATGTCATGGTGCGGCGGCGGCGATATGAGGGTAACCCCCGGCGTGGAATGCCGGGTCTTTGCGATGATCTTGTCAACCTTGAATCCCGGGAGCTGGCCCCCTTCGCCGGGCTTCGCGCCCTGGGCCATCTTGATCTGGAGCTCGTCGGCGTTGGCCAGGTAATTGCTGGTGACGCCGAACCGGCCGGAGGCGATCTGCTTTATGGCGCTCCGGGTCGAAGTGCCGTCCGGCTGCGCGGTGAAACGCTCCGGGTCTTCGCCGCCCTCGCCGGAGTTGCTGCGCCCCCTGATCGCGTTCATGGCCGCGGCTATGGTCTCATGGGCCTCTTTCGATATGGACCCGAAGGACATGGCCCCCGTGGTGAGGCGCTTCAGGATGTTCTTTTCGTTTTCAACTTCGTCTATCGGGATAGGCGTCTGTTCCTTGAAATCAAAGAGTCCCCGGATGAAATGGGGACGCCGGTTCAGGCTGTTGACGATATCGGAGAATTTTTTGTACATGGCGTAGTCGCCGGACCGCGTGGCCCACTGGAGAAGATGGATCGTCTCCGGGTTCCAGGCGTGTCGCTCGCCGTGCCTGCGGTATTGGTACATGCCCTGGGACTCCAGGAGCGGCGGGGCCTTGAGAAAGGCGGTTTCGTGCTGGGCCAGCACCTCGCGCTCCACTTCGGCCGTTCCGATCCCGCCGATGCGCGAATCCGTGCCGGTGAAATAGGTCTCGATCAGTTCTTTTCCCAGGCCGACGGCTTCGAATATCTGGGAACCGCGGTAGCTCCGCAGCGTGGAGGTGCCCATCTTGGAAAGCACTTTCAGGAGGCCCTTGTTGACCGCCTTGATGTAATTGTCCTCGGCTTTCATGTACCGCAGGTTTTTTATTTCCTCTTTTTTTACCAGGTCGTTGATGGTGGCAAAGGCGCCGTAGGGATTCACGGCGCTGGCCCCGTATCCGAAGAGGAGGGCGAAATGCATTACCTCCCGCGCCTCCGCCGTTTCGATGATGAGACCGATGCGCGTGCGCTTCTTGGTTCGGATCAGGTAGTGGTGGACCCCGGCGCAGGCGAGGAGGGACGGAATGGGGGCGTTATCCCGGTCCGCCCCCCGGTCGGACAGTATTATGTAGGAATATCCCTGGTCTATCTTCTCCTCAACGCTCATGCAGAGCCTGTCAAGGGCGCGTTTCAAGCTTCCCGGGGCGGTCTTCACCGGGAAGGTCATGGGGAGGGTGATGCTCCTGAACGCGGGGTTCTCGTTGTGCCTGATGGTCTCGAGGTTCCGGTTGGTGAACAGGGGGCTCTTGAACTTGATCATCCGGCAGTGCTCAGGCGTTTCATCGAGCAGGTTTTTCTGGGACCCGATGTAGCTGGTGAGGGTCATGACCAGTTCCTCCCGGATCGGGTCTATGGGGGGGTTCGTCACCTGGGCGAAACACTGCTTGAAATAGTTGAACAGGCGCTGGGGCTTGTCGGAAAAGACCGCCAGGGGCGTATCGGTCCCCATGGAACCGGTCGGTTCCTGGCCGGTTTCCGCCATGGTCGTGATGATGTCCTCTATGTCTTCCCGGCTGTATCCATGGAGGAGGTGCATCTCGTGGAGGGCGTCCTCTTCCATTGCCACCGGGACATCGCCCTTCACGTCCAGGTCTTCGAGGTTTACCCGGTTGAGCTGGACCCAGAGCTGGTACGGTTTCCGGGTGTAGATCGAGCGCTTGATCTCCTCGTCGGGTATGATGCGCCCCTGCTCCATGTCGACCAGGAGCAGTTTTCCCGGCATGAGGCGGCCCTTGTACACGATCGATTCGGGCGGGAAGGTCTGGACCCCCACCTCCGATCCCATGACGATGAGATCGTCCCTGGTGATCACGTAGCGCGACGGCCTGAGGCCGTTGCGGTCCAGGGTGCCGCCGACGAAACGTCCGTCGCAGAACACCATTGAAGCGGGGCCGTCCCACGGCTCCATGAACGTCGAGTGGTACTCGTAAAAGTATTTCAGCTCCTCCGGTATCGGGTTCTTTTCGTTCCATGATTCCGGTATGAGCATCATCAGCGCGTGGGGCAGGGAGCGGCCGTTGAAATAGAGCATCTCCAGGGCGTTGTCGAAGGAGGCCGAGTCGCTCTTTCCCGGCTCTATGACTGGCAGCAGTTTTTTTATTTCATCGCCAAACACCGGTGACGCGAAGGTCGACTCGCGGGCCGACATCCAGAAGCGGTTCCCTTTTACGGTGTTGATCTCCCCGTTGTGGGCCAGCATGCGGAAGGGCTGGGCCAGGTCCCAGGAGGGAAAGGTGTTGGTGCTGAAACGGGAGTGGACGAGGGCGACGGCGCTTTCCATCAGCGGATCGGAAAGATCGCGGTAATAGTGGCGCACCTGGGTCGGCATGAGCATCCCCTTGTACACGATGGTCCTGCTCGACAGCGACGGGATGTAAAAGAGGCCACGCTGCCTGAGCGATGAATTCCGTATGGCGTTTTCAGCCGACTTGCGGATGATGTACAGCCTGCGCTCCAGTTCCGCCCGCTCCCGAACGTTTCCGCCCGCGACAAATAGCTGCTTCATCGCCGGCTCGGAGGCGCGGGAGATGTTGCCCAGCACGGAGTTGTCCACGGCAACCTCGCGCCATCCCACGGTCTTCATTCCCTCTTCGCCGATGATCCGCTCCAGTTCGCCGACGCACTGCTCCGCCTCGCCGCGGTCGCGCGGCAGAAAAACGATGCCGGTCCCGTAGAGGCCCTGTTCCGGCAGCGACGGCAGTTCCTTGCGGTACAGGGCGTCCGGGATCTGTATCAGCAGTCCGGCGCCGTCGCCGGTCTTGTTGTCGGCGCTTTCAGCTCCGCGGTGTTCCATGCGCTCCAGCACTTCAAGGCCGCGCTCTATGATGTCGTGCGAAGCTTTCCCCTTGATGTTCGCGACAAAGCCGATACCGCACGAATCGTGTTCGTAAGCGCTGCTGTAGAGTCCTTGATGTTCTGGTGCCGTGTACGTCATGTGCCGGAAACTCCTCGTTCAATCGATAATTAGCATTCTGATCCGCTGGTTTACAAACCTAAAATGCCTTCTGATATATGCAATATAATATATTTAATCAATTATTACATGGATGTAAAATTAATTGTTCCTATATAAATAATTTAGTTACTCTTAATGAAGTTGAATTATATTTGAAGTGTTGCGTGGGTAATTGATGCGGACAGGATAAGCCGGCGGATACGGATGCGAACAATTATTATCAACGCCCATGGCTGTAAATCAAATATACCTATCGTGTACTATGGTGCCATGTTTTTTTAGGCAATTCAAAAATATTCCAATGCCCAGAGAACGGATGCTTGCACGGAGACATACATGAAGACCCTCATGAAGATATCAACCGGATTGACCAGCCTTGACGACGTGTGCGACAGCCTGAGGCTGGGCGATAATGTCGTCTGGCAGGTTGATTCGTTATATGACTACGAGCAGTTCGTGCTTCCCTTCGCCAACAGCGCGATGAAGGAAGGCCGGAGGGTCGCCTATATCCGGTTCGCGACCCATGAGCCCCTCCTCGCGCCGCACCAGTATTCGGTCCTCTACGAGCTGGACCCGCAGAGGGGCTTCGAGATGTTCACCACGAACCTTCACGGCATCATCGGACGGGAAGGCAAAGAGGTGTTTTACGTGTTCGACTGCCTCTCGGACCTGCAGTCCGCCTGGGCCACCGACCTGATGCTGGGCAATTTCTTCAGCATCACCTGCCCCTATCTCTTCAACCTTGACACCATAGCATATTTCGCCCTGCTGCGCAACAGCCATTCCTTCAAGACCGTGGCGCGGATACGGGAAACGACGCAGCTCCTGATCGATGTCTACAACGCGGAGACGAATTTTTACATCCATCCCCTCAAGGTGCTGAACCGGTACACGCCCACCATGTTCTTCCCCCACCTGAAAAAGGGGAACACCTTCACGCCCATCATTGACAGCATCGAGGCCACGTACCTGATCAAGCATATCCAGAAGCGGGGGCTGGAGAGCACCCTGCGGATACTCGACTATTGGGACCGCACCTTCCTGCGGGCCGAGGACCTGGCGATGGGCCAGAACAACAGGGAAGAGCGCGAGTCGATGGTGCGCCAGCTCTGCCGGATGATCATGGGGCGGGACGAGAAGATCCTGACGCTGGCCCAGGAGTATCTTTCCCTCGAGGACTTCCTGGAGCTGAAGGACCATCTCATCGGCACCGGGTATATCGGCGGGAAGTCCGTCGGCATGATCCTTGCCAGGAAAATCTTATTGAAGAAGAACCGGGAGAAATGGGAGCGGCTGCAGGAAGCCCACGACTCGTTCTATATCGGCTCCGACGTCTTCTATACCTACATCGTGCACAACGGCTGGTGGAAGCTCTTCATGGAGCACAAGACCGACGAAGGCTATTTTACCGCCGCCGCGAAGCTCCGCGAGCTGATACCGGAGGGGAGCTTCCCCGACGAGATCAAGGGCACCTTCCAGAGGATCATCGAGTATTTCGGCCAGTCGCCGATCATCGTCCGTTCCAGCAGCCTCCTGGAGGACGCCTACGGCAACGCCTTTGCCGGGAAGTACGAAAGCCTCTTCCTGGTCAACCAGGCCCCCCCCGAAGTGCGCTTCGTTGAATTCGAAAAGGCGGTGAAGCAGATTTTCGCCAGCGTCATGGGCAATGACGCCCTGACGTACCGGATCAACAAGGGCCTGCAGAAGCTCGACGAGCAGATGGGCCTCCTGGTCATGCGGGTCTCGGGGTCCTACCACGGGACCAACTTCTATCCCGACATGGCGGGGGTGGGGCTCTCCTACAACCATTACATATGGAACAGGGACATGGACCCGGCCGCGGGGATGCTGCGCCACGTCATAGGCCTCGGCACCCGGGCGGTCAACCGCGTGGAGGGGGACTACCCCAGGATCATCGCCCTCGACAATCCCCTGCTGAAGCCCCAGTCGGGCATGGGTGACGCCAGGAAGTTTTCCCAGCGTCATCTCGACGTGCTCAATATCACCGAGAACAGGCTGGAAACCATTGATGCCGTCGATTTCTTCAAGGACGGGCGCGAGCTGGTGAAGTCCTTCGTGGGGATCCGCGACATTGAAACCGAGGAAAAAATGCGCCAGCGGGGGAACAGCGACGTCGAATCGTGGCTGGTGAATTTCGACGAATTAATACTGAAGACGCCCTTCGTCAAGGACATGCAGATGATCATGAAGATACTCGAGGAGACCTACGAGAACCCGGTCGACATAGAGTACACGGTGAATTTTACCGCGGACGGCAATTACCGGATCAATCTCCTCCAGTGCCGGCCGCAGCATTTCCGCTGTCATGACGACACGGTGCGCATGCCGGAGAACGTTCCGGCGGGGAGGATGTTCTTTAAAACCGAGGGGAACTTTCTCGGCGGCTGCATAGCCTCCGACATAAAATGGGTCATCTATGTCGATCCGCAGAAGTACAGCGGGCTTTCCCAGTCCGACAGGTTCAGCCTCGCCCACCTCATCGGAACTATCAACCGGAAGGTCGAAAACCGCAACACCGTTCCCGTCATGCTGGTGGGACCGGGGCGCTGGGGCACGACGACCCCGTCGCTGGGGGTCCCCGTGAAGTATTTCGAGATCAACAACGCCTCGGTCATCGTTGAGATCGCGGTCATGCGTGACGACCTGATCCCCGACGTTTCATACGGGACACATTTTTTTCAGGACATCGTGGAGAGCGATACCTATTACATTGCGCTGATCCCCGACAGGGACGGATCGAATTACAACAATTCAATCATCACCAAGTATCCCGATATTGCCCCTCAACTACTGCAGGAGGACGCGGCTTTTGCCGATGTGCTCCATGTGTATGACGTGAATTACGCGATACGGCTTGTTGCGGACATTAATAAACAGCAGTTGATTTGCTATGAGCATTCCGCTCACTGACGCTTCGTCCGATTGCCGTGATGCTTGTATTCTCGCAGACGTTGAGTGATGCTTTAGATACTCGTCCCTTGCGAAAACACTTCCAATGTACAAAACCATCGTTTTCATATTTAAATCTACAATCTCCGCGTGTCTGCGTCTCATGGGAGAGATAGTCACTGAAATTCCCGGAGTTTACGGTGATTGAACCCATGTTTATCAATGATGCAAAAAATTGTTTCTGATGAGTGACAGCTCAGTCTTTAAGGTCCTAAACAAAAAGTTTACACGCCTGTAACATTATAGGGTGGTGCTGGCAGACCTTTAATATTGACATTTTTCATTTAAAAATTTAGCTGTGCTAATGATTTAGTTCTGCTAATGTTTTGTTTATTTTAACTATAGCATAGTTCTTATTCTCTCTCTGTATTGCGTTCTCGTTTTCAGATCCAATACAGGCTCATCTGACAGCAGATGACACGTTATTTAAATTCAACAAGGAGAAGCTTATGTCCAGCGTAATCAATGAGGTCATTGACAAGGTTCGCCGGCAGGATCCCGAACAGAAGGAATTCCACCAGGCAGTGGAAGAAGTTCTGACCACTCTCGAGCCGACCGTGAAGAAACACCCGGAATTCGTGAAAGCAAAATTATACGAGCGGATCGTGGAACCGGACCGGGTCATCATGTTCCGCGTTCCCTGGCTTGACGACAAGGGCGAAGTCCAGGTTAACCGGGGCTTCAGGGTCCAGTTCAACAACGCCATCGGCCCCTACAAGGGCGGTCTGCGGTTCCATCCCTCCGTTAACCTGGGTATCATCAAGTTCCTGGGATTCGAGCAGATTTTCAAGAACTCCCTCACCACCCTTCCCATGGGCGGCGCCAAGGGCGGGTCGGATTTCGATCCGAAAGGAAAATCCGACATGGAAGTCATGAAGTTCACCCAGTCCTTCATGCGCGAACTCTTCCGTTATATCGGCCCCGACTGCGACGTGCCCGCAGGCGACATCGGCGTCGGCGGCAGGGAAATCGGTTTCATGTACGGCTACTACAAAAAGATCAGGAACGAGCATACCGGCGTCCTGACCGGCAAGGGCCTTGATTACGGCGGAAGCCTCATCCGTCCGGAAGCGACCGGCTACGGCGCCGTCTATTTCGCCGGCGAAATGCTCGCCACCCAGGGAAAAGACTTCAACGACAAGGTATGCGCGGTCAGCGGCTCCGGCAACGTGGCCCAGTACACCGTTGAGAAGATAAACTCCCTCGGCGGGAAAGTCATCACCCTGAGCGACTCCAACGGCACCGTCGTGGACGAAAAGGGGATCGACAAGGATAAACTGGCCTACGTCATAGACCTGAAAGAGGTCAAGCGGGGCAGGATCAAGGAATACGCCGCCAAGTACAACGCCAAGTATTTCGAAGGCCTGAGCGTGTGGGACGTCATCCGGGAGCAGGGGCTGAAGGTCGACTGCGCTTTCCCCTCCGCGACCCAGAACGAGATCAACGCCAAGAACGCCGAGGCCCTGGTCAAGAACGGCTGCTACTGCGTGAGCGAAGGCGCGAACATGCCCTCCACGCCGGAAGCCATCAAGGTATACCAGGAGTACAATATCCTGTACGGTCCCGGCAAGGCCGCCAACGCCGGCGGTGTCGCCACCTCCGGTCTTGAAATGACCCAGAACAGCATGAGGTTGTCCTGGAGCCGCGAGGAAGTGGACGCCAAGCTGCACGGTATCATGAAGAGCATCCACAAGTCATGCCTGGGCGCTTCCGAAGCGTACGGCAAAAAAGGAGACTATGTCATGGGGGCCAACATAGCAGGGTTCCTCAAGGTCGCAAAATCGATGCTGGCTTACGGCGTGGTCTAACAGCGCCGCGCCGTCAGCTGAATCGTTGCCATGTAACCACGGGCACATCCGGTACGCCGGGTGTGCCCGTGTCATATATGCCCCTGCCATAATGGAATCCGTGCCTCCCGCATAGCGGCCGGAGCGGCGCCCGCATCCATGCTAACACATGGCCCCGGTTCTTTTGTGTGTATACGTGTTTTTCTTATACGAATGTAATAGATAGCCCGATCTTTTTGCTTGACTATAGTGAATGGTGTTAAAGGATGGCCATCAGAAACGGCTATTAATAACGATTGTTTACCGCTATCACTACAGGAGAAGGGCGATGACTAAAAATCAAAAACTGGCACAATGGGTGGAAGAAATGGCTGCCATGACGACGCCGGACAGCGTTTACTGGTGCGACGGTTCCAGGGAGGAATACGACCGCTTGATCAAGCTCATGGTTGATGATGGGATAGCCACGCCTTGTGACCAGAAGAAGCTCCCCGGATGCTATCTCTTCAGGTCAGATCCTTCCGATGTGGCCCGGGTGGAAAACCGGACCTATATCGCGTCCCGCACGCGGGACGATGCGGGCCCGACCAACAACTGGATTGACCCGAATGAGCTTAAAGGAATCATGAAGGACCTGTACAGGGGCTGCATGAAGGGCCGCACCATGTACGTCATACCCTTCAGCATGGGCCCGGTAGGCTCCCCCATATCGAAGATCGGCGTGGAGATAACCGACTCGCCCTACGTTGTGGTGAACATGCATATCATGACCCGCGTCGGCAGCAGGGTCCTCGAGGTGCTTGGGGAAAACGGCGACTTCGTCCCCTGCATGCATTCCGTGGGCAAGCCCCTGAATCCCGGCGAGAGCGACCACGGCAAATGGCCCTGCGCGCCCCTTGACAAGAAATACATTTCACATTTTCCCGAGGAGCACACTATCTGGTCCTACGGTTCCGGGTACGGCGGCAACGCCCTTCTCGGGAAAAAGTGCCTGGCCCTCCGCATCGCCTCGGTGATAGCACGGGAGGAAGGGTGGCTGGCGGAGCACATGCTCATCCTCGGCATTACCAGCCCGAAAGGCGAAAAGAAGTACATCGCCGGCGCTTTTCCCTCCGCCTGCGGCAAGACCAACCTGGCCATGCTCATCCCCACCATTCCCGGATGGAAGGTGGAGTGCGTGGGCGATGATATCGCGTGGATGAAATTCGGCAGGGACGGCCGCCTCTACGCCATCAACCCGGAGGCGGGCTTCTTCGGCGTGGCGCCGGGGACCTCGATGCAGTCGAACCCCAACGCCATGAAGTCGATCGACCGCAATACCATCTATACCAACGTCGGCCTGACCGCCGACGGCGATGTCTGGTGGGAAGGGATCGGGTACAAGGCGCCGGGCAAGCTCATCGATTGGACCGGCAACGAGTGGGAGGAAGGAAGGTCGGACAAGCCGGCCGCGCATCCCAACGCGCGGTTCACCGCGCCGGCGCGGCAGTGCCCCGGCATCGATCCCTCGTGGGAAGACCCGAACGGCGTGCCCATAAGCGCCTTCCTCTTCGGCGGCCGCCGTCCCAGCGTCATCCCCCTGGTGCACCAGTCCTTTAACTGGAACCACGGCGTGTTCCTCGGCTCCATCGTCGGTTCAGAGGTCACCGCGGCCGCCCTTGACCTGGCCGCCGGCACCGTGCGCCGCGACCCCTTCGCGATGCTTCCCTTTTGCGGCTACCATATGGGGGACTACTTTAAACACTGGATCGAAACCGGGAAGCGCTCTTCGGAAGACAAGCTCCCGAAGATATTCTACGTCAACTGGTTCCGGAAGACCGCTGACGGCAAATGGCTCTGGCCGGGTTACGGCGAAAACAGCCGCGTGCTCAAGTGGGTCTTCGAACGCTGCAGCGGCGAGGGTAAAGCCGTTGAAACCCCCATCGGCTACATGCCGGCGGTGGACGCCATCGACCGCGGCGGCCTATCCGACGTGAGCGATGCCGACATGAAAGAGCTCCTGACCGTCGACCGGGAGGGGTGGAAAAAGGAGATCACTCTTATCAAGGAACACTATGCAAAGTTCGGTTCGCGCCTTCCGAAAGAGCTTCTTGATGAACTCGCGGCGATGGAGAAGCGGCTGGCGTGACAGCTGATGAGCGCCCTGACGCAGGTTTTCAGGCGATGATTCATGACCGGCGCGGTTGAAAAACCGCGCCTTTTTAATTTTCAGCACCTATTCAGGAACATCGTGTGACGCTGCCGTCCCGTCTCAGTAGATCCTGAAATACTTGACGTTGGTTGACGACCCGCCGTCGGTGTTTTCCACGACCAAGTCCCATTTGGTCTGGAAAACGCCGGTGATGTCAAAGGTGCAGTTCATCTGGGTGCTGTCTATGACAGTGAGGGATGTTCCTATAATATCCGCGTGTCCAGCAAGCCTCAGCCTGGCGCCGGCACCGCTTTTGAAATTCTTGCCTTTTATTATCACGGTGACCGGCGATAGATTCGCGCCTTTACCGGGCACTATCGCTGTTATAACCGGCGCTATTATGTAGGGAATGCCGGCGCTGTTGGTGATAATTGAATCAGCCATGCCGCTTTTGTAGGCAAAGGCCTTCAGCACGGTGACATCTGCTATGCGCACCGAGGTGCCCACGGCGCCGTTCGATGCCGAAGGATCGCTTCCGTCGATGGTGTATTTGATGGTCGCCCCGGCGGTCGACGTGGAAAGCGCCACGGTAAGGGAGCTTGTATAGATACCTATGGGGGGAGCGAATACCGGCGGCGCCACCTGGGCATAGTCAATGAAGTAAGAGGCGGTTATGACCGTGCTGTTAGCCATGGTTGACAGCGGGTCAATGGCAACCGCATTGACGGTGGTGCCAAGGATTATGGTGAAGGGTGAGGAATAGAGAATGGCCGTGCCGCTCGTTGCGGGGTCCGTGCCGTCGAGGGTGTATTTTATGTCCGCTCCCGCTGTAGCGGTTGTAATGGTTATTGTCGTATTGCTGCTGTACTGTCCCGGGGGCGGTTCAAGCACCGGCGGCAGCACCTTGATGACATATGATGCCGCGGCGATCGAGGAATCCGTGAAGCCGTCCCGGTAGGCAATGGCATGTATCGGGTTGACGCTGTTTTTATTGACCGTTATCGGGCCGGAGTACACGGTGCCGGTGGTGCTGGTAGGCATTGAGCCGTCAATGGTGTACCGGATTGTGGCTACCGGCTCCTGGCATTCCAGGGTGATCGACTGCGGTCCGTTGTAGGTCCCGGGAGGGGGATTGAAGACCGGCGCTGGCACCGTTCCGCTGGAGATGGTGGTGAAATGCCAGAATTTTTCCGCTATCAGGCTGTTTCCCTCAACATCGGTGATATCGGTTGCGATGAGAACGTTGTATTCGACCAGGTTCAGCAATAGGGCTGCCGGGGCAAAAATCACCTTCCTGTTTGCCGTATCATATGAAAGCGACCCCGGGACCGGTATATATGCATCATCAGCCACGACGAAGGTTGAGCTGCTTACAGAAGATTCGGCGAGGTCAGCCGAGAATACCGCCTGTATAAGGGACGCTGTCGGCACGTCGATGGCCCCGGCTGCGGGAGAAATATCGGTGACCTTCAAGTCATTATTGAACACGAGGAAGGATAGGGGAGACGATTTATCGGATATGAGGCCGTTGCCGCAGCCGGTTACCAATGCGGCGCAGAAGATATGCAATATTACTTTTTTTGTTATCATAAGACCGCACCCCCAAAAAAAGCCCGATGCTTTTTTGCATGAGGGTCATTGAACAGAACAAACACCCTCATCCCTCATTACAGTTGCAACAACGGGGCGCAATTTAATTGGAATAGCGCGGGTACCTGTAAAAAGGCATTATTATAATAGCGATTATGCCAGGAAGAATCAAAAAAATGCGGATTAATTTAATGAAAAAATCTAAAAGAGTATTGTTTCGCATCCTCGTTTTTTTATTTCGCGGAGAAAATCGCGTTTCCAGCGCTGGCCCAGGAACTGCTCCGCGGCGTACACCGCGACATGCCGTGCTGTTAAACCGGTTTCCCGGCGGCTCCGCGACAGCCCCTGCACGCAGCTGGGACACGCCGTGAGTATCAGGCCGTCGTTTCCGGTTTCCGCGGATTTCACCAGAAGGGTCTTGCGGTCGCGGATGGTTTCCGAGATGTCCGGCCTGGACATTGACAGCGTTCCCGCCTCGCCGCAGCAATATGGAACGGTCCGGGGCGCGGTGCCGAAGAGCCTGGTGATCACTTTTTCGCTGCCGGCCGTCTTCAGGGGGGTGTGACACGGCTCGTGGTACAGCAGGGGCAGGTGCAGGCCGGGTTCGGCCCGGTACAGTCCTTCGCGGTAGATGAATTCCGCGATGTCGGTGAGGTGGGCGCCGCTGAAAATATTCTCCACTTCGTACTTCTCGAGCATGTCGAAGCAGGTGCCGCAGGAAACGATGATGTCCGAAATGTCCATGTAGCCGATGATGTCGGCGATGCGGTGCAGTAGTATCCGGTTCTCATAGCTCTTGATGTTGGCTCGGTCCTCCTGGCCGTTGGCCAGGAAGGGGTATCCGCAGCAGAGGTATTCCGGGGGGATGACGACCCTCACCCCGGCGCGGTAGAGGAGGGCGATGACCGCCATGCTGATCTCCGGGAACATCCGCTCGGAGCCGCAGCCCGGGAAGTAGATGACGCTTTGCCTGACGGGTTTGTCGGGGTTTTCGAAGGAATAGATGTTGTTGGCCCCCTTCAGGCCCAGGCGCTCCCGCAGGGGTTGCTCGCCGGCTTTGCCCGGGAGGGGCGAGCTCAGGATTGAGCTCAATTTCGGCACGATCTTCCCGGTCAGGGCGCGGACGGGCCGGTTCAGGAAATAGCCGATCCTCTGGGCGGTGAAGCCCACCTTGTACATGAGCGGGCGCACCGCCTTGTTGAAGTAGTAGCCCTTGCGGCGCAGGTAAAAGAGGGCAAGCTGCGTCATGAGCTTGAAGCTCTTCTTGTGACGCGCGACCAGGAGCTTCCGGACCATGAGGGTGATCTCCCCGAAGTCGATCTTGACGGGGCACGGCACCGAGCATTTATGACAGATGGTGCAGTGATCGGAAATCTCCTGCAGCTTCCGGAAATTCTTGAAAAAGGTCGTCGACGTCTGGGCGTCGTAGAGCACCGCCTCCATGACCAGGGCGACGCCCAGTATCTTGTTCCGCGGGTTGAAGAACATGGTCCCCCCCGGATAGTGGGTGTTGCACACAGCCTTGCATTTGCCGCAGCGCACGCAGGAGGCCATGGAGCCCATGAGTTCCTCGAGGTCCGTCGCTTCGAGTATGAAGGCCTCCAGCTCCAGGAGGTTGAAGGAGGGCGTGTAGATGCGCGACAGGGGGAATTCCGCCGTCAGCTTGCCGGGGTTGAAGAGGTCATCGGGATCGGTCTCCCGGTTGTACCGGTCGAAGTCGTCGAGTATGGCGCGGTCGATGAAGCGGAGCTTCGTGAGGCCGATGCCGTGCTCGCCCGAGACCACGCCCCCCAGGGCCACGGCCTGCTTCATGACGGTGCCGGCCGTTTCGTCCGCTTCCTGCATCATGGCATAGTCGTTGGAATGGACCGGGATATTGACGTGGATGTTGCCGTCTCCCGCGTGCATGTGCGTGGCGATGATGATCTTCCTCTTGCGCTCAGCGTTGATGACCTCGTCGATGCCCTCGATCATGTCGGTATAGCCGTGGAGTATTTTCGGGATGTAACGGACCACGTCCTCCCGGAACGATATGGTGGTGGCGCCGTCCTGCACCTGCCGGAAGATGCTCCCGGGGCCGGTGTCTTCAAGCCGCTCGAGCCATCCGGTATAGCGCTGTTTCACCTCGTTCAGGTGGGCGCGGCAGGCGTCGATGCGGCCGACGGTGAACTCCTGAAGCGCGGCTCGGTCGCGCCGCGCCAGGTATTCATCGGCGCGGGCGATGCAGCTCAGGGAGTTCGCGAGCTCCTTGCGGAGGTTGAGGCGTTCGACGAAATCGGCAAAGGCGGGCAACTCCTCCAGGGGAATGACGATGTCCTCGTTGAGCTTGAAGGCGTTGGTGTGCTTTGCGATGGCCCCCAGGTTCTTGCGGTCGCTCCAGAAAAGGACCCCCTCAGCCTCGGTGCGCGCTACTATCGCTTCGGTGTTGTACGGCTTCACCATGCCGATGATCCGGGCGCAGGCGGATTCGGCGTCGGCCTCCTCGTTGGATTCAACGTCAATGAGGAGCACGGCCTTGGGACGCTCTATGCGCTCGGACTTGTTGCGGTAATTGATGGCCGACACGTACTGCTCGTCGAAGTGCTCCAGCGCCGTCAGGCTGGCCCCGTCCTCCCCCGCGAAGGCGTTCTTGATGTTCACGATGGCCTTGGCCGCGTTCTGCATGTTGGTTCCGTAGAACTCCAGGCATAAGGTGCGGCGGTGGGCAAAGGGCCGGTAGAGGATGAAGGTCGCGTCGATGATGATGCCGTCGCCCCCTTCCTTCTGTATGCCGGGCAGGCCGCCCAGCGCCTTGTTGGTTATGTCCTTGCCCAGTCCCTTCTTGCGGATGTCGGTCCCCCGCAGGGTGACGGTTTTTACGGAGGCGCCGTTATGGGTCACGTCAAAGATGACGTCGTCGTCCTCGCGGATCTTCCGGTAGGGATGGTCCCGCCGCCTGACCTCGAGGACCTGGCCCGCGGCGTTCACGATGCGGAAGCTCAGGATGTTGTCGATGGCGGTGCCCCACATGACGCACTTCTTGCCGCCGGCGTTCTCCGCGATGTTGCCGCCTATGGTCGAGGCCCAGGCGGACGTCGGGTCCGTCGCGAAGATGAACCCGTGGTGGCCGCAGTACTCGATGACATCGTCGGTTACCGCGCCCGCCTCGACCGAGATGACCGGTATATCCTGCCCCGCTTCCTTCACGGTCCTTATGGGCCCGATGGCCCGGAGCTTTTCGGTGTTGATGACGAGGGTGTTCTTTAAAACAGGAACTGCGCCGCCGGTAAGACCCGTGCCGCCGCCGCGGGGGATCACGGCAAGGCCGAGTTTTTTCGCCGCGCGGATGATCCCCGGCATTTCACTGACGGAGTCGGGATATACCACGACATCGGGGTACTCGACGCGCCAGTCGGAGGCGTCGGTGACGTGGGCCACCCGGTGAAAGGGTTCGAAGTGGATGTTTTCCCTCGCCGTGGCCTGGCGGAGCTCATGGGCCGCCCTGAAGCGGAACCGCTTTGTCGCGGCGAAGCCGTCGAAGAACGCCTGGTCAAGGCTGCGGGTGCGTTCAAGGAGCCTTGCTACCAGGGGGTTTTTGTTGGCCCCGCCGGCGATAATGGCCAGACGCTTTTCATGGAGCTTTTTGAGGCGCCGGAGCTTGGCCTTATCCTCCAGATAATCGTTATATATATAGGGATTTCTGTCTATTATGAAATAGTCGCCTATGGTTTCGTAGAGGAGCTTGGCGCTGCGGCCGGTGACCCGCTGGTTGCGCAGGACATTTATGATGTTCCAGGTCTCCTGGTCATAGTATCTCAGTATGATTTCCCGGTCCGAAAAGGATGTATAGTTGTAGGGTATCTCGCGGTATTTAAAGTCTCTTTTCATATCAATCCATCGGCCTCAAACCAGCGGCGGCGAATGCGAACCGCGGCTATCCTTATTAAAGGACATGCGGCCCTGTAGATTTGTTACTTAATTCCACCACGAACTCCCCCGTCAAGTGAAATTAGAGTACAATAGGCCCTTTACAAGCCTGGAAATCAGCTGATTTTGTAGTTTTTCATCCCCGCGGGGGAGTAAAAAGTCAGAAAAGAATTGATTTTCTTAACTCCCTGTGCTAGGGTACAATAACTAGCGACCACTGAAGGGACTATATAGGAGGATGGGGGAAGATGGCGAAGAAAGCAGTAAAAACGAAATCATCAAAACCGAAAAAATCTTCAAAAAAGGCCCCGGCGAAGAAATCGCCGGCCACAATCTCCAGAACGGTAAAAAAGCCGAAAGTCGCAACGAAACCCAGGGCGGTTAAGGAGCCGAAAGCCGCGCAGAAGAGATCCGCCATCGCCAAGCCGGCGCCAAAAGCCGACGCTAAAAGCAAAACTCTCCGGAAGCAGATGCTGGTCCAGATATCCGCTCTGGCCGCGACTCTCGATGACGAGAGCCTGAAAAAGCTCATCCAGAGCGCCGCCATGCTGGCCCATAACGAGCGCGTTCTCAAGGAATATTCCCTGAGGAAGGAACTTGCCGCCCCGAAGGCGCCGGCCGCGACCGCCGCCATTGAAGAGGGAAAGGACGGGACCTTTTTCATCATAATCCTGAACGGCTACCGGAACTTCTTCTCCCTCGAGGAGATGCGGAGGCTGGTGAAGGTCTGCCACGGCACGGATAACGCCGCGATCGCGGCTTCCCGCATCTATACCTGGCTGGAGGGGGGGCGCTTTGACGTGCTGCGCAATTCCCGTATTGCCAGTTCAAACGACGCCGCCCTCATAGCGGTCTGGGAAAAAATTATAAGCACCTATTCTTCCACGGATTGACCGCTGATTGTTTTTCGCACGAAACGGCCGGATGCGCGGCTGTAACGGCGCATGATGGCGCGCCGTTACAGCATCAGCTTCGACTCAATGGTCTCCAGGGTGGACACGATCAGGGTGTCGGGATAAAAAACCGGCACGTTGATCCGCACCTGGAATTCCCCGGACTGGGTAACGGGAACATTGTTGAAAAGTTTTGTTTTAACCGTTATCCGGAAATCCTTGATGGGGAAGTCAAGCTTCGCAATGGTCCCTTCGATGCCGACCATTTCCATGCTGTTTACCGCCACGAAGATGCTTCCTTTGAAATGACGCGATGTCTCTCTGCGGGGATCCACCTGGATGCGATAGCATTGCCGTCCGTCATGTTTTATCTTTTCGGCAACGGTTATCAGGTAGTTGTCGCGGCCCTTTTCGTCAAAGACAGGGTAGAGGGGCATGGCCTTCATGACGCGGAATTTAGAGGGTGCCATGTCCTTGCCGTCTTTTTTATACGTGAGAACCTCGATCTCCGGCTCCCTGTAAAAAAAGTCTTTCCGCTTTATGGTCAGCTCTGAAACGCTTTTCAGTTTTTTCGTTGCGGGGTCGTATTCCGAAACAACCTCCTTCCTGAGCGACTCCACGCCGCTGTATTTTTTATAGATGCCGATTCCCCGCTCAAAGGCGGCTTTGATGATGCGGTCTGATTCTTCCGCCGAAACGGGGTTGCTGTACCCAGCCGTCGCCGGCTGGAGCGTCACCGCTGCGAGGGCGGCGCAAAAATATGCGGTGAGATGTTGTTTCATAAGACGCGTCTCCGTTCTTGTTTGTTGGTATATGAGCGGCGGATCACTGCAGTGTGAATGTAACTGCGATAACGCCGTCGGAATATTTCGATGTGTGGGCCACGCCCGACCTGTCGAAGACCCTGAGCATCTTCTTGTTCTCCGGAAGCACCGTCGCGCAGAGCGTCGCCAGGCCCCGCTCCTTCCCTATCTTCAGCAGGTATTCGACCAGGAAGGAAGCGATGCCCTTGCCCTGATAGGCCTCTTCGACAATAAAGGCGAGCTCGTGCGTTTTTTCCCGCGGGTAATATGAATACCGGGCCTCGGCGATGATCTCCTCGGACCGGTCCCTGGATATGATCCCCACGATGGAGACCGTGTCGACATAGTCGATGTTGACGTATTCCTGCATCTTGGCGTGCGGCATGGTCTGTATCTTCGCGAAATAGCGGAGGTATTTCGATTCATCGGAGAACTGGTAGAAGAGGCGCCGCATCATGTCCTCGTCGGAGGGCTTGATGGGCCTGAACCTCACCTCGAGGCCGTCCTTGAAGGACTTAACGGTTTCCAGCTCGACGGGATAGTTCTTCGCGTTCTTGATGACATAGATCTGGTCCTTGTACACGTAGCCGAACCGCTTCGCCTCCTCGAGAAGGCTCTCCCGGTGGTCGGGGTGGGCGATGTCGATGAGGGAGATGACGCGCTCCCTGATCGATTTGCCGAAGAGGTTCGCCACGCCGAACTCGGTCACCACGTACCGGGCGTATCCCAGGGTTGCCCGGACCCGCTGCCGGTTGCGGTCATGGGAAATGACGATGTTGCTGTTCCCTTCCGGGTCCACCGAGCGGACGGCGATGATGGTCTTCCCCCGCTTGGACAGGGCGGCGCCCATGGCGAAGATGAACTTGCTCTCGTAGCCGGACAGGAGGTTGTCCCCCGGATAGAAGATGACCGATTCGCCCGACACGTCGATCTGCTGGACGTTCATGATGCTCACCATGGTGGGGATCCGCCGGATCACGTTCGGGTTGACCAGACGCGCGATCGGATAAAACTCGAAGATCGGGTTGCGGTCAACGTAGTCGTACAGGGCCCGCGTGCCGTAGCAGTAGCTGGAGGTCACCTGGCCGCCCCGGTAGCGGCTGCGGTTGTAGGGCACCGCGCCGGCCTCGACCAGCTCCATGACCCAGTCCGACACGACGTTGGTGTAGATGCCCAGGTTCCGCTTTCCCTTCATGTGAGAGGCGATGGCGTCGTAGGTGCGCCCCGCGTGAAGGGACACGGTGGACCCGTCCTCGATGAGGTTTGCGATGTGCCAGCCGATGCGGTCAAGCTGGTCGTCCCACTTCTTCCAGGGCCGCTCCAGAATCGGCCAGTCGCTTTCGATCACGCGGTGCACCTGATTGAGGTGGATCATGGTCTCGCCGTAGGTCACCGGCATGGCGGGATTGATCTCGACCACCACGGTGCGCGCCATCTGGACGGCGATATTGGACACGTCCACTGCGACGCCCAGGCTCATGTAGCCGTTGCGGTCCGGCGGGGAAGCCGTGACGATGGCGACGTCGATGCCGACGGCGCCGCTTTTCAGAAGCAGGGGTATCTCCATGAGGTTTGCCGGTATGAAGTCGACGTTCCCCTCGTTGAATTCGCAGCTGATGGTCTCGCCGATATTGAAGGTCTTGAGGCGGTACTTGCGCTCGTGGCAGGCGTCCTTCGCGAGAAGGTCACCCAGGGTGATGAGCTGTATCAGCTCCAGGTCCTGGATGTTGACGTTCTCCGAAGCGACAATGGCCCCCACCGACCTGGACGGCATGGCGGGGCCGCTGCTCAGGAAGACCCTGTTGCCCGGCTTGAGTAGTTCCAGAAGTTCTTCCGGGGATATGAGCTTGTTCCGGTATTCTCTCTCTGGTTTCATGGACCCTGCCCTCTGGCGCGCCGCTCAGCGTACTGTAATGCTCTGAACGCTTGTCACGGGAAGCTGAACCACCCCATGGATGGTGTGAACCTTTATCGTTGTCCTGTCCTGGAAGATCACCGCGCCGACAAGGCGGGTGCCGTCATCGAGGTGCACTTCCTCCAGCTTGTTGTAGTGCTGCCGGATCTGGTCGTCGGTTTTCAGGTCCGGCACAGGGATGTCCTTTTTTTCACTGCCTGATTTTTTCGAATCATCGATCCTCTTCATTATGTAGCCTGTCGCGGTAACCGTGGCGGCAACGGACGCGGCGGCCAGGACCGTTGCGGTCAGTCCCGCCGCGATCTTGGCCTGGACCATGGTAAGGCTAACGCCTGCCCTTCTGGAAATGCCCAGCAGCAGGATAACGGCCCCGAGGGCCGTTCCGTACACACCCTTGCGCTTCAGCAGTGCGGTCAGGCTCGGGCGGGTGCTGTCGAGTATGTAGCGCTGGTCATCCATGGATACCGGGTGGGACAGCCTGTATTTTCCCGTCAGCGCCGTGAAATGTTCGGGGTTATGGTTCATAGTAGCTGTGCGATGTCCTTGATGCCTTTCTGGCTGAAATAATCCTGTATCCTCTTGACCACCTGGGCATAGCGGTATTCAACCTGGCGCCGCGACAGTCCCAGGGCCTCCGCCACATGGGTATAGGTGTAATTATAGGTGGCCACCATCTCCAGGATGATCCGCTCATCCTCGGTGCATTCGACCTTCTCCATGGCCTCCGCTATAAGGATCCGGGTGTCGCGGAAGCCGTTGGTGAAGGTCAGTCCCACGTCGTCGAAATCATCGACCAGGGCCACATTCATGTTCTTTTTACGGTAGTGGTTGTAGAGGACGTTTTTCATGGTGCCGTAGAGCCAGGTCCGCCTGTTTTCGATCGTCTCAAACTTGTCGAAAAAAATGATGAATATTTCCTGGCAGATGTCGTCCGCGTCCACCCTCCTCTGGATGCGGGAGAGGACTGAACTGTAAATGACCGGATAATATTCCATGTATGCCAAAGAAAACTCCTCCACCTGTTTTCTTTTCACGACCCGCTGGTTCACTCTGCCTACCTATTAATAATGTTTTTGGCGCATGATAAAATGCACAAAAAAATACCCATGGTCCCGAACTTTTTGCCGAACGGGCGCCGGTGTGCCTGACACGTTGTGTGATGATAAAAAAAATCGCTCCACCGGAGGGTTTTGTCAAGAAATATTACATTGCGGAGCGGTGATTCTCCATACGCTGTCTGCGGGAACGGTCGATCATAGGGGGGCATGCCGCCTTAATAATTTTACGTGCCGTCAAAGATTTTTCTTGTAATTATGCAATCACTGGTTGTATGATAAGTCATTATGAGGCTGATGTCCCTGAATGACTTGGCGAAGCGCCTGAGCTCCCGGTTCGCGGGCCCCGCGGCGGGGCCGATGCGGATATCCCATCCCTCCCGGGGTGTGATGCGGAAGGCCGCGTCTGTCATAAAATCCGGGGGCATCGTGGCCTTTCCCACCGAGACCGTGTACGGCCTCGGCGCGGACGCTTTCAATCCCCTGGCGGTGGCGCGCATCTTCGAGGCCAAGGGACGGCCCCTCTTCGACCCGCTCATCGTCCACATCGCCGACCTTTCCCAGATGGCGCGGCTTGCCATTTCCATCGACCGCCGGGCGGGGAGGCTCGCCGGCAGGTTCTGGCCCGGTCCCCTCACCATGGTTCTGCCGAAAAACGACCTGGTGCCGGACATCGTCACCGCCGGACTAGACACGGTGGCGGTGCGCATGCCGGACCACCTCATAGCCCGGGACCTTATCATGGGCTCCGGGACCCCCATAGCGGCGCCCAGCGCCAACCGCTTCGGGTACATAAGCCCCACCAAGGCCGCCCATGTCCTGGACCAGCTGGGGGACCGCGTTGACATGATCATCGACGGGGGCGACTGCGCCGTGGGCGTGGAGTCCACGATTATAAAGCTCACGGGCGAGAAAAGCGTCATCCTGCGTCCCGGGGGCGTTCCCGTCGAGGAGATCGAGGCCGTGATCGGCCCGGTGGAGAGGGGGGTGGAAACGGCGAAGGGCCCCGAAGCGCCCGGACAGCTGCCGTCTCACTATTCGCCGTCAATACCGGTGTATCTTGCCGGGAGCATCCGCGAGATTGATTTTTCGCGGAAAGACGCGGGGTTCCTCCTTTTCAGGAAGCCCGACTTTACCATACCGGAAAACCGCACTGAAATTCTTTCCTCTGACGGGGACCTGAAGGAAGCGGCGGCCAACCTCTTCTCGTCCCTCCACCGCCTGGACAAGATGAACGTGCGGGTCATCATGGCAGAGGCGGTGCCGGAGCAGGGCCTCGGACTGGCCATCATGGACCGGCTCCGCAGGGCCGCCTGGAAAGAGACCGCGATGCCGGAGGATTGATCGGTGACATGGGACCTACGGCAACGCAACTCTTCAAAGACGGCGTGCGGACTGACGATTCCTTCTTGCGCGGCCTGACCGCCGCACCGCGGTCGGTCCGTTTCATCCGCTCTAACAGGGGAATGATAAAATATTTCGCGGTTCCCTTTCTGCTGAACATAGTCATTCTTTCGTCTGTGGTCTTCTTCATCTATACCGCTGTCTATGATCCGCTCTTCAGCCTGGTCGAAGGCTCCGCGTGGTACAACCGGCTGTTCGAATTCGTCCTGGCACCGCTGCTGGTACTCCTGCTGGCAATCCTCATCGTGCTTCTCTATTCCGTCCTGGGGAGCGTCATTACCGCCCCCTTCAACGATTTTCTTTCGCAGAGGGTGGAGGAGACCATGACGGGTGCCAGGTTCGATGAAAAGCTTTCCATTCCCGCTGTCGTCAGGGACATCTTCCGCGTAATAGGCAACGTGGTCAAGCTCCTGTGTCTCATCGTGCTGATTCAGCTTCTTCTCCTTTTCCTGCACCTGATACCGGCCGCGGGGAGTGTCCTTTATTCGGTCACAGGTTTCCTCGCCACGTCTTTCTTTATCGGGTTCCAGTTTTTCGACTTTCCCCTGGAGCGGCGACGCTACAACTTCCGTGAAAAGATGGCGGTGGCCTGGCGCTTCAAGAGGACCGTCACCGGGCTCGGCTCCTCGATGTTCCTGATGACCTTCATCCCCGTCGTGGGGTTCCTCGGCCTGAATATCGCCACCGTGGCCGCCGCCATGCTCTTCTCCGAGCGCGTGATGCCGGCCCTGCGGGGCGACCGCGGGGGTACGCCATAATGAAACGGCCGCTCTTCGTGGTGTTCGAGGGGATCGACGGGTCGGGCAAGTCGACGCAGTGCGACCTCCTGTTCGGGCACGCCGTGTCGCTGGGACTCCCGGCGGTAAAGCTTGCGGAGCCGACGGACGGCCGGTGGGGCAGGAAGATACGGGCCATGCTCAGGGAAAAAGAGATGGCGCCGGCGGAGGAGCAGATGAGGCTATTTCTCCTCGACCGGCAGGAGGACGCGGAAAAAAACATTATCCCAGCCCTCAGGGAAAACAGGATCATCATCATGGACCGGTACTATTTTTCCAACGCTGCCTATCAGGGTGCGGCGGGCATGGCGCCGGAACAGATTATCGCCGAGAACAGGAAGATGAACTTCCCGGAACCGGACCGTGTTTATTTTGTCGATCTGCCGCCTGACCGGGCGATGGAACGGGTCACGGTCCGCAGCGGCGGAGAACAGGAAGTCTTTGAAAAGGAATCATTGTTGCAGAAGGTACGGGAGAATTTTCTTTCCATCGCTGACGGGCGGTTTCTTGTCCTCGACGGGACGGGAAGCATAGATGAGATATTCGAAGTGATACGGAATGATTTCAACGATCTCGTAACGCGGGTAACGGCATGATGAAAAGATATTATTACCTGTTGCTGGTCGTTTCATCAGCAACTGCGATGCTGTTTCCCTCATCCAGTACCCTCCACGCCGCGGACAATCCCTTCACCATCCATGAGCGGGGCTCCGCAAGTTACACTTCCGGGCCCTTCGGTCAGACGATAAACCCTGTTTTTGCCGATCTCCAGAGCACGCCCCTTGTCGCCTACCAGTATTCATTCTATGACGGGAGAAAGAGCGGCGACCATTTTGTCCAGGCGGGATACTGGGGTTTCACCTTTCTCTACGGCCGCTTCCAGGACATATATCTGAAGAACATAGACGCTATCGATCATGCCGGCGCCTCCTATTTTTCCTTCACCAAGGGGGTGATGATAAAAAATATCTTCGGCTTCGGTCTGAGTTATTCCTTCAGCAAATCGTCGGTGAGAAGCTTCAAGGGATACCGGGGCATTGACTTCGGCCTGCTCCTCAGGCCGTGGCGCTATGTGTCATTCGGGTTCGTCATGGACGACGCGTGGGGAATTGTCAACGGGAACAGGACCAAATGGCGGCAGATCTATTCGGTTTCCCTCAGGCCCTGGTGGGACCGCCTCACCCTTTCCATGGATGTTGTCTATGAAAAAGGCGACAGGCCCTCTGGACTGAATTACCGGTTCACGGCGGATCTGCGACTTTGGTATGACATCTCGCTTTTCGTGACCGGCGACATACACAGGAGTTTTCTCTTCGGCCTTTCGATGCCTCTATGGTTTCACTCCTATCCCTCGGCCGGCATCGAGGCGCATTACTATCGCGGCATGTACGGCGGCGGGGCGCCGGACCGGAACAGCTTCGGCTGTTCCTTCTCCCTGGCGGCGAACAGGTCGGCACTGGCGCTGCCGGGACGGGGAAGGTACCTGAAGATAGTCGTGGACGGGTCCGTCAGCGAGATCGAGAAGCGGAGCTTCTGGGGAACGGAAGCCACGGTGTTCTATGACGTCGCCGCGGCCATCGACCGCGCCGCCGGAGATCCGGCCCTCGACGGCATCATCGTCCAGATCAACGGCGCCGGTCCCGGTTTAGCCCAGGTGCAGGAGCTCCGCCAGGGACTGAAAAAGGCGCGTTCCCGCGGCAAGAAGGTTTACGCGGTCATGTCGGCTCCGGGAAACAAGGAATACTATCTCGCCTCTGCGGCTGACCGCATCTTCTTCACACCCAACAGCCCCTTTTACATCACGGGACTCAAGGCCCAGGTCTATTTCTTCAAGGGGCTGATGGACAAAGTGGGAGTGCGTTTCGAATCGGTCAAGCGCGGAACCTATAAATCATTCAACGAGGCCTTCACGCGCGAGCAGATGTCCGAGGCGGTCCGTGAAAATATTACCTCGCTTCTTTCGGACCTGAACAGGCAGTACGTCGACGACATCATGGCTGACCGCGGCATCTCCCGGGAAACCATTGACGATATCTTTGCCCGCGGCTCGCTGGAGCCGGCCGAAGCGGTGAAAAACCGTTTTGTCGATTCCATCGGCTATCCCGATGATGCTGTTGAGTCGATAGGACGGGGCATTTCAGTGGTGAGCCTCTCATCCTACCTTAAGGAAGAGAACGTCGATCACCGGTGGGGCATGGTGCCGAAGATCGCCGTCGTCGTCATCGAGGGATCCATCGTGAGCGGCGACTCTTTTGATACGGGATGGTTCAGGTCCATCGGTGACGAGGCGTACCGGAAGGCCCTGGAGACGGCCTTCAGGGACCCGGCCGCGAAGGCGGTGGTGATCCGCGTCAATTCCGGCGGGGGATCGGCCGCGGCATCGGACGTCATGTGGGACGCCCTGGTGAGGCTGAAGAAAAAATACCGGAAACCGGTGGTGTTTTCCTTCGGAAATATCGCGGCCTCGGGGGGATACTACGTGGCGTGCACCGGCAGCAGGATTTTCTCAAACCCCGGCACGACGACCGGATCGATCGGCGTTGTCTTCGGCAAGATCACCCTGGAGGAGCTCTACCGGAAGCTCGGCATACATAAAGACGTCATCAAGATGAGCGAGTTCGCTGATATCTTTTCCGAATCGCGCCGTCTCACCGGAAAGGAGACGGCACTTCTGCAAAAGGGGATCGACTTCTCCTACGACCGGTTTACCGGGAAGGTCATGGAGGCGCGCCGGATGAGCGCCGCCGACATCGCCCGGGTCGCCGAGGGGCGCGTATTTACCGGGTCCCAGGCTCTTGACAAGCGGCTCGCGGATGAGAACGGCGGCATCGTCGCGGCGGTGGAATACGCCCGGTACCTGGCGCGGATAGACGACCGCTTTGAAGTCGCAAAGTTCCCCGATGAGCGGGGCCCCCTCTTTGAACTTTTCAAGCTGCCTGAATTTAAAATGCTGTCCGAGCAGGTTCGGGGCCTGCTGCAGAATGCGGAGTATTTGAAATTGAAGGATGAACGGGCCCTGTACCTGTTCCCCTACCGCGTGGACATAGAATAACAGGTGAATGCGACACGAGCGCGGGCTGATTACCGGGGATAGACTGCCGATTCATTTATTTGATTGACAAATTGATAACAGGATCGTAGTATTCAGTGATTTTCGGGACGTTTCTGAAACGAAATACCAAGTGCCGCGCACAGCCATCTACGGCGGGAATTTCGCAGCGATCAATCCCGCCGCAACGGGAGTAGCCTATGAACGTGTTATTGGTTAACAGCAACCAGTCCTTCAAGTCAGCGGTGTCCAGTTCCCTGAAGGGGTATAAACCGAAACTAGTTGTTTCCGAAGGGATAGATAACGTCCTGGCGGATATCCAGAAAAACAATATACAGGTGGCCATTATCAACTGGGCATCGGGCGATTTCGACATCGAGTCGCTCTGCCGGCGGATACGCAAAATCAAGTCAAACAGGTTCTATTATCTCCTGGTGGTCACGACCAGGGAGCGGGAAGGCGCCATCGAAAAATTTCTCCAGGCCGGGGCCAATGATTTCATTTTCAAGCCTTTCGGCAAGGAAGAGATCCTGTCGAGGATGAAGATCGCCGAGCGGATCATCAAGCTGGAAGAAGAAATGCAGCGGAACAAGAAGAAAATGCTGACCCTGGTTAAGGAAGACCCGGTTACCGGCCTTTTCAACCGCCGGTCCCTCCTGGACGAGGTGCTCAAGGAAATGGGAAGGGCGTCCCGGGAGATGAAATACATTTCCGCAATGGTGACGAGCATAACGAATTTCAAGGAACTGGTTGAGCTGCACGGCATTGCCGTCATGGACGAGGTTCTCGTCGAGTGCGGCAGACGGATGAAGGTTTCTTGCAGGCCCTATGACAAGATCGGGCGGTACACGGTGTCCGATTTCCTTATTTTTCTTCCCGGATCAGGCAAGCACAACGCGGAAAAAGTGGCGAAGCGGATCATTGCTGCCTTTGCCAAAAAGCCCCTGGTGATAAACGATTCGAGGATGCAGATCTCGCTGTCGATAGGCGTTGCCGAACTGGATCCGAAGCAGATAGCAAAAAACAACTCCGTGGACAGCAACCTTCTGAATGACCTTGTCCTTGACGCCCTCATTAAAAAATCGGAACTGGCCGTGAAGCGGGCCATCAGGATGGGAAACAATAAAATAGAAGTGTTCATGGATTAAGCCGCAACGCCGATTGCCATCGGCTGTCAGCACTTTTTCCCTCTGCCGTGTTCCCGTGCCATCGCAGCAGCACTGCTGCCGGGGCACAACGACTTGCCACTGGGTCTCTCCGGATGAAATGACAACATGATCATCATGAGTCCTGATGCTGCTCGCCCGAGCTGGATACAAAGGGATGTAATGATTGTCAGTGGTAGGATAAAAAAAGGCGGGGTTTTGGCCCCGCCTTCCCAGCAACTTATTTTTTCTTTTTGGCAGCTTTTTTCGCAGTCTTCTTTGCAGCTTTCTTCACGGTTTTTTTAGCTACTTTTTTTGTTCCCACGATTTTTTTTACTCCTTTTTTTTAAAAATTTTTAGCGCCCTTTTTAGGGGAGCCCTTTCTAAAAGATACATTTGTTGCCTTTGCAACAGATTTCTTTGCCGTTTTAATTATCGGTTTATTTGATTTGGTTTTTTTAGCCACTTTTGATGTTTTTTTCCTGCCGGTAATGCCGTCTGTCCAACGCGCAACGATCTGAAGAATCGCTTTTTTCTCCGTATCGTTCATGGTTTCATGATAAAAACCTTTCAGGATGTGCAGGTCCTTCTTTATCGATGACGCATTGTTGAAAAATTTTTCGCTTCCCCGGTAGTCGACGATCCTGTCCGCATCACCGTGGAAGACAAGAAGGGGCATCCTGATCTCCATTGCCCTGTCCAGACATTCCCCGGCGGTTTTCGTCATCTCGGTATACCACCGTGCCGATACCATGCCGTGCACCAGGCGGTCATTCTCGTACTCGTCTACCACGGCCGGATCGCGGGAAAGGCCGCCCGTGTCGAGGCCTGTCGGCATGGTGAAGGAAGGAGCATAGCGCGATAAGATGCCCGCCAGCATCGTTTTCCATCCCGGCACCCTGAAGGCCGGAACAAAGCCGGGTGAAGAAAGAATGAGGCCGTCTATGTCTTCGGAAAAGGTGAGTGCGTATTTGCAGGCAATAACGCCGCCCATGCTGTGCCCCATGAGAATGAGCCGGTTATTGTTGATGTCTTCCTTGATGAGGTCGATGAAGATCTTGAGATCGTACACATAATCCATGAAGGACTCAACATGGCCCTGTTTCCCGCCTGATCTTCCGTGTCCGCGGTGATCGAGCGCGTAAATTGAAACGTTGCTATTGCTGAGTTCGCTGATTATGTTGTTATATCTTCCCGAATGCTCTCCGACGCCGTGAGCAATTACGAATATGCCGCGAGGATTATCGACGCTCCAATTTTGGAAAAATATTTCCGTACCGCCTTTGCCGATAAACGTTCCGATGCTGTGCGTGTACGAATTCATTAATACCTTCTCTTTTTTAAACTTGTGAGCATTATACTATATTAATTTTTTCTTGTCTAGAAAAAAATTTATTTTCAGCGCACTAAATTTATTTTTAATTCTTCGTTCATCTTTCCCTCGCGAACATGTTTTTTGCACTACATGAACCTGTTTGCCGAGATACTCCAGTGGAACCCGAAAATTATTTTGCGCGGAAAAATTTTCTCGATCACTGGTGGTCGTCCGCGATGGATACATCAGGTGAAACCTGTTCGTGTAATATTCAGCGCTTGACCTGTCGCCGATACGAGCGAAACCGCGCGCGATGTCGAGCATTATTTTTTCATTTCCCGGTTCAGCATGGCCGAGTGAAAGGGCTGAAAGGAGCATTTTGATGCCTTCGCGCACGCTGCGGCGGCTTGAGACAAGTTTTTTTCCTTCGGAAACCAGCCGTTTATAGTCTCCCGGCCGCACCTCGACGGTAAACGGGGCGGTGAGGATCATGCTGCTCTGCTCCTGCAGGTTCCTGAACTGAAATTTCAGCCGGTGAAAACCGGGATAGAGGAACCTGCCGTAGTTAACCTCAAATAGATCTTCCGATATGCGGCGGTGTCCCACGGCGATGCCGTCAAGGGATATGCGGAGAGATTTCTCGTTGATGCCCCGAAAATCGTTTCCGCTCAGCGCGCGTATGGTCATGATAGGCGTATCGCAGCTGATCAGGTTGACGCTGAAGCCGCTGTTGCTCACCGGACAGGAAAAATGCACTTCAGCTGAAGGTGTTCCCCTCTTGAAATAGCGCGAAATGGCGTAAAAATAGGCCTCTGCCTCTTTTTCAAGGTACAGCCTGTCCTTCAGCCGTATGGAATGCTTGATGTTCGTGTAAAAACCAGCTTCACCGATGATTCCGGGGCAGAGATGGCTGGTTTCGCGCAAAATCGTCGCGCCTCCTTCCCGGTAAAGGGTGAAATCAGAGACGATTATGCCTTTTTCATCCATAATTTTATTGAATTCATCGATGAGATCGAGGGCAAAATCAAAGCTGGCCGGCTGAATTTCCCTGCTGCCCCATATCATCACGGTTGGATAATTCACGTTGTCTGCGCTCCTGAGGGAGCTGCCATGATGAATGCTGACAAGAAGGTCCGGTTTCCACTGTCGGGCTTTCCGGGCCCGTTCGTGATCGGGATCGCCCGACGATCCGGTGCGGCTCAGTTCCACCTTCGCCCCGGCCGCGTTCAGCATGTCCGCGAGGATGACGGCGACCTTGAGGTTGAGTTCCGGCTCTGACACGCCGTTGGGCCCGGTGCGGTAGCGGTCGCGCGGGTCTCCGCCGCCGTGGCCCGGATCGACGAATATTTTTTTGTCTTTCAGCCAGTGATGGTCGGCGGAGAGCGCAGTGCCGTAATAGCCGCTGAAACGGTTTTCGCAGGCCGCGAAGAGAAAAAGCGCGGCAGCGGCGGCCGTCATGAGCCGGTTAGAGCACCTGGATCGGTCCATGGGCCCTCCCCTCGATGAATTGCCGCACGGGTGCGTTGTCGGTGTTCCTGAAGATGTCCGGCGGTCCGGTGCAGATGATTTTCCCCTCGTAGAGCATGGCAATGCGGTCCGCCAGGCGGTAGGCCGAGCGCATGTCATGGGTCACGACAACGGACGTGACGCCGATGGTATCGCGCATTTTCTTGATGAGCCTGTCAACGGCGCCGCCGGTGATCGGGTCGACGCCGGTCGTCGGCTCGTCGTAGAGCATGATTTCAGGATGCAGGGCGATGGACCGGGCAAGGCCGACCCGCTTCTGCATGCCGCCGGAAAGCTCCGACACCCGCTTCGATTCAACGCCGCGGAGGCCGACATTCTCCAGCATCTCAGGCACTATTCTTTCTATCTGATCTTCAGGCACGTGTTTTCTTCTCAGGCCGAAGGCGACGTTATCGTAAATGTTGAGAGAATCAAAGAGGGCCGCGCCCTGGAAGAGTATGCCGTATTTTGACAGGATGGCGCGGCGCGTTTCCGCGTCGGCGCCGGTGAATTCAACGCCGTCCACGAAGATCGAGCCGCTGTCAGGCTCGAGAATGCCGATAAGATTTTTCAGGATGACCGATTTTCCGACGCCGCTGATGCCGATGATGCAGAGAATTTCGCTTTCATACACAGTAAGATCAAGGCCATCGAGAACGACTTTTGGTCCGAATGACTTGTGAAGATCGTGTATGACGATTTTTTCTTTCATTTTTTTTACTGCTTATGAAAAAAATAGCACATATTCAAAAAATGTCAATTATTTTCTGGATTATGTCGCTAAAAGTTTTCAATAATATAATGAAGAGATTTTTTAGGAAATCAGCTTCATGAATTGAATCATTTAACAGTTGTTAGGTGATTTATTAAAAAATAATTATTGAAAAATAGCCGGAAAATATTTTGTATCTTTATACGGGGAAATAGTGATCAATATCCCGTGATTTTTTGGTGTGAGAATATAGTGAATGGAGAAGATCTTATATGAATAATCACGCAACAATAATTAATGTTGTAACTCTCCTGTTTTTGCTGATATGGGGCGCCTATGAGAGAGTTTCAGCAATAAGGAAAGAGAAAATACATGCTGGTTCCGAGAACAGGGACAGTTACAGTTTAATCATCTTTTATTCTACAATATTTTTAGGATATGGTATTGGAATTCCGGTCTCATTTGCCGGATATGGAAAAATTGAGGCGTTATTCCCATACATATCGCTCGCCGGGTTCCTTGTGATTGCAACCGGCCTATCGATCAGATTAATGGCGATACGGACACTGGCGGAGCACTTCACCTATACGGTGAAAATCATCGATAATCACCAATTGATAACTTCCGGAATATACAAATATATCCGTCATCCTTCATATCTGGGCCAGTCGTTGATTTTTCTGGGGTGCGGCCTTGCCTTTGCAAACTGGCTCTCAATAGTATTTCTTTTTCTGCCGAATTTTCTCGCGGCTCTGTACCGCATTTCCATTGAAGAAAAAGTGTTGATTAATCATTTTAACGATCAATATCTTGAGTACATGGAGCGGACGAAATTATTGGTGCCATGGATATATTAGGCCAGATTAAATTTGCCAGATGATATTAATCGGAGAAACTGAACATGCTTAAGAACTATCTATTCATCCTTACCATCTCCCTGCTGATCCTCCACGAGATGGACGCGATCCGCAGAAAAGAATGGAAGCTCTTTGTCGGGTTGAAAGACCTGCCGGAGGAGAGGGGATACCTGGTGTTCTCGATCCTCCATCTTCCACTCTGCTTCATTATTCTCTATTTTATCATGAACAGCGACAATGAATATTATTATCTATTTACCCTTGTCGTTAATATTTTTCTCATCTTCCATGGAGGAATCCACCTGTTATTCAGGAAGAAGAAGGACAACGAGTTCGCCGGAACGTATTCCTATGTGATCATATTCCTCATGAGTGTCCTCGGAGCGATACAGCTGGCACTATGATACTTCTCCAAGAGCCGCGCCTGAGTCCCTGGGGGCCCTGCACCTATCTTCCCGAAAGAAACTGCCGGTTTGAATATTTTTTCGCCTATGACCTGACGGCAAACGACCTGGAGGAGCTGCTGTGCCGGGGTTGGAGAAAGTTCGGAGAGTATTATTTCCGGCCGAGCTGCGGCGAATGCCGGCGGTGCGTTCCCCTGCGCGTCCTTGCCGGGGAGTTCACGCCCACGAAAAGCCAGCGCCGGGTCCTGCGCGGCTGCGAGGGGATAGAGGTCAGATTCAACGAGCTGGAATACCGGGACGAGATTTTCGAGGTATACCGTGACCATTCCCTGAACCGCTTCGGCAAGGAGAGCGAGGAGAACGATTTTTTCACTGCCTTTTACACCAGGTCGTGTCCGACCCTGCAGTCGGAATACTTTCTCAGGGATAAGCTAATTGCTGTCGGATTTATTGACGTTTCCAGTAAAGGCTTGAGCTCTATCTATTATATCTATAAAACTTCCTTCGAAAAATACCGCCTCGGCACCTACAGTGTCATGCGAGAAGCGGAACATGCCGCGTCCCTCGGCCTGCCATACTATTACCTCGGTTATTATATAGAAGAAAACCAGCACATGGCCTATAAGGGCCATTTCCACCCCCATGAGACCTTCGACTGGTCACGGGAGATATGGACCAGGGAAGGAGATAAAAGTATTGAAAAATAGGAATATTCCCTGTTGTCTGGCTGATACAGGAGACGGGGAATGCCCACTATTTTAACGAAATATGTGACGAAATCGTTCTTTCTTTGTATAATTAATATGCCAGTAACCGCTTATTCGGAGGACAATCATGCCGGATAACACCGGTGCAGGATATAAGTTTGAAGAGGACCAGAGCCTCAAGACCGAGAAGAGACTCGGCGAGCCGAAGATGTACCGGGTCATCCTTCACAATGACCATTATACCACCATGGATTTTGTCGTTGAGGTCCTCATGAAGATATTTCACATGCCCGCCGCGAAGGCGGTCCAGGTCATGCTGGACGTGCACAAGAAGGGAGCGGGCATGTGCGGCGTCTACACCCTGGACATAGCGGTGACCAAGGTGGGGCAGGTCCACCAGATGGCGAAGGCGCGGGAGTTCCCGCTCAAGTGTTCATACGAGGAAGCATGATGGAAATTAACCATGAATTGAATAATATTCTTATGGCCGCCTTCCAGGAGGCCAAGATGCGCAAGCATGAGTACCTCACGCCGGAGCACGTCCTGTACGCGACGCTGTTCAACGAAACCGGAAGGGACATCATACGGGGGAGCGGCGGGGATATCGACAACCTGAGCCGCAAGATCAAGGAATTCTTCGACAAGCATATCACCACCGTGGAAAGCGACGAACCGGTCCAGTCGGAGGGTTTCAAGAACGTCCTCGAACGGGCCATTTGGCACACGTCGTCGGCGCAGAAGGAGGAGCTCGAGATCAGCGACGTGCTGGTTTCGATATTCGACGAATCGGAGTCCTTCGCGGCCTTTTTCCTCCAGGAGGAGGGAATAACCCGCTACAGCCTGCTGAATTATATCTCCCACGGCGTGTCCCAGTATCCTCCCGAAGGGGAAGGTGACATGGAAGCGGGAGGCGAAGCCGAGGCAGAGCCGGAGGTGAGGGAGAAGAAAAAGCCGGGCAAGAAGGCCGTCGAGGCCTTCACCACGGAACTGACGGAGAGGGCGAAAGCCGGCGAGCTTGACCCGCTGATCGGGAGGAAGGACATCATCGAGCGCACCATCCAGGTGCTCTGCCGCCGCATCAAGAACAACCCGATACACGTCGGCGACCCCGGCGTTGGCAAGACCGCCATTACCGAGGGCCTGGCGCAGTTCATCTCCCGCGGCGAGGTGCCGCGGCCCCTCCAGGACGCCAAGATCTATTCCCTGGACATGGGCTCCCTGATCGCGGGCACGCGGTTCCGGGGCGACTTCGAGGAGCGCATGAAGAAGGTCATCGCGGAACTGCAGGGCATGCAGAACGTGATACTCTTCATTGATGAAATACACACCGTCGTGGGCGCCGGCGCCGTGTCCGGGGGATCCATGGACGCCTCCAACATGCTGAAGCCGCTTCTCTCCCACGGCAAGGTGAAGTGCATCGGCACCACCACGTACGAGGAATACAAGAAATATTTCGACAAGGACCGGGCCCTGTCGCGTCGCTTCCAGAAGATCGAGATACCGGAAACGACCATGGAGGAGACCCATGATATCCTGGCGGGCCTCCAGGACCGCTACGAGAAATATCACAACGTGAAATACACGGACGAGGCCCTGCGGGCGGCGGTCGAGCTCTCCGCGAAATACATCAATGACCGTTTCCTGCCGGACAAGGCCATAGACGTGATCGACGAGGCGGGAGCCTTTACCAGGATGTACCGCGAAAGCGACGACGAGGAGATCGCCATAACGGTCCAGGACATAGAAAAGGTCGTCGCGAAGATGGCCAAGATCCCGGAGAAGAGCGTGTCCTCGTCGGAGACGGGCAGGCTCAAGGACATCGAGATCGAGCTGAAACGGCAGATATTCGGCCAGGACGGGGCCATCGAGCACGTGTGCGAGGCGATCAAGCGCAACCGCGCCGGTTTTGGCAACCCCGACCGGCCCATCGCGTCGTTCCTCTTCGTCGGCCCCACCGGGGTCGGCAAGACGGAGCTGGCGCGCCAGCTCTCGCAGGTGCTCGGCGTCAAGCTCCACCGCTATGACATGAGCGAATACCAGGAGAAGCACACCGTGGCGCGCCTCATCGGAGCGCCTCCGGGCTATGTCGGGTACGAGGAGGGCGGCCTCCTCACCGAGGCGATACGGAAAACGCCCTACGCCGTGCTCCTCCTCGACGAGATAGAAAAGGCCCACCAGGACATCTTCAACACGCTGCTCCAGGTGATGGACTATGCCACGCTGACGGACAACACCGGCAAGAAGGCCGATTTCCGCAACGTCATCATCATCATGACCTCCAACGCCGGGGCGCGGGAGATCGGCAGGGCGCAGATGGGCTTCGACGACCGCAAGGTCACGGAAACGGCCATCAAGGACGCCGTGGACCGGATCTTTTCCCCGGAATTCAGGAACCGCCTCGACGCGGTGGTGAAGTTCAACGACCTTGACGAGGAGATCATCGTGCAGATCGTGAAGAAATCCATCAACCTGTTCCGCCGGCAGCTCTCTGAAAAGCATATAACCCTCGAGGTGACGGATGAGTGCTACCGGTGGCTCGGGAACAAGGGCTACTCGCCCAGGTTCGGCGCCCGGGAGATCGACCGGCTGGTGCAGGACAAGATCAAGAAATTCTTCGTCGACGAGGTCCTCTTCGGCAGGCTTGCCGGCGGCGGCACGGCCGTGGCGGAAATCGTCAATGATGACGTGGCGATACGGATAGAAGGCGGCTCATCCTGACGCAGACATCATGCGATGGTGCCCTGCAGAAAATAACGCTAGTGCTCTGACTCGACCTTCGCGATATACCGGTCCATGTCGAACTTTCGCGCGAGGCCCCGGTCGTTCATGTACCTGATTTTACCGAAGACGCGGCGTTCGCCCCAGGCGCGGTCGTGCTTGCCGAAGCACCAGGCCACGCCGGCGAAGCCGTTGGGGTCCCTTCCGTCGATGCTGTACTTGTTGTTGAGGTGCAGGGCTGTCGTGTAGGCCTCTTCGGGCGATGCCGTCCATTCCAGGATCTTTTTCCCCCAGTACATGCGCATGTACCCGTGTATCTTCCCGCGGAAGAGGAGCTCTCTCTGGGCCGCGTTCCAGTACCGGTCATGGGTCCGCGCCTGTTCCAGGTCGGCGGCGTCATACAGGTAATCGCGCCGGTCCCAGCCATGCTTCTTCAGCGTCTCTCGCGCCCAGCCGGGCAGGCACTGGAATGAATCGTACCGGTCGTTGTAATGAACAAAATTCAGGCTGAGCTCCCTCCGCACGATGAGCTCTTCGAGAAACATGTCCCTTCCCGGCGACTTCGTCTTCAGCACTTCCAACGCTATGTAGAGCGGCGATATCTGCCCGAAGTGGAGGTAGGGGCCGAGGTGGGACACGCAGTCTTTCGACGGATCGTTGCGCTCCTCCGGCACGAAATCGAGCCTGGTTGCAATGAAGCGGCGCAGCAGGCGCTGTGCCTCCCCGGTGCCGCCCCTGAGCCACCGCACCGGCGCCACGCTCCGGTCGATGCCGCTGTTCCCGATGACGGCGTCAATGTCGTCGAGGTCAAGTGATTCGCATTCGACGGGTGCTGGATCGACGCGGGGCCTCCCGTGGCGCAGCGGGTGCAGGTAAAAGGGGAGGTGGGCCATTATCTTCGGCCGGAAGGTGCCCACCGTGTACTCCTCCTTCGGCGATGCCGATTCGACCGGCACGATGGCGTCGCTCTCGACCTGTATCAGGGGGCATTTCATTGACTGGGCGGCAGACGCGCGCCACTGCCGCTGGATGCGAAGGTAGCCGCGGTCGGTGACCGCCAGGGCGGCATCGCGGGCGAGTTCGACGGCGCCCCTGTCCGGGGAGCAGGACTGGACCGCCACGGCGATGCCGCGCCTGCGGAGCCGTGCGGCCGTGTCGCGCAGGCCTTCGAGCATGAAGCGGTAATGGCGTTCGTTCGCTTCCGGGAAGGACGGCGTCAGGCCGAAAAAAACGAGAAGCGGCAGAGCGAGCTCGTTGGCCCGTATGATGGCGTATTCGAGGGCATGGTTCCACTCGGCACGCTGGGACTGCTGCATCCAGTAGAGGACATAGCTCCCGTGCGCGGTCTTTTTATCATTCAGGTGTGTTATGCGTTCGTTTTGGATCATGGTTTGATGAACACGCCGGCCGCATCTTCAATCCGGCGGAAGGTATTCAGTATGTATATTGGACATTGACCTAAAAATATTGTTTTTCGCTTTCCGATTCATCTTCGCAAGCTCGCCGATGAGGCGCTTCATGTCTGCCCTGCGCGTGGTGTCTCCGTATGGGCACCGGGTCTTGTCTATGGGAAACTCCCGGATCCGGGCGTACCGCTCCACTTCTTTTTCCTTGAGCAGTATCAGGGGGCGTATGATATCGAACTCTCCTCCGAACATGGACAGCTTCGGCGGGATGGAGCTGATCGAGCCGTTGAAGGCCATGTTCAGGAAGAGGGTCTCCAGGGCGTCGTCCATGTGGTGGCCCAGGGCCAGGCGACGGCACCGGAGTTCCTTGATGGCGCTGAAGAGCTCCTTGCGCCGGTGCCAGGCGCACACGAAACAGACGGTCTTGCCCGGGTCTCGGTTGAGGTCGATTTCTATGCTCCGGTGATGAAAGGTTATGTCCAGGTCGCCGCAGAATTTTCTGTAATAATCCTGGTCGAGACCGGCGGTGACACCCTTAACGTGAATGTGCACGGCATGGATGTCATAATGTATCGGTATCCACCGGCGGCGCACGGCAAGGGACTCAAGGAGCACAATGGAATCCTTGCCCCCTGATACGCCGACCGCTACGCGGTCCCCGGCGGCGATAAGGCCGTACCGGTTAATGGCCCTGCCCACGGTTTTCTGAACCTGGAGCAGGTATCTGGATCCCTTGTCTGCCGTCATAATGCCGCTATTTATACTTGTCGAATGAGGATTTTTTATCGTACCCGACGAGCTCAACATACCCTTTGCCGGTAACCGGTTTCCCGCCGGCGGCGCCGTCAACAGTCACGGCGCCTTCCCAGTAGGTCACCGGATTGAGGGTCAGCTCCTGTTCGGCCAGCATCGGTCTCAGCCGCAGCCGCAGGTTCAGGGGCTTAATGGAGATGTTCCAGTCAGCCGGATACACGGCCCCGGTCTTCGGGCTTTTCCAGGTGGCGGTCTCGGTTATCTTGATATCGGAAAGCTGCAGGTGCCGGGTCTTTCCAGCCGCGTCAACATAGGTCCCCCCCGATTGTGGCACGATATGGTCATTGTCCTTGATGAGATACAGCATGAGTTCGGTGTTGTTATCCAGCTGGATGCTGAACCAGTCCCACCCGATCTTTTTCGCCACCAGGCCCATGGGGCCGAATTCGTGATCCATCCACGCCTTGCCGGCTACGGTTTTTTTCTTCCCCCTTGCCGTGATAGTGCCCTCAGCCCTCATGCTGGTATAGGAATAGTAGTAGTTGGCGTTAACGCCTTTTTCGACGATGCCGCCGGGGCCGTGGAGGGCTGCCGCCTTGTCCGGCGTCAGCTTGAGGTCGATGGAATAGCCGCACATGGAGGCCCTGACCATGTGGGATCCGTCCCTGGCCTCGGCGGACCATCCGCCGATGAGGACATGGTACCGGTCCGGGTCGGCCTTCCACGGCCGGGCGAGGTTGTTGACTTCGGTGGACTTGAATGTTTTCCGGTCCAGGTCGGTGACGGCGAAATGGCCCAGCATGGCCACTTCCTTGATCCAGTGGCCGGGGACCCGGAAGAGGCACGCGGGGCCCCGGTCCTCGCTGGTGAGGCGCTTGAAAAAGGTGACCTCGAACCCGTACTCGGCGCCGTCATCGGCCTGAAGGTGGCCGGTATAATACCACCACTCCGTCTGCGCGGTGTAGTGGGCCGCGTCGTCACGGGGAAGGTCAAGGGGCCTGACGGGCTTCGCGTGGTCAATGATGTACTTCGGCGTGCAGGATATGATAAGCGATAGCAGGATAACGGGCAACGTTCGGCGCATGGGGCCTTCTCCTTCAATTTGATTTATGCCGGCACCGGGATCATCCCTCATCCGAGTGCATCCATAGCCCTATATTCTTAAAGATAGTGAGTATTGCTGTCAAGAACTATGCCTGAAACCCTTTCCGGCCATGTAATACGGCCGGATCAGAATATTATCCTGAAATTAATAAAAGTTATTGATCATTATCAATATTATTATAGAATTGCTCACAAGTGACACTAAACCCCTTTTTCAGGTGTATGCGATGGCAGCTGCATTGATTGTTGATGATTCCAAATTCATGAGAAAAATTATCCGCGATTCCCTTGAAAGCGGCGGACACAAAATTCTTGACGAGGCGGACAACGGCGCTGACGGCATTGAGAAATACAAAACCCTCAGGCCGGATTTCGTGACAATGGATATTACCATGGGCGGCCTCGACGGGATGAAGGCGGTGCAGGCCATCAGCGAATATGATCCGAAGGCCAGGATCATCGTGATTTCGGCCCTCAATGAAAGAACGATTAAGATGAATGACCAGGCGATACACGCATCGGCATATGTCCAGAAGCCCTTCGACAAGGAAGAACTTCTGAAAACCATCAAGGGCTTACTGGGATAGCCGGCCTTTTACGGCGAAACCTATAACAATGAGCGGGACGTATGTAAAGCTGTATGCCGCCACCGGGGCGGCAGACTCCGTATATTTCCTCAGTGAAGGCTCAGTCTACTTTTACCTGTCCAACGTCGACAAGTACGCCATCAGCGGCAGCAACCTCATCATCGGCGCCACTGAAATCATCATGTCTCGTCTCCTGGACACGGACACCGGCCGCATTGAAACCGCTGTCGCCGAGGGAAGCAGCGCCGTCAAAAGGATACCGATTGAAAAATTCATGCCGGGCCTTGCCACCTATTCATTCGCCCTCAATGTCGCCATGGTCCTGGCAAAACAGGTGCTGCTGACTGGCCAGATACTTCAGAAGAACATGGATGATCTTGAGGGAGAGGAGAAAAAAACCCGCGAGTATGCCGTTGCCTATTACACGATCATTGACCGGCTCCGGCAGGAGTATGACAAGCGGCGGCTCCCCTGGCTCAAGGATCTCATAGAGGAATACGCCGACACCCTCACCAATAAAAAGGGAGAGGCATACTGCAAGTCGACCGAGGCGGCCACGATGACCACCGTCGCGGCGCTCTCCGAGATGGACGTTGAATACCAGCGCGGATCGGTCATATGCGAGGAGGATACCCCCGGGAGTGAAATGTACATCCTCAAGAGCGGCGCCATAGACGTGATCATGAAGGGGAGCAGGATCAGCTCGATCGACCAGGCGGGGACCGTGATAGGCGAGACGGCGCTCCTTCTCGGGGAAAAACGCGCCGCCACGCTGAAGGCGAAAAACACCGTCGTCCTGACCAGGATCAGGAAGGAGGACCTGAAGAGCGTCGCGGAAAAACAGAAGGATTTTCTGACCAGCATCGCCACCACCCTGGCGCGGAGGCACTATTACAACGTCGCGCGCATCGAGGCGGTGAACAAGTCCCTGGCGGAGCAGCTCTTCGATAAAGAAGCCGCCGGCGGGGACAGGCGCGCGGTACTGTCGCACCGGGCCCACCATGACCTAAACCAGCTCAAGAACAGGCTTGAAGACATTGTCATGGAAAAAAAGGCCGATTTCCTGGACGATATGATGAAAAGCCTCTGACGCCGGCGGGACCTACCAGTTAAGCGATTTCAGCCAGTTCATCTCCGCTTTCAGGTGGTGCTCCAGGTAGGTGAAGATCTCGTGGTAGGACTGCTCCCCTGACTGCGTTTTATCCTCGTCGATTTTCTTTTTGATGGCTTCGACCTTGTCCTTGAGCATCGACATCCGCTGCTCGACAAACTGTTTCTTCTGCTCGTCGGTGAGGTAATTTATGAACATGAGGACGATGTCTATGTCGAAGTGGATCATGGTCTTGTCGAAATACTGCTTCAGGAGCTTCTTGTAATACTTTTTCCCGTTCGGCATTATTTCATAGATGTAGCGTTCGGGGTTCCCGCTGTCCTTCTCGGTGCCGACCCGCTTGACCCAGCCGTTATCCACCGCCTTTTTTATGGCATAGTATATGGAGCCGAATTTGATGTCCACGTAGTCTTCAAGGCGTTCCACGATCTTCTTCTTTATCTCGTACCCGTAAAGGTTTTCTTCCATTAAAAGACCCAGGATAGTGATTTCGATTTTCATAGTCAGCTCCCATGGTAATTGACTTGCGGTAATGATAATTCAACTGTGAGGTAGATTGAATCACCCTTACCTGGGATACACGGCCCGTTTAAACATACAGTCTCATGGACATATTATTTTTATGGCAGGGTATTAGGTTACAACAGGGTATATCTAAAATCAATATTAATATTTATATATCAAAAAAAAATGTATAATTTTTGCTTTATTAATATATAAATTTATTCATTTATCGGCCAAATTGTCATATTTAACGCCATGGTTGAAAAAGAATATGGTTTACTGCATGAAATAGCAGTTGCAAAATGGCGGAATCAGCCTGGCGGCTGACATAGTGGCTCTATACGGCAGAGGAGTGGGCCTTGAAGTTAAAGAAATCGATTCAGAAACTGGCATCGGGAGATCCCCTCAAGATCATCGCCATCGGTGATTCCCTGACGCAGGGCTGGATGGTGAGAAAAGGGTATCTCGATTTTATCGCCGAAATGCTGAGGGCGGATTTCCCCAAAAGCAACGTGACGATATTAAACCGCGGCATACCGGGGGACACGGCGCAGGGGGGATTGTTCCGACTCCGCGAGGACGTGCTGGACTGCGACCCCGACCTGGTTTTCATCCAGTTTGCCCTCAATGACGCCTTCACCGGCGTTCCCCCGGTTCAGTTCAAGAACACGGTCAGGACTATGGTCGACCATATCAGGGCGGACACGGACGCGGAAATCCTCCTCGTGACGTCAGTGCCGATCATGCACCAGGACCAGGATTTCATGGCCGAGAATTTCTACAGCAGGCTCATCGAGCTTTCCAGGGAGGAAAACCTTCCCATTGCCCCGGTGCACCTGTACTGGAAAAAGAAGATGGCCGAAGGGACCGATATACGGAGCCTGGTCCAGATGGACATGGTGCACCCCAACGTGGAGGGCTACCGCCTGATGGCGGAAGCCATCAGGGCTGAGTTCGCCCGGGGTAATTAATGCCGGCACCGGCCCGGCTCCAAGAAGGGATTGCGAAGAGCATAGGGATCACAGACTGAGCAGATGGATTATAAGAAGGAAATAAAAAAACTCCAGAAAAGCCGGCGGGCATATTATCCGGCGGTGACACGGCTCATGGACCTGTATCATGGGTCCGGGTCTTCCATGCTTCCCGTGGAATTGATACATGACAGGGACGCCCTCACGATCCTTGAGCTCATCGATGTGGGGTATCTCGACGGGGATGTCCTGGTCATCAAGAGGCGTTTTGACGACATTGTCGGGCTCCTGTATATCGGCGGCTATCCCCTGACTCAAGGCGGGGAGGAGTTTCTCCGGAGGGAGGGCCGCACATTGAAGGGAAGGATCAGGGCTCTCCTCGGCTGGTTCCGCAAGCGCCGATGAACGGCGCCTCACCAAACCCCCGCCTGGCGCAGGAGCACCATGGCGGGCACCACAATAAGGATAAACAGCAGCGTGTTGACCACGAAGAGGGATGAGGCCCGGCGCGGGTCCAGGTCAAAGAGCACCGATGTCACCACTGAATAGATCGCCGCGGGCATGAAGGACTGGATGCGGATCACTGTTTTAATGTCCCCTCCCATGGGAACCACCAGGAGCAGAAGGCATGCCAGCCCGGGTATGACAAGGAACCTGACCGCTGCCAGGGCGGCATGTTCGCCGCGGAGGGGCAAGATTTCTTTCATGTTCACGGTGAGCCCCAGGGTCCAGTAGTAGAGCGCCACCGATGCCATGATGAGTGGCTCCAGGGGCGGGTCCAGGGCGGGCCGGCGCACGCCGGACAGGAGAAGGGCCAGGGCCGCCAGGGCCGCGTACAGCGGCATATTCTGGTAGCTGGCCAGGAAGTCCCGCAGGCCGGCGCGGTACCGCGAGCCGGCACCGGCCCTTGCGTAGGAAAAGATGACCAGGAAGGTGTAGGGGACGAAATAGCTGATGAAGATAGAGGAAAGGCCGAGGCCGGTTTCTTTCAGAAAAATGTAGCAGATGAAGCCGCCCATGGTGAAGCCGTGGTTAGCCAGGGACGAGCTGATGATGAAGGTCTTTCTGCCCGCCCCCTCCAGCCCGAGCAGGGGCGCCAGGATGTTTCCGGCGAACAGACCGGCCAGCACCATGAGAAGGCCCGCGGCCGGGAGAAAGGCCAGCTCCGGGCTTATAGTCAGGCCCCAGATGGTCCAGAGGATCACCGGCGGCTCCAGCACCATGAGGTTCACCATGATGATTTTTTTCGATGTTGCCGCGGGATCGGCGAAATATTTTTTCACGATGATCCCGGCGGAGAAGGGGATGAGGATGAGAAGCTGGAACAGGATGAATTTCACAATGATCGGCACGGGACCACCTCGATGGTAGTACTGTGGACGCTTCCCCGCCAGAGATCAATGTATTTATAACGGCCGCTGAAAATTTTTGCTGGATTATTTCCGGCGCGATGCTACTATCATCATGCGAAAAAAAAGTCCCTGGACGGGCGCGTCAACAGCCATGCCGATATTCGCTTTGAATGAAGAAATAATCTTTCCGCCGGTCCGCCTGGCGGAGGAAAGCGGCATCCTCGCCGTGGGGGGCGACCTGTCGCCGGAACGGCTTATCGAGGCCTACCGCCGCGGCATCTTCCCCTGGTATTCCGAGGGAGACCCCATCATCTGGTGGTCGCCGGACCCCCGCTTCGTCCTCTTCCCCGATGACCTCTACGTGTCGAAGACCATGCGCCAGGTGCTCCGGAGAAACGTCTTTCGCGTCACCTGCGACAACGACTTCCGCGGCGTCATAGAGGGGTGCCGTGAGCCCCGCCGGAGGGAGCAGGGCACCTGGATCACGGAGGAGATGCTGGAGGCCTACGTGCGCCTCCATGAACTGGGGATCGCCCACTCGGTGGAGGCCTGGCAGGGGGACGAGCTGGCCGGCGGGCTCTACGGCCTCTCCCTGGGCAAATGCTTTTTCGGGGAGTCGATGTTCGCCAGGGCGGACAACGCCTCCAAGGCGGCCTTTATAACCTTAGTGCGGAAGCTCACGGAACTCGGTTTCGTCATCATCGACTGCCAGGTGTACACGGCCCACCTGGAGAGCCTGGGCGCCGTCCACATCGACCGGGAGGAATACCTGGATGTCCTGAAGGAAGGGCTGCAGGGGGAAACGCTGCAGGGGAGCTGGAAGGATATGCTGCCATAAATAAAAAACGGCAATGAAAATCGCCGCTTTTTTATTTATGCCTATATGTTTAATGATATTAAATGATTAAAAGTTTATGCTGTTCCAATCATCACTTTCAATATTACCAAGCGACACTGAATAGCCGAAGCCGTTATTGGTACCTTCACCGGTGAGGGTCCGTGATGACGATGAAGCAATGCCGGTGCTGCTGCCATGAAACAGATTGACAATACCGGTATTAGTATCAGGATAGGGTGTGCCAGCAGCCAGATCGTCATATCCGTCGCCATTGATGTCGCCCAGGGCTACGGAGAAGCCAAACCACATATTTGTTGCTCCTCCCGTCAGGGTCTGTGACGCGGTTACATTAAGTCCTGTACCTGTTCCATGATGTACGTATACCCGGCCCGCCATAGTGAAAGTCCCTGATGTAAAACCAGGCGCGTCATAAACAAGATCAAGGTAACCATCCCTATTGACATCACCCAGTGTCATTGATGATCCAAGATAGATGCCGGCGGCTTCTGCATCTATATGCAGCGGAGTTGAAACGTCATCGATCCCGGTAGAGCTTCCATTAAATATATACAAGCGGCCTGTCCCGCTGCTATAAAAGGGAGAACTCGCAACAAGATCACCATAGCCATCACCATTGATATCGCCAAGGGTAAGGGAAAATCCAAAGCTGTCACCGGAATTTTCCCCGGTCAATGTCTTTGATGCCGTTGATCCTATCCCGGTGCCACTGCCGTTGAACATGTATACATTACCATTTGTCGTTGTGGGTGCTGAAACAGCAAGTTCGCCATAGCCGTCACCATTGGTGTCGCCGATGACCAGTTTCCCGCCGAAGTGACTGCCGCTTGCGCCGGTAAGGGTCTGATTAGCCGATGCTGATATGCCTGAAGAAGCGCCATGGTAAATATAGGCACGCCCCCAGTTTGTATTATATTGCGGTGCTCCCACTGCGAGATCTTCATAGCCGTCGCCATTTACATCACCGATGTCTAATGGTCCGCCGAAGTTTTCGGCTGAAGTGGCACCATCCCTGGCTTGAGATGGTGGTGAACTTGTTGAATTGATTCCATCGGTACTCCCGAAATAAACATAGATGCGGCCAGTTTTTGAATTATAACCGCTGGCACCGACAACACAATCAGAATAGCCATCGCCATTTATATCACCTAAAACCAGGGACACACCGAATTGATCTGCGGTGTTTTCACCGGTCAGGGTCTTTGATGAAGAGGTCCCGATACCTGCGGGACTTCCATGGTAGATATATACTCGGCCCTGCTTGCTGTTGTACCGGGGAGCTCCCACGGCCATGTCCTGGTAGCCATCGCCGTTCACATCGCAGTTGACGCCCTTGCGCACAGTGAGAGTGGTCACATCGGAATAGACGGATGCAGAGTTGACGGAGCGGACGCTGATGGTGTGCTCTGTCCCGTCTTTCCAGATATTGACCCCGGTCGGCATCTGGTAGTTCCATACCGTGGTGCCGGTCGCTGCCTGGTACGCGCCGCCGTCAAGGGAAACTTCAACCGTAGTGATAGTTGCTGTGCCGGAGTTAGAGGCAGAACCGAAAATAAAGCCGCTTTTCAATACCCCGTTGTTTTTGATACTGGTTACCGATACTGACGGTGTACCTTCGTCACCGCCGGGAATCAGCCCTCCGGCCGCCACGATCAGGGCGGTAAGCAGGTTCTTGTCCTTGGAATCATTGCTTGAAAAGGCGTTAAAACATCCCGCCTGGAAAACAATGATTACGAAAAGGGAAATTATTTGAAGATTACGCATATATTCCTCCAAAAATTACATTTTATCAGATCAAGTCTGTTATACAAGGGTAGTGTCGGGAAAATAAAAAAGGCGCAAAAAATATGTATTTTTTTGAGAAATAAAAATGGCCGGATTTTATAAAGGATTTTTTATCGAAAGCAAGCCCGCTGGGGCACGGCATGGCGGGCCCCAGCAGAGAATATAATTACAGCGTTTCCATCTGCAGTGAATTGATTATCTTTCTGAACTGGATCCTGAAAACAGCATAGCTGTTCCGGCTGGTCTTGCCGCTGATCAGGACCGCGTACCCGTCCCGGGAAATGGCGCAGGTCTCGAAGATGTTTTTATTCCTGTCCCGCGACAGGATCCAGAGGCAGTCAACGTCGCCGGCCTTCTGCCATCTTTTTTCCACGAGTTTGCACCCCGATTTCTCCATCCATCCCTCGGCAGCGTCCTTCATGTCACCGCTGTCCAGGGCGAGCTTGACCAGCCGAACGGAGGAGTTCCCGTCACCGCTGTGGAAGGATTTGACGATTCCCTGGTATGTGTCCGCTTCGCCCACGGTGTCTTCTTCCCAGCCACGGGGCAGCGTCAGTGATAGCTCCGGCTCGTTGAGGGAAATCACCGGCAGCGGCTGTGACTGGTTTTTCCCTTCCCCGGCCTTGCTGCTTACCGATGAAAGCTCCCTGCGGTTCAGGATGAGAGAGAGTTTGCGGGCGGCGTTTTTATCGATTTCCCGGTAGTTGCTTTCATTCATCACCCAGGAATCTATCTTTACCATCGGTGCTGCGCTGATCCGTTTCTCCAGCGAGGCAATTTCCGCCGGCTGCGGGGCGTCCTTGAAGGTCACGTTGTTCTTTTTATAGAATTCCAGCATGGTGGCGAGGCGCGCCAGGGAGGTTTTCGCCTCTTTCTGGAGGTATTGTTTCGTGGCGAGTTCCCGGGCGACCCTGCCGCCGTCAAAATGATCAAGAGAAACCAGCAGGGAATTCATTTTCAGCGAGAGCCACAGCCCCTCCGACGGGTTCCCGGTGCGCGCCTGCTTCAAAAAGGCCCTGTACAGGTCCGCGTACTGGAAGAGCGACTTTTCGCCGTACCGGTATTGTTCAAAGAGCTCGACGCATTCAACGGCATGACGGAAGAGCCCGTCAATTTCATCCTGGGCGATGGTTTCCTTCAGGTGTTCCCTGCCCTTCCTGGCAATCCCGTCTGTTGCGGAACGCTTCGCGAGGTACGTTCCATGGGAAGAGCTTATGTCCGCCCTGATGGAACCGGCTGTCGCGTTGAAGACGGCTTTGAGTTCCCGGATGGTCCCCATGTCTCGTTTCGTCAGGTGCGTCTGGTCGCCCCGCTCCAGGGCGCGTACCGTCACGATGGAGTTGAGGAAGGGGCCGACCCTGGACATGGAATCAGCGTACTGTTTATGAACACGGGGGTCCTCGACGAAAGAAAGGCGCGAGCATTCATTCACAATCGCGGCGGCAAAGCGGAGATATTCCTCGCTTCTCTGGAGACGGTACCGGTACCAATCCACTATGGCGCCGCTGCTGATTGTTCTTCCTTCTGAAACAACGGCAACGCATGCCATTGATTTTTTCACATAGTTGTCGATGAGGGCAATGGTATCGGTGAACTGTCTCCTGGCTTCAAGGAATTCTTTCTCATTGGCGACCTGCAGGTTCCCCCCCCCCTTCATCCTGAGGAGGCGCACCCGCTCCTCTTCGCGGAATAAGCGGTTCTTTACCGCGGCGCTGTGGCGGCTGACGGCCGCGGCCATGCTTTTTTCGAGGCCGGTAAAATACTGTTCGTCTTCCCTGCCGGTAATGGCGCCGACGGCTCCGCGGCGAATCCTGTCTATGTCATCCATAACGGCGGCCGCGTTGACCGGGGCCGGTATATCCATTATAACGGCGCCGGCTGGCCACCGTTTCCCGTTCTGCGCGGCCGACCCGGCGGCGCCCGGCTGCGGCCGCTGTCCCCTGAATAACAGCGATTCCATGTCGGCGGGATTCCGGTGATAATACATGATGCGTTCAAGGGAAGCCGCGCCGCGCGTAAGGGCGGGATCGCGCACTAGGGCAATGATTTTTTTGCACGAGCTGAAGTCCCTCGCAAGGTTCGCCTCTATCCTTCTCCAGGTCCACGAGGCCTCCAGGGCCGCGCTGTCGTGGGGTAGATCGCGGGCGCTGCATTCTGCGAGATACTCGCCGGTTACCTTTATCGCGAGGAGCCGCAGTTCCCTGCCGTTGGCCCGGTACTCTTTTTCCTTCAGGGCAAGGGACATCCTGCCGGCAACATCGGCAATGGCATGATCGAGCCTGGCTTTCTTGGAGGCCATCATGGTGCCGATGGAATATTCCATGGCCATGGTCTTCCATTCATAGCCGGTGATATCCTTCTCCATGATCCGGTTGACCAGGCCGGGGCTTTCTTCGCCAAAGTAATTTCGGATCATTGCGCTTAAACGTTTTTCAACCTCTTCCCGCGCGGCTGCCGCGGCGGGGCCGGTCCCCCCTTCATGCACCAGGGCCCCAAGGAGGTGGAGGGCGTAAAGGGGCGGCACTGTGGTGCGGGCCTCGGCGGCGAGATCCTCGCCGGTCATGGTCCGGGTTTCGTGGGTCAGGGACCCGTCGTTGCGCATCTCGCTTTCAAATACGGCGATGATGTCGCGGGCCCTGTCCATTTCATGTTCGATGATGCCGAGGACCTGCCGGTCCAGGACGGCTGTTTTCTGGAGCTTTGCTTTTTCGGCTTCGAGTTCCCTGAGGCGGACCTCCCACCACTGGTGCCGCTTCTCGACAAAGGCACCGGAATTGCCCATGAAGATCAGGACCATCAGGATTGACGCGGTGATATGGATTTTTTTCATGACAGAACTCCCGGCGCGAAGTTGCGGTTTGAAACGGTTATGTCGCTATCTATAGTATCGTACCGGGGCTTTAAACTGTTTAGCCCTTTGCTGAAAAAAGCGTGTCAGGGGGGAGCGGCGCAATCTATACGGAAGTGTCGACGCGCCATTGGCCGGAATAGACGTTGAAGCGGCCGGTCCGCAGAAATCCAACCAGGGTCAGGCCCTTGGACCTGGCGAAGTCCACCGCGAAGGCAGTGGGGGCGGAGGCCCCGGCGGTGACCCGTATGCCGGCGCGGGCGGCCTTCATCACCATCTCGTAGCTGAGCCTTGACGAGAGGATGCAGAAGACGGCCCGGGAAAGTCCCCGTTCCAGGAGCAGTTTTCCGATGCACTTGTCCAGAGCGTTGTGCCTGCCCACGTCTTCGGCAAAGGCCAGGGGCAGCCCCCCTTCATCATAGAACGCCGCGGCGTGGGTTGCCCCGGTTTCCCTGAAAATGTTCTGCCTGGAGGAGAAATCCTCCTGAAGATTGAAGAGCATCCGGGAATTGAACCGGATGTCATGGAGGTCGCCGGTCTCAGAAAAGGAGGGGATTGAATCCCGGTCCTTGGAGACAATACCGGCGGAGCTCCTGATTATCCCTATTTCGTCGGATGTGCCCGCCGGGGATCCGGGGATGTCCATGGCGACAGTCGATCCATCGGGCTGGTCGAGGTTCTTCAGATCGTCGGCGGAACGGATCCTTCCATTGCTGAAGCAGAGGCCCAGGGCCAGTTCCCGGTCCATGCCGGGCGTTCTCATGCAGTAATAGGCCGTTTTCCCGTTTATAACTATGGAAAGGGATGATTCAACGGCAAGGGTGTCGGTACGGGTCCGGTACGCGCCGTCGGTGAAGGCCATGACATCTTTTTTCTGGGTTTCCAGGACCGTACCTCGCGGTTATGGGATGGTTGATGCCGGGATAATTCATGAATACACCGCCGGTGTTTCATGGCAATCATTTTATTCATGACAAAGGCAATGCCCGTGGACATCGCCTTTGTCTTTTGCCGTGTGTCTGGGGGAGTTGTTTATTCGGCTTCCTCCTCGGACGTTTCTTCCTCAACGTCCGCCTCCTCGTCGCCTCCTTTGTCATTGTCGATTTGCTTCATGAGCTCACCGGCAATATCGTTGGCATTTCCCGCGTTGATCAGCTGCTTCGCCGTTTTGGCGTATTCAAGGACCGTGATGGCCTTGTCTATGGTAATGCCGCTTTCTTCCAGCTTCTTGCAGCCGAAGAAGACCGCAAGGGAAATCGCCGCCAGCATGATCATTGTTTTATTGAGCATGGTTTTTCTCCTGTTGTGTGTACTGTGCTAATTAGCTTTATCGATCCGGTCAAGCGCCTTCCGGTGGCGCTTCATTTCCTTGTCACGGAGCTGGTCGGCCTTATTCCTGAGGGCCTTGTCTCTCTTTTCATCGGCGATCTCTTTCAGGCGGTCGATCTTGGCGATGCGCTCGTTGTGTTTGTTCATTTCCTTCGTGAGCCTGCTTTTTTTATCCAGTTTCTTTCCTTTTTTGTGCTTTCCTTTTTTCTTCTTGTCTTTCTTTTGCTTGTCGTCCCGGTCGTCGCGGCGCTCCATGCGCTTGTCTTTCTTGTCGTCATGGCGCTCCATCCGGGATTCCTTTTTACCTTTGCGCTCCTTGTCGTCTTTTGCGTTCGCGCCCTTGGTGTAGGAGAGAGACAGGCTGAAGGCGAGTAAGGCGATCAATAACAGTTTTGCATGCTTCATTGTTTCGGGTCCTCCTTGTATGCCATTGTATTTGAAAAAAACTCCTTAGGTTAGCCTTATTTAAGAAGGATCGTCAAGTAGATTTTTAGTTAATTGCCGGTATGCCCCAGGGCTTGTTTCCGGATGAAATGTCTCTTTACCGCGTCGAGGAATGCGGCGCAGCGGCTTATCTCTTCAAACACGGGGAGCCCTGCATCTTCCCAGGCGCTGCGGAACTGCTCGTTCAGCGGGCTTCTGCCGACCTGCCACACCGCGACCGGCTTGCCGTATTTCTTCTTTAAATCGCCGATAGCGACAATGAAATCGGTTTTGCCGAATTCCCAGGCAAACGTCTCCAGCACCAGGGAATCCACGGCCGGGTCCTTCATCAGGGCCTCGGCCGCGCCGACGTACACCCTGGCGGCGCCGTTCTGCTCCACCGCGGGCCACAGGTCCACCGGGTGCGACGGGTCCATCCACGGCGGGAACAGCTCCTTCAGCGCCGCCATGGTTTCCGGTGAGAGATCGGCCAGGCGTATGCCGCGGTCTTCCAGGAGGTCGGCGGTGACGATGCCCGCGCCGCCGGAAAAGGTCATGACCGCGGTGCTGCCGCCGGGACGGTACGCGACCGTCTTGGAAAAGCCCCGCACCATGTCCATGAGTTCGTGCATGTCGTAGACCTGGATGGCCCCCGCCTGGCGAAAGGCGCCGGCATACACGGCGGCCGAGCCGGAGAGGCTGGCGGTGTGGCTCATGGCGGCCTTCGCGCCGGATTCGCTCCGCCCGGACTTGAGGACCACCACGGGCTTGTCCGTTGCGCTGGCCAGCTCCATGAATTTTCTGCCGTCGATGATCGATTCCAGGTAGCAACCGATGACCCCGGTGTTCGGATCGTCAATAAGGTATTCAAGGAGCTCCGTCTCGTTCAGGTCGCACTTGTTGCCGATGGAGCAGACCTTGCTGAAGCCGATGCCGCCGCGGTCCATCATCATGAGGAGAAAGCCGGCGGAGAGCATGCCGCTCTGCACGATGAGGGAGACGTTCCCCGGCTTCATGAGGGTGGTCCACTTGTCGGAGTACATGAAGGAGAAGACGTTCCGGGAGTGGCCGTCAAGGTAGCCCATGCAGTTGGGGCCCCAGAGCCTGATGCCGAGCTCCCGCGCCAGGGCGACGCTCTCCTCCTGGAGCTTTTTCCCCTCGGGCCCGACCTCGGAAAAGCCGGCGGATTGTATGATGATCCCCCGGGCGCCCCTGGCGGCGCAGGCGCGGATGGTGTCCGGGAGGAATTGTGCCGGGATGAAATAGACCGCCATGTCGAAGTTCTCCGGGATGGAGTCTATGTCCGGATAGCAGGGAAGGCCGAGGATATCCTTATACTTGGGATTGACCGGGTAGATGGCGCCCCGGTAGCCCGCCTTGGCGTTCCGCACAAGGTGGAATCCTCCCTTGAGTTGGCTGTCGGTCGCGCCGATGATGGCGACCCCCCGTGGATTGAAAAAATATTCGAACATATGACTGTCCTGTAAAGGTAATGCTGTGCGCAGCCGGATCGCCTTAATTTCCGGAGCAGACCTTTTTGCCGAAGGTGCCTTCCACGCACGTGCCTGAATTTATGCAATCCGCGTCGTTATCGCAGGGTTCTCCGCTTTTGCCTGAACTGCCGAAATCAAATTCTTTTTTCTTCACGCAGGCGCCGTCCGTGCATGTCTGCTCGAAGGAACAATCAGTATCGGCAAAGCATTTTTTTCCCCTTCCCTTGTTTTCGGCCATGACTGTCATTGATACGAAGGCTATTGATAATGCCGCGGTAATAATGCAGATTTTTTTCATGAACTATCCCCTGTGTTTTATTTGAAAAAACTTATGAAACACCGCATGTCCTGTCAATTGAATAATATAGTGTGATATTCTTCTTATACATGGCCCCTTCGTGGGACGGGGGGATCAATCCTCACAGACTTATGAAAATACGTTTCCGGTATAAAATATACATTATGACCCACCAGAAAAGGAGAAAGGCCGCCGCATAGACCAGGGAGGCCGCTGAGGGCGTGAACCAGGGAGCGAAGGCATGGGTAAAGATGAAGCTCTTAACGGTCACCGGCGTGCCCTGGTCCGGGACATGGAACGAGATCATGGCCTTCCCCGCCAGGGAGGAGAGGAGATACGCCGGCAGGGCGTTCCTTCCCAGGACCAGGAAGGGCACTGCGGGGAGGCGGAATCCTTTGACATCGCAGATATAATGAGCCGCGCTCAGTACCGTGAGCGCGAGGCCCCCCATGAAGAGGATGTAGCTTGGCGTCCAGAGGTTTTTGTTTATCGGAATGATGAGGCCCAGGGCAGCGCCGGCCGCGGCAAGCAGCAGGCCGGAACCGGGAAGGAACCATCGCCCTGTCGTGTCCGCCGCGGAAACCCGGAGCATCTGTGCGGCACAGGCGCCGATCATGGTGCTGGCAATGGCGGGCACCGTGGATACAAGGCCTTCCGGATCAAAGCCGGGCACCGGGGCATGTTCATAGGTGTGGCCGGGGAAGAGGGCCCGGTCGATGAAGCCGGGGAGATTGCAGCAGGGTTCGAGTGACCCCTGCCCGAAACCCTCCGGTGTGACCCAGAGGAGAAGTACGCCGTACCCTGCGATGATGGCCATGGTTATGAAAAGCCTTGCCCGTTCGCCGGCGTACAGATATGTGATTGAGGCAAAACAATAGCAGAGACCGATCCGCTGGAGCACGCCCGGTATCCTGAACGTTCCAAAATCAAAAGAGGGGAAGAGGTTCAGAAAAAGCCCCAGGGCTATGAGTACGGCAGTGCGCCGGGCGACCTTGACAATCAAAGCCCTGCGCGGTGTTCCCGCGGCGAGAAGAGCGGATAAAGAAACATGAATGCTTGCGCCCACGGCAAAGAGAAAAAAGGGAAACACGGTGTCAGCGCCAAGCCATCCGTTCCACGCGGCATGACGGAAAACCGGGAACACGGCGTTCCAGTTGCCCTGGTTGTTGACCAGGATCATGAGTGCCATGGTGAGGCCGCGGAACAGGTCCAGGGAGACGAGCCGTTTGTCTTCAGGTGAAATAGTTGTCATTTAATTACAGCCATTGCCCAGGTTCTGTCAACGAGAGCGAAGCGACGTTCCGCCACTGCGGTATTAATAATTGCATCACTACTGGATTGTTTCGACGCTTCGCTCCTCGCAATGACAGCGTGACGAATATGTATGCGACATTATGTCACTAATGTTGAATCAAGGTATTCTATAATACCTGGTTAAGTCAAAAAAAATTCAAAAAAAATCGATAACTTTTGTTGCCGATGAAGTCTCGTTTTTGTATATTTCGTCGGTTGTACATAAAAATAGAACGGGTCGCTTCAAGACCCCTCCCAACCCCCCCAAAAAAGGGGTTTTTCATTTGGAAGGCGCAACTTTTTTGTTCGCGCCATTCTATATCCCGGCGGGGAACGAGGGGCTTTGCTACGCTGACCTGAGTGATATGGATGGATGTATGCTTATGAATACCTCAAAAAAACCGTTAATGCTATACCGGATCTGCTTCCTGTTTTTCCTCTTCCTCATAGGCCTGTTTTACTGGCGGTGCGCCAGCCACCATGACCGCGGCGGGGGTGGCAGAAAGACCGTTTCTTCGGCGTGCGAGAGCAGCCATGAGCCATTAAAGGAAAACAATGAGTTTTCACGGCCACAGAAGGTGACCATCAACGGTTTTGACGGCCATGCCATGGAGCCTTTCATCACGAGGGACGGCAGCTACCTGTTTTTCAACAGCCTCAATGACGGGAAGGACACCAGCCTCTATTACGCGCGCAGGGTCAATGATATCACCTTTGATCTGGTGGGAAAGATCGAACGGGCCAACGGCAATCCCCCGCACCTTGACGCGGTCCCCAGCATGGACCTGGAGGGCCGGTTCTACTTCATTTCACAGCGCCGCTACCATTATGACCATGCCAGCCTTTTCAGCGGCAATTTTCTGAACGGCGCTGTACTGGACCTGGATGTCCAGCCCGGCAATATCTACCGGCAGACCCCCGGCTGGATGGTCATGGACGCCGAGATCAGCCCTGACGGCAACACCCTCTACTTTGCCGACGCACATTTCAAGGGCGGCAACATCCCGGACAGGTCCGATATAGGGATGGCGCGCATGGTCAACGGCGACTTGAACGTCAGCGCCGCCACGGCGGAGATCGTGAAGAATGTCAATACCGAGGACCGGCTGGAATACGCGCCGTCTATCAGCAGCGACGGCCTGGAGCTCTTTTTTACCCGCTTCAACCAGTGCACGTGCCTGCCGGAGATACTGGTGGCGAAGAGGACCTCCCTGGCAAAGCCCTTTGGCAAGCCCGAGCGCATAGCCGCCCTTTCCGGCTTTGTCGAGGCCCCCTCCATTTCCCATGACCGGAAGAACCTCTACTACCATTACCGTGACGACGGCGTCTATACGATCTACAAGGTTTCCCGGTAAGGGCCCGGATCACTTCACCCGCACCGGCGTGACGCCCCAGATGTCCCGGGCGTACTCGCCGATGGTGCGGTCCGTCGAGAACTTGCCCATCCCCGCCACGTTCAGTATGGACATACGGGTCCAAGCCACCTGGTCCAGATAGGCGCTGCTCACCCGGTCCTGGCACCGGACGTATGATTCATAATCGGCGAGGCGCATGTACTGGTCGTTCGGGGAGAATAAAGCCTCCACAATGGGACGGAAGAGGTCCGGCTGGTCCCGGGAGAAAAAACCGCTGCCTATCATGTCCACGGCCTGGCGCAGCTCCTCGCTGGCGTCATAGTAGCGCCGGGGATCGTACCCCTGTGTTTTCATCTGCGCGACCCTGTCCGCCGTCAGTCCGAAAATGAAAATGTTGTCGTCGCCCACCTCTTCCCGTATCTCGATGGTGGCCCCGTCCATGGTGCCGATGGTGAGGGCGCCGTTGAGGGCGAATTTCATGTTTCCCGTGCCGGAGGCCTCGGTCCCGGCGGTGGATATCTGCTCGGAGAGGTCGGCGGCGGGGATTATCTTTTCCGCGTTGGACACGCAGTAGTTGCGTATGAACACGACCCTCAACGCTTCACCCACCCGGGGGTCGTTGTTGACCGTCTCCGCGACCGAGTTGATGAGCTTAATGGCGAGCTTGGCGAAGAAATAACCCGGGGCGGCCTTGCCGCCGAATATGACGGTCCGCGGGGTAACCGGCCCCTTCCCGCCGGTAATCCGGTTGTACAGGGTGATCACGTGGAGCACGTTCAGGAGCTGCCGCTTGTACTCGTGCATGCGCTTCACGTGGCAGTCGAAGATCGAATTGACGTTGACCCGGATCTTGTTGTGGGTCCAGATGTACCCCGCCAGTAACTTCTTGTTTTCCATTTTCACTTTGCGCCATTCCTCACCGAACGAGGCGTCGTCGGCCAGGGGAACGAGCTTCCTGAGCTCGAAGAGGTCCGTGGTCCAGCCATCGCCGATCCTGGACGATATGAGGGAAGAAAGCTTCGGGTTGCACAGTTTAAGCCAGCGGCGCTGGGTGATGCCGTTGGTCTTGTTGTTGAACTTCTCCGGCCAGAGCTCGTAAAAATCCCGGAACACGCTGTTTTTCAATATCTCGGTATGAAGGGCGGCGACGCCGTTGACGGAGTGGCTCCCGACGATGGCCAGGATGGCCATCCGCACCTGTTTCTCGGCTCCCTCGGCGATGATCGACATCCTGGCAAGGCGGCCGTTATCGTTCGGGTATGCCTCCCAGATGTCCCGCAGCAGGCGCCGGTTGATCTCGTAGATGATCTGGATGTGGCGCGGCAGCACCCGCTCGATGAGGCTCAACGGCCACTGCTCCAGCGCCTCCGGGAGGATGGTGTGGTTGGTGTAGCCGAAGGTCTTCACCGTGATCTCCCATGCCTCCTCCCAGTACAGCCCCTCCTGGTCAACGAGGATGCGCATGAGCTCGGGTATGGCGATGGCCGGGTGCGTGTCATTGAGCTGGATGGCCACCTTGTCCGCGAATTGAGCGAATGAACCGTGGTGCTTCTTGTACCGGCGGAGTATGTCCTGCAGCGTCGCGGACACGAAGAAGTATTCTTGTTTGAAGCGCAGCTCCTTGCCCTGGATGACGTTGTCGTTGGGATAGAGCACCTTGGAGATGATCTCCGAGCGGTCCTTGTCCGCCACGGCCAGGTGGTAGTCGCCGTGGTTGAAATAGTCCAGGTTGAAGTCCCTCGTCGACTTGGCTGACCAGAGGCGCATGGTGTTGACCGTGTCGGTGCGGTACCCGGGGATGGGCGAGTCGTAGGCCATGGCCATGATTTCATCCGCATCGACCCAGTCGCTTCGAAACCTTCCTTTCTCGTCGTAGTACTGGTTGACCCTGCCGTAGAACTTCACCGGGTACAGGTACTCCGGCCGCTCGAACTCCCAGGGGTTGCCGTAGCGGAGCCAGTTGTCCGGCGTCTCGGCCTGGTACCCCTGGACGATCTGCTGGAAGAAGATGCCGTATTCGTAGCGTATGCCGTAGCCGTAGGCCGGCAGCCCCAGGGTCGCCATGGAGTCCATGAAGCAGGCCGCGAGGCGTCCCAGGCCGCCGTTGCCGAGACCGGCGTCCCACTCGACTTCCCGGAGTTCCTCCAGGTCATGGCCGAGTTCGCGGAGGGCCTGCCCGGCCTCGTCGTACAGCCCCTCGTTTATCAGGCAGTTCCCCAGGGCCCTGCCCATCAGGAATTCCAAGGACAGGTAATAGACTCTCTTCGCGTCGTCCCGGTAATAGGCCTGCTGGGTCTGGATCCACCGCTCCACGAGGCGGTCCCGGGCGAGGAGGGCCAGGCTCTTGAAGCAGTCGTGCCTGGTGGCGGAGAACTCGTCCTTGGCCAGGGAATATTCCATGTGGTGAACGAAGGATTTCTTAAGGGATTCGACGTCTCTCCCCTGGAGCTCGTTCGTCGTGGTGGTGAGCTTTGAACCGTCCGCTTGTTTTCTGGGCATACGATTTCCCTTCCTTAATAGGTAGACCGAGAATTATGATGACCGCTTCTTGTGAATCAAGTGGGAGAGGTATGGAGCAGGGGCGACAAAGATCAGGACCAGCACCCAGACCTTTCCCTCGTAGACGTTATAGGCATCAAGCAGGACCGACCAGGAATGGCCCGCCACATAATGGAAAAAGAGGAATTCGAAGGCCACGGTGAGGGCGAGCCACAGGAGGCCGACCGCGGCGGCCTGGCGGGCAGAGTCGAGCTTCCACCTGAAGCCGATGGCCCATATGTATATCCCGAAGAGGATAATGCCGGTCAGGGTCGAGAGCTGGTGCGCGGCCAGCTCGCCCATGGCGCCCTTGTAGGTGAAGTCCCGGATCGCGCCATTTATAATGGCGATGAAGACCAGCGGTATCCAGAGGAGGGCATATTTCAATATCATCATGGCTTCCTCACGTAACTTTTTCGTGTGATGCAAAAGGAGTAGTGACGTTCCACCCTGCTTCAAAGAGAGACACGGATTACATGATGATACCACGGCGGCCACGTTTGTAAAGAAATATTTGGCCAGGGCTGCGGCAGGTTTATCCCTGATAGTCGCTGGACATTTCAACCCTGTTCCGTCCGAGGCCCTTGGCGCGATACAGGGCCTCGTCCGCCAGCCTGATGAGCCACTGGGGTTCGATGGCGGGTCCGGGGACCATGATGGCGCTCCCGACGCTTACAGTGACGAAGGGGCCGGCATCGGAGCTCCCGTGCTCTATCCGGAGATCGGCGATGCCGGCGCGGATCTGTTCCGACGCGTCGCGGACATGGCTCGCGTCGGTGTCGTAGAGTACCACGACGAATTCTTCGCCGCCGAAACGGGCCACGATGTCAAGGGGGCGCCGCTCATAGCGGGCCAGGGCCCCGGCGATCTGTATCAGGCACCGGTCCCCCGCGAGGTGACCCCGGGTGTCGTTGTATTGCTTGAATTGGTCGACGTCGATCATTATCACCGCCACGGCCTTGCGGTCGCGGACGGCCTGCCGCCAGAGCCTTCCGTAATTTTCATTGAAGGTATGGCGGTTGTATATGCCGGTAAGGCCGTCATGCTCGGCCATTTCCTTCAGGATCTTCCGGTGGAGATAGTTCGACCGGATGGCCCGCTCTATGATATAGCATCCGCCGGCGCCGATTACGTTCATGAGCACCAGGAACAGGCCGCTGGAGGCTATGACCGGAGCGGACACGCCGGTCAGGACGGCAACCGCGAAATACGCCGCCATGACCAGGCCGCAGCAGGCCAGGCTCATCCGGAAGAGGAGGCCCGACAGGAAATAGACGATGGCAGTGGTGAGGATCAGCGACTCGTACCTGACATAGCCGGCACTGTGATAATTGATATGGAAAATGGCGATTATCCCCAGTCCGCCCACGAGGGATGATGCGAAGACGAGGGGGAATATGGCAAATTGGAACCGCTTTACCGTGGAGGCGAGGCCGGACAGGGCGAGGACCGGCAGTATGACGCCGAACCTCACAACGGTCGTCCAGATGACCCTTCGGTCAGGGATAAACACATGGTCCATGATTTCAAAGGCGACAATGAGGATGAAGGCGGCGATAAGGGCGCTGATGAACTGGGGTCTGATTATTTTACAGTAGGATTTCCTGAATTCAGACTCGATCTCGCCGGAAAAAAGCAGGAATGGGAATCCCTTCCGCAGTTCGGCGGCATAGGGTGATGTTGATTGGTAATCGCCGGGTCTTTTTTCTTGACGCCTGCCGAGCATCGGAGCCACCAGTCCTGTAAGCTGGTACACAGTTGGACCGGTTGTATAAAGCAAGGTCAAGAACATTTCACGGGTTTCTCCGCGGGCGATGCCGTGAGGCGGACACCGGCGGCAGTCCCCGTGGGACCATACTATCCGCCGGATGGCAGGAATTCGCAAATTTTATTGTCATGGGACGAAGACCGGTGTATATTTATGACATGAGCGGCAAAATCAGGGTGGGCATCAGCTCATGCCTACTCGGCGAGAAGGTGCGCTATGACGGCGGGCACAAGCTCGACCATTTTCTCGCCGACACGCTGGGCAGGTTCGTCGAGTACGTGCCGGTGTGTCCCGAATTTGAGGCGGGTTTCGGTGTCCCCCGGGAGGCCATGCGGCTCACGGGCGATCCGGCGGCGCCCCGCCTGGTGACGCAGAAGACGGGGAAGGACCTTACCAGCGTGATGAACCGGTGGATCGGCGGGAGGCTCCGGGAGCTCGAGAAGGCGGAACTTCGCGGTTTCATCTTCAAGAGCGGTTCGCCCTCAAGCGGGATGGAACGGGTCAAGGTCTATGACGAAAAGGGGAATTCCCGGAAAAGCGGGTCCGGCCTCTTTGCCAGGGCCTTCATGGAGCGCTTTCCCCTTGTCCCGGTGGAGGACGAGGGGCGCCTCCACGACATGGCGCTGAGAGAGAATTTCATCGTGCGGCTCTTCGCCTATGACCGCTGGAAGGAGGAGTGCGCCCGTGACGGCAGGCCGGCGGCCATTATCGGCTTCCACGCCAGGCACAAGTACCTGCTCATGGCGCACAGCCCGGCGAAGCAGAAGGAGATGGGCAAGCTGGTCGCCCGGGTCAGGGAAATGGGGCGCGGTGATTTCATCGGACGCTATGAGACCCTGTTCATGGAGGCGTTGAAATGTCCGGCGACGGTTAAAAAAAACGTGAACGTTCTCGAGCACATGGCGGGGTATTTCAGGGACCGTCTGGGTGCCGATGAAAAAAAGGAGCTCGGGGAGGTGATCGGGCAGTACCGGCGGGAGCTCGTTCCCCTCATCGTGCCGGTTACCCTGGTGAGGCATTACGTGCGCAAGTACGGCGAAGAATACCTGGCCGGCCAGTATTACCTGGAACCCCATCCGCTGGAGCTCAAGCTGAGGAACCATGCGTGAAGAAACCGTGAAAAACAAGATCCGTTTGATGGTGGAGTCACAGGCGACCGGCGTGCTGGCCACCGTCATGGACCGCCAGCCCTACACCAGTCTGGTGGCGTTTTCCTATTCGCCGGACCTGAAACAGATCTATTTCGCGACGCCGAACAACACCACCAAGTACCGCAACCTGGCCGACAATCCGAACATTTCCCTCATAATCGACAGCAGGATATGCAATCCGAAGGATTTCAGCAGGTCCCAGGCGATCACCGTGATGGGAGAGGCCCATGAACTGTCCGGGGAGGACCGGTCGCGGAAGCTGGAGGACCACGCCGCCCGGCTGCCGGGCCTGGCGGGATTTTTCAGCTCGCCGTCGATGGCGATGTTCCAGATAGACGTGCGGGCCTATGTCGTCGCCGACGGGCTGACCGAAGTGGCGGTGTATCATCCCTGAGCGTTGAAGATTTTATTCCTGCCGGTTTTTATCTATGAACAGCTTCATATCATCAGGCATGGGGCACTCGAAGGACACGCGTTCCCCGGTGACGGGATGTCTGAAGCCAAGCCTATATGCGTGGAGCAGGTGCCGGGGCGCCTCCATCCAAGGAAGGGGTTCGAAGATGCCCCGGCGGGCGCGCCGGACGAATTCGAGGAACTGTTCATCGCTCCTGCCGTAGAGCTTGTCGCCGGCAAGGGGGTGCCCCGCATGGTCCAGGTGCACGCGGATCTGGTTGGTGCGTCCCGTGGCGGGCAGGCAGCGGAGCAGGGTGGCGCCGGCATAGCGCTCGATCACCTCGAAGCGGGTGAAAGCGGGCCGGGAGCCGGGCGTCCCTTCCGGCACCACCTTCCTCCTGATTGATACGGCGCTTCCCCCGTCGGGGCCTATGGCGCCGCCGACTTCGAAGGCGTCATCGGCGACCGTTCCCCGGACCACGGCACGGTATTCCTTTTCGACGGTCCCTTCCTCGAACTGCTTCACCAGTACGCGGTGCGCGCTGTCCGTCTTGCCGACGACCATGATGCCGCTCGTTTCCCTGTCCAGGCGGTGCACCAGCTTGACCGGGCCGTTGTGTCCCGCGTCGCCCATGCGCCGCCGTAGAATGTAAATAAAGGTGTTCTTGATGAAGTTGCCGTCGGCGTGGGAGGGAAGGTTCCCCGGTTTGCCTGCCACGAGAAAGGAATCTTCCTCATGAAGGATCGTTATCCCCGTGTCAACCGGCGGCTCCCGGAGCTCGACCGCGTAGGAAACAACGTCATTTTTTTTAAGGACACGCTCAGGCTTTGCTGTTGCGCCGTTGACGGTGACGGAACCTTCGAGAATGATCCCGGTCCACCGGTCGCGGTCATGGTATTTAAAGCGGGAACAGAGGAAATCAACGAGGCTTATACCGTCATCGTTCGATGTGATCCGCGATGATAGGGTTGTTTTTTCCGGCATGGCATTGTTGTCCACAGCGGGGAATCTTCAATCCGCAATTCGAGACTATGTATGAAGGAATGGTGAATTTTTCAATAACTTTACGCCTGTTTACAATGCCCTGCTTCAGAAATGTATGGCATGCGGTTTGAAAAAAAATGCTTGCTTTGTATTGCCTCATCGTTGTAACACACAGGGAATAAATAATACTACCATGCTTTAAGCTGTATCCCCCTGTACCCTTGAGGGGCATGCATCTGACTGTCATTTCTGCGAGCATAGCGAGGAGAAACCCTGTAAAAAGATTTCTCGCTTCGTTCGAAATGACGGTTGGCAACAAGTATAGCACCAAAAAAGATTTTTCTGGTGCCCCCCATGGGACTGGGAGCACCACAAATTCACAAGGAGGCACCATGAACAGAGTGGTTTCCGTCAAAATACTCAGGCTGACCCTGGGCCTGTTCTTTATCGCACTGGGTATCATCGGGGTGGTTCCGCAGCTCCAGGAGAGCGTTTTTACCCTGAACGACAATTATTATCTGGAAATCATTTTCGGGGCCGTAGACCTGGTGTGCGGGATCATTCTCATCGTCGGCCTTCTGGCCTTCGCCAGAAAAAAGGCCATTGCCACGGCAAGTATCGTGGTGTTCTTTTGCTGGCTGCTGAGGATCATCCTCACCAAGTTCGTCTGGGGACTGACGATAGGCACCAGCGGGATCCACTTCCGGCCTTTTTTCTCCGCGTGGGTCCTCATCCTTGCCGTTGAGCTGGTGATCGCCGCGGCCCTCTATGTCGTGTACCAGGCCTATGAATAGGGCCGCTATTTCAGGTTCATGACCGCCAGAAAGGCGTCATGGATCGCCTTGTCGATCCGGGCCGGCTTTACCGAATCGCCGATGACCGTGAAGGGAATCCCGCTCTTCTCAATGGCATCGGCGATTGTCCTCACCGACCGCGATCCCACGGCATTCACGACAGCATCGAACTGCCGTGATTCGGTTTTTCCTCCGTGCTCGTACACGACCGCCCCGCCCTTGAGGGAGTTCACCTTCGCCCCGGTTATGACCTCGATGCCGTAGCGTTTCACGCTTCCCATGAGGACCCACCGGGTCGAACGGCCGACCTCGGCAGCAGCTTTCGGGAGCATCTCGAACACGGTCACCTTCTTGGTGCCGCGGGTGCAGAGCTCCCGCAGGCGCTCGACCGTTTCCGCCTCGTACAGGAAGAGAAAATGCATCGCTTCGGCGGGGAGGGTCCCCTTGGCGGCGAGGAATTCCGCCGTCTCGAGGCCCACGGCGCCACCTCCGATAATGGCTATGTTCGTTCCCAGCATCGGGTCGTTCGCCAGCACCTCCCAGGCGGAGACCACTTTCGGGTCGTCAATGCCGTCGATGCGGGGCTTGACCGGCTCCGCCCCTTCGGCCACGAACACGTGGTCCGGCTTTCGTTCCCTGATGAGGTCGATGGTCGCTTCGGTCTCGAGATTCACGTCGATATCGTACTTGTCGAGCATGGCGTCATAGTAGGCGATGAGCTCCCAGATCTCATGCTTGTGGGGAGGCGCGCCGGCGATCCAGAGCTGTCCGCCGATCCGGTCCGCTTTCTCGTACAGCTCCACGGCGTGTCCCGCCTCGGCGGAACGGACCGCTGCCTCCAGGCCGGCGGGTCCGGAGCCGATGACCATGATCTTTTTCTGAGCTTTCGCCTTTACAATGGTACGTTCCCCTTCGTACCCGGCCCGGGCGTTGGCGATGCAGTAGACCGCTTTGCCGCTGAAGATGCTGTCCGTGCAGCCCTGGTTGCAGGCGACGCAGGGGCGTATCTCGTCGAAGAGACCTTCCTCCGCCTTCTTCGGCCAGTAGGGGTCGGCGATGAGGATCCGCGCAAGGTTCACGATGTCGCAGTATCCGTCCTTGATGAGCTGCTCCGCGGAAAACGGGTCGGTGATGCGGTTGGAGGCGCTCACCGGCACCGATACCTCCCGCTTGACGTTCAGCGCCAGGTACGAGTAGACCGAGCGCGGCGCGTCCATGGGGAGCTGGGGCACCGGCGCCTCGTGCCAGCCGCCGGTGACGCTGATGAGGTCCACGCCCGCCTTTTCGTATACCTTCGCGAAGGCCGGGGTCTCGCTGCTGGTGTTGCTGCCGGCCACGAAGTCGTTGCCCGCCATGCGGATTGATATCGGGTAATCGGGCCCCAGGGCCGCGCGCATCATCTCCAGTATCTCCCGGGGGAAGCGGACGCGGTTCTCGAAGCTCCCGCCGTACCGGTCGGTGCGCTGGTTCTTCAGGGGCGACAGGAACTGGGTGATGAGGTACCCGGCGGAGGCGATGATCTCGACGCCGTCGAAGCCGGCCTCCTTGGCCCGCACCGCCGCCTTCACGAAGCCTTCCTGCGCCTCCCGGATGTCGTCCAGGGTCATTTCCCGGGGCACCAGCTTTGAATACTTGGAATATATCGGAGAAGGGGCGATCGGGTCCGGGCCTCCCATGAATTTCGAATAGGAATAGGCGCCGGCGTGGAAGAGCTGGATCCACGACAGGGCGCCTTCCTTCTTGATGGCGGATGTAAGCCTGGCATAGTCCGGTATCTTGTCGTCGGAATCGAGGACAAGGATCACCTTGCCGCTTCCGACCTCGTCGAAACCGACGGGCCCCACGGTGACGATGCCGGCGCCGCCTCTGGCGCGCTCGGCGAAGAAATTGACATACCGGTCATTAACGTTACCGTCGTATGAATACAGGAGTCCCAGGGACGGGTAGGCTATCCGGTTCTTGACGACGGTCTTGTTGATGGTTATGGGGCTGAAAAGATTGTCAAACATACATCCTCCTTAAAATGCGTCCCAAAACCTACATCCATGTAGTTTTGGGACATCGGCTTTCGAGAGCAAAGCTCCCGAAAGCCTTCATTTTCCCGCGCTTTGCTTCTGAAAATGGCGGTACCTCCTGTACCGCTTAGAGTGCATCCCAGGTTTTGTGATGCACTCTAAATGGTCTGCAGTGTGAAAGGTCACTTCAGTTGAGTCCCCATTTTTTTGTATACTTCTTTCGCTTCCTTCACGGTCTGTTCTATCACTTCCTTGACCGTGGGGAGGTCGTTGATGAGTCCCTGTATCTGGCCGGTCAGGTGCACGCCGTATTTCAGGTCGCCCTTCTCGGTGGCCCATTTTATCTTGTCGAAGGCGGTGGCCATGTGGGCGAGCTTCATCATGTTCTGCGGCTGGGCCAGCATTCCCAGCATGAGCTTGAACAGCGGCAGCTTCATTTCCTTCGCTATCCGCGGCCCCGCGATCATGGCCCTGAACAGGTTGATGCCCTGCCTGATCGATTTTTCGGCCTGGGGCGTCTTGAGCACGCGGCAGTAGAGTCCGTCAAAACGGTTTGAATAGATCGTGTCGTCGATGCTCGCTTCCAGCTGGGCCTTCTTGGTGGTCTCGTGGACCGGGCTTTCCTTGGTCATGGAAAGACGGGTGCCCATGCCGATGGCGTCCGCCCCCAGGGCCAGGGCCGCGGCCAGGCCGTGCCCGTCGGCGTACCCGCCGATGGATACCACCGGTATCTTTACCGCTTTCACGATGGCCGGTGTCAAGACCAGGGTGGTGACCTGGCTGCCGTGGGCCGCCGCCTCGTTCCCGGTCACCTGCAGGGCGTCAGCTCCCTGTTTCTCCGCGGCGAGGGCATGCTTCTCCGTTGTGACCGTGGCGATGACCTTGCCGCCGTACTTGTGGGCGCGCTCGGCGATCCAGTCGCATTTCCCGAGGGAGACGTTGATGACCGGTACCTGCTCCTCGAGGAGGACTTCCGCATTCTCCCTCGCGCCCGGCATGAGCAGGGTCGCTCCCGCGCCGAAGGGCTTGTTCGTAAGCTTGCGGATTTTCTTGATCGATTCCCTGGTCTGGTCGGTGGTGAGCGGTCCGGTGGCGAGCCAGCCGATGCCGCCGGCGTTGCAGACAGCCGCCACGAGCTCGGGCACGCTGATCCAGCTCATACCCGGCAGGATGATCGGATATTTAATTCCGAAAAGCTTGGTGATTCTTGTTTCCATCATATGTTCTCCTGGTTTTTTGTTTGCCGTTTTATCTCTTGCCTTTGCAAGCCCCCCAACCCGCGTTCTCAGGATGAGGCTGATGCCAACGCAGGCACAGGATGTGCCGAATGCGTTGGCCCCGGAGGGGGCTGAATTATACTGAGCGACAAGCCCCCCTTCGGGGGATTTAGGGGGTTTCTAAATAATCTCAGAATATCTTCCGCACCCGTTCGATTTCTTCTTTCGCTTCGGCGGCCATGCGCTGGATGAGTTCCTTGCAGGTGGGGATGTCCTTCACCAGGCCCACCGACTGGCCCATCATCATCGGCGCGAGGTCGACGTTTCCCGTTTCCCACGCCTCCTTGACGCGCTTCCCCGCTATAAGGGGGATCAGCTCGCCGAGGCCGCCGCCCCTCGCCTCCACGGCGAGGACGTCCTCGACGACCTTGTTTTTAATAGCGCGTCCCTGGAGCCCGATGGACTTGCAGATCAGGGTCGTCTCGTTTTCCTGGCGCCTGACGAGCTCCTGCTTGATGTTGTCGTGCACCTCGCATTCCTTTGTGGCTACGAAACGGGTCGCCATCATCACGGCCTCGGCCCCGAGGGCGAGGGCGGCCGCCATGGTGCGGCCGTTGGCGACGCCGCCCACGGTCACCACGGGGATCTTCACCGCTTCGACGATGCGCGGCGTGAGCACCATAGTGGTCACGTCGTCATTCAGGGGATGGCCCCCCTCCTCGATGCCGGCGGCGTAGATGCCGTCATAGCCGGTCTTTTCCGCGTGTACGGCATGGCGCACCGAGCCGACTTTATGGAAAAGCTTCACGCCCGCCTTCTTGAGCATCTCGATGTAGTCCTTGCCGGCCGCCTTTTCCAGGGGCGTGCCGGATATCTCCAGTCCCGCGACCTTTTCCTCCGCGCAGACCCGCAGGTACATCTTGTGGTGTTCCGCGGTGATGTGCACCGAGGGAAGTATGGTCACGTTGACCATGAAGGGCCGGTCCGTGAGCTTTTTGGTCTCGCGTATTGCTTCGCGGAACTGCTCCTCGTTTTCGTAGTTTCCGGCGGTGAGGTTGCCCATGCCGCCAGCGTTCGATACCGCGGCGCAAAGCTTCGGCTTGCACAGCCACATCATCGCGCCGCAGATGATCGGGTAATCGATCCCGAACATTTCGGTGATTCTTGTTTTCATTCTATTTACTCCTGGCAATTGTAGTCGTTATATCCTTACAAAAGCCCCCTAAATCCCCGTGGGGGCACTTTTTGCTCAGTTCAAGTCATAAGCCTCCCTCTGGGGGGTGATTCCTCATTTCACCCGTTCGTTCAGGATGCCCCTGCCGATGGTATCGCCCATAAACCTCCGGAAGTTCTCGTCGCTGATCTTCATGTAGTCGAAGATGCCCAGCTTCTTGAGCTGCAGCATCCCCTCGGTCACGGCCGCGAGCAGCACCGAGAGCATGCGCGGGTCGATCTCCCGGAAGGAGCCGTCCTGGATGCCGGCGCGGATCGTCTCCTCCATCAGCTCGTACATTTCGCTCAATTTCTTCGTCACCTCGAGATGATCGTCCTTCACGTCGGGATCATAATGGGCCTTGTACTCCATGAGGATATTGTAATGGTCCTGGTGGTTGTAAAAGAAGTCGATATACGAGTCAAAGGTCGAAATGAGCTTCTGGCTGGGAGTTTTCCGGCTTTCCATGCGTTCGCGGAAATTGGCTATGAGCATGTCAATGGCTTCAAAGCAGATGGTCTTGTAGATGTCCATCTTGTCTTTGAAGTGGAAATAGATGGCGCCGGTGGTCAGCTTCGCCTTCTCCGCTATGGCGCGGATCGAGATGCCGTTGTAGCCGTAGCGGGGGAGAAGCTGCCGCGCCGTTTTAAGAATCCGTTCCCGGTTGTTTTTTCTCATAGTTCTTCGCTCCGCGCCGGGGGCTCAGGGCGGCCCCGGGCCGGCGCCGTCATTAATCCGGTATCATGAGGAACGCCGGCTCGATGGAGTGCTTGGCGTCCATGGAGTCCATCGTGTCGATGATGTCCTTGTACATCCGTTTTTTCATTTCGCCCAGGATGCCGCGCTTTTTCTGGAAGGTCCGGGCGAAGGCCAGGCTCTCCTTCATCAGCTCCTCCTGGTTCGCGCAGGCCTTCTTGATGATGTGGAACTGCTCAAGCTCCGGCGCCCCGTAGCGGTTTCCGCCGAACTGCATCTCGACGAGCTTGTAGAGGGGAACGGCTTTTTTTACGAAGGCGTTCATGCCGTAGAGGAGGGGTATCCCGACGTTGACTTCGGGGAAACAGAAGAAGCCCCTGTCGGCGCGCATGAAGCGGAAGTCGCAGGCGCATGCTATGATCGCGCCGTTCCCGAAGGCATGGCCGTTAATGGCCGCTATGGTCGGCATGGGCGAAAGCATCAGTTTTTTGAATACATCGTTCATTTTATACATGAAGTCCTTTATCGGCTGCAGTTCCTTCTTCATGAAGAGGGGGCCCATCCACGCGACATCGACACCCTGCGAGAAGTTTTTTTCATCGCTCGAGGTGAGGATCAGGGCCTGGATCGTTTTATCGGCCACAATTTCGTCAATCGCGTTGTTCATGGCAATGGCGAAGTCGAGGTTCTGCCTGTTTTCACCGTTGTTCATGGATATGATGGCTACATTTTCATCTTTTGACCAGGATACGATAGACATGGGGTTCCTCCTTTTTACTTTAATTGGTTAGTTAATAATTGCATATAATCAGCAGGCATGGCTTAATTGTGCCAAACATAACAATGTTATGTTTGAGAGTCAAGGAAAAAGCAGATTTTTTTTAAAAAGATTGGACGCCGTCCAGCCGAAAGATGATGATCAATGGCCGGACTCAGATATCGGCTGCCGTGGTCCGGGCAGCAGCGTTTTTTTTATCATACGCCATCGAATAAACTTGATAATTTATTTCCGAAAAAGGAAAATGGAACCGGTGACCATGTGGTTCGGCGGTGTTATATTCTTTTAAAGGAGATCCGTATGCGTTTTTCACTGTTGCTGTTTGTTCTGAAAGTTAAATTAAAAAGGGCCGCAAAGAAGTATCCTGAATTCAAGAAAAAGCTGATGGAAAAAAACTATACCATGGTCATAAAGACCGAGGACGGTGCTAGGGGACGTTTTTTCACGTTCAATAACGGCGGGATCGAGTCCCGCAGGGGCGACTTTCCCAAAGCGGAAATATCCCTGGTCTGGAAGGACGCCGCCACCGCCTTCAGGGTCATGGCTTCGGGCAACAACAAGGCCTTCATGGGGGCCCTCCAGGACGGCTCGCTGAAGCTCCAGGGGGACGCCAATCTGGCCCTTGCCTTTACCGGGGTCGTCACCGAAATGATGAAGCTCGGAAAAAAATGAGACAATCGGGTGACACCTACCATGCCGGCGTGTACCTGAGCGGCAAGCTCAGGACGGCCGACGAGAAACGGGACAAGCTGCTGGATGTCGTTAACCGGCTGACGCAGCTCTCCTACGAGAAGGGGACCCGGGCGGGCGACGCGGTCATCCGCAAAAAAATTGAGGAGATTGCCGCGGAAATCGAGCGGTATTACCGGATGGTCCGGGCCTTCACCAGCGGCAAGGTGGGCGATACCTATGCGTACCAGGAGATCCTGGGTTTTTTCAACGAGCGTTATCTGGAGAAATTCCATCTCACCGCCATGATCGAGGCCCTGAGAAAGGAGATTGCCGATCAGGACCGGATCAACCTGGAGCAGAACCCGAATTATGCCTCCCTCGGCCATTCGCGGAAAAACAACATCTATGCCCGCAAGCTGGAAGAGGAGCTGAAGGGATGGGAGCGGACGCTCCTCTACAGCGCGGAGCCGGTTCTCCGCATGTTCCTGAACGACGTGAACGACATCTTCTTTTATCACCGGATCAACGCCAGGATAGGCGAGCTTATCTCCCGGGACAATGTCTTTGCGACAAGCGGCGAGGCCTTTCACAATTTCAAGGCGAGCATAGGCTATTTCCTCGAGATGAACATAAAGATAAACCGCAAACCCATGGGCGACAAGGAGATCGGGGAGCTTATCATCCTGATGATGCAGCAGATGGGCCTTCGGAACGCCCTAATGCACACGCGGAACATCACGCCGGCCAGGTTCGATGAAATTGTCGGAAATATAATCGGCGAGTGGAACCTCCGGGACCTGGCCAGGCGCTATGCTGCCGCCACCCAGGGGGCCCTTGACGCGATACGGTCCCTTGAAAAGGATAAGGCCGCATCGGTTGATCCCAAGGAACTGAAAGAGATACTTGAGGACCTGTGCTACATGGGGGACCCGCAGGGGCGGCCCATGCCGAAGATCGGGGCCGCGGCGACCGGCCTTGCCGGGTCTGAGCAGGAGAGATATCTTTTTCACTCGCCCGGTACCTTCAACATGTCCCTCAAGTTCGTTTCCGAGTATGTCCGGAACTCCCTTGTCCTGGTGGTCGACTTTTTAAACAAGGAGCTGCAGAAGTCGCCGGCATCGGCGGTCCTTCTGAAGCCGATGACGGACATGCTCCCCGCCGTGAAGGAGTTCACACGGAATTACTCCCAGGCCCTGGCCGTTTCGGAACACCGGAGCAACCAGATAACTGACCGCAAGGGAACCCGCTTGTATATTTCGAGGCAGATGGCCCGGGAACTGATCCAGTCAATCAAGGACAACAGCGCCGCCGTCCGGAGCGCCCTCGTGGATACCGCATACAAGATCAACAACAGCTCCCTTGACAAGTCCGGGGTCCTGGGAAAGAAAATAGCCATCCTCCAGGAAGCCTGGAACGAGACCCACGCAAAAATCAGCAAGGGCCTGTCTGAAATGGGCAGGGCTTAGTCCTCTGTCGCACCGGCGCGATGAGGACTTTCATTCAGTATTATCACAGATCAGGCACCCGGGGAATCGATCGTGTATTCATCCAGCATCAGCATCAACTCGTCCATGATGTCGTCATTCTGAACCACTTTTAATTTAGTTCCGTTCTTAAAAAGAATCGATTTACCCTTTCCGCAGGCGACGCCGAAATCAGCATGCTCCGCCTCGCCGGGGCCGTTGACAACACACCCCATGACGGCTATCTTCAGATGTTTTCTCAGCGCCTTTCCTGCCAGAGTATCCTTGATGCTACGCACCATGAGGCCGATATCTCCGTCGGTCCTGCCGCAGGTGGGACAGCTGATGATCTCGCATGATGATTCCCTCCGTCCCACTGCCTCCAGTATCTTTTTTGCCACGATGACCTCTTCCTCCTCCGGGGCGGTGAGGCTGACGCGGATGGTGTTGCCGACATACTCGAGGAGGAGCGCTGCGATTCCCGCGGCATTCTTGACGGTACCGTCGATGAGGTCCCCTGCTTCCGTAACCCCGATGTGGAACGGATAGGGGAAAATCTGCCGGGCAAGGCGGTTGACATTGATGGTCTCCATGACGGATGAGGACTTGAAGGAGAGGATGATGTCGCGGAACCCCCGCCGCTCAAAGTATCCTGTTTCCTCCCGGGCGGCCTCGATCATCGCCTGCACGGGATCCCTGAAGCGCGGTTTCAGGCGCTTCGGCAGGGACCCGCCGTTTATGCCGATCCTGACGGGGACGCGGTGTTCCTTCAGGCAGTCGATGACTTTGTGCACCTTGCTTTCGTCGCCGATGTTGCCCGGGTTTATGCGGACCTTGTGCACGCCGGCCTCCACCGCGAGGATCGCCAGGCGGTAGTCAAAGTGTATGTCCGCAACGATGGGCAGCACCGAGTGCTTTAATACGCGGCGCAGCCCCTGGACCGCGGCCATATCCGGCACGGTGATCCTGACGATGTCGCATCCGATGGCGGCAAGGGCCTCGATCTTACCGAGAGTCCGGTCAACGTCAGTGACCCGGTTCTTGATCATGGTCTGAATCGGGATATGCCTGCCGCCGATGACGGCATTCCCGACTTTTATCTGCAATGAAGTATCACGCATAGATCCGTTCCTCTGATTCGCTTTTACAATAATAATCGCAGCCTGCTTTCCACGGATTCAATGACCCAGTCGGGCGTTGACGCCCCCGCGGTTATCCCGATCCGTTCGCAGTCAGCGAACCATTCCGGGTCCAGTTCCTCGTCGCTTTCAATCTGGAGCGCCCGCGTGCTCCTGCGGCATACGTCAAGAAGGCGTTTCGTGTTTGCTGAAATGCTTCCGCCGATGACAAGAACGAGGTCCGAACGGCCGGCAAGGTCCTGGGCACTTGACTGCCGCTTGCGCGTTGCGTGGCACACCGAATCGGCTGCCTCGATGTCGCTGCGCAGGGCGCGCATTGTCTCCTTGAATTGATCATAGTGCGCGGTATCCATGGTCGTCTGCGATGCAATGAAGGCGCCCGCGGGGAGGTCGGCGCCGGTTATCTCCTCAGCGCCGCGGACGACCCTGAAGCGAGATAAGTTTCCGGTCACTCCCCGGATTTCCGGATGCTCTGCATCGCCGAGTATAATGATCGTTTTACCCTCCCGTTCCTTCTGCTTGGTGATCTCCTGCAGTGACTTCACCACAGGGCAGGTGAGGTCTACCACCGGCAGTCCCCGGTCGCCGAGCTCCTTCTGCGTGCTGTCCGATACGCCGTGGGCGGAGATGACGACCGTGCCGTTCTCGGCCGCCTTATGGTCGCTGATGAACCGCACTCCCTGTTCGCGGAGCCGTCGTGTTACCTGCTCATTGTGAACGAGGTTTCCCAGGACCTGGATGGTGCCTCCGGTGCCGAGCTGTGAGATTCCGTCGAGGGCCCGCTTCACTCCGCCGCAAAAACCCATCGCATCCGCAAAAAAGATTTTCTTGTTAATTGTCTCGGTGATGAACACGGATTCATACGTGTGCCGCATTAGCTCGTAATAGCGTTTCGCCTCATCAGGGTCTTGGTAGATGCCGAAGACGCAGGACCCTGAGCCGGACAGGAGTGCATGGTTTCCCAGAGATTTTTTGATGGCGCCGATTTCGGGATAGCGATCGATGATGGAATATTCAAAATCGTTATGGATATGGCGAAGGTCATAATCGCGCCTGAAGGCGGAGGTGCTCCTTGTTGTTCCGGTCCTGTCATAGCGCAGGGTTCCGTAGGCCTCCTTGGTGCTGATGCTGAATCCGGGATACACGATGACCAGGTAGAGCTTCGGGAGCGGCTTAAGCGGCTCGATGATTTCCCCCCGTCCCCTGCCGATGCAGGTGCCTCCCTGAAGATGAAAGGGAACATCCATCCCGATAGCGCCGCCGATGCGGGACAGTTCTTCGCGGTCCAGCCCCAGGCGGAAGAGGTGGTTCATCCCTTTCAGCACGGCTGCTGCATTGGAACTGCCGCCGCCCAGGCCGGCGCCCACCGGTATCCTCTTTGTGATACCAATGTCCACCCCCTGTGTAAGGCCTGTCTCCTCTTTGAGCCTGAGGGCGGCGCCGTAGCATATGTTGTTCCGGCCCGCTATTTCATCGCTCGTGGCGGTGACATGGATCGCGCCGTCTTCCCTTGGTTGAATGATGATGTCGTCAAACAGGTTCACCTGCTGGAACACGCTTTCCAGCTCATGGTAGCCGTCGTCTCTTTTCCCCAGGATATCGAGGGTGAGATTGATTTTCGCATAGCTTCTCAGTTTCATGATGTCATTTCCTCTGCAGTGTGACGACGCAGAAGCACTGCATGCCCAGGCCCCTGCCGAAATCGGTAAGTCCTTCCCCTGATGTTGCGGTAATGCCTATCCGGTCGGGGGTGATAGTAAAGATGCCGGCAATCCGGTCCTTCATCGGACCTTCACGGCCGGCGATGCGGGGCCTGCTCCCTTCCAGCATAATGCCGATGTTTCCGATTGCGTAACCGCGCTGTCCCATGATATCGCGGATCACCGCGAGATATTCGCCGCTGTCGGTGACGCCCTTACGGCAGAGAGGGTCGGCGAAATAGCTGATGGACCCCTCGCCCAGGGCCTGGGACACGGCGTTGAAGAGGGCGTGAAACACGACATCGCCGTCGGAGTTCGCCTCGAATCCCGGTTCACCCGGGATTTCAACGCCACCCAGGATAAGCTTCTTTGTATCCCCGGCGGCAAAGCGATGTGAATCCATGCCGAAGCCGGTCCGGATATCGGGTATAATGAGGGAAGCGGTATCAGCCATGGCAGGGGTCTCCGACCTGCAGCTTTTCGGCCATGACCCGCTTGATGCGCAGGTCCAGTTCTATGATTTCATCCAGGTCCGGCCTGGCTGACGGCGCGTGGCCGTCAAGGGCCTCTCTGACAAGAGCGGCAATATCCATGAACCCTATCCTGCCGGCAAGGAATGCCTGCACCGCAGCTTCGTTGGCGGCGTTCAGGACGCAGGGCATGGTGCCGCCGGTTTTACCCGCTTCAATGGCGTAGGCCAGGCAGGGAAACCGGTCAAGGTCCGGTGACCTGAAGGTCAGCGCCCCGAGTGCGGCGAGGTCAAGGGGAGCCGGTTCCGCAGAGGTACGCTCCGGATAGGTGAGGGCGTACTGTATGGGGAGGCGCATGTCAGGATAGCCGAGCTGGGCCAGCACGGAATTGTCCACGAACTCCACCAGTGAATGGATGATGCTCTGGGGATGAATCACCACGTCGATGGCGTCGTAATCCGTATCAAAGAGCATGCGGGCCTCGATCACCTCGAACCCCTTGTTCATGAGGGTTGCGGAATCAACGGTGATCTTGGGTCCCATATTCCAGCTTGGGTGCTTCAGAGCGTCCTCCGCCGTCATGTGCTGAAGCTCTTCATGGGGCGTGTCCCGGAAGGCGCCGCCGGAGCAGGTGAGAAGAAGCCTCCGTACCGCTTTATGGTTCTCGCCGTTGAGGCATTGGAACAGGGCTGAATGCTCGGAATCGACCGGCAGGATCGAAACGCCCTTTTCGCGCGCCCGGGCCATGATGATATCGCCGGCGGAGACAAGGGTCTCCTTGTTCGCCAGCGCCACATCTTTGCCGCTCCTGATTGCAGCCTCGGTGGGGAGTATGCCAATGCTGCCGACCAGGGCGTTCAGCACCATGTCAGCCCGGTCAAGTTCCGCCAGTTCTATGATGCCCTCGAGACCGGTCAGCACTTCGATGCCGGTTCTGCGCCGCAGTTCACGCGCCCGATCCTCGTCGAAGACCGCCGCCAGTGTTACGCCGAATTCGGCTATCTGCCGCTCCATGATGTCAATGCTGGAATGGCAGCAGAGTCCGGCCACGGCAAAGTCGTTCCTGTTTCTTCGAATGACATCGAGGGTCTGCAGTCCGATGCTTCCGGTGCATCCCAGTATGGTTATCCGTTTCATGATTGTGCAGCGCACCCGATTGAAATTTTATCATACGCCATCTGGACGTTGACCTCGGTGTTGACGCAGCCGTCCTTCGTGAGGGGCACCACGACGATGGGCGGCGCCTCTATACCGGATCCGGCCAGTCTGGCAACATTGTCGATCCCCTCCTCGAGCTCCTTCATGCAGGCAACGGCGACGATTCCCGCCGGCCTCTGTTCCTTCACGTACTTGAGTGCCATGGATCCGCCGGGGGCGACGCATACGCCCTGGTAACCCAGGTCAAGGGCCTTCCGGCGCAGCAGGTTCACCTGGCAGCGGGGATTGCACTCTACGCAGTCGATGCCCCAGGTTTCGATGGAAGCCTTGCATACGGCGCTGCTTCGCAGGCAGTGTGAAATAAGGAGGATCCTTCGGGACGGATCAACATGGGAGAGACGTTCTTCGCTTTCCGCTGAATAATCTTCAATCTGAAACATATCCTCTGCAAAGGCATGTGAATGTGTCATGGTTGTGATACCCCCTACATTGTTTTTATGAGTTCTGTTTTCTGGAGAGCCGCGATGTTCCGTACCCCGGAACAGAACATGGCAATCCTGAATGTTTCGATGATCTCCCGGAGGGCGCCTTGCACCGCTTCCGGTGATTCGCACGCCGCCTTCAGGAGGGGCAGGGCGATGCCTGCGGCGCTGGCGCCGAGGGCGACGGCCTTGGCGGCGTCTATTCCGGTACGTATGCCGCCGCTGGCGATGACCGGCAGGTCCGGGGCCCCCCGTTTCGCCATAACGACGGAGTCCGCCGTCGGTATGCCCCATGACGCGAACGTATCGGCCACGTCGTAGGCGGATTTGGAAAGAGACCGGTATTTTTCAACCTGGCTCCACGACGTCCCGCCGGCTCCGGCGACATCGATGCCGCTGACTCCGGCGTCGGCGAGCTGCCGTGCCGCCGTTTCCGATATGCCGAAACAGACCTCCTTGGCTATCACGGGCACTGAGAGGGAACGGCAGAGAGATTCTATTTTCTTCAGGAGACCATCGAAGCGGGTGTTTCCTTCGTGCTGGATCGCCTCCTGAAGGGGGTTAAGGTGGAGGAAGAGGGCATCGGCCTCTATCATGTCCACCGCCCTGCGGCACTGGTCGGGTCCGAAGCCGTAATTAAGCTGGACCGCGCCAACATTGGCGAAGAGAAGGATGTCCGGTGCGACGTCACGTACCTGAAAGGAAGGCACTGCCGATGGATCTTCGATGGCGCATCGCTGTGATCCGACTCCCATAGCCAGTCCAAGGGACTGGGCAGCTTCCGCCAGGTTCCGGTTTATCACCGTCGCCTCATCCACTCCCCCCACCATCGAGGATATCAGCAGCGGCACGCTGAGATGCTTTCCGTAAAGGCTTACACCCGTGTCCACCTGGTCCAGGTCCATCTCCGGCAGGGCCTGGTGGATAAAACGGTATTTCTCGAATCCGGCTGTGAGATCCCTGAAGGAAACATCTTTCTCAAGGGAAATCTCAATGTGCTCCGTCTTGCGCTTGCTCATTATGCTGATAGATGATACGTTCTTGGCTTTCATGCCGATATACCCCTGTCTGTTTAATAATCCCTGGCCGTCAGGTAATGAAGAATCTCTTCGAAACAAGCCGTGTTCCTCTTGTCTATGCCTGCCCCCTGGATGATGCAGCCGGCCTGGCCGCAGTAATCATCCACCACTGCCTGAACGCGTTCCTGTATCTTCATCCGATTCATGATATCGAGAACGATCCCCACGTCATCGTCGGTGACCGTTTCTTTTCCATAGATGGTGGCGACGGTAGCTTTGTGCTTGGAATCCCCCTCGGACAGGGCGCATACCGCAGGGAGGGATTTCTTTTTTTGCCTGATATCGTTCCCCTGCTTCTTGCCCGTCTTGCCGGGATCACCCCATATGCCGAGAATGTCGTCGCGCACCTGGAAGGCTATGCCCAGGCACTCGCCGAATTCCCTGAGCTTCCGCGCCGACTGCCAGTCCCCGGACCCGGCCAGGGCGCCAAGTTCCATCGAGCAGGCTATGAGGGCTGCTGTTTTGCCTTTGATCATGGTCAGATATTCTTCGATGGTGACGTCATCCCTCCCCTCAAAACTGATGTCGAGATACTGCCCCTCGATCAGATGCAGGGTGGCCTCGTCGAGAAGCGACCTCATGCTCTGGCACTGTTCCGTTGTGAGGCCCCTGACTTCTGACCGCATCAGCGCGACATTGGCCAGAATGTTCATCGCGGTGCCGGCGTTGATAGCTTGGGGCTTGCCCCATATTTTCCAGACCGTGGGGCGGTGCCGGCGCTCGCTGTCATCGTCCTGGATGTCGTCATGGATGAGGGAAAAGTTGTGCACCAGTTCCACGGCGGTTGCAGCCGGTATCGCCCGGTCGAAGGGCGCCCCCCCGGCCTCGCAGGCAAGGAGGCAGAGAGTGGGACGGAGCGCTTTCCCGGATCCGTTTGCCGTCGGACGGCCTTCGGCGTCAGTCCATCCAAGGTGGTAGCGCATCATGTTGTACAACGGGAGGTCAAAGGGCGTCAGGACCTCCTTCAAGTCCGCGTCTATGACATCGCGGTATTTGTTGAAAACGTCCGGTAGTTTCATCAGCTTATGTTCTCCATTTTATGATCAACAACATTGAAGAGAAGTTCGGGGAACGACTGCTTGGCCCGACGGACAATGCCATCTGCATCCAGGTCGAGCTCCGCCCGGATCAGGTCCTGGGTCCCGTGGCCGATAAACCGGTCGGGGATGCCTATGCATTTCACCTTCACGGGGATGCTCTCTGCCGACAGAAGTTCCGCTACAGCGCTCCCGAAGCCCCCGGCAGTAGCGTTTTCCTCCACAGTAAGTATCCGCCCGGTCCTCCGGGCCACACCCGTGATAAGTTCTTCATCAAGGGGTTTGGCGAACCTGGCATTAACGACGGCGCATTCAATGTCCATCTCGCCGAGGATCTCCGCAGCGGTCAGCGCAGGATTTACTGCGGAGCCGAAGGCGATGATCGCCATGTCGTTCCCCTTTCTGAGGAGCTCCCCTCTGCCGATGGGGATCTTCCTGAAATCGCTCTGGAGAGAAACACCATCGCCGTTTCCGCGCGGATAGCGGACCGCCATGGGACGGCCGGCATTAACGGCGGTATACAGGAGATGCTGCAGTTCATTTTCGTTTTTCGGGGCTGACACGATCATGTTGGGAATGCTCCGGAGATAGGAAACATCAAAGGCTCCCTGATGGGTTTTGCCGTCATCACCGACGATACCGGCCCGGTCTATGGCGAAAACAACCGGCAGGCGGAGAAGGCACACATCGTTCACGATCTGGTCATAGGACCGCTGCAGGAAGGTCGAGTATATGGCGACAATCGGCAGGAATCCCTGCGTTGCCAGGCCGCCCGCCATGGTGACCGCGTGCTGTTCGCTCATGCCGGTATCGAAGACCCGGTCGGGGAATTGCTGCGCGGCTTCGGCAAGGCCCGTCCCCTCCTTCATTGCCGCGGTTATGGCCACGATCCGGTCATTTTCATTCATGAGGCGCGTGAGGGTGCGGGAAAAAACGCTGCTATAGGTAGGCGCGGCGCTTTTTTTCTTTTTCGGGGATATGCCGTGGAAGGCGACTGCATCGTTTTCCGCCGGGCCGTAACCCTTGCCCTTCTTCGTGATAATGTGCACCACGGCAGGCCTCGTCATGGTTTCCTTGATATTCAGCAAAGCCGCCTCCAGTTCATGGATGTTGTGGCCGTCCAGGGGGCCCGCATAGGTGAAGCCGAGGGTGTCAAGGATCGTTTCTGCCCGGGTGAGATTCTCGTCACTGGGTGTACCCGTGTCCATGCAGGGATGGGCGTCCTGACCTTGGCTCGCTGCAGTTTCAGCATCACGCCATGGAAGATGCGCTGTGCGGATCTGTCCGAGAAGCCGGGAAAGGGATCCCACGCTCGGCGATATGGACATCCCGTTATCATTCAGTATAATGATCAGTTTCAGACCCATGTGGCCGGCATGGTTCATGGCTTCGAAGGCCATGCCGGATCCGATCGATCCGTCGCCGATAACGGCTATCGACGTAAAGTCCTTTGCCCCCAGCTTTCCCGCCAGGGCCATGCCCATCGCTGCGGATATCGAATTGCCGGCATGTCCGCCGGAAAAAGGATCATGACTGCTTTCGAAGGGATCGGGAAAACCTGATATGCCGTTATGCATGCGCAGGGTCGTGAACCGGTCACGGCGGCCGGTCAGCAGCTTGTGCGGATAGCTCTGATGGCCGACGTCCCAGATAATTTTGTCGCGGGGACTGTCGAAAACGCGATGAAGTGCAATTGAAAGTTCTACCGCTCCAAGGCTTGAAGCCAGGTGGCCGCCGTTGCGCGAAACCGTGCTGATCATAACATCCCTGATCTCGCCGCTCAGCTGTGAGAGTGAATCCGGCGCGAGTCTCTTTAAGTCATCCGGTGAATTAATACTATTTAATAGTGTATGCATGGCTTTCATAATGTTTTTATTAATAGCTACCGCTCCTTCATAAACCGAGGCTTATGAATTAATGAATAATGGCACTGACGGGACGAATATTTCCGTGCGCCATTCCTCTGTTTTTGGTACGTGGCTTCCTGGCCGCCCTTCGAAGGCATGGAAGCATCAGGGAGATATAAACCGGCTGTACATGGCGTTCCTCCTTCCAGGATTTTCTATATATCTATGTTTAATCACGTGCAACATGCTGGGTGCAGGCAGATTGATATCAATACTATTAATTAACAAATTATCATAGCGTTCAAATGTTAAAATATTTGTATACAGGTAATTGTCCTTTGTTGCAGGTTTGCACTGCATCTGATGGTGTCCTTTTAGATTTCTTCTATTCCTGGCACGAATGCCCCACGATAGAGGCCCAGTGCCCAAAGGGGAAAATAACGGCGGTAATTTTCGTAATTGATCAAAGCGGTTTTATTGAAAACGCCGACCAGGGATTCCCTCGGCCAATCGCCGTTTTCCATCTGACGGCCTATGATAAAATCGGCCGCTCGCTTCGCAGAAAGAGACGATCCCCATCCTCCCTTTACGAGGGTCATAAGAGCCCATGAGGTGTTGACCACCTGGCTTGTATCATGGTTTATCCAGCGCCGTTCCTTGCAGCTGCGGTAGCTTTCTCCCCAGCCGCCGTCATCGTTCTGGCGGGACAGTAAAAAACTACAGGCCCTTTGGATCTCCGGAGCGTCAACAGGAACGCCGGCAGCGAGTAAGCCCCACACGCCGAACCAGGTGCCGTAGGTAAAACAGACGGCCCATGATCCTTCAAAGCTGCCGTCCTGCCTCTGTATCTTTTTCAGAAAAAGGGCTCCCCGTGAGATCGCACGGTCTATCTTTCTTCGCAGTTCGCCGCTGTAATTCGATTTGATTCGTGCCAGGGCCTGGATGCAGGATGAGGAGCATTCCACATAGGAATAATCAATCATGATATCCCCAAAGACGCTCGATGGATTCAGCAGCTCAAGCCATGTCCCGCCCCGCTGTTTTTCATAGGTTGCCCATCCGCCGTCGCTGTTTTGGAAGGAAAGGATGAGACGTACGGCGTCTTCGAGAAGATCTGCCGGCACGGAGGGATCGATGGCGAAGGCTCCGCGGAGCAGGCCTTCGGCTTTGAGACCTTCGGCGGTGCAGTCGGTAATGGGCCATCCGTGTTCCCGATCGCTGAAGGGCCATCCGCCGCGGGACCGGTGGCGGTAATATCGCTTATGATCCGGCACATCCTCCAGTATCTGGTTGTTCCTGATGAAGCTGTAGGCTTTTCTCAGGGGAGCCTCGTAATCTTTTTCAAGACCGGTCGAGAACAGAGACTGAACGGCAAAGGCCGTATCCCAGAGTGCCGTCGAATTGTAGCCGTTCATCTTTTTCCCGTCATGGCCTTCGCACAGATAGGTCATGAGGGATATGAAGCTTTTTTTAAAGTGATGGCCTCCCGGATCATCATAATAATGCACCAGGGTGTTCAAGACGCTGTTGACGGGTCCTATGTCGATATAGTTTGTTACCCTGTCTTCAAAAAGAATATGCTCGAATAGTACCGAGAGGGCATGATCGCGGAATTTTATAGAATGATGTTTTTCGTAGAACAGCTGTATCCTGTTGATCATCTTCAGGAGCCGGCTGAAAGGCCGGTAGTTGTCAACGGAGGCAACGTAATTTCTGTAGTTGTCAAAATCAATGGCGTTGTAATCAGTATCATAGATGTCACGGCGTATCTCCCTGATGAGGCTGTTCTCCGGTATGCGGGCCCGTATCCCGTAGAGGAATGCCATGGGCAGATAGACCTGGCGGGCATGGCACCAGAGTTTCGAAGGGTGAAAGGGGAGGAACGAGGGGAGGGCCCAGAGCTCTGGCAGGAGTGGGGTGATCCCTTCATAGGGATACAGATTGAGAAGGCAGAGAAAAAACTTACCCCAGCTTGCGGCTCCCAGGGCTGTCCCGTTGGCAATGATCCAGCCTCTCATTTTCTCCATGTCAGGGTTGTTTCTTGCAACGCCGAGTATGCGAAGGGATGCGTAGCAGAGCACTGTGGTGAACATGCAGCCTTCGTCTTCGGCGTGGAGGCCGATGCTGCCGTCCGCGTTCTGAACGTTGAACAGATACCGTGTAAATCCCAGCCGGTCCTCCTCCGGAATGGGTTCACCGGTTATATAACAGACGCTGATATGCATCGGCAGGAGGAACATGGGTCCGCCATAATCCCCTATCCAGCACCCCTTTTCATCCTGGATGGATACAAGGTAATCGATGCCTTTTTTGATAACGGTTTCAATTGACTCTGTCTCTTTTTCAGCGAACAGTGAAAGAACCTGTGACTTCATGATCGTCCCCCCTTTTGATAATCACGGCCTTGCTCAGTCCATGCTTTTCAGAACACGGGAAAAATTCTTGATATCGCCAAAGATTGCCTGACTTTCCGGGCTTGCCTTTGAAACGGCCTTTCGCGCCGTATCCATATATCCTTCCCAGAATCCCCCGCTGTAGATCTCTTCGAGGAGTTCATCATAGATGACGTTCATCTCCTTCTTCCATGCCGGGTCTATCTGTACGGCCTTTTCGGCCCACCGGTGGCAGTAGCGGCATGTTTCGCAGTCCCGCGCCTTGCAGCTGTTCTTGTGGAAAAAGTCGATGAAGCCGTCAAGCTTCCGGTTGTCGATATAAACCGGGTTTGCACCCCGCAGGGGGAAAAGAACGCTTCCCGTTTCGCCGAACTTGACCACCTTGAGGAACTTGATGAGATTGACCGCCTTCGGCCTGATGAAATACTTCAGGAGTCTCTTGCGGGAAAAGGCGTCCTTGTCCCGCTCGGAAAATTTATCCAATGGGTATGCGTAATTCTGGAAGAGGTATAATAAATTGCCGTCGTACTTCCGGTCATGGTAGGCCTTGACCCGGTCCAGCAGTATGGCTGTCGGCGTGTTCCGCTCAACGATCTTGAAATTAACGTAGCCCATCTCCTCGTAGATATGGAGATCTTCGGGCCGTATCCAGTTGGCGCGGATGTAATGCACCGGCTCGGCAAGGCGCATCTGATTGCAGTAGAGGGAGCAGAAATCAAGGGGAAAGCCCTTTGACTTCTTCTGGGATGCGGCGGACAATCCCACGGCATGGTTCCCCGCGATAGCGCAGTCCTGACGGCACCAATTGTTTACTATGAGAGACAGCTCTACGGTTTCGCCCGCGGCCTTGCGCATGGCTTCAAGCTCCTTGAACTCCCGATGGATGTTCACCTCTGATATGACGATGCAGTCAGCGCCGGCGTCCTTCCAGAACCGTATTTTTCTTGGATTGTCGGTATAACGGTGCGAGCTGACGCGGACCTTAATATTCGGATACCGGCGTTTGATAAGCTTCAGGAAAAATACGTTGGCGACAGTCACCGAGTCAACCTTGATCTCATTGAGCCATCCCAGGAGATGATTTATTTCGCGCTGGCCCTCGCTGGTATATTCCATGTTGCCCATGGTTGATGCGTTGAGCAGGTAGTTGAATTCCATCCCTTTCTCATGGGTCTTCTTTACGAAATCGGCACATTTCTGTTTGTCGATCGAAGGCAGATAAAACGACGGCCTTCCTCCGCCGAAATAATCGGATGTCAGTTTCCCGTAAAGTTCGTAAACGGGATACGGTGCAAGGCCTTCAAGCAGGGCATCATCAAAGCTGCAGGCTACTGAAAATTTCATGGGTTCCTCCCCGGCGTCAATATTTGAACGATTTATCAATTTAACAAAAATATGAATCGTTCAATAGTTGCAGAGCCTTATTTTTTTCAACTGTTTTTTTAAAAAAATTTGCAAAAAAATTTGCGATAGGTCATAATTGATCAGCAAATGCGCCTGGATGGGATTTTTTTTTGGCTAATGTGATGCATAAAGTTTATAACTTGACATCGCCATATTGACAATTTGAATGAATATATAGAAAAATAGAGCTTAATTGGCGGTATTGGTAACAATAAAAATAAAAAATTAGCGGGTAGAGCAAACAATCATGACCCAGAGAAAAAAAAAGACAACAAAAACAAAAGAAGATGTAAAACTGGAAATTATCAAGAAATCACGTGAAGTGATCTCCAAGATGGGATGGCGCAAGTCAAGCACGGAAGAGATCGCCAAGACATTAAACAAGACAAAAAGTTCCCTCTACCACTATTTCGACAACCGTGAAGAGCTTATCAGGGCGGTGGTGCATTATGAGGGTGAACAGATCAAGGAGGCCCTTATCGAGGCCATCGGCAAAGAAAAGAATCCGCAGGACAAGCTGATGGTATATTTCGCCACCAGGATAAAAAAAATCTACAAGCTGTGGGATTTCTACAAGGGGGTAATAGAGGAATATTTTCTCCGGTATTCCTTCATCATGATGGCCCTCGACGATTATATGCGCTATGAGCAGCAGCTGATTGAAAATATACTGACAGAAGGAAACAAGAGCGGTCTATTTTCAATTCAAAATATACCCTTAACGTCCCGGGCCCTCATCAAGATGATGATGGGTTTTGATTTTTTCATGTTCCAGGGGGGCAAGTTCAAGGATATACAGGATGAACTGGCGGAAGGATTGCGACAGTTTATCCGTGGCATGTTGAAAAAGTAGCCGAAGTATCGGTTGGTGTCTGTGGCGGCAGGGAGTCGTTGCCTGTCAGATGCCCCGTATCTCGCACCGGTCGGCGAAGGTGAGGATGAAATCCCTGAACTGCCGGAGCGTTTCCACCGGGTACGGCTCGATGACTTCCCACGCCCTGTCCAGGAGACGCGCCTCGCGCTGGAACTGCTGCAGGAAATATTTTCTGACCCTGCCGACGGCGTCCCTGATGCTGGCCAGGTCTTCCATGGTGACATAGGCCGGCACGCAGGTCGTGCGTACCTCGTAGTCGATACCGCTTGTTCTCAGGACCTCGATGCTCTCGGCGATGTTGCTGAAATCCACATCGGAATCGGTGAGGAGCCGGTATTTTTCCGGCGATGTTTTAATGTCTATGGCGGCGTAATCCAAGAGACCTCCGGCGACGAGGTTCCTGATGACCCCGGGCTGCAGGCCGTTGGAATCGAGCTTTACCGCCAGTTGGAGTTCTTTGATCTTTTCCACGAAGGAAAAAAGGTCTTTCGACAGCGTTGGCTCACCGCCGGAAATGGTGACACCGTCAATGAGGTTTTTCCTCTTCCTGAGAAGGTCGAGGGTGTCCTCGTCGCTGGAAAGAGGCATCTCCTGCCAGTTGCCGGCAAGGTCGGGATTGTGGCAGTACCGACAGCGCAGGTTGCATCCCCCGGTGAACAGCACGGCGCTGATCTTGCCCGGGTAGTCGATCAGCGAAGTTTTATATATTCCTCTGATATTCATAAACCGGCGTCTGCTCCACGCGGTAGACTTTTCTTTCGCGGAATTCTTCCTGCTTCCCCTTGTTCCACTGATTGACAGGCCGGAAATAGCCGACAACGCGTGAATACACTTCAACCGGGACCTTTAATTCTTTCTTGCTCATCATGCATCTCCTCAAATAGTATAAGATTTACTTATAATGTCTCTGATTATCCTCCCTAAATCCCCCGGCAGGGGACTTAAAGATAAGTCATAGCCATCAACCCCCCCCTCCGTGGGGATGGGTGGATGTGACTCAAACTCCAGGGGCGTCCGGATTATGTCGGATATCCCCTCTTTTATATATCGGCATTACGCGCCGTCAACTTCAATACCGTGTTCTATCAGCTCGTCCTGGGAATGGTCATAGGGACAGTATTTGTGCGCCCCCGGTATATACCCGTGGACCGGGCATACGCTGAAGGTGGGGGTGATGGTAAAATAGGGAAGCGAATAGTTTTCGGCGATCTTTTTCACCAGCATCTTGACCGAGCTGACGTCATTGATCTTTTCGCCGAGGAAGAGGTGTACCACCGTGCCGCCGGTGAATTTCGTCTGCAGCTCGTCCTGGTGGTCGAGGACGTCGAAGAGATCGTCCGTGTGCCCCACCGGAAGGTGGACCGAGTTGGTGTAATAGGGCTCCTGGGTGCCCGATGTCCTGATGTCCTTGAAAAGCTTCCGGTCATGCATGGCGAAGCGGTAGCTGACGCCCTCCGCGGGGGTCGCTTCGAGGTTGTAGAAGTTGCCGGTCTCCTCCTGGAACTGCATGATGCGGTTGCGCATGAAGTCGAGGACCTTCAGGGCGAACTCTTTCCCTTCGATCGTGGCGATGTCCGCGTTCAGCATGTTCAGGCAGGTCTCGTTCATGCCGATGAGGCCGATGGTCGAGAAATGGTTGATCCAGTATTTCTTGTTCCGCTCGTAGATGGCTGAGAGGTAATGCTTGGTGTACGGATAAAGATTGTTCTCGGTGAAATTCTCCAGGGCCTTGCGCTTGATCTCCAGGGAGCTTTTCGCCAGGGCCATGAGGCGTTCGAGGGTCTCGAAAAAGTCGCCTTCGTTCTTGGACGCGTAGGCTATGCGCGGCAGGTTGATGGTGACCACGCCGATGCTCCCGGTAAGGGGATTGGCGCCGAAGAGCCCGCCGCCGCGTTTCCGCAGCTCGCGGTTGTCAAGGCGCAGGCGGCAGCACATGGAGCGCGCGTCTTCCGGGTCCATGTCCGAATTGATGAAGTTGGCGAAGTAGGGTATGCCGTACTTGGCGGTCATCTCCCACATCGGGTCGAGCTTGGCGTTGTCCCAGTCAAAGTCCCTGCTGATGTTGTAGGTGGGGATAGGGAAGGTGAAGATCCTGTTCTTGGCGTCCCCTTCGGACATGGCCTCGGCGAAGGCGATGTTGAACATGTCCATCTCGTCCTGGAACTGGCCGTAGGTCTTTTCCTGCGCTTCGCCGCCGATGATGACATGTTCGCCGGCGATGTTGGACGGCACCGTGAGGTCCAGGGTCACGTTGGTAAAGGGGGTCTGAAACCCGACCCTGGTGGGGATATTCATATTGAAGATGAACTCTTGGAGAGACTGCTTGACTTCTTCATACGACAGCTTGTCGTACCATATGAAGGGAGCCAGGTAGGTGTCGAAGTTGGCAAAGGCCTGGGCTCCGGCGGACTCACCCTGCAGGGTGTAGAAGAAATTGACCACGTGGCCCAGGGCGCTCCGGAAATGCTTGGCAGGCCTGCTCTCCACCTTGCCTGCCACGCCGCCGAAGCCGCGAATGAGAAGGTCGCGCAGGTCCCATCCGACGCAGTAGGCCGAGAGGAGCCCCAGGTCATGGATATGGAAATCGCAGTTCACGTGGGCGTTGCGGATCTCCGGGGGGTATATCCGCTCGAGCCAGTACTTGGCGGTCACGGCGGTGGCTATGTGGTTGTTCAGCCCCTGGAGGGAGTAGCTCATGTTGCTGTTTTCATTAACCCGCCAGTCGGAACGGTCCAGGTAGCTTTCTATCAGCTCAAGGCCTTCGGTGAGGAGGCTTTTCCCTTCGCGGATCTTCCGGTGCTGCTCGCGGTAGAGGATGTAGGCCTTGGCGACCTTGGCATGGCCCCGCTCGATGAGCATTTTTTCGACCAGGTCCTGTACGTTTTCAACGGTGGGGATCCGGCCGTCTTTGTAGATGATGGTTAAAATGCCAATAATGGAATCGGAGATGGCCTGGGCCGTGGCGCGGTCGCTGCCGCCCACCGCCTGGGCGGCCTTGTAGATGGCGTCGGTTATTTTTTCGGGGTTGAAAGGGACTATCCTGCCGTCCCGTTTTCGTATGAAATTGGATTGGGAACCGTCAGCCATGTGGAATCTCCGGAATCAGTAGCGGTTAAATTTGCATATACAAAATAAAACAATATACGGAAATACAGAAAAATATTTTCGACTCGGGAAGTGAAAATCTAATGTGACATAATACAAGTAATTTGCTATTAATCTTATATAGCCTCTCACAATAAAAAGTCAATTAAAAATATTATGTCGCTATAAAAAATTTTTGGAATTTTCAGTCCAAACAATGCAGACTGGAAATAATTTAGCTTCTTTCTAAAAATAGCTGATGATATCTTTTCACTTCTATTAATAACATAATTATCATTGCTAGTTATGAAGCAGGTCTTTTTTTATTGAAATTACACTTATTTGGTGGTTTTCTCTATGCAATTAATGTAAACTAGAGTAATACTAATGAAGATTTAAAAAGAAATCATGAGATAATGAAATATAATAATGAATAAATAAAGGAGAATCCCTTATATGGCCGAAATGACCCATGTTGATGGAAAGAATGTTGGAACCATAGCCCTGTACGCCCTCAGCACCTGCATATGGTGTAAAAAGGCCAAGAGTCTGCTGGATGAATTGAAGCTTGCATATTCCTATGTCTACGTGGATCTCCTGGAAAGCGCCGAGAATGCCATCGTCAAGGACAACATACGCCAGTGGAATCCCCGGTGTTCCTTTCCCACCCTGGTCATCAATGACCATGAATGCATTATCGGTTTTGACGAGGAAAAGATCAGGGGGCTGGTAAAATGACCGGGGAGCGCGCCGTTTCACCGGAAGCCGTTGACAGGCTGTATAAAAAGCTTTTCGATGAAGCTGAAAAGGCAGGCTACCACCTTGGTCCTGATGTCGAATTTACGAAGGAACTGGTCCGGGGTCTTATCGTAAATGAAGAACGGTACGGGTACCGCGCCTGTCCCTGCAGGCTTGCCTCTGGGAACAGGCGGGATGATCTGGACATCATCTGCCCCTGCGACTACCGGGACAGCGATCTTGCCGAGTTCGACGCCTGCTATTGCGGGCTCTACGTGTCCGAGCGGATAGTGAAGGGGGAGAAGGACCTGCAGCCGATACCGGAGCGCCGTCCGACGGAAGAGGAGCGGGCGCTGGCGGAGATCGATGCCGCGCGGCAGAAGCCGTCCGCCGGGTTGAGCCTCCCGGTGTGGCGCTGCAAGGTCTGCGGCTATCTCTGCGCCCGGGAGGAGCCCCCCGGGGTCTGCCCCATCTGCAAGGCCGACAAGGACCGCTTCGAACGGTTCATGTAATAATCCTTTACCATTTCGTCCATCACCCTGCTGGTCCGCGCCGCAGTATGACCGGTGCCTGGGCATGTTCCTTTTCCGAGAAGCGCATCGACGATATTCTGGATAAGATAGTGTTGCCCGTGTCCGGCCTTGTCACGGGGAAATGATTCAGTACCGGTGCCGTTTTCAGGTATTACGGGAGCAAAATCAAGTGCCGCAGAAGTGACATCCTCTCTATCAATTGAATTGCACTCTTTCAATGACACCGGACAAGTCTCATTTGAAAAGGCCATGACGTATCGGGCGCTTTATGGCGTGTATGTTCCGGCCATGGGCCCGGAATAAAATCCTTAAGATGCCCTCCTGAAATTCCGATACTATCAATGAAGCGGTGCAAGGCCCTGCGCCGTGCGGAATTATTCACAATCGGGAGATTCCCATGAAAAAAGCCATACTGTCCATTTGCATTCTCCTTTCCTTTATTCTCTTCACGGAATTAAAAGGTAACTCCCAGCTGAAAATAAACGCCATTGATACCGTGAAGCTGACCAATGCCGATATCCCGGAGGGCTTCATGTACGGCACGGTCCCGGCGCCCTACCGGAGCACCCTGAAGGGCAACCCGTGGCTGATGGACAGGGCCGCCATCAAGAGGCTGGCGGACAAGATCTATCCGGGCGGGGACTTCAACAGGATCGCCGGCATCCATGTTTCCATCATCGCCAACAAGAAGACGCCCCTCGGCGACGACATCGTCTGCTATGTCATCCTGTATAACAGCATGAGGGACGCGCAGCAGGAAATGAAGAAAATGTCTGAATTCGTCGGCTACAACAACGACCGGGCCCTGATGATCACGAAGGACAACATGGCCATCATATTCTTCGTCGATGACATCGAGAATTTTCACTACATCCAGGAGCTTGCCAAAACCGTCGGCGAGCGGATGAAGAGCCTGTAGCGATGAATGAATCAGCCCCCGCCCGTCCGGCGGGGGTTCATGTTCCTTCATCGACGCTGATCAAATTATTGCAATCCCCCCTTGACGATCGGTTTTTTTTTATTTATTTTAATAGTATCCTGTAAATGTTTCTTACCTTTTGCTTTTTAATCCTTGCATTATTTGTCGAGGTGTCATGAGATAGGGGTGCAACCGCTATCCGTGCATCTAGTGGAGGGGCTATGCCATGGCCGCCTGAGGTGCGGCCGTGTCCGAGCCTCCGGTACTGAAAAAGATTTTTAGGGAGAGTGACCGAGATGAGAATGGATAAACTGACACTGAAGGCGCAGGAGGCCGTGAACACGGCCCAGAACATCGCCACTGACATGAACCACTACGAAATCCAGCCGGAGCACCTGCTCCTGGGGCTGGTCGACCAGGAGGGGGGCATCTTCAGCTCCATCGCCCAGAAAATAGGCGTGCGCCTGCACGATATACGGAATGAAGTCGACGCGGCGGTCAAGGAGCTCCCGCGCCAGGTCGGGGCCGGGCCCGGGGGCGGGGCCCTGTCGGCGGCCCTGCGGGACGTGCTGAATGAGGCGTGGAACGAGGCCGTGGGCCTGAAAGACGACTATCTGAGCACCGAGCACATGATCCTCGCCCTTTCCTCCAAGGGGAGCGGCAGGGCGCGGAAGATACTGAACGAGCACGGCTTCATCAGGGACAATATCCTGAAGGTCCTCAAGGACATCCGCGGGTCGAAGCGGGCCAGCGACGAGAGCGCCGAGGATAAGTACAACGCCCTGGACCGCTTCAGCCGCGACCTCACGAAGCTCGCGCGCATGAACAAGCTCGATCCCGTCATCGGCAGGAACGAGGAGATACGGCGGGTCATGCAGGTTCTGACGCGGAGGACGAAGAACAACCCGGTCCTCATAGGCGAACCGGGCGTCGGCAAGACCGCCATCGTTGAGGGACTGGCGCGCCGCATGGTCGAAGGCGACGTGCCGGAAAACCTGAAAAACAAGCGGCTGGTGGCCCTCGACATGGGCGCCCTTATCGCCGGCGCGAAGTACCGCGGCGAGTTCGAGGAGCGCCTGAAGGCGGTCATCACCGAGGTGGAGGAGTCCGCCGGCGATGTGATCCTCTTCATCGACGAGCTCCATACCCTGGTGGGCGCCGGGGCCGCCGAGGGGGCCGTGGACGCCTCTAACATGCTCAAGCCCGCCCTTGCCCGCGGCGACCTCCGCTGCATCGGCGCGACGACGCTGAACGAGTACCAGAAGTACATCGAGAAGGACAAGGCCCTGGAGCGGCGCTTTCAGCCGGTACTCACCAAGGAGCCGACGGTGGACGACACCATAGCCATACTCCGCGGGCTGAAGGAGAAGTACGAGGTGCACCACGGCGTGCGCATATCCGACTCGGCCTGCGTCGCCGCCGCGGTGCTGTCCGAGCGCTACATCACCGACCGCTTCCTTCCGGACAAGGCCATCGACCTGGTGGACGAGGCGGCGTCGCGCATCAAGATGGAGATCGACTCCATGCCGATAGAGATCGACGAGATCGAGCGGAAGGTGCGCCAGCTCACCATCGAGACCGAGGCGCTTAAGAAGGAAAAGGACAAGGCGTCCCGCGACCGCCTGGAGAAGATCAAGGAGATGCTGGCGAACCTGAACGAGAGCAAGAGCGGCCTGGTGGCCCAGTGGAAGAGCGAGAAGGAAGTGATCACGCAGATCCGCAAGATCAAGGAGCAGATCGAGCAGCTCCGCATGGATGAGCAGCGCGCCGAGCGGGAGGGGAACCTGAACCTGGTCGCCGAGATCCGCTACGGCAAGATCGGAGATTTAGAGAAGAAGCTCGCCGCGGCAAATGAAAAACTGAAGTCGATGCAGGGCGGCAAGACCCTCCTCAAGGAGGAAGTGACCGAGCAGGAGATCGCCGCCGTGGTCTCCCGCTGGACCGGCATCCCCGTGTCGAGAATGCTTGAAGGGGAGAAGGAAAAGCTCCTGAAGATGGAGTCCCTCCTTGAGAAGAGGGTCGTGGGGCAGCACGAGGCGATATCGGCCATATCCAACGCGGTGCGGCGTTCGCGGTCGGGCATCCAGGACCCGGACCGTCCCATCGGCTCGTTCATTTTCCTGGGACCCACCGGCGTCGGCAAGACCGAGACCGCCAAGGCGGTGGCGCAGTTCATGTTCAACGACGAAAAGGCGATCATCCGCATTGACATGTCCGAGTACATGGAAAAGCACGCGGTGGCGCGCCTCATCGGCGCGCCACCGGGCTACGTCGGATACGAGGAGGGCGGACAGCTCACCGAGGCGGTCCGGCGGCGTCCCTATGCCGTTGTCCTCTTCGACGAGATCGAGAAGGCGCACCCGGACGTGTTCAACATATTTTTACAGATACTCGATGAGGGGCGCCTCACGGATTCCAAGGGGCGGGTGGTCGATTTCAAGAACACCCTGATCATCATGACATCGAACATCGGCACGTCGTACATCGGCGACGCCTCGATTCCGTACGAAAAGCGGAAGCAGGGCGTCGAGCAGGAGCTCAAGGGCCATTTCAAGCCTGAGTTCCTGAACCGGGTGGACGAGATCATCATCTTTAACCCGCTTTCAAAGGAGAACATCGGCGATATCGTCAAGCTGCAGATCATCCAGGTGGCCGCGCGTCTCAAGGAACGGGGCATAGTCCTGGAGTTCTCGAAGAAGGCGCTGGATTTCCTGGTGGAGGAAGGGTTCGACCCGCAGTTCGGCGCGCGGCCCCTCCGGCGGGCGATCCAGAAATATCTGCTGGATCCGCTCTCGGTGCGCCTCCTTTCCGGCGAGTCCCTGGCGGACCAGAAGATCAAGGTCGATTCCGACGGCAAGAAGCTGAATTTCAGCAGATAGCCTCCTTCCGGCCCCGCTCCGGTGAGATCGGGGCCGGGTTATCCCCCGGCCCCCGCATCTTCGATGTTTTTATCATCCGATGCGATATCTGTGTTGACAGGTGCGGCAGTCTATGTCTTTTCTGACAATGATTTTTTAATGCCCTAGCGTGTAGCGTGCACGCCGATCTGCATAAAAAAATTAAAACAACATTATAATTGTAATCAAAAATGGATTTTACATCGAATCTCACAGCCGTTATTTTGATCATTTTTTTCGCCCTCTATTTCATCTGTTACCGGTTCTTCAAGGACAGGACGGCTGTATTGAATATCATTGTCGCGGCCAGCTCGCTCCTCATGTACGCACTCTGGTATCCGCCCGCCGTTTTTATCCTTATAGGATACGCGGTCCTGGTCAGGTACGCCGGCGCTGCCCTGCACCGGAACCGCTCGGTAGTGCTCCTCCGCCTCCTGGTGGCGTTGCTGGTCCTGGTGTGGGCGTTCTTCAAATACTACTACGTGTTCGTGGTGATGGTAACGAAAAACATTTCCGCCATGTTCAACGTTTTTATCCCCCTGGGCATCTCCTTTTTCACCTGCACGGTCATCGGCTATTTCATCGACCTATACCGGAACAACGCCGATCCGCCGGAGACCCTGTTCGATGCCCTGATTTTCATTACCTTCTGGCCGACCATTTCCTCCGGCCCCATCCTGAGAGGAGGGAATTTTTTCAAATACCTGAAGGAACGGGAGCCCGTTACCACGAAAACGATCTCTCTCAGCGCCGTGCTCATAGCTTCCGGCATCATCAAGAAGCTCCTTATTGCGGACAACCTGGGGTCATACGTCAACTGGAACCTGATCTTCGGCGTTGACCGGATGGACATCCATGAGGCCTGGGCCACCATGATCGGGTTCCTCGGCCAGATTTACAGCGATTTCAGCGGCTACAGCGACATGGCCATCGGGTTCTCCCTGCTCCTGGGGTTCAGGCTTCCGGCCAACTTCAACTATCCCTATATCGCGTCGTCCTTCGGCGAGCTGTGGCGCCGGTGGCATATCAGTTTTTCCTTCTGGCTCAGGGACTATGTGTATATACCCCTGGGGGGGAGCAGGAGCGGCAAGGCGCGGAAATACCTGAACCTGGTGCTGACCTTTATCGTTTCCGGCATCTGGCACGGCACCGGCCTCAATTACATTGTGTGGGGATCGATACAGGGCGTCATAATTTCGATTGAGGACGCCCTGGGCACAAGATACACGCGCATTAATTATATCGTCAGGCGGTTTATCACCTTCCTTCTTTTCGCCGCCGCGGCGACCTTTTTCCGCCTGGACGTTAAGAATGCCGCGAAGCTTCTGGTCAGGATGTTCGGGTACAATTCACTGAATTTCAGGATGAGCACAGCGGTCGCGTTTCTGCCCCTTGTCCTGGTATTCGGATTCCTGATCATCGATCACTGGGTCAAGTTCTACACCGTGGATGAGCAGGGGTTCCCCGAGGTCAATAATAAACCCCATGTGATCATCATTCTCTGCGTGCTGCTCCTGCTTGCGCTTATCTTCCCCGGACAGGATCAGCCCTTTATCTACTTCAAGTTTTAGGTGAATCCATGAGTTCGAGAAACATAATTGTTTTCGTCATAGTGACGCTCCTGGCGGGATCCCTGCTGTCGGTTTTTCTCCAGACCGCCTATGTGGGGCATGAAAAGGAACAGCGCGCGAAGAACGATATCACCGAGAATCCTTTTTACGATGAATTCAGGAAAACAGGGGCGCGCTACGGGCTGGACATGGGTTTCACGAAAAACGCCGGGTGCATGACGGGCACGCAGCTGGATCTGGAAAAAATGCCGCTTCTGGCAAAGGGACCCAAGTCATGCGACATCCTCCTGGTCGGCGACAGCAGCATGGCCTGGGGCCTGATCCCGGAGGTCGTTGAACAGATGACCGGCCTGGTCATGGGAACCTTCACCTCCGAGGCCCTGATTCTCAACATCACCACGGCCAGCATGATCCGGAACCTCGCCTCCTATTATCTCAAGGACGACGGACTCCTGATTCTGTCATTCGGGGGATGGACCCAGGAACAGGACGCCAATTCGATGGTGCTGGTATATTCCAGCTGGATCTACAGCGCCGCAGGCCTGAATGAAGAAGGATTCAAAAAATTCATCGAAGAGTGGCGGTCTTCCCGGCTGGGCTCCCGAAGGGCCATGCTGCAGCAAATCGCTTTTTCCGAATATCGGAAGTACATAGCTGAAGTGAAACAAACGCTGGGGAAAAACTATTACCTTTCCCTCCTGCAGCTGCCGCTGTACTCTGAATATATAGAACCCGTGGTGAATCCTGGCTGGTACAAACACAAGAAAGCAATGAAGGAGATGATCCGCTGCTTTCTCCGCTGGAACAACCGTTCCATTGTGATGTACATGCCGGGTCATGACAGGAAATACATGTCCAAGCATTCCGAATCGCGCCCGGATCCGAAGTTCAGGAACAAGGACATCGAGGCCGTATCCAAAATTTTAAACGCGATACCGTGCAGGAAAGCATACCAGATCCATATCAACTTCGATGATGCCAAGTACGCAAAACTCAGGAGCATCTACAACACCTATTACCGGGAATCCTGCGGACTTATCGACCTTGGGATGGAGCACCCGAAGGACGAATCGTATGAAGTTGACGAGAAAGAGCACACGGTCAACACCGGCGGTTTTTACCAGAGCGTCCTCATCGGCAAGGCCCTCAAGCGGGACTTCGCGTC
>Ga0116146_1000021_pt1 | contig 175187 bp, 130 predicted proteins | sample AD_JPNHG2_MetaG_FD_89748 | JGI IMG/M metagenome (GOLD analysis project Ga0116146, IMG submission 89748) | Active sludge microbial communities of municipal wastewater-treating anaerobic digesters from Japan - AD_JPNHG2_MetaG | ecosystem: Engineered > Bioreactor > Anaerobic > Digestate | place... | reverse complement strand
GCAGGGCCCTCCCCAGGAACCGCCAGGTCCGCAGGGAGAGGGCATGCCCACGCCCTGCACCGGCCAGTCGAGGCAGGATCAGCAAACCCCGAAGACCCCCTTCTTTCAAGTTCCGTCCCGAAGGTTCCAATACCTTCGGACGGCCCTCAGGTCCTGCCGCTGGCGAAAGCCCAAGGTGACATCGCAACCGCCTCCGAGTGGAACTGCCCTCCGCGGGCCTTGCCTCTGCTGCCCGACCGGGGTAACATCAAGCCAGGAGGCAGGTGTTCCGAACCTGTCCCGAGCGTCCGTTGACCCACTGACCCTCGCCGGGAACCTGGCCGATGCTCACGTCCTCATCGTTCCGCAACCACGGTCTCACCCTCGCCCTCCTCGCCGCGGCGGCAGCACGCGGCGCGCAGCCCCTGAACCCCAAGCTCCTCGCCCTCGAACCGAACCGCTGGCACAAGCTCCACGAGCAGGGGCCCGCCGACCCCGTGCGCTTCCAGCGCCAGGAGCATGGCGGCGCGGCCTTCGACTCCCGACGCGGCCTCCTCGTCCTCTTCGGCAGCAACACCCACGGCAAGGACTGGACGAACAGCCCCCTCGTCTTCGACCCCGTCGCCTGCGTGTGGAGCCGCCTGTACCCCGATGACGACCCGAAAACCTACACCGTGAACGCCGAGGGCCTCCCCGTGGCCGGCCCGAAGGGCGAACACCCCTGGGCCATGCACACCTTCGGCGCGCTCGTGTACGACCCCGAACGCGACCAGCTCGTCGTCGCCTGCTACCCCGCCCACATGGTCCCTGGCCGCTTCACCAACGCCCTCAAGGAGCAGTGGCCCAAGGTCCAGCGCCATCCCACCTGGACCTTCGACCTCGAGGGGCGCGAGTGGCGCCCCCTCGCCTGCAAGCCGGAGCACTTCTTCCCCTACTGCGCGGCCTACGACAGCGACCGCAAGGCCGTGATCGGCTACCGCCCCGACGGCGTCTTCGAGCTGGCCGGCGAGCCGCGCGAGTGGAGGCGCGTCGCCCCCAAGGGCTTCTTCGGCTGGCACACCGCGGCCGCCTACGATGCGAAGAACAAGGCACTGGTCGTCTTCGGCAGCAACGAGGACGCCAACGACATCGCCGCCTACTGGCCCGCCACGGGCGAGCACAAGAAGATGCCCACCCCCGGCGACCGCCCGCCGAAGGACCAGCACACCCCCATGTGCTTCGATGCCGCGGCGGGCCGCACAGTCGTTCTCGCAGACCGCAGGCTGGACGACCGAGGCGCGAAGCTCCAGGCCGAGACCTGGCTGTATGACCTCACCGCCGATGCCTGGGAGCAGGTTCCGACGGCCACCCTGCCCTTCGGCTGCGGCATGAACTACAACCTGGTCTACGACCCCGGCCACAAGCTCTGCCTGCTCGTCACCGGCGGCTATGGCCAGCCCACGGCGGTGTGGGCACTCAGGGTCCAGGCGGGCAAGAGTCTGTCACGCTGACGCGCCTGGCGCGACACCCCGCCGTGGCGGATCTCACTCCGCCGGCTTCGCCTTGAGCACCGCGCAGCCGAAGATGCCGCCGGCGATGTGGCCGGCATGGGCCTGGAGGCGAACCGTGACGGCCTGCTTGCCGCGGGTCAGGTCGGCGGGCAGGGGATACTCCTCCTCGAAGAACTGCCCCGGCTTGTTGTGCAGGAGGGTGACGGTGGCCAGGCGGGTGCCCTCGATCAGGATGTCGAACTTGCGGTTGCCCGCCTCGTCACCCCACCACGTGCAGGCGAGCGCCAGCGGCGCATCGGGCAGCACCTTGAGGTCGTAGCTGAACCAGCCGCCGTCGGTGGCGTGGCGCCAGTTTCGTCCGAAGGCCGTGCCGCTGGCCGTCCGCTCGCCCTGAAGGCGATGGGCCTTCTCGGATTCGGCGTCGCCGATCTTCACCTCGTCCACGATTCGGGCCTGCTGCTGTCTGCGCGCCTCCTCTTCGGCCAGGGCGCGCCGGTGCTCAGGACTGCCCTTGCGGTAGACGCGCCAGTAGACGGCGTAGCGTTCGCCGAAGAGCTTGTGGTACGGTATCAGCGTCACATCCTGCGCCTGGCCGGCCGTGCGGAAGGTCAGCGGCTGGCCCTCGGCGGGCTTGAGCAGCGTCGTCGCATCATCGCTCTCGGTGAGCAACGGCGGCGCAGGGGCAATCTTGTCGGCGGGGAAGCGATACCAGTTCTGGCCCGTGTAGGTGAGGTCCTTGATGAGTTCGCCGCCGCCGAGCTTGCCGGCGAGGACGAGCGGCCCGCACATGAAGGCCACGAGGGTCTTGTCGTCCGGCATGGGCGCGGCGTGGAGGCTCATCGGCAACGAGACCTCCAGCTTGTCGCCATCGGACCAGGTGCGTTCCACAACGAAGTAGCTGGGCGGAGCGGGTTCCAGGGATAGAGGCCGAGGCGGGCCGTTGACCCCGACGCGAACGCCCTTGGCCGCCCAATACGGTACGCGGATGCGGAGGGCGAGGGTAACGGGCTTCTCAGTTCGCACAATGAGGGTGGTGCCTTCCTGCTCGGGGAAGCGGGTCTCCTGGCACAGGCGGATGCCCTTCTCGGGCCAGTGGAGCTCCGAGGCGATGAAGAGGTTGACCCAGATGCCCGCCTCGTCGTGGAAGTAGATGCTGTCGCCGTACTTCGCGTGGTTCTCGAACCCCGTGCCCGTGCAGCACCAGAAGGCGTCGTTGGGCAGGTTGAAGGTCTTCCAGCGGCCTGGGGCGAGGGGCACGAAGTACATCATCATCCCGGTCGCGGGGTCCTGCGTGGCCAGGATGCTGTTGAGGAGGGCGCGCTCGTAGTAGTCGGCGTACTTCGCCTGCGGCTCCCACTCGAAGAGGTGGCGGGTGAGCTTGAGCATGTTGTAGGTGCAGCAGGTCTCCTGCGTGCAGTCGCCGAGCTGGTGGGCGAGTTGATGCGGGTCGCCCTGCCAGTGCTCGTTGTTCGAGGTGCCGCCGGTGCAGTAGGAGCGCGCGCCGACCACCTGGTTCCAGAAGAACTCGGCGATCTGGCGGTCGCGGGGGTTGCCCGTCAACTCGTGCTGCCGGGCCGAGCCGATCATGTTGGGGATGAAGGAATTGGCGTGCTCGCCCTTGAGGCGGTCCTCGCCGCGGGCCAGCGGCTCGGTGTAGTGCTTCTCGTCGAAGCGGCGGGCGAGGGCGAGGTGGGCGGGGTCGCCCGTGGCCGCATAGAGGTTGGCGAGGGCCTCGTTCATGCCGCCCTGCTCGGTGTGGTTGAGGATGCGTTCCATCCGGGCGTCGTCCACCTTGTCGAGGCGCGCCTTGAGCCAGGCGGCCATTCTCGTGGCAACTTCGAGGGCCTGGGCGTTGCCGCCGTGGCGGTGCATGTCGAGGAGGCCGGCCCACACCTTGTGCAGCGTGTAGTAGGGCGCCCAGACGGGCTTGCAGTCCTCCACGCGGTCAATGAACGATTCGGGGAAGGCGCTCAGGTAGCCGCTCGCGCCGAGGGCCTTCTGGCACTTGGCCAGTTCGGCCACGAGGGCGTCGGCCTTGGCCTTGAGCGCCTCGTCGCCCGTGCTGGCGTACATCAGCGCGCAGCCCGACAGGTAGTGGCCGAGCGAGTGGCCGCGGAGCTCGCAGTTTGGCGCCTCCCAGCCCCCGAGGGGCTTCGCCGACGACGGCAGGCCCGCGTTGAGCCGCCAGGTGTGCAGCAGGCGGTCCGAGTCGAGTTCGTGCAGGTACTTGCGGCAACGCTCCTGCGCGTCCCTGAAAGGTCCCTCGAGCAGACGCACCTGCTTGAGGTCGAACGGCCTGGCCCGGAGCGCCACCGCCTCGCGTCGCGCGGACCCCTCGGCGGCCAGTGCCACGGCGCCGGCCAGGGCGACCGAAAGCACAATGACATCGGCAGGGCTGATCATGGGGAGTGCTCCTGTGATGGACCTTGCCCGGTGCTCGCCCAGTATCGTACGCACGGATGTGCCGAAGGTCAACACCAGGAACCGCGTCAGGCAGGGGGACGGCCCCGCCGGACCTCCGCGCCTGTGGCCGCCGCCCTGCAAGTCCGCTTGCATGGAACTCGCCTGGCCGGTAAAGTGCAGCATCCCCTTCTCGAGGCGCGACCGTGAAACGCACGCTGGTCATCCTGGGCTGCTTCCTCGCCGTGTCGCTCGGGCTCCTCGTGATCGTGGAACTGCTGGGCCGCGCCGCCTGGGCGCTCGCCGGCGCGGGCAGGACACGCCTGGACGCCTTCGACGCCGTGCAGGTGCCCGAGCGGAACCCCACCGCGCCCAAGGCGGTGCACGCCGTGGCCGAGTGGCTGCCGGCCCAGGGCCGCGCGTTCCAGGAGGCCCCGATGCTGGCGGCGCGCGTGAAGGCAGGCGAGCTGCCGCCCGTGGCCGACCGCCTGCCGGAGAACCCGCTGGTGATCGTGCCGCCCGAGCAGCGCGGCCCCTACGGCGGCACCTGGGCACGCTTCGCCACCGACACCAACGACGTGGGCGTCTACGAGGCGCGCGTGGCCTACGAGGGCCTGGTGCGCTGGGACGCGATGGGCCGCGAGATCCTGCCCAACCTGGCGACCCGCTGGGAGATCGCGGACGGCGGCCGCGCCTACACTTTCTGGCTGCGGCGCGGCGTGCGCTGGTCCGATGGCGCGCCCTTCACCGCCGACGACTTGCTCTTCTGGTACAACGACGTGCTCCAGCACCCCGAGCTCACGCCCGTGGCCCCCGTGGACTTCCGCCGCGGCGGCGAGCTGATGAAGCTCGAGAAGCTCGACGGCCACGCGGTCCGCTTCTCCTTCAAGGAGCCGCACGGCCTCTTCCTCCAGGCGATGGCCGCGGGCCTCAGCTACCCGCTCCTCACTTATCCCGCCCATTACCTCAAACAGTTCCACGCCACCTACGTGCCCCAGGACCAGCTCGAGGCGCGGGCGAAGGAGAAGGGCTTCCACTTCTGGTACCAGCTCTTCTGGGAGCGGCGCGACTGGCGTAACCCCGAATGCCCCCGCCTCTGGGCCTGGACGATCCAGGACCCGGCCGCCATCCCCGTCGTCTTCCAGCGCAACCCCTACTACTGGAAGGTGGACCCCGACGGCCGCCAGCTCCCCTATCTCGACCGCGTGAGCTTCGCCATCTTCGACGTCGAGACGATCAATCTCAAGGCGATCAACGGCGAGGCCGGCATGCAGAGCCGCCACATGGACTTCGCCAACTACCCGCTTTTCATGGAGAACCGGGCGAAGGGGCGCTACCGCGTCCTCCACTGGATCACCGCGGGCGGCAGCGCCATCCAGCTCGCCCTGAACCTGAACCAGAAGACCGACCCCGTGCTGCGGCAGATTTTCGGCGACGCGCGCTTCCGCATCGCCCTCTCGCACGCGATCAACCGCTCCGACATCAACGAGGTCTGCTTCTTCGGCATCGGCACCCCGCGGCAGTGCGCGCCGCCCGCCGCCTCGCCCTATCGCGCGCCCGACTACGAGCGGGCGCACATCGCCTACGACCCCGCGCGGGCCAACGCCTTGCTCGACGAGATGGGCCTCGCGCGGCGCAATGCCGACGGCGTCCGCCTCCGCCCCGACGGCCAGCCGCTCGCCATCTTCATCGAGACCACCTCGATGACCGGCAACGCCAAGATGCTCGAGATGGTCGCCCACGACTGGACCCAGGTGGGCGTGAAGACCGAGCTGAAGATCACCGCCCGCCAGCTCTTCTACACGCGCAAGGCCGCCCTCCTCCACCACGTGGGCGTGTGGTGGGCGGCCGACGAGCTCGTGCCGCTGCTCGACCCCCGCTGGTTCCTCCCCTTCTCCGCCGAATCGGTGCACGCCATCGGCTATGCCCGATGGTTCACCTCGGCCGGCAAGGGCGGCGTCGAGCCCGAGGGCGACCTGCGCCGCTGCATCGAACTCTACCGCCAGATCCAGCAGACGCCCGACGAGGCCGAGCACCGCCGCCTCTTCCGCGAAATCGTCGAACTCAACCGCCGGAACCTCTGGGTCATCGGCACCATCGGCGAAGTGCCCACGCTCGTCCTCGCCAGCGACCGGATGCGAAACGTCCCCGAGGTCGCCGTCTACGGCTGGATCTTCCGCTCGCCGGGCAACACCGCCCCCGAGTGCTACGCGATGGAGGGACCCTGAGCCATGCTCGCCCTCATCCTCCGCCGCGTGCTCTGGATGATCCCCACGCTCTTCGCCATCTCCATCATCACGTTCGCCATCATCCAGCTTCCGCCGGGCGACTACCTCACGTCCTACATCGCCGCGCTCCAGGAGACGGGCGAAACGGTGGACGAGGCGCAGGTGGCCGCGCTCCGCAAGCAGTACGCCCTCGACCGGCCTCTGCACGTGCAGTACCTGCTCTGGATGGAGGGCATGCTCCTCCGCGGCGACCTGGGCATGTCGTTCGAGGAGAGCCGCCCCGTCGCCACGCTCATCGGCGAGCGGCTGCTCCTCACCGTGATCATCTCGGTCGTCACGCTGCTCTTCACCTGGGCCATCGCCATCCCCATCGGCATTTACTCGGCTGTGCGGCAGTACTCGTGGGGCGACTACGCCTTCTCGTTCCTCGGCTTCATCGGGCTGGCCACGCCGGGCTTCCTCCTGGCGCTCATCTTCATGTACATCGGCTACACCGTCTTCGGCGTGAGCGCGGGCGGGCTCTTCTCGCCCGAGTTCCAGAGCGCCCCCTGGTCGCTCGCCCGCGCGCTCGACCTGCTGAAGCATCTGTGGATTCCTGTGCTCATCGTGGGGCTGGAAGGCACGGCGGGCCTCATCCGCATCATGCGCGGCAACCTGCTCGACGAGCTGCGCAAGCAATACGTCCTTACGGCCCGCGCCAAGGGCGTCGGCCGCCTCAAGCTGCTCCTCAAGTACCCCGTGCGCGTGGCCATCAACCCCATCATCAGCACCATCGGCTGGCTGCTGCCCGCCATCGTGTCGGGCGCGACCATCACGTCGGTCGTCCTCGGCCTGCCGACGACGGGGCCTCGACTCCTCCAGGCGCTGATGAACCAGGACATGTTCCTCGCCGGCTCGATGGTGATGATGCTCAGCTTCCTCACGGTCGTGGGCACGCTGGTGTCTGACCTCTTGCTGCTCTGGCTCGATCCCCGGATCCGCTATGGGACGCGGAGAGAGTAGATGGCCTTCGAGGTCGAAGAACATCTCGCCGATGCGCCGCCCGAGCCCTCGTCGGCCGAGGCCGCCGCCAGCGACCAGGTCTGCACGGCTTCGCAGTGGCGCCTGATGTGGTGGAAGTTCCGCAAGCACAAGCTCGCGGTCGTCGCCGCGCTGCTCATTCTGAACCTCTACTTCGTGGCCGTCTTCTGCGAGTTCCTGGCGCCCTACACGCTCGAGCACCGCGACGTGGCCAACGCCTACGCCCCGCCGCAGCGCCTGCGGTTCTTCGGGGACGACGGGTTCCACCTGCGCCCGTTCGTCTACGCGCTCGAGTGCGCCCGGCACCCCGAGACGCTGCGCAAGCTCTACGCCGAGGACCGCGCCCGCCGCCATCCCATCCGCCTCTTCGTCCGCGGCCCGCGGTACCGCTTCTGGGGGCTGTTCGAGACCGATCTCCACCTCTTCGGCGCCGAGGGCGGCGGCACCGTCTACCTGCTCGGCACCGACTCGCTCGGGCGCGACCTCTTCTCGCGCATCCTCTACGGTTCGCGCATCTCGCTCACCATCGGCCTGATCGGCGTGACGATGAGCTTCCTGCTCGGCCTCACCATCGGCGGCATCTCGGGCTACTTCGGCGGGTGGGTGGACAATGCAATCCAGCGGATCATCGAGGTCCTGCGCTCCTTCCCCTCCATCCCGCTCTGGATGGCCCTCTCCGCCGCCTTGCCCGCCCACTGGTCGCCGCTGAAGGTCTACCTGGGCATCACCATCGTGCTCTCGTTCCTCGGCTGGACGGGCCTCGCCCGCCAGGTGCGCGGCAAGATCCTCGCCCTGCGCGAGGAGGATTTCGCCACGGCCGCGCGCCTCTGCGGCGCCAGCCAATGGCGAGTCCTCTGGCGCCACCTGCTCCCATCGTTCATGAGCCACATCATCGTCAGCCTCACTCTCGCCGTGCCCGGAATGATCCTGGGCGAGACGGCCCTCAGCTTTCTCGGCCTCGGCCTCCGCCCGCCGATCACGAGCTGGGGCGTCCTCCTCAAGGAGGCCCAGAACGTGCAGGCCGTGGCCCTGCATCCCTGGCTTCTCACGCCCGTGGCCTTCGTGATTCTCACCGTGCTGGCTTTCAACTTCGTCGGCGATGGCCTCCGCGACGCCGCCGACCCCTATGCGAGATAGGCTATGGACCCCACGTCTTCTCCCCTTCTGACGATCGCCGGCCTGCGCGTGAGCTTCTTCCTGGACGAAAGGACGGTGCACGCCGTGGACGGGGTGGACCTGGTGCTGCCGCGCGGCAAGACGCTGGGCCTCGTGGGCGAGAGCGGCTGCGGCAAGAGCGTCACGGCTTTCGCCATCCTGCGGCTCGTTTCGCCGCCCGGCCGCATCGTCGCCGGCAGGATCGTCCTCCATCGCCAGGACGGCGACGTAGTGCTGACCGACCTCAAGGAGGACGGCGAGGCAATCCGCCGCATCCGCGGCAAGGACATTGCGATGATCTTCCAGGAACCGATGACCTCGCTCAGCCCCGTCCACACGGTCGGGAGCCAGGTGCGGGAGGCCATCGAACTCCACACGCCGAAGCGGGGCGCCGCGGCGCGCGACCAGGCCGTCGAAATGCTCCGCCGCGTGGGCATGCCCGACCCCGACCGCCACTACCGCCAGTACCCGCACGAGATGAGCGGCGGCATGCGCCAGCGCGCGATGATCGCCATGGCCCTCTCGTGCCGGCCGGCGCTCCTCATCGCCGACGAGCCGACCACGGCCCTCGACGTGACCATCCAGGCGCAGATCCTCGAGCTCATGCGCACGTTGCAGGCCGAGCTCGGCATGTCGATCCTCCTGATCACCCACGACCTTGGCGTCGTGGCCGAGACGGCCGCCGAGGTGGCGGTGATGTACTGGGGGCGCATCGTCGAGCGGGCGCCCACGGCCGCCCTCTTCGACGACCCCCAGCACCCCTACACCCGCGCCCTGCTGCGCTCGATCCCCGGCCGTGGCACGCGCCGCAAGGCGCGGCTTCAGGTCATCGCCGGCTCCGTGCCCGACCCGTTCGAGCGAATCCCGGGCTGCCCCTTCCACCCACGGTGTGCCGACGCCCGGCGCGGCCTGTGCGATCAGGGCGATCCGCCGCCGCTCGTCGAAGTCAACCCCGGCCACTTCGTCGCGTGCCACGCGCAGGAGGGGAACTGAGATGGCAGCCGTGGCGTCCCCGCTCCTCAGCGTCCGCGACCTCAAGAAGCATTTCCCCGTCGCCGGCGGCCTCTTCGGCAAGGTCATCGGCCATGTGCGCGCGGTGGACGGCGTGACGTTCGACGTCCACGAAGGCGAGTGCCTGGGCCTCGTGGGCGAGAGCGGCTCGGGCAAGACCACCGTCGGCCGCTGCATCCTGCGGGCCATCGAGCCGACCAGCGGCGACGTCTTCTTCCGCGTCGGCGACGAGACCGTCAACGTCCGCACCCTGCCCCCCGCGCAGCTCAAGGAGTTGCGCCGGCACATGCAGATGATCTTCCAGGACCCCTATTCGTCGCTGAACCCGCGCATGACCGTGCAGAACATCGTCGGGGAGCCGCTGCTGGTCCACGGCATGCGCAGCCGCCGCGAGCGCGAAGAGCGCGTGCGCGAGCTGCTGCTCCAGGTGGGGCTGAAGCCTCAGCACATGCGGCGCTACCCGCACGCCTTCAGCGGCGGGCAGCGCCAGCGCATCGGCATCGCCCGCGCGCTCGCCCTTCACCCGAAGCTGATCATCGCCGACGAGCCGGTCTCGGCCCTCGACGTCTCAGTCCAGGCCCAGGTCCTCAACCTGCTCCAGGAACTCCAGGAGCGCCTGAGCCTCACCTATCTCTTCGTCGCCCACAACCTGGGCGTCGTGCGGCATATTTCGGACCGAGTGGCTGTGATGTACGCCGGCCGCCTCGTGGAACTGGCCGCGGTGGACCCCCTGTTTGCGCGCCCGAGGCATCCGTACACCGAAGCCTTGCTGTCGGCCGTGCCCGTGCCCGAGCCGGGACGCCGCCGCGAGCGGGTGCTCCTGACGGGCGAGGTTGCCGACCCGAGCCGCCCGCCCAGCGGCTGCCACTTCCATCCGCGCTGCCGCTACGCGCAGCCCGAGTGCCGCCAGAAGGTGCCCGAACTCCGAGAGATCGTGCCGGGCCACCTGGCCCGCTGCCTGTTCGCCGAGGACCTCGCCCTGGCCGGCCTGCCCGAGTAGGGCGGAATCTCTCTTTGGTCTTCCCCCGCCCATCCGCTATAATTGAGAGAATGCCGTTGGCGCGCTGCCCAAGGCGGCCACCATCATCCTACTGCTCCGGCCGCGAATCAGGTTGCGTTCTCTCGGCGTAGCGACAAGCGTCTCGCTTGTCGAACATCATCGCAAGCGGGACGCTTGCAGCTACGCTTGAGGCCTTGACCAATGCACCGTGGCTCGGGATACTGCAAACTGATTGGCGGCCGGAGTAGCATGAGGCCAGTGCCAATGAGGGCCAGCACCGTCATCGCCCTCTGTGTCCTGCCGCTTGCGGCGCCAGCCGCGGACTGGCCCCACTGGCGCGGCCCCAGCCGCGATGGCGTGGTGCCCGAGGCTTCGGGCTGGCCCGGCGGCTGGCCGCCGAGGAAGCTCTGGAGCGCCCGCCTCGGCATGGGCTGTTCCTCGCCCATCCTCGTCGGCGGCATGCTCTACGCCACCGGCTGGTGGAACGGGCAAGACACCCTCCACTGCTTCCACGCGCGCACGGGGGCCGAGCTGTGGCGGCAGTCGTCCCGTGCCCCGCGCTACGGCCGCCACGCCACCGGCGACGAGGGCGAGTACGGCGGCCCATCGTCCACCCCCGCCTTCGACGCCGCCACGGGGCTGCTCTACACGCTGAGCATTGACGGCGATCTCCGCTGCTGGAACACGGCTCAAGGCGGCAAGCCCGTCTGGGCGCTCAACCTCTACGACCAGTTCAAGGCTCCCCAGCGCCCTCACGTGGGCGGCGGGCGACGCGACTATGGCTACCCCACGTCCCCCCTCGTGCGCGACGACCTGTTGCTCGTCGAGGTCGGCGCTCCAACGGGCACTGTGATAGCCTTCGACAAACGCACGGGCGAGCGGCGCTGGGCCTCGCAATTCCACGGCCCCGCCGGCCACACGGGCACACCGGTCGAGTTGAAGGTCGGCGACGTGCCCTGCCTCGCCCTCCTCGCGCTCCAGCACCTCGTGGTGATGCGTCTGGACCCGGGCCACGAAGGCCGAACCATCGCGACCGCGCCCTGGCAGACCGAGTTCGCCTGCAACATCTCCACCCCCGCCGTCGCCGGCAGCTGCCTTCTCATCACCTCCGAGTACAACCACTCTGTTTCGACGCTCTTCGAGGCCACGATGGATGGGTTGCGCGAGGTGTGGACCTCGAGGTCCCACGGCGTGTCGAGCAGCCCGGTCGTCTTCCGCGACCGGGTGTTTCTCATCAACAAGCCCTTGCAGTGCATCGAGCTGGCGACGGGCAAGCTCAAGTGGCGAGGCGGCGACTTCACGAACGGCTCGTGCCTGGTGACGGCGGCCGACGGCAAGCTCATCGTCTTCGGCAGCCGGAAGCTCGTGCTCCTCGACGCGCTGGCCGACGAGTACCGCGAGCTGGCCCGCCTCGACCGCGTGGTGCCCGGCACGTGCTACCCTCACGTGGCGCTGGCCGACGGCGTGCTGTGCTGCAAGGACCGGGACGGCAATCTCGTGGTCTACTCGGTGGCCCCGGGCGCCTCGTCGCCCGAGGCGCCGCCGCCAAAGGTCGCCGAGCCGCCCAAGCCGCCGCCGGTCGAGTTGCCCACACAGACTGGGCCGGCCAAACGGGCGACCGAGGGGCTCGTCGCAGCGTACGGCTTCGAAAAGGGCACGGCGCCGGGCCTTCGCGTGCAAGGCGGCAAGCTTGGCCCCGGCAGCCTGACGTTCGAGGCCGACGGCATCGCCGAATCGGACGAGCCGCCGGCGAGACTCGTCGAAGCCTGCCGCGCGTCCAACGAAATCACCATCGAGGCCTGGCTCGCGCCGGCCAACATCACGCAGGATGGCCCCGCACGCATCGTGTCGCTCTCGGCCGACCCCTACAAGCGCAACTTCACGCTCGGGCAGGAGGGCGACAGGTACGAGGTGCGCCTGCGCACCACGCGGACCGGCGAGAACGGCATGAGCCCCGCGCTCGCCACGCGGGGCGGCGCGGCGGCGCGGCTATCGCACGTCGTCTACACCCGTGCCGCTGACGGTAGGGCCATCCTCTACATCAACGGCCAACCCGCGGCCACCGGCACCGTGCCGGGCGACCTGAGCAACTGGGACGCTGGTTTTCGCTTCGCGCTCGGCAACGAGCTGACGCGCGACCGGCCGTGGCGTGGCGAACTTCGCCTCGTCGCCCTCTACAGCCGCGCGCTCACACCGCAAGAGGTCGAAAGGAACTACCGCGCGGGGGCCACGGGCGGCCCCCCCCGCGACTGAGACCAGGAGCTGCCATGTCCGACCCCACCCGCCTCGTGCTGTGCGAATGCGCCTTCACCGACCTTGTGCCCGAGGCGACGAAGGCCGAGGTCGCCGAGCGCCTGCGCGCGGCCGGCGTGGCCTACGAGGCTGTGCCCGACCTGTGCGGGCTGGCAGCCCGCCGCGCCCCGCTGCTCAGGGCCATCGCCGAGGGCGGCGAGGCCGTGATCATCGCCTGTTACCCGCGAGCCGTCCGCTGGCTCTTCGCCTACGCCGGCAACCCGCTGCCCGGAGCGGCCGAGATTCTCAACCTGCGCACGCAGACCCCCGAAGCCGTCGTGGCCCACATCGCCCAGCACAAACCGCCGACGGCAGCCTCTCCCAATCCGCAATCCGCGATCCGCAACCCGCAATCGCACTGGGTCCCGTGGTTCCCCGTCATTGACCGCTCCCGCTGCACGGGCTGCCAACAGTGCCTCAATTTCTGCCTCTTCGGCGTCTACGCTCTCGATGCCGGTGGCAATGTGGAGGTGAGGAACCCGGAGAACTGCAAGACGAACTGCCCGGCCTGCGCGCGCATCTGCCCCCAGGTCGCCATCATTTTCCCCAAACACAAGACGAGTCCCATCAACGGCGACGAGGTGACCGCCGAGCACCTCGCCAGTGGCGCGGTGCGCGTGGACCCGAAGCGCCTGGGGCGGGGCGACGTCTACTCTGCTCTCCGCCGCCGCAGCGAGCGCGCCAGGGCCGCCGCCGAGCCCCCCGTCCCCGAGGGCGAGGCTGCGAAACTCTGCCCCTGCATGACCGAGCAGCTCGAGAAGGAACTGGGCATTCCGCCCGAGGTGATCAAGACCCTCTCGCTCAGCGACATCCAGGCCAGGCTGCGCGCCGCCAGAAAGGAGCAATAGGTGTCAGATCTACTTTATTCAGTTACTCGAATGATCGAATAAAGTAGGTCTGACACCGCGAGCGATGACAACCGATGGCAGGTCACTTCGCCCCGCCGTGGTGCTCGTGGCCGATCGCACGCTGAGCGCCGACTACAAGGTGCTCTTCGAGGGCGTGTTTGCCACGATGCAGACGACGAAGGTGCCCGAGCTGGCCATGCGCCTGCTCGTGTCGCCCCGCGCGGCCACCGATGCGCAGGGCCGCGCCCGCACGGCCCCCGTGGGCCTGCGCCGCGTGGAATCGGCCCTGCTCGTCCACACGCCGCTCACGCGCGGCGACGTGGTGGTCACCACTCCCGAAGCGCTTCCCCGCCTCCTGGGCCCGTGGGTCAAGGTCGTCGGCGTCAGCTCCAGCGACCCACTGGGGCGCGGGATGAGCAACACCACCACGTCGGCTTTCTGGAGCGGCGAGCTGTACACGCGGCGCTGGACGGCTCGCATGATGGCCCGGCTCCGCGAGGCCAAGGCGAAGCACGGCTTTCGCATCCTCGCGGGCGGGGCGGGCACCTGGCAATACGTGCAACACCCCGAGGAGGCCCAGGGCATTGACGCCCTGTTCGAGGGCTACTTTGAGAACGCCGGCCCCGGCCTCGTGATGGACCTGGTGAACGGCAAGGCGGCGCCCGCCCGCGTGGCCGAAACCGCCCCGTGCATCGAGCGCATCCGCCCCATCGCCGGTGCATCGCTGCTCGGCGTGGTCGAGCTCTCGCGCGGCTGCGGCAACGGGTGCAGCTTCTGCACGATGGCCTACCAGCGGATGGGCCACCTGCCGCCCGAGACCATCGTTGCAGACCTCGCCACAAATGTGGACAATGGGGTGCGCTCGGTCGTCAGCGGCAGCGAGGACTTCCTCCGCTACGGCGCGACGGGGCACAAGGTGGATTTCGAGAAGCTCCGCGGGCTCCTGGCCGAGATGCGCCGCGTGCGAGGCTTGCGCTTCATGCAGATTGACCACGCCAACGTCTCGTCGGTGCTCCAGCTCGACGACGCGCAGCTCCAGGAGATCCGCCGCCTCTTGACCTGGGAGGCCCACAGCGACTACCTGTGGCTCAACCTCGGCGTCGAGAGCGCCAACGGCCGCCTGGTGAAGGCCCACAGCCCCGGCAAGCTGGGGCATATCGCGCCCGACGACTGGGAGGATGCCGTGGCCGACGCCGGCGACCGCCTGGCCCGCAACGGCTTCTTCCCCGTGTTCAGCTTCGTGCTCGGCCTGCCCGGGGAATCGCCCGACGACGCGACGCGCACCCTGCGCCTCGTGCGGCGGCTGGCCACGAAGCGATGCGTCACCTTCCCCGTCTTCCACGAGCCCGTTCGCGCGGGCACCGGCGAGCCTTTCACACTCGCCGCCATGACGCCCGAGCAGCTCGACCTCTACACGGCGTGCTACGAGATCAACTTCCGGTCCGTGCCGCAGCTCTACGCCGACAACCAGCGGGCCGGCGGCGTGTCGTGGTTCAAGCGCGCGCTCATCCAGGTGCTCGGCCGCACCGAGACACGGGCCTGGCGGCGGAACTTCGTCCGCGTGCGCAAGCAGATTGCCGGAAGGGGATGATTGGATGGCTGGGTGGGTGGATGATTGCCTGACACACATCCATTCATCCACTCATCCATCCATCCTCTCCTGAGAGGCACAGGAACTCACGGATTGGCGAAGCCCGAGGCGATCACACACGATGCCCCTGCCGCCCCCTGGGCGCGGCCGACGCATGACAGCGTGCCGGCCACCAAGGCCGAGCGTGAGCGGCTGCTGGCCGCGGCGCGCCGCTACGTGGCCGATGAGCAGCTCGTGCCGCCCCTGCCCCTCGACGAGTTGAAGGGCCACGCCCTCCGCGTGATCGCGCGGGCCGCGAGCGAGCCGCGGTTCCGCGACTTCGTCACCGTGCTCGTCAGCAACGCCGCCTGGGGCGAGACCCTGGCTGGCATCCCCTTCGAGCGGCGCCTGTTGCTCCTGCCCCAGTGCCTGCGCGACAAAGAGCACTGCCAGGCCGAGGTGGACGAGTTCGGCCTCCTCTGCCGCCACTGTGGCCGCTGTGTGATCCACGACCTTCAGACCGAGGCCGAGCGCCTGGGCTACGTCGTGCTCGTCGCCGAGGGCACCACGGTGGTCATGTCGCTCATCCAGGAGGGCAAGATCGAGGCGGTCATCGGCGTGGGCTGCCTGGCCGGCCTCGAACGCATCTTCCCCTACACCGAGGCCGCGGCCGTGCCCGGCCTCGCCATCCCCCTGCTCAACGACGGCTGCGCCTACACCAGCGCCGACCTCGATTGGGTGTGGGACACCCTTCAGCTCACGCGCGCCGACCGCACGCGGCGGCTGGACCTCGATGCGCTGCGGGCCGAGGTGGAAGCCTGGTTCGAGCCCGAGGCGCTGGCGGCCGTGCTCGGCCCGGCCGGCACCGAAACAGAGCGCCTGGCCCGCGAGTGGCTGGGCCGCGCCGGCAAGCGCTGGCGCCCGTTCCTCGCCCTGTGCGCCTACCAGGCGCGCCGCGACGACCCCGAGGCCCCTACGCCCGCCGACTTCCGCAAGATCGCCGTCGCCGTCGAGTGCTTCCACAAGGCCTCACTCGTCCACGACGACATCGAGGACGACGACCCGCAGCGCTACGGCGCCGACACCCTGCACAAGGCCCACGGCATCCCTATCGCCCTCAACGTCGGCGACCTGCTGCTCGGCGAGGGCTACCGCCTGATCGCCGCCTGCGGGGCCGGCGACGCCCAGAAGGCGGCCATGCTCGCCGCCGCGGCGGGCGGCCACCGCAGCCTGTGCCTCGGCCAGGGCGACGAACTGGCCTGGGCGCGCGCCCCCAAGCCCCTCACCACCGAGCAGGTGCTCGCCATCTTCCGCCAGAAGACGGCGCCCGCCTTCGAGGTCGCCCTCCAGCTCGGCGCCCTCTACGCGGGCGCCAGCGACGGCGTGTGGCAGGTGCTCCACGAGTGCAGCGACGCCCTGGGCGTGGCCTATCAGGTGCGGGACGATATGGACGACTTCTTCGGCTCCGCGGCGCAGGCGCAGAACCCGGGGCCGTCCATCATCCTCGCCCTCGCCCACGAGCGCGCCACGGGACAGGCCAGGGACCTGCTGGATGCCCTGTGGCGCGTGCCGTCGCAGGTGAGCCGGCGGTTGCCCGAGCTGCGCTCGGTGCTCAAGGCCCTGGGGGTCGAGGAGGCGGCGCGACAGATGCTGGCGTCGTACAAGGACGAGGCGGTGCGCTCGCTGCGCCCCGTGGAGAACGCCAGCCTCAAGGGCCTGCTGCGCCGGGTGATCTGCAAGATCTTCAACGAGATCCAAACGTGACCCTACGCGAGGGCATGCTCGAGGCCGCTCGCCGTGCGCCCAGGCTGCTCGGCGACTCGTGCCTCGCCACTGCCGCGTTCCTCCGGGCGCAGCAGAACCCCGACGGCGGCTTCCGCGGCCGCGGCAGCGCCAGCGACCTCTACTACACCGCCTTCGCCGTCCAGGGCCTCGCGGCCCTGGGCGAACCGCCCGAGCCCGGCCCGCTCCGCCGCTACCTGGCTTCGTTTGGTGGCGGGGAGGACCTCGATCTCGTGCACCTGGCCTGCCTCGCCCGCTGCTGGGCCGCCCTGCCGGGCGAGGACCTTCCTTGGGTTGGGAACCTGCGGGAGGCTTGCCGCCAGCGTATCGAGGCTCATCGTTCAACCGACGGCGGCTATGGCCCCGCCCCCGGCGCCGAGCACGGCACGGCCTATGGCTGCTTCTTCGCTCTCGGCGCGCTGGAGGACATGAACCTCCCGCAGGTTTCAAACCTGCGGGAGGTTGCGGACTGCCTCGCCGCCCTGCGGCGCGACGACGGCAGCTACGCCAACGAACGCCCCCTCCGCTCGGGCACCACGCCCGCCACGGCGGCTGCTGTAAGCGTCCTGAAGCAACTGGGGAGGAATGTGGAGCCGGCGACCGTGGGCTGGCTGCTCGCCCGTGCCGCGCCCGAGGGCGGGTTCTTCGCGACCGCGGCTGCCCCCCTGCCCGATCTGCTCTCGACTGCCACCGCCCTCCACGCCCTGGATGGCCTGGGGGAGTTGCCGGCCGGCCTACGGCAGGCGTGCGTCGCCTTTGTCGAGAGTCTTCGCACCGAGGAGGGTGGCTATCTCGGTCTGGCCCTCGACGAGGAGCCGGACGCCGAGTACACCTTCTACGCCCTCCTCGCCCTCGGCCACCTGGGGGGCTCAGCCGCCTGACGGCCTCGGCGGCGGGCCGTCGAGTTTCCAACGCTCGCGCTCGATGAGCGGGGCCTTGAAAGCGGCCTCGATGCGGCCTGTCTTCTCGAGGTGGTCGAGGCAGGCGCGCAGGCAGCCGCGGCCCACACAAATCGAGAGGTGGCGGAAGCGGTCGGTGAGGAAGCGGCTGTAGCTGGGCCGCTCGCCTTCCTTCTCCGTGCCGGTCCAGAAGGGCGAGAAGCGCGGGTCGTCGCCGCAGTGCACGCGGGCGCAGGCCCTGGGGTCGAAGGGGGCATGGGCGAACTCGCGGCCCTCGATGGTGAACTTCACCTCGCGCTGCGGCCCGATGGCGCACGCCTCGCACGCCCGGACGCAGCTCTGGCAGCCGTCGCAGATTCTGCCCTGGAACAGCGGCGTGGGCTCCAGCTCGGCGTCGGTGAAGACGGCGAACACGCGCTGCCGCGGGCCGAACTGCGGGGTGAGGAGCAGCTTGGAGTGGCCCAGCTCCCCGAGCCCCGCCGCCACGCCGACGACGCGCAGCGACACCATGCCGTCGGGCCCGGCGGGCTGGTCCGCGCGAATCCGCCGCCCCGTGTGGGGGTGGAAAGGGTTGTGGACGGGCATGCTGGTGAAGCCGCGGTCCTCGAGGAAGAGCACGACGGCGCGGAGGATCTTCGGGCCGACGATCTCGTTGAGGTACCAGTAGGAGTCGCAGTTGTAGGCCTGCCAGTAGGTGCCCTCTTCGGCCCCCTTGAGTGCGCCGCGCAACTGGCGGACCGCGACGGCGACGACCGTGCGCGTCTGCGGGAAGATCGTGCGTGGGTGCAGTTCGGGCGGCGCGCCCTCGAACCGCGAAATGGGCGCGAAGCCCACCAGGTCGGCTCCCGCCTCCATCGCCACGCGGCGAACGTGCTCGGAAAGGTCAACCACGGCTTCACCTCTCGGCAAGGCCCCCCCTCCAAAGGCCTCGATGCCTTCGGGGCGGAATCAGATCAAATCTGCGAGTAGGCGGTCGGCTTGAGGAGGAGGTTGGTGATGTTCGACACCGTGTCCTTGTACTGCGGGTCGTTCTTCATCTTGTCCCAGTCGGGGTGGGCGAGGAACCTGGCCCAGGCGGCCTTCTGCGCGGCCTCGTCGTCGAAGCCGAGCATGTAGGTGAGGTTGGGCATCTTGCCGCCGGCGAGGGTCTGGCCGAAGAAGACGGGCGGCATGCCCACCTTGCGGAAGAGGGCCACCTCGCCGTCGTTGAACATGGCGATCTTGCGGCGGGCGCGCTCGTCGCAGTGGCTCTCGTAGATGCGGAGCTGGAAGACCCGCGTGTCCTTCTTGGTGGGCGTCTCGACCGTGGGCACGCTGTCGAAGGCCAGCATCAGGGTGGTCTCAATGCGCGAGTAGATCGGCTCGTTCTTGGGGGGGTCGAGGGCGGCGGCGCCGGCTTTCTGGTAGACGGCGTCGGCCGCCAGCCTGGCGGGCGCCGTGGCGAACGACTCGAGGGTCTTGTGGGGCAGCAGGACGTAGAGGTCGGCCTCTTTTCCATCGGCCCAGGCGAAGACGCCGACCGGCCCGATGCCGAGGCGGCCCCAGGCGGGGAGGGCGGCCTCGGCCAGGAACTTGTCGAGCCGTTCGCGCATCGCTCCGGCCGTGGCCTTGTAGAGGCGCAGCTCGAGGAACTCCTTGGCGCCTGCCGGAGGCGCCTCCGCGCCCGCTGCCACTGTGTTGCCCATCGCCGCTGCTCCTGCCATGCACGAAGCCCCGAGGAACTGGCGCCGCTTCATTTCTTGCGCTCCTTGCCCAGGCGACCGAGAGAAGCCGGATCCGAACCGAGGTGCAGTATAACGCGCCCCCCGCGGATTGCAAGTGGGGCGCGCCCTGAGCGGCGAGGGGCAGGCCGGGCGGCCTGCCCCTCGGGGTTGCGGGTGCGAAACGGGACGCGGCCGGTCACCTGGCGTCGGCCGAGGCGAGTTTCTTGCCGTCGGCCTCGCACAGGACGCGGAAGCCGACGTTGTGGACGCACTGCCAGGCGGCATAGTCGAAGCGGACGGCGCTGCGGGCGCGGAAGGGGCGGTCGTAGTAGGAGCCGCCGCGGGCTACCTTGCGGCCGCTGTCGCTGGGGGCATTGCGCCCGTCGCCGTCCACGTAGGGGTATGGCTTGTAGGTGCTGAGCGTCCACTCGGCCACGTTGCCGGCCATGTCGAGGAGGCCGAAGGCGTTGGCCGAGGCGGGGCCGTACTTGCCCACGCTGTCAGGCACGCAGGAGCCGTCGTTGACGGTCATGATGGCCGGGATCCACTTCGGCGAGTCGCGGATGCACAGGTCGTTCACGCGGGCGTCGGCCAGGTTGGCGAACTTGCCGAAGTCGGCCTGGCAGTCGCCCCAGTAGAGGGGCGTGTCGGTGCCGGCCCGGGCGGCCCACTCCCATTGGGCCTCGGTGGGGAGGGTGAACTTGCGGCCCGTCTTCTGGCTCAGCCAGTAGCAGAAGTCCATCGCCTGCTTCCAGGAGATGCGGAGGACGGGCTGCTTGGGGCCGTTGACGGCGCGGCCGCGGTCCGAGTGGTCTTTGTTGAAGACGCTGATGTAGCCGCTGTCGTGCTGGGGGTCGAAGGCGGCGTACTGTTCGTTGGTGATCTCGACCTTGCCCAGGTAGAAGGGCCTGTCAATCTTCACGCGGGTCTGGGGGTGCTCGTCGGGGTAGCCGTCGTGCGAGCCCATGACGAACTCGCCGGCGGGGATGAGCACGAGGTCGAGCGCCAGGTTGTCGGCGAGGGGGACCTTCGCCTCGACGGGCAGGCCGAGGGCCTCCTGGCGTTTCCTGGCCTCGGCGGGGTCGAAGGGCCAGCCGGGCACCTTGCCGGCGAAGGGCTTGCGCTCGGGCACGGGCTCGGGCTTCACGAAGGCCGGGCGCTCGGGCGCGGGCGTGGGATACACTTCGTAGTTTTCAGGCCGGTTGGCGTACTTGGTGCGCATCTCGAGCCGCCGCTGGGCAATCTTCTCGATGTTGCCGCGGTGCTCGGTCCACGTGCCGTGGCAGGGCACGTTGAGGTCAATCCAGGTGTAGAGGCGGTCCCAGGCCTCGGCGTCGAGCTTCACGCCGTGGTGGCCTTTCTGGAGCATCTGCACGAGCTCGCTGGTCGAAACGTCCCACTCCATGGGCACCTGGAGGTGGTAGTCGCTCTCGGGGCCGGGGCGGCGGACGTAGGGGTGGAGGGCGAGGTACGACTTGGCGAAGCCGCCGGCGCCCTTCGCGGTGTCGGCGAAGCAGGGCAGGGTCTTGCCGTCGGGGCGCGGCTTGCCGTCGTGGCAGCCGACGCAGTGCTTGTCGAGCACGGGCTGGACCTCGCGCAGGAAGCTGAAGGGGCGCGAGGGGCCGCGCCAGGGCTCGATGTCGGCCGGCTTCTGCGTGGCGGCGAGGGTGCGGCGGAGCGTGGGCGTGGTGTTCTGGTGCTCGTGGCAGCTGACGCAGTTGGCGAACTCGCCGGGCATGGCGGTGTACCAGCTACGCATGACCTGGACGGCCCTGCCCTCGGCGTCGAGGGGCTGGACGACGATGGGGGCGTTGGCCGGCACCTTGAAGATGGCCGAGCCGTCCTCGTTCACGGGCACGGTGCCGTGGATGCGGCGGGCGTCCCACGGGCCGTCAATGCCGATGTTGATGTGGCCGCCCATGCCGTTGTAGCCGAAGTGGGGCTCGAAGACGCGCAGCCTCTTCACCGTGCCGCGCGGCACGCCCTTGAGGCCGTCGCCGAAGTAGACGTCGTTGAGGTACACGGTGGCGTAGTCTTTCGAGAGGTCCACCTTGTCGGGCACGACGGGGGGCTTGGGCGTCTTGCGGAAGGGCACCGGCTCCAGGATCGCGTAGCCGGGCACTTCGAGGATGGGCAGGATGTTGTCGAACACGTCCACCAGGTACAGGCCCCACTCGGCCTGGGGCGTGGGCTTGCAGGAGACGAGGATGTACTTGTCGCTGAGGGGGTAGGGGTGGAGGAACTTGGGCCAGGCGGGATCGGCGAGGCCGTCGGCGATGTGGGCGAGGCCGGGCTTGGCGTCGCTGGGGATGAGCTGCACGGCGCCCTGGTCCTCGTGGCGCCCCTTGGCGGGGTCGTAGATGAGGAGCTGGCCCATGCGCGGCACGCCGTGGTGGCCGGAGATGATGGCGACGACCTTGGTGGGGTGGTTGGGGACGGGCCGGGCGTAGAAGGTGCTGTTGGGCCAGTAGCTGTTCGAGAAGGCGTACTCCATCTGCTCGGTGCCGTCGGGGTTCATGTGGAAGAGCAGACGGGTGAAGTAGTGCGGGGTGTCGCTGTACTCCCAGCGGGTGTAGAGCACGCGCCCGTTGTTGAGCACGGCGGGGTACCAGTTCTGGTCCTGGTCGAAGCAGAGCTGGCGCTCCTTGCCGGTCTTGGGGTCGAGGAGGACGAGGTTGGCGACGGGCGAGCCGCCGCCCACGCAGGGCACGCCGTGGAACGAGCGGGTGGAGGCGAAGATCACGCGCCCGTCGGGCAGGTAGCAGGAGTCGAAGTTATCCACGTCGGGTTCGAGGCCGGGGTTGACCTGGCGGAGGCCCGAGCCGTCGGCGTTCATCTCGAAGACCTGCCACCGGCCGTGGGTGCCGACGGACGAGAACATCAGGCGATCGGCGTCCCAGTGGAGGTCCACGTCGCCCACGTACTCGCCCTTGGGGGGGCGGTAGAGGGTGGTGGGCTGGGCGCCGGGGCGGACGGGCGAGACGACGGCGATTTCGTTGTCGTAGCCGGTGCGCGGCACGTCGGCGTTGGTGACCCAGTTCTGGGGCAGGCCGAGGTTGCGGTTGCTGCGCTTGACGACGAGCAGCTTGTCGAAGTCCAGGAGCGGGTTGCAGGTGAGGAGGGCTTCGGTGCGGAGCTTGCTGATCTCGTCGCCCACTTCGGCCAGCTTCTTCACGGCGGCGGGGTCGCCCTTGGCCTCGGCGATGCCGACCACGGCCTTCTCGAGCGCGTCGAGGCGGCCGAGGAACTCCTTGCCCCGCGTGTACTTTTCGGGGTAGGTTTCGCCGAGGTCCTCGATGGCGAGTCGCAGCGCCTTGAAGTTGAAGTTCTTGACCAGAGCGGAGGCTTCCTCGACGCGGAGCGAGCGGTAGTAGGGCTCGCGCACCTTGGCGAGGTCGGCGGGGGCCTTCACGCCGGCCGCCGCGCCCTCGGCTTCCTTGGCCATCGAGGGCATGCGGGTGGCGGCCACGTAGCGGCGGGCCAGCGCGGCGAGGTCGCCAGGCGTCCAGTCGGCGTTCCAGATGTTGTCCTGCCGCTCCCAGGCCATCTCGCGCGCGGCGGACGGCTCGCCGAAGTCGCGGCTCACGAGGTTCCAGAGTTCGTCGCGGGCGATCTGCTTGGGGTCGCGCCGGGTGGCCACACCGCCCGCGGGGTTGGGCTGGGTGTGGAAGTAGAAGCCGTGGCCGCCGCTGTTGTTGTGGATTTTGAGGAGCAGATGGTTGTCGCCCTTCTTCAGCTCGAGCTTCGCCGTGTCCTGGTTGGGCGCGGCGACGCGGGGCACGTCGTTGGAGATGAGGAGCTTGCCGTTGAGCCAGGCGCGCAGGCCGTCGTCGCTGCCGAAGTAGGCGGTGAGCGTCATGTCGCGGGGTGCTTTGATCGTGCGGTAGAGATAGGTGGAGCCGTAGGCCCCGGCCGACAGGTCGTGAGGCACGCCGTCGTCGAACTGGGGGCAGGCCTTCCAGCGGAGGTTGCCGTAGGACTTCGCGAGGGCGTCCTGCCAGGCGGGCCTTCCGCCCTCTCCGCCTTCGAGGGCGGCGGAGAGGTCATCGTACTTGTTGAGGGCGGCCTCCTTCTCGGGCGGGAAGGCGAGCGTGAAGTCCTTCTGTTTGTTGGGCGGGTAGAAAGGCCCGATCATGTACCACGTGCCGAGTTCGAGGTCGGAGCGCTTGGGGGCGGCCTTGGCGGCCGGTTCGGTGGAGGGCTTGGCCGCCGCATCGGCCTCGTGCTTCGCCAGGGCCTCGCGCGAGGCGAGCAGCGTCTCCTGCCATGTCGCCTTCTTGACGTAATAGGGCGGCGGGGCGGCGGCGAGCAGGGGGCTGGAGAGGGCCAGGAGGCCGGCGGGGATCAACTGCCACACTCTCATCATCGCGCTCCTCTGGGTGGCGGTGGGCGCACCGGACCGGGGCTATCTTCTGCATTGTACATGCAGGCCAGCGGCCAGTCAAAAGGGAATGAAAGGAAGGGTGTGGGCCGGAATTGTAGGCAGGGTGATTGTCTCTGGAGCCTGAAGGGCTCGCATGGGATAGCCCAGGGCAACGCCCTGGGGTCAGCGGGATCCACGGGTCCAGCCCTGAAGGGGCGAGATAGAAGCTCTCGATTCCGCCCTCTCAGGGCTGCCGCGGGGCGGTCTTGTTCCCAGGGCGTTGCCCTGGGCTATCCTATTTCGCTCCTTCGGAGCTCCCGCCGCCGCCCACAATTCCGGCCCACACCCCATCGGGCATTGTCATCGCGGCATCGCGGTGCCTGTCACACCATCGCGGTGCCTGTCACACCGCTGACATGCAAGTCACTGCCTTGCAATAGGTTATGGCTCGCCATGTCATCGCCTCCGTCGCGGGTCGCCCAGACGGGGGCCCGAGGCGAAGACCCCAAGGCCCAGTGGACGACGCACGATGCTCACTCCCGGCCGGTCCAGGCCGAACCGATGTTCCATTCGGCGCACGAAGCGCGGCGTGCCCACGAAATGGGTGGTCGCCAAGCTGGCTGCGGGCCGCGCCGCCTCGGCAGCAAGCAGCTCGCCATAGGCTCGGAAGCGCGCGGCAGCGTCCGCTCCCAAGGCAGTGTAGAGGGGGTGGAACGCCAGGCTCTCACCGTCCTGGTCGCGCAGGGCGCGGTGTCCGCTCCAGGGGTAATCGGCCGGGGCGCGCGCCATTCCCGCACGCACGGGGTTGAGGTCCACATAGGCCATCGCGCGGAGGAAGTAGGCGGTGTCCTCGATGATCGTGCTGCGGTAGCGTCCCTCCCACAGGTGGCCGTGTCGGCCTTCGGCCCTGTTGAACTCGCGCGCGAACGTAGTGCCCAGCCAGTGCATGGCCTTGGGCAGCGTATCGTCGCGGCCGACCTCGAAGAGGAGGTGCACGTGGTTGGTCATCAGGCAGTAGTGGTAGAGGGCGAGGGCGAACTTGCCGCGGGCGCGCTGGAGCACGTCGAGGAAGCGCCCAAACGAGGCGTCGGAGAAGAGGAACTCGCGGTTGTTGCACCGCAGCGTGACGTGATGAAGAGCGCCGGCATACGTGAACCTGGGCGCGCGCGACATCTGGCATCTCCCTGTGACCAGGGCAGTATAGCACAAAGGCCAGACCACACAAGGCCTCACGCTCGATGGAGCCCGGCATGGAGTGCTCACTGCGGCCATGCGTTGACATGAACTCGCATAAGTCGCTTGCTGTATGGTAGTTGCATGTCAGCGGTGTGACAGGCACAATGTCCGGCACAATGTCCGTGATGTCCTACAATGTCCTAATGTCCGTGGTTTCCTAAGTTGCAGGTTGAGACCTGACCCCAGAGGGCTCGGAAGTGGTCGAGTCTGGGGAGTCTGAGCGACTCTGGGCTGAAAGGCTGAGAACAGGCGATCGGCGAGTCGCGGGGCCGGGGAGTCTGGGTTTCTCCCAGCGGGAAGGTCGAGGATGGGCAAACGGGTGCTTTGGAAGCGGAGAACCCCGTGCAAGTCTGATCCGGACGGCCGAGAATGGCCAAACGGCGCATCCGGGGGCTCATCTCGCCTGGATGTCGTAGGCGTGGAGGGCGTCGCTGTGGCGGAGGTAGAGGCGGCCGCCGCTGACGACGGGGTGCGCCCAGAAGGGGCCAGGGCCGCCCTTGGGCAACTGGAAGTCGCTGACGACCCGCCGCTCGGTCGGCGAGGGCTTGATGAGCATCACGCGGCCGCGCTCGTCCATCGCATAAATCATTCCGTCGGCGTAGGTTACGGAACCGCTGACGCCGGTGGGCTCGGAGTGGGTGAGCTTGCCGGTCGTCCACTCCAGGCAGTCCCAGCGCGGCTTGTAGTTGCCGTGGCAGAAGCCGTAGAGGTATCCGTCGAGCAGGATGACGCCGCCGTGGTGGCTGTCGAGCTTGTCGGTGCTCCAGGCGAGCTCGATGGAGCATTTCGTGCCCTGGACGTTGAGCTTGAGGAGGCGGCTGCCGCGGGCGTGGGCGGTGGCGAAGTAGAGGTGGCCGTCGTGGAAGAGGGGGGTGAAGATGCTCTCGTCGTAGGGGGTCTCGTGCGCCATCTTCCAGAGGAGTTCGCCCGTGTGGGCGTTGACGCCGACGATGGCCTTGGCCATGAGGGCGACGATCTGGCGAAGGCCCTGGTGCTGGATGAGGATGGGCGAGGAGTAGCCGGGCAACTCGCCGATGCCCTGGCAGGTCCAGACGGTTTCGCCCGTGAGCTTGTCGAGGGCGACGATGCTGATCTCTTCGCCGCCGGGGACGGCGATCACGCGATCGCCATCCACGAGAGGCGACTCGGCGAGGCCCCAGCGGATGTTGCGTCCGTTGAACTTCTTGAGGATGTTGATGGCCCAGAGGGGCTTGCCCGAGCCGGCGTCGAGGCAGGCGAGGTCGCCGTCGGCGTTCAGGTGGTAGAGACGGCCGGCGTCCACGGTAGGGGTCGAGCGGGTGCCGGGGTGCTCGCGCTGGTAGGCGGGGCCGTTCTTCGCGGTCCAGGCCACGGTGCCGTCGAGGCGGAGGGCGGTGAGGAGGGTGTCGCCGCCGACGTTGCCTGTGGCGTAGATGAGGCCGTGGGCAACGGCGACGGCGGCGAAGCCGTGGCCGAGGCCCCTGGCGGTCCAGAGCCGTTTGGGGCCGCCGTCGGGCCATTCCTTCAGGAGGCCGGTCTCGGCCGACTTGTTGTCGCGGTTAAGGCCGTTGAACTGGGGCCAGTCGGCGGCGGGGCCGAGGCGCGTCGCGAGGGCGAGGGCGAGAGCGGCGACGGGGCTGGTTCGGGCGCACAGCATGCGCTGCCTCCTGGGGGGCCAGGAGGCAGTGTAGCGGAGAGCGGGGCGAAAGGCAAGGCCGCCGGGGGCGCTACGGCACGAGCTGCTCGAGGCTGAAGCGGGCGATCTGCGGGGCCGGGGCGGGCGCGGCAGGCGGCTTCAGTTGGGCCTTGACGGCCGCCACGTCGCGCGCCACAGCGAGGGCGATGTCGTTGGGCAGCGGCCCGGCGGCATCGGCCAGGGCCGCGACAGGCGGGCTGGCGGGAGCGGCGGCTGCGGCCTTCTCGGGCGCCGCGGGTGGGGCCGGCTCGGCGGCAGTGGCGGCCACGGGGGGCTTGGCGGCGGGCGCCGCCACCGGCGCGGGCGGCTCCACGGGCGCGGGAGCCAGGTTGCCGGCCTCCGCCACGCGGTCGTCGTGCTTGACCTCGTTGCGGTCGCCGAAGGCGCGATAGCCGAACCAGCCGGTGAAGAAGTCGGCCATCTTGTAGTAGTTCAGGTTCCACATGATGCCGACGAACCCGAGATGAAGGTAGTGCACGCAGGCGGGGCGGTACTTGGCGTTGCCTTCTTTGACGTTCTGCGCGAGGCCGACGACGCCGGCCCTGTGGCTCTCGGTGACGGCTTCGTCGCCCTTGTCGAAGCCCTTCCAGCTATTCTCCTCGCGGCCCCAGAAGAGGAGGCCGGCGTTGTTCTGGCGGTGCTCGCCGGCGCCCAACTTGCCGCCGCCCATGCCCACGAAATAGCCGTCCACCTTGCTGTAGCCGAGGGGGGTCACCATCGGGCAGTTGGCGTAGAGGCCGAACTGCGGCTTCTTCGAGAAGGTGAAACCGAGGTCCATCATCTGCTTCGCGTCGCTCCATTGCCGCGACAGGTAGGTGCATCCTGTGGAACCGGCGGCGACACACGCGAGCAGGGCCACGGCCAACCAGCGCACACGGGCGTCCGTCATCGAGATTTCTCCGTAATGCCCCTCACTGTGGGACGAGGCACAAGGCGCAGCGCAGACGGGGATCATCGGGGAGATTACGGGCATTATACCATTCCCGCTGCAAATGCAAAGGAAAAATGTGCAGGTTTTCCGCGGGGCGACGCGCGGGGAAGCGTCCTCGTGGTCCCCCTCCCCCAAGGGCCTGTGGCCTTGGGCTAGAGGGCCCCATAGATATAGGTGAGGCAGAAATATCCGCCGACCAGCAGGAAGACGGCGCCGGTGGCCCTGCGCGCCCACCATTCGAACTGCGAGAGGCGGTTGAACACCTTGCCGAGCGATTGCGCGCTCAGCGCGATCACGAAGGCGAACACCACCACCGGCAGCGCCGTGCCGAGGCCGTAGGCCGAAGGCAGGAGCGCCCGCGACTGGTGCGCGAGCGCCAGCCCCACGAGGCTCACGAAGAACAGCCCGGCCGAGATGGGGCAGAAGGCCAGGGCGAAGAGAATGCCCAGCACGCCGGCGCCCCACACGCCCATGCGCTCGACGCGCTGCTGGGTCTTCTCGCCGGGCGCGAAGCCGCGGAGCGTGACGGTCACCAGCCCCAGCAGCACTACGCCCACGACGATGAGGATGGGGCCGAGGACGCGGTTGAGGTACTTCGACAGCACGTCCGACACCTCGGCCTTGTAGAGGAGGCCGCCCACGATGAGCGCGGCGAGCACCACGTAGGCCAGCATGCGCCCGAGCGTGTAGAGGAGGCCCGAGAACAGCACCTGCCGCGGGCTGCCCACGCGGCGGCCGATGAACGAGATGGCCGCAATGTTCGCCGCCATCGGGCAGGGGCTGATCGAGGTGAGCACACCCAGCCAGAGCGCCGTGGCCAGGGCCAGGAGGAAGCCCGTCGAGCCCGCGGCCTCTGCGGCGGTCCCGGCGCCCTCGCCCAGCAGCTCGCCCACGCCCTTCTGCACGTAGGCGACCAGGCCCGCGTCGTCATCGAGGTGGTCCCACGTCTCGTCGAGGCTCTTCGCCCGCACCTCCTGGCCATCGCGGAACTCGATGGCGACGAGCGTGCTGGTGAAGAGGCCGTACTTCTTGCCGATGGGTTCGTACTCGGGGGTCTCGTAGTTGGCCACGTGCCATTCGAGGCGGCCCTCGCGGAGGGCCTGGGGGAAGCCCCGCTCGATGGCCTGCTTCGACACGGCCTCGATCTTGCGGCACGACGCGCAGCGCGTCATCCTGTGGAAGTAGTACACGCTCACGCCGTTGGCCGGCCCGTGCACCTTGCCGGTCTCGGCCGCCCGCGGCGGGCGCACCTCGAGGTACACCAGCGCCGCCACGCTCACAGCGGCGAAGGCCAGGAGTAGACCAGCGATGAGGCGTCGTGCGATCATGCGGCTCACGCGCCCGCCCTCTGTTATCGTGCCACAACGCCTGCTCTCACGCAAGCAGCTTCTGGACGTCTTCGACCGAGGGCACCTTGCCGGCGACCTTGATCTTGCCGTCCACCACGAGCGCGGGGGTGATCATCACGCCGAACTCGAGGATCTTCATGATGTCGGTGACCTTCTCGAGCTGGTAGTCGAGGCCGAGGGCCTTGGCGGCGGCCTCGGCGTTCTGGGCCAGCTTGGCGCAACTGGGGCAGCCGGGGCCGAGCACTTGAATCCTGGTCATCGCGTCACTCCTTCGTTGCCAGGCTCTCGGGCAGGGATTCCACGAAGGCGCGGATCTCGTCGCGCACGCGGCGGTAGTGGCCGAGGGCCTCTTCCTCGGACTTCGCGTTCCTGGCCAGGCGGGGCGGGTCGTCGAAGCCCACGTGCACCACGCGGGCCTTGCCGGGGAACAGGGGGCAGTGCTCGTGCGCGTGGCCGCACACGGTCACCACGTAGTCGAAGGCCACGCCCTTCAGCTCGTCCACGTGCTTCGAGCGCTGGCGCGAGATGTCCACGCCCGCCTCGGCCATGACGCGCACGGCGTGGGGGTTGAGGCCGTGGGTCTCGATGCCGGCCGAGTAGGCCTCGAGCACGGCGCCCTTGAGGTGGCGCGCCCAGCCCTCGGCCATCTGGCTGCGGCACGAGTTGCCCGTGCACAGGAACAGCACCTTGAGCTTCTGCATGATTCGCTCCGTCGGTCAGGGGCACTGGACGAGTCCCGCCGCCCACAGGCACTCGCCGCAGCGGGGAAAGTCGTCGCCGAAACAGTCCTCTTCGTTGTCGCTCCGCAGGTCGCAGCCGCCGCACTCGATGCAGGGCGCGAAGGCGAACTCGCGCACGCGGGCGCGGAAGGCGCGGTACTCGGCGCCGCCCCAGAGCTCCCGCAGCCTGGCGTCGTTCACATTGCCGAGGGCGTAGCGGCGGAGGCGCTTGGCCTTGTCGCGGAAGTAGTAGGTGTGCGAATGGAGCAGCGGCAGGCAGGGGCTCACGGCGCCGTCCCAGCGGATCGCCAGCCGCCCCTCGGCCACGAAGCGGCAGCGCGGGCCGGCCCCCGAGACGTCGGCCCCGTTGATCCACAGCCGCGCGCCGGCGCCTCGCAGCCGCTCGGCCACGGCGCTCGCCGCCGACCGCGCGTCCAGCAGCGGCAGCTCGACCACGGGATCCCACGGCGTGGCGAGGTGGCGCCGCGCGGGCGTGGCCCATTGCTCGTAGAGCACCTCGGCGGCCAGCTCGGGCGTGTGGGGCACGAGGTTCGTGACGACGACGCCGGTGAAGCCCAGGTGGGGCGCCAGGCGCACCAGGGCCGGCAGCTCGGCGATGTTGCGCTTCGTCGCGACGAACTCGACGACGACCTCGGGCCGCTCGGCTCTGCGCGCGAGGCGCAGGCGGTGGAACTCCCGCAGGCGCTCGGCCACCTCGGGGAACGTGCCGGCGTGCAGGTTCTGGCTCGCGTCGCCGCTGACGCCGTCGAGCGAGACGATCAGCTTGTCGAGCCGCAACTCCAAGAGCTGCTGCATTCGCTCGGGCGTGAGGAGCAGGCCGTTGGAGACGGCCTCGACCTGAAGTCGCGCGCCTTTGGCCAGGGCCAGGAACTCGGCGAAGAGCGGATGCGCCATCGGCTCGCCGTAGCCGCCGAAGCTCAGCGTCGCCCGCGCGGGGAGCTCCGCGCACTGCTCGACCACGCGGCGGAAGGTCGCGAGCGCCATCTCGCCGCCCGGCTCCTCGAAGGCGCGGCGCAGGCACATCGGGCAGTCGAGGTTGCAGGCCGTCGTGAGCTCGACGTAGGCCTTGCGCGGCTCGGCATCGCGTTCCGTCACGGCCTCCCGACGCACGGGAGGAAGCATTTCGATCAGCATGTTGCGCCCTCAGCGCCGCCCGCCGGCAGCCCCGTCATGCCGAGCCGCTCGAGGAACCAGTCCGTAACCCGACGCACCACCGACTGAGGCGGAAGTCGGCCATTGAAGCCTCCCGCGGGTTGCGAACCCGCGGGAGGTCAGGGACAGGGGCTGAAGCCGGCACTCCGCCCCTCCCCGCCATCGGAGGCGTGCGCCGGAGGCCCCCCTTCATTCGGCTGGGCGGTTGCCATTCCTCCAACGCCATTGTGTAGCATGGTCCCGGAATCGCCGACGCTTGTCAAGCAGAAGAACGACGCGGCCCCTCGGTTCGGGGCCTCGGCCTCCCCCCGCGCCGTGGGATCGGCGCAAGGCTTCCGCCACCAGGCTGGCGGGTCGCGGACGCCGCGCGAGGGCCTGCTCACCCCTTCACGGCGCCGAACGTGAGCCCCCGCACGATGTACCGCTGCGCCAGCAACGCCAGAATCACCGGAGGGGTGATGGCGATCAGCGACCGCACGGCCACGAACCAGAACTGCACGCCCCGCGTGTCGCCGGCCCCGGCAATGTGGACGGGGATGACCTTGGCGTGGAGCGAGCCGATCATCAGCCCCGCGAGGAACTCGTTCCAGGTGAAGGCGATGACGATGAGGACCGCCGCCGCCAGGCTCGGCGCGGCCAGCGGCAGGCAGATGCGCAGGAAGATCGTGCCGTGGCCCGCGCCGTCCACCATCGCCGCCTCCTCCAGTTCCACCGGCAGGTCGAGGAACGCCTGGCGCAGGATGACCACGGCGAGGGGCAGGTTGAACGTCACGTTGAGCAGCACCAGCCCCGTCCGCGTGTCGAGCAGCCCGAGCCAGTGGATGAGGAGGAACAGCGGCGCCGCCGTCGCCACGGGCGGCAGCACGCGCTGCGAGAGGAACCACAGCGTGAGGTCCTCGTTCGACGGCCATCGGAACCGGAACCGCGCGACCGCGTAGGCGGCCGGCGCACCGACCAGGACGACGATGGCCGCCGTGGACACCGCGATGATCAGGCTGTTGGCCAGCGCCCGCTGCATCTCGCCCGTCGCCAGCTCCGCCCGCCAGTTGTCGAGCGTCGGCTGGTACTGCACGAACGGCACGCCCAGCCCCGTGACCGTGAACGTCTGGCTCTGCTGCCGGAGGCTCAGGCTGATCGCCCAGTAGAAGGGCAGGAACACGGCGCCCGCCACCGCAAAGGCGAGCGCGGCGAGGAAGGCTCTCGAGAAGTGCCGCGAGCCACGGCGCGTCATTGGTACACCTGCCTCATCCGCCTGAAGAGCACGAGGATCATCCCGGTGACCAGGAGGAGCATGACGACCGAGACGCACGAGGCGTAGCCGAAGTTGAGGTTGCGCAGGCCCACGAAGTAGGCGTACAGGCTGAGCACCTGGGTGGAGGTGCCCGGCCCGCCGCCCGTGAGGGTGTAGGGGATGTCGAGCACCTTGAACGCCTCGGTGAGGCGCAGGAGCAGCACGAGGGTGACCGTGGGCATGAGGATCGGCAGCGTGATGCGGCGGAAGAGCGCCCAGCCGCTCCTCGTCTCGAGCCGCGCCGCCTCGTAGTAGTCCTCGGGAATCCCCTGGAGCGCCGCCAGGAAGATGAGGAAGCAGAACGGCGTCCACTGCCAGATGTCCACCAGCAGCACCGAGGCGAGCGCCCAGCGGGGGTTCGAGAGCCAGGGGATCCTCGTGCCCAGCAGACCGTTGGCCAGGCCCCCCTCCTCGTAGAAGATCGTGCGGAAGAGGAAACCGACGGCGATGGGCGTGGCGAAGAGCGGCGCGGTCAGGAGCGTCCGCAGCACGCCGCGCCCCGGCAGGGGGCGGTGGAACAGCAGGGCGAGCGCCATGCCCAGGACGAGCTGGGCCGTGACCCCGCAGGCCACGAAGACCAGCGTGACGCCGAGCGACTCCCAGGCCCGTCGGTCGTGGAGGAACGCGGCGTAGTTGGCGAGGCCGACGAACTGCTCGGGCTCGCCCACCTTGGCGCTGTAGAACGACAGCCGCACGCTGTAGAGGAGCGGGAACAGGGTGAAGCAGAGCACCCACGCGACGGCGGGGAGAATGAAGAGGAGCTGGATGTGCCGTTGGCGACGCACGGGGATGTCCAAGGAGGAGCAAGGGATAGGCGGATGGATAGATGGATGGAAGAGCGGATGGCCGTGGCTCTGTGGCAACCATCCACTCATCCACTCATCCATTCATCCAACCATCCACCTACTTCCTGTAGCCAATTGCTCTCTGGTACTGCTTGAGCTGCGCCGCGCGGCCGCGGCGCTCGGTGATCTTGGCCCACTCGGCCGCCGTGCGGTCGAGGGCCTCCTGGGGCTTGAGCGTGCCGACCATCGTGGCCGAGAGGTTCTGGTCGAGCGCCCGCCAGTACTCCTCGGCCCCGTTGATCCGCAGGTAGGGCATCATCGTCTTCGCGAAGAAGTTGGCGTGGTAGGCGTCGAGGTAGAACTTCAGGTCGCTCTCGTTCCAGCCCGCGTCGAGGTAGCCCTGGAGCGTGGCCGTGCCGTGCGGCGGCAGGAAGTGGATGCTCGCGCCGGGGTCCACCCCCGTCCAGCCGCGGTTGGCGTTCCACAGGCTCACCGGCTCGGTAGCCATGAGGGCGTAGAGGCTGTAGACGAGCTCGGGGTTCCTGGACTTCGCGGAGATGACGCCGTGCCAGGAGCCGCCCACGGTGTTGCCCACGACGTTGGGGGTGTCGAGCTTCACCCACTCGTTCCTGTTCATGTCGTAGACGTCGGTGGAGCCGGGCAGGATGGCCGCGCCGAGCTTGCCCTTGATCTTCGAGCGGGTCGCGTCCTGCACCAGCGCGCCCACGTCGCCCCACGAGAAGACGAAGATGCTCTTGCCGCGCAGGAACCAGTCCCAGGCCGTCCCCAGGTCCCAGGCCGATTGGGCGGCGGGGCCGCACTTCGACAGCTCGTAGAGCATCTCGAGCGCGCGCACGTGGCCGGGCTGGTTGATCAGCGGCTCCATCGTCTCGGGGTCGAACCAGTAGTTGTTCGTGCCGCGGGTGACCTTGTCGCCGCCGAGGACCACGAAGGGGGCCGAGAGCGACATGAAGTGGAACATGCCCTGCTCGTTCACGCGGAAGTGCATCACGATCCCCGTGTCGGGCTCGGGGTCGTTCGCGTCCCAGTTCTTCCCGTTGAAGAACTTCGCGATGGCGAGCACGTCCTGCCAGGTCCGGACGGGGAAGGGCATGTCCCGGCCTGTCTCGGCCTTGAACTTCTTGTGCCACTCGGGGTCGGAGAGGATGTCGTGGCGCCAGTAGAGCACCTGGCCGTCGCTGTCGTTGAGCGTGCCGTACCACTTGCCCTCCCAGGTGTAGAGGGTTTGGAGGGCGGGCGGCATCCAGGCGGGGTCCCACCGCGGGAAGCGCGGGTCGCGGATGTAGGCGTCCGTGGGCACGATGTAGCCGGGGGTGGCATACTCGCCCATGAACCAGGAGGCCTGCATGAAGCCGTCGAACTGCCCGCTGCCGAGGCGCAGGTCGGTGATGCTCTTGTTGAGCAGTTCGGCGATGGGCACCTCCACGATGTCGAGGCGGGCGCCCGTCAGCTCCTCCCAGGCGGGCCGCAGGCGGTAGAGCGGCCCGGAGATGCCGCCCTTGGGGCCGCTGTTGAGCACCAGGATGGCGATGCGTTGGCCCGCGAACGGCACCTTGCCCTTGCCGAACATCGCGCCGAGCTGGTCCTTCGTGAGGCGGATCGCCTCCTGGTCCTCGAAGGTGGTGAGGGTCACGCCCCCGTCGTCGTGCCAGGCGAGGAACCGGTAGTCGCCGCGCGCGGCGGCGGCCCCTCGGTCCTCCTCGCCGCCGCAGCCGGCGAGCAGCGCCGCCACGACCGCAAGACACCCGACCCCCGTTGGCCAGGAAAACCGCAGCATCGCGAGTCCTCCTTTCAGATGGATGATACCGATCTACCAGTTCCCGCCGCTCGCGTCAACGGCGAGTGCGGCGGATGGGGGTCAAGCTGGCCCTCCGCCAGCGGCGCGGGCCGCTGCGGCAAGCGGCCAGCAGGCTGCCCTCCTCCCGAAGGACTTCCGACGTCTCCACCACCCCTTTTCCATTCCCCGTGACACTTGCAAGTCGAGTGCCCATGGGATAATATAAGAAGGGTGGAGACCAGCGATTACGGGCCGCCCATAGGGGGGCGGCACGAGGCCGGCGGGAGAGAGGGGTTCGAACTTGCCGCACAGAGGCTTCAGGGCGCGCCGCACGGGCTTCACGCTCGTCGAGATGCTGGTGGTGATCGGGATCATCGTGATGCTGGCCGGGATCACGCTGCCGGCCATCTTCCGCTCGCAGGTGGCTGCTCGCGAGACCTACTGCAAGAACAACCTGAGCCAGATCGGCAAGGGGCTCTTCTCGTACATGGTGAACTGGGACCGCCGCTTCATCGCGAACCGGCCGCCGGCGCTGGTGACTTCGACCCGGCAGATCCCCGACCCCGTGTTCACGAGCTTCGACGATCTCAGCCCCCTGTGGGGGGTGCCCTCCGCCCGCTTCGAGCGGAAGGGCGGCACCTTCCGCTATGTGCCCGTGGTCACCGAGTCGTACGTGCAGGATGTGCGGGCCTTCAACTGCCCCACGACCCGCGACGTCGCGGGCAAGCTGAAGCAGAAGGAGGAGTGGTGGAAGGAACTCCGGTACAAGCGGGACGGCAAGGCGCTGACGTTCACGTGGAGCTCCGGCTACACATTCACCACGAGCACCCCGACGCCGCCCCCGCAGCTCAGCTATGAGTATGCGGGCGAGTTCAACCCCAGCATGCAGTACATCGGCATCAACAGCAACAAGGCGTGGCTGGTGCACGACGACGACTCGAACATCGAAAACACGCAGGCGATCCTGGTGAACAAGGACTATAAGGGACTGGAGCTGACGGCGAAGTCGAACCACGGCAAGCGGGGCGGCAACATGCTCTTCCTGGATGGCAGGGCGGAGTGGATCCCGAGCATTGACTGGGTCCAGCACGTCATCGAGGGGATCCGGGAGTGGGAGAAGGTGACCACGTGGAGCATGCCCAGCGGGTACTACGGCATCCCGTGAGCCGTGGGCGGACGTTCCTCTCCGACCAGTATTGCAGATGGCACCGGCGGCCCGCCCGCGCGATTTCCGATTTGATCGCCGGGCGAAGGCCTGTTAGAATCCTGGCTCATTTCGTGCCGGGCTTGTGAAGCATTTCATGTGAGGCTCCCGCGGCCGTCCGGCCGGCCGCGGCGCCGGGCGGAGCCACAGGCTCCAGGAGGCCACGGATGCTCTCGGACATCGAAATCGCCCAAGCGGCCAAGGTCAAGCCCATCGCGGAGATCGCCGAAAAGGCCGGCATTCCCCGCGACATGCTCGAGCTGCACGGCGACTTCAAGGCCAAGGTGAAGCTGGAGATCCTGGGCAGGCTCCAGGGCCGGCCGAACGGCAAGTACATTGACGTCACCGCCATCACCCCCACGCCGCTGGGCGAGGGCAAAACGGTCACCACGATCGGCGTCTCGCAGGGCCTCAACTACATCGGCAAGAAGGTCATCACGTGCATTCGCCAGCCCTCGCAGGGCCCCACCTTCGGCATCAAGGGCGGCGCCGCCGGCGGCGGCTACGCCCAGGTCATCCCGATGGAAGACTTCAACCTCCACCTCACCGGCGACATCCACGCCGTCGGCGCGGCCCACAACCTCCTCGCCGCCGCCATTGACGCCCGCATCCTGCACGAAGACACCCTGTCCGACAAAGCCCTCGCCAAGATGGGCCTCAAGCGGCTGGACATTGACCCCTACTCGATCATGTGGAACCGCGTGGTGGACGTTTCGGACCGCGCGCTCCGCAACATCATCGTGGGCCTCGGCGGCGAGGGGGACGGGCGGCCCCGCCAGACCGGCTTCGACATCACCGTGGCCAGCGAGGTCATGGCCTGCCTCGCCCTGTGCTCGGACCTCAAGGACCTGCGCAAGCGCCTCGGCCGCATCGTCATCGGCACCTCCAAGAAGGGCAAGCCCGTCACCGCCGAAGACCTCGGCGTCGCCGGCGCCATGACCGTGCTGATGATGGACGCCGTCAAGCCCACCCTCCTGCAAACCCTCGAGCACAGCCCCGTCTTCGTCCACGCCGGGCCCTTCGCCAACATCGCACACGGCAACTCGTCCATCATCGCCGACCGCATCGCCCTGCCGCTCGCCGACTACGTGGTCACCGAGAGCGGCTTCGCCGCCGACATGGGCATGGAGAAGTTCCTCAACATCAAGTGCCGCATCAGCGGCCTCACCCCGCACGTCGTCGTCATCGTCGCCACCGTCCGCGCCCTCAAGATGCACGGCGGCGGCCCCAAAGTCACCCCCGGCCGGCCCATCCCCGACGCCTATACCAAGGAGAACATCCCCCTCCTCAAGGCCGGCTGCGCCAACCTCGCCAAGCACATCGAGAACGCCAAGAAATTCGGCGTCAACGTCGTCGTCGCCGTCAACCGCTTCACCACCGACACCGAGCACGAGATCGAAACGGTGAAGGAGGCCGCCATGGCCGCCGGCGCCGAAGGCGCCTACAAGAGCGACGTGTGGGCCAAGGGCGGAGAGGGCGGCGCGCAGCTCGCCGAGGCCGTCGTCAAGGCGGCCGAGAAGCCCTCCAACTTCCGCTTCCTCTACCCCGACGACATGCCCATCGCCAAGAAGATCGAAACCATCGCCACCCAAATCTACGGCGCCAACGGCGTGGACTTCGCGCCCCTCGCCAAGCAGAAGATCGAGATGTTCACCCAGATGGGCCTCGGCAAACTCCCCATCTGCATGGCCAAGACCCACCTCTCGATCAGCCACGAGCCCACCTGGAAGGGCGTGCCGACCAACTTCACGCTCCCGGTCCGCGACATCCGCGCCTCGGTGGGCGCCGGCTTCCTCTACCCCCTGTGCGGCGAGATGCGCACCATGCCCGGCCTCCCCGCCACCCCCGCCTTCATGGCCATTGACATCACCGACGATGGCAAGGCCAAGGGCATCTTCTAGAACGACGCAACCTCAAGGCGGGGAGGGACTTCCTGCGCGAAGTCCCTCCCCGCTTCCTTTGAGCGGAGGCTCACACGGCTGGCTGCTGAACAGGGCGCCAAACGCCGCAGCGGCGGTCAGGGCGACCGCCGCTGCGCAAACGAACCGAGCCGTCTGCACCTGGTCATTCCGTGCCGCCCGGCTCCGGCTCCGCCACCACGAGCGAAATCTGCACCGTCCACCCCGTGAGCACAGGCGGAGCAGCCAACGGGCTCCACGGAATGTGGATGTTGAGGTGGCCCTTGGACTTGAAGTTCTTGGTCTTCTTGGGCTCGCCCTTGCCGTTCACCTTGCCCTTCGACTTGTCGGGCTTCGTGGTGAACTCCTCGGAGGCCACCTGGACCCCAAGCTCATCGAGCACAACGACCGCGTAGGTGGAGTCGTCCGCCAGGCCCGAAGCGTTCACGTTCACGATCACCTGAAGCTCGTCTGGGCAGTAGTTGAGGATCACCTTGGCGGTCCCCGCCGGATCCACCGCCACCTCCTGCTTGACTGCCTTGGCCGAAGCCGCCCCCGCACACACCACCATCACCGCAGCTATCGCCATGAGCCACACACACTTACGCAACATCACAGGCTCCTTTCCAGAGACGCGACTCCCCCTGACGGAGGAGACCCGACCCACGCCCCGCCTGAAACAGCTTGCGACGTCGCCTCTCGCGCGAAGCTCCCTTCACTCCCGCCGGAGGCCGACATCACTTGTATTATACCCCAACTTCCCCGTTCCGCAAGTTCCGCGCGGTTTAATCGGGTGTGGGCCGGAATCGTAGGTGGTTTCCGATGCGAGAATCCCCGGAACAGGCGAAGGCCCGCGGCAGAGGTAGCCGCGAGCGTCCCCCTTGCGGCTCTCTTCATCCGTTCGACAAGCGGGACGCTTGTCGCTACGAGAATCCGCAGCAGAAGCTACCTACAGAAAGAGCCTACACCCAGTCTAATCCCTCGCGCGGGCAGACTCCGCGCGTGTCTTAGAAATCAGACACCCCGCCCGCATGCCCTATCACCACGCTCCCGTCCCCAAGGGTGATACAGCAAGGCGCTTTGGCGATTCTCTGGCTTCTGTCCCCGCGGATCGCATGCTGTATCACTCTCTCCCGCTCAGGGGTGATACAGCATGCGGCCGCGTGCCCCGGCCCCGGCCCTGAACATCGCCCCGGCGTTGCGCGCAAACGCCTTGACGCGCATCTCCCCGGGGATTACACTGCCGTGGGTGGCCCCCAACCGTCCCCCAAGGAGAGGAAGCGATCATGCGAGAGCCGAGCATCCCACGCCGCCAGTTCCTGCGCGCCGCGGCCGCCACGGCGCTGGCCGCGCCCGCCGTCGTGTCGCCCAACGCCCTGGGCGGACCGGGCGCGCCCCCGCCCAGCGACAGCGTGAACATGGGCTTCGTGGGCCTCGGCGGCCACGGCATCGGCCAGAACCTCAACGGCTTCCTCCGCCAGCGCGACGCGCGCATCGTGGCCCTCTGCGACGTGGACGCCGCGTGCCTGAGCCGCGGCCATCAGGTGGCCGTGAACACCCTGAACAACGCCGGCCGCACCGCCGAGGCCGACGCCATCTTCACCACGCCCGACTGGCGCCGCGTGGTCGAGCGGCCCGACGTGGACGCCGTGATGGTCTCCGCCCCCGACCACTGGCACTGCCTGATGTCGGTCACCGCCATCCTGGCGGGCAAGGACGTGATCTGCGAGAAGCCCACCTACAACATCGCCGAAGGCCGCGCCCTGGCCGACACCGTGAAGCGCTACGCCGCCGTGTTCCAGACCAGCACCGAGGACCGCTCGATCGCCATCTACCATCGCCTCGCCGAGATCGTGCGCAACGGCCGCCTCGGCAAGCTCCAGCGCATCGTCGTCACCCTGCCCCAGGCGCCCGGCAGCCCGGGCGACCCCACGCCCCAGCCCGTGCCCGCGGGACTCGACTGGGACATGTGGCTCGGCCCCGCGCCCATGACCCCCTATTGCCCGGGGCGCGTGCACTTCCAGTTCCGCTACGTCTCCGACACCGGCGCCGGCATTCTCGCCGACTGGGGCTGCCACCAGTGCGACACGGCCCAGTGGGCCAACGACACCGAGCGCACCGGCCCCATCGAGGTCGAGGGCACCGGCTCACGCTTCGACACCGGCCTCTACGACACCTTCCACACCTACGACCTCACCTACCGCTACGCCAACGGCGTGGTGCTGAACATCAAGAGCGGCGGCACCGGCATCCGCTTCGAGGGCACCGACGGCTGGGCCGAAAGCCCCTCGTGGTGCGCCCCCATCCGGGCGAGCAACATGGACCTCGTGAACGAGCCGATCCCGTCCACGGGCGTCCACCTGTTCACCTGCCCGGCCGGCGAGCACCGCAACTTCCTCGACTGCGTGAAGAGTCGCAAGGACCCGTACTTCCCCGCCGAAGTGGGCCACCGCTGCGCCTCGGTGCTGCACCTGGGCACCATCTGCATGCTGCTGCGGCGCAAGCTGCGCTGGGACCCCGTGGCCGAGGAGTTCCCCGGCGACGCCGAGGCCAACCGCCTGCGCGGCCGCGCCATGCGCCAGCCGTGGCAGATCTGACACAGCCCTTGCGGCGCCGAGAGTGTGGCTACCGGGCCTTCGGCACCAGGTCCACGAGGCCCAGGTCAATGTACTGGCCGCCCATGGTCTGCTTGCAGTGGACGGCGAGGACGTTCCTGCCGGGCTTGAGGGCGGCGGCGCCCTCCTTGGTCAGCTCGAACTCCTCGTACTGCGTGGTGAAGCCGCCGATCTTCACGGCCAGCACGCCGTTGATGTAGACCTCGGCGTCCTCATCATGGTGCATCGAGAGGGCGGGGTTGACGAGCTTGGTCGAGGGCAGCTCGACGGTGCGGCGAATCCAGATGTCGGGCGTGCGCCACTCGGTGCGGACGGTGGTGCCGGGGGTGTTCCGGGTGCCGAAGCCGGCGGGGCCTTCCTTCCAGCCCTTGTCGTCGAAGTCAGGCTTGAACCAGTCGTCGGCCGGCTTCTCGGTGGTGTAGCGCCAGGCGATGCCTTCCTTCTCCGACGTGGGCACGATGACCTTGACGTCGGGCGGGGGCGGGAACTCGCCGCGGTTGGCCTTCGCCGCCGCCTCGAGGTCGAGCTTCACCAGCTCACGGTCGTAGGTCATCAGGCCGTTGCACTCGGTCTCCACGTCGCTCGTCTGGGTGTAGATGCCGGCGCACAGGCCCTTGTCGCGGAGCTGGTAGAGGCGCTGGAGGAGCTTCACGTACTGCTTCGTGAGGTCCTCCTGGCTGGCCGCGCCCCGATAGCCCCAGTGCTTGGCCGTCCACGTGTGGCCGTCCACGCCCAGGCCGAGTCCGCCGAACTCGCCGAGGACGGCGGCCCGCTTTTCCTCGACGGGCGGCATGGCAGGGCCGGGGTAGGCGTGGATGTCGTGCACGTCGCCGACCTTCATATCCGTCCAGCCGCTGGCGTTGTTCACGAGGCGGGTGGGGTCGAGCTTCTTGATCAGCTCGCAGTAGCGTTCGGTGTCGTGCTGGCCCCAGCCCTCGTTGAAGGGCACCCACATGACGATGGAGGGGTGGTTGCGGCGGCACTCGATCATGCGGACGAGTTCGATCTCGAAGTTCTTCTTCGCCTGCTCGAAGCGCTCGAAGGCGGCGGGGCCGGGCTTGCGGACGTTGCCCTGCTTGTCCTTCGTCTCCCTGGGCGGCTCGACGAACATGCTGGGCATGTCCTGCCAGACCAGGAGGCCCAGCTTGTCGCACCAGTAGTACCAGCGGCTCGGCTCGTACTTCGTGTGCTTGCGGGCGCAGTTCATCCCCAGCTTCTTCGTCATCTCGATGTCGTAGCGCATGGCCTCGTCGCACGGCGCGGTGTGCAGCCCGTCGGGCCAGAAGCCCTGGTCGAGCGGCCCGATGTGGAAGACGGGCTTGCCATTGAGCATCATCCGCGTGATCCCTGCCTCGTCCTTGCCCAGGGCGATCTTCCGCATCCCGAAGTAGCTCTCGACCGAGTCCTCGCCCAGCTTGATCGTGAGATCGTAGAGGAACGGCGTGTCGGGCGTCCAGAGCTTGATGTCGGGGATCCTCAGCTCGGCCGTCTCGTCTACCACGGCCTTTGCAGTGCCGATCTCCTTGCCGCCTGAATGGACGACGATCTCGGCGGTAGGCGGCTTGCGCCACTGGCCCGCGCCCTTCACCGTCACGCGCACGAGGCCGGCGTCCACGTCGGGATCGATCCGCAGCGAGTCCACCCAGGCGACGGGCACCGGCTCGAGCCAGGCGGTCTGCCAGATGCCGGTGGACGGCGTGTACATGATGCCGCCGGGGTTCTTGCGCTGCTTGCCGATGGGCTGGAAGCCGGCGTCCGTGGGGTCGAAGACGGCGAGGACGAGTTCCTGCGCGCCGTCGGCCTTCAGCGCGTCGGTGATGTCGAAGCTGAAGGGGTCGTAGCCGCCGCGATGGGTGCCCAGCTCCTTGCCGTTCACCCACACGGTCGTTTCCCAGTCCACGGCCTCGAAGTGGAGGAGCACCCGTTTGCCCTTCCACGCCGCGGGCACATCGAACGTGCGGCGATACCAGAGGCGCTGCTTCTCGTCCACCCTCTTCATCACGCCTGAGAGCGCGGATTCGACGGGGAAGGGGACGAGAATCTTGCCCTCCCAGGCCGTCGGCTGGGCGGCGTCTCTGGCGACGATTGCATAGTCCCACAGGCCGTTGAGGTTCTGCCATTCTTTGCGGACCATCTGGGGGCGCGGGTATTCGGGCCAGGCCTTGTCGGGCGCAACGTCCTTCGCCCATCGGGTCATCAATGGCCCCTTGGCCATCTGCCATTCGGCGGCGAGGGCTGATGCGGCGAGTCCCAACGCAACGACGAACCCCAGCGACCTCACCTTCACGGCAAGCTCCTTCAGGTTGGTAGTGCGGCCTTCAGGCCGGAGAGGTACGGGCTGAAGCCCGCGCCGCGAACTCGGCGATCCTTCCCGGGGCACGATGCCATTTGCCCCTTTCCTCGAACGGCGTCATAGGATACACTATTTGCCTCTCGCAGCCAAGAGGAGTCTGAATGCACGAGCCTGACCTCCCCGAGATCACTGTGAAGGCGGTGGTGCTGGGCGTGCTGCTCTCGATGGTGCTGGGGGCGGCCAACGCCTATCTCGGCCTGCTGGCGGGGATGACCGTGTCGGCCTCCATCCCCGCGGCCGTCATCTCGATGGCCGTGCTGCGCGGCTTCCGCCGCGCGAGCATCCTGGAGAACAACATCGTGCAGACGGCCGCCTCGGCGGGCGAGTCGCTCGCGGCCGGCGTGATCTTCACGCTGCCCGCGCTGCTGATCCTGGGCGCCTGGGCGGAGTTCGACTACTGGCAGACGACCCTCATCGCCGGCCTCGGCGGCCTGCTCGGCACGCTGTTCACGATTCCGCTGCGGCGGGCGCTCGTCGTCGAGGCCAAGCTGGCCTTCCCCGAGGGCGTGGCCACGGCGGCCGTGCTCCGCGTGGGCGCGAAGGCGGGCGGCGGCCTCGGCCCCCTCGTCTTCGGCGCGGGGCTGGGCGCGCTCTTCAAGCTCGGCGAGACGGGGCTTCACCTCTGGACCGGCTCGGTCGAGGCCGCGACGCGGGCGGGGCGCTCCGTCTTCTGCTTCGCCGCGAGCCTCGCGCCCGCGCTGGTGGGCGTCGGCTACATCGTGGGGTTCAACATCGCCGTGCTCGTCTTCCTGGGCGGCGCGGCCAACTGGTTCGTCGCCATCCCCATCGCCGCCGCGGCGCAGGGAGCCGGGCCGGAGCCCGAGCCGTCGGCGCTGGCCTGGACCCTGTGGAAGACGCAGACCCGCTACATCGGCGTGGGCGCGATGATCGTGGGCGGGCTGTGGGCCATCGTGCGGCTGTGGCCGAGCCTCGTGCGCGGCATCCGCTCGGGCCTGGCCGCCTATCGCCACGCGCGCGACGGCGGCTCGACGCCCCGCACCGAGCGCGACGCGCCGATGCCGTGGGTGGGCATCGCCCTCGTGGCATCCGTCGTGCCCCTCTTCGCGCTGTTCCGCCACCTGGCGGGCAGCACGGCGGTCGCGGCCTTCCTCGCCGTCGTGATGCTCCTCGCCGGGTTCCTGTTCTCCGCCGTGGCGTCGTACATGGCCGGGCTGGTCGGCTCGTCGAACAACCCCATCTCGGGCGTCACGATCGCCACGATTCTCACGACCGCCCTGCTGCTCCTCGCCCTCGGCGTAGGCGGCGCGGCGGGGCCGGCGGCCGCGATTCTCGTCGGGGCCGTGGTCTGCTGCGCCGCGGCCATCGGCGGCGACGTGCTCCAGGACCTCAAGACCGGCCAGCTCGTGGGCGCCACGCCCTGGAAGCAGCAGGTGATGGAGGCCGTGGGCGTGGCGGCCGCGGCCCTGGTGCTCGCGCCCATCCTCTCGCTGCTCCTCGCCGCCTACGGCATCGGCGAGCCGACGGCCACGCACCCGAGCCCGCTTCGCGCCCCGCAAGCCACGCTCATGGCCTCGGTGGCCCGCGGCGTCTTCGCGCGCGACCTGCCGTGGGGCATGGTCGCCATCGGCGCGGCGGCCGCGGTCGTGGTGGCCGCGCTCGATACCGTGCTCGAGCGCCGCGGCAGCCGCTTCCGCACGCCCGTGCTCGCCGTGGCCGTGGGCATCTACCTGCCGCTCGAACTCGGCGTGGCCATCTTCGCCGGCGGCCTCATCGCCTGGATGAGCGAACGGACGCTCCGCCGCCGCCGCGCCCGGCCCGCCGCCGAGCCGCACGGCGTGCTCCTGGCCGCCGGCCTCATCACCGGCGAGGCCCTCCTCGGCATCCTCCTCGCCATCCCCATCGTGCTCAACGCCGGCCAGAACCCCCTCGCCGTCGGCCCCGCAGGCGGGCCGCTCCGATGGCCCGCCGTCGTGCTCTTCCACGTCGTGCTCATCGCGCTCTTCCGCGTCGCCACCCGCCCCCCGCGAATGGAGGTGCCCCATGCGAATCGTTGACTGCCACGTCCACATGACCGGCCCCACCGACACCGCCGAGGCGCTCGCCCAGATGGACGCCTTGGGCGTCGAGCGCATCCTGCTCATCTCCGAGACCGAGCGCGTCTCCCTCCAGAAGACGCGCGAGAATCTCCTCGCGGCCAGGAAGGTCTTCGACGGCGCGCCCGACCGCATCGGCGGCCTGGCCTGGCTCAACCCCACCATCCCCGGCATCGCCGGCCTCGCCGAGGAGGCCGTCACCGAGCTCGGCTTCACCGGCATCAAGATCATCCCCGACCACTGGTACGCCTACGAAGAGCGCCTCGAGCCCTTCTGGGAGCGCCTGCACGCCCTCAAGGCCCGCGTCCTCTTCCACACCGGCATCCTCTACGGCTACGACGACGGCTCGCGCTTCTGCCGCCCGCTCTGGCTCGAAAAGCTCCTCCACTACCCCAACATCCGCTTCGCCATGGCCCACATCTCCTGGCCCTGGTGCGAGGAGGCCCTGGCCGTCATGGGCAGGATGCGCGCGGCGGCGGGCTACGACAAGACCCGCTGGCAGAGCTACATAGACACCACCCGCGGCACCCCGCCCCACATCCGCAAGGCCGCCCTCGCCAACGCCCTCGAGTTCTGCGGCGTCGAGCGCGTCATGTTCGGCACCGACGGCTGCCTCCCCGGCCGCCTCGCCGGCCAGAAGTGGCACATCGAAACCGACCTGGCCATCCTCGACGAACTCGGCTACACCCAGGCCCACAAGCAGCGCTACTTCGCCGGCACCGCCGACGAGCTCTTCCCCCCCAGGAGTTGAACAGGCCGGCGGCCGGCCCGCGCGCATCGCTGTTCGCGCGCCCCCGGCCTCACGCCCATACTTGCTCACCGTCCGGACGGGCCCGGCGCGGCCGGAATCGCGAGAATTGCCCATTCTCCCCCTTCCGCCCATACTTGCTCACCGCCCGGACGGGCGCTGTATGGCCGGAACCGCGGCAATCGCCTACTCTCCCGCTTCCGTCCATACTTGCTCACTCTCTCCCCCTGGGGATGAGCAAGTATGGACACTTGCCCCCGGGCCACGCGCCCCTGCCGACACCCCCAGCGCATCCATCGAAATGTCATCGCAGCCCATAAACGCCATAATGACAAGGACTTATGTCCTCATTAGGTGCCTGGCACCGCATGTGCGGGCAGGCGGTCATTCCTTCTTGTTCCTCAGCAGATCCGCCATGGCCCAGCCGAGGCGGAGGCCGACTTCCAGGTAGGTCTCGGCGTTGCGGTTGTAGTGGTAGCCTTGGTTCTTCGGCGACACGTCCGCCTCCCGCCACAGGTCGCGTGAATCTACGGCCTTCACGTTGCCGGCGAACTCGGGGTGCTTCTTCGCGTCGGCGATGGCGAGCTGCGCCTCGGCGATCTGGAGCCCAAGACCCGTGCGTCCGGGGTTCCCGCACCCCGTGGCCAGCACGAACTTGGCGTCGGGGGCGTCGAAATCCTTCCGAAGGCACTGGATGAACCGCACGAGGTTCTGTTCGTAACGGCTGGCGTGAGCCGCACTGCCCGTGTCCTTGTGGCCCTGCCAGAAGACGAAGCCGGCGACCTCGTAGCCCTGGCCCCGGTAGTCGGGCCAGCACTTGGCGAGGTTCTTCAACACATCCTTCGCGTCGGCCACGTCGGTGTCGTACTGCTTGCCGGCATACCAGTCTATGGCCTTCCCGGTCTTCCTGTCGGTCCACGCGGGAGGCTCTGTCGCCGTGCCCTTCTCCTTGTCCATGTCCCAGAAGGGCGGCCGATCCTTGTAGCCCGCGTACACCTTGCCCTCGAACTCGTACCGCTCGCTGCCGGGCGGCAAGAGGTCCCAGCCCAGGCTGCGGTTGCCGATGCACGACTTGAGGACGAGCACGGGCTCATCGAGGACGTAACCCATGACGTAACCGAAACCCAGTTCCGGCCCGATCGTCTTTCCATTGTTCGAGGTCGGGCTCAGAGGGCTGCCCTTCTTCACGCGGGCGTCGTAGTAGTAGACGTCCGTGCGAACCGTCCAGTTGCCCGCCTCGTCCACCAGCCACGGGTACTTGCCCTCCTTCCTGGTGAGGTAGGCGAGGGTGCCCTTGGTGGTCTCCGGCCCCAGCTCCCCCATGCCGACCATGTTGGACTGCCCCATCAGGATGAACACCTTGACCGGCTTCGTAACGTCGGGCGCCTTGGCGTCGGGCCTGGGCAATTGGGGCCTGGGGTCGGCGTCGGCCCTCTCGGCCGCCGAGACGCCTGCGAGGCCGGACGCCAGCGCGGCGAGGAGGTATGCGAGCCTGTTCACGGGTTCATCTCCTTTCGCCATGGTGGAGGCGGAAAATGCAGATGCCCTCCGTCGCCCGGTCGAAGCGCGCCACGGGGCGGAAGGCATGCCAGAAGAGCTCGGGCCGGGCGTCGTCGCGCCAGTAGACGTCCAGCGTCGCCGCCTGGTCATAGCGCCAGCCCCGACTCTCCCAGGCGGCGAGTATCCTGCGGAGCGGCTGGACGACGGGCCCGAAGGCGAGAATGACGTCGGGCGGCACGCGGTCCTTGAAATGGATGTCGGGCAGGCCGCGGAACTGCTCGGCCGGCGGCCAGCTCAGTTGCCAGGCGTAGACCGCCCGCGGCGCGTGGAACATCAGCGGCGAGACGGCGTACTCGGGCAGCACCCACACGCTCTCGCCCTCGGCCACGTTCGCGTTGACCCACGCCGCTGCGGCGCCGTAGGCGGTCGTCCGCGGGCGGGCCAGCTCGCCGAGGTACTCGGCGAGGGTCGAACGCACAGGGTCGCCCAGGTGCGGGCCGAGCTGGAGCAGGTTCGTGCCGAAGGCGGCGACGGCCAGCGGCACAGCGGCGGCGGGGAGTCGTCTCCCCAGCGCTCGAACGCATAGCACGCCCAGCGCGATGCACAGCGGGACCAGCGGCACGAGGTAGCGCACATCGGCGAAGCTGGTCACGCTCACGGGCTGGGGCGAGAGCAGGGTGGCCGCCGCCACGTAGACCAGCAGCGCCGTGAACGCGCGGAGGAGCCAGGCGTCCCGGGTCGCCCAGCAGAGCACCGGGGCGGAAAGGATGAGCGCGGCCACGCCGAACTCGCATCGGCTCAGGTCGCGCAGGTTCCACCAGAACAGCGTCGCCTTGTCGGCGAGCCAGGACGCGCTCTCGTGGGGCACCACGGCCTTGCCGAGCGGGTTCCACACGGCGACGATCAGGCCGCCGAGAATGACCTGCGGGGCGAAGAGCAGGGCCAGATCGCGCCGCGCCAGCCGGCAGCGCCGGCGGCCCCAGGCCAGGTAGTCCGCCGCCGCGCAGGCGTAGAACGCAGCGTAGTTGATGTAGTTCGTCGCCAGCAGGCACACCGAGAGGGCCGCCATCGCCAGCAGCCATCGCAGGCGCTGCGCGCGAGGCGTCTCTGCCTCGCGACCGTGCACGTAGAGGTACGCCAGCGCGGTCGAGAGGAGCATGGCCAGGGCGTAGTAGCGGCACTGGCGCGAGAAAAGCATCAGCGACACGTTGCCGAGAAGCGCCACGGCCAGGACCCCCCAGGCCGAGGGGGGGGCGCTCTGCCGCCACGCCCAGCGCACCATCAGCGCCACGGTGGCCAGGCCGCAGAACGCGAACGGCAGGCGGCCCGCCCAGGCGGAACCGCCCAGGATGCCGAGAAACGGCGCGGCAACGTAGTAGGCCAGCGGCGGGTCGAAGCGGTGGCGAAGGTTCTCCAATGCCGCGCCGCCCTGGAACGCGAGGAGATTGTGCCCGATGACGGCGCCGGTGTCGCCCGTGCGCCACACGCTCTGGGCGAGCAGCGCCGTGTAGGCCTCGTCGTTCCAGAAGGCGTGGCGGCCCAGCCGCGTGAAGAGCAGCGCGGCGCTGCCCGCCAGGATCACCCCCGCCGCGATGGCCTCCGCGCGCCTCATCTCATCTCGCATTCCCGTTGCACGGGCGCCCCCGCCACGGCATAATGATGGCAGGTTGGCTCATTCGCGTCAAGACCGCCTGAAGGCGGAACTCCAGGCGACGCGGGCCCCTCCGGTTCGGAGTCCCGCCTTCAGGCGGTCTTGAGTCTCCGGAGGCGCAGGAATGCGGCGGAGAGTTGTCACGCCATTCGCTCCCCTCGAGTGGCTCCTGATTCTCCTTCTGGCCGCGGCGGCGCAGGCGCAGCAGGACACGTGGAAGGGCGTCGAGCGGATCGTCGCCGTGGGCGACGTGCACGGCGACTTCGGCCAATTCGTCAAGGCCCTTCGCGCGGCCGGCGTGGTGGACGACAGGAACGACTGGGCCGCCGGCAAGACCCATCTGGTGCAACTCGGCGACGTGCTCGACCGCGGCCCCGACTCCCGCCGGGCGATGGACCTGTTGATGAAGCTGGAGGCCCAGGCCGCGAAGGCGGGGGGCGCCGTGCACGCCCTGCTCGGCAACCACGAGGCCATGGTGCTGGCCGGCGCCTGGTTCTACCTCCACCCCGGCGAAATCCAGGCGTTCGGCACCGCGGCCGACTTCCGCCAGGCGATGAGCGCCGAGGGCGCCTACGGCCAGTGGCTCCGCCGCCACAACGCCGTCATCCAGATCAACGACACCCTGTTCGCCCACGCCGGCCTCCTGCCGCTGTGGGCCAAGCCGTCGCTCCGCCAGATCAACGACGCCGTCCGCCGCGAGCTCGGGCAGGAGGAGGAGGGCGGCCTGACCCTCAGCTACACCGGCCCGCTCTGGACCCGCTTCCTCGCCCTGGGCGACGAGGAGGAGGTGGCCGCCGCGCTCGACGAGGTGTTCGCCAAGTACGGGGCCAAACGCATGGTCATCGGCCACACCGTGGCGCGCGAGGGCGTGCTCGTGCGGGCCGGCGGCCGCCTGGTGCGCGTGGACGTGGGGATGAGCGAGTACTACGGCGGCCCCGCCGCATGTCTGGTGATCGAGAAAGGCGACCTCTACGAGGCCCGCCACCCCGACCTCAAGCGCAAGCTCGACGTGGACCGCGCCGCGCCCGCGGAGGCGAAGAAGGCGGGCTGAGCGCGCGTCACGCGATTGAGGCCGCGAGCCCGGCCGCCTCGGCGCGGCGCGCGATCTCGGCGAGCCGCGCCGCGCTCTGGCGCTCGCCCGCCACCTCGCCCGCTCGCCCGAGCCACTCGTACTTGGCGCCCGACCAGGGGTTGAAGGGCAGGAACTCCACCCGCCGCAGCCCGCGCTCGCCGAGGAACGCGAACAGCGCGTCCAGGTTCGCCTCCGTGTCGGTGATGCCGGGGATGAGGGGCACGCGGACCACCACGTTGCGCCCCGCCAGCCGCGCGGCGTTGGCCAGAATCCCGCGGTTCGACGCCCCCGTCCAGCGGCGGTGCTCGGCGTCGTCCATCAGCTTGAGGTCGAAGAGCACCAGGTCGCTGCGCGCGGCGAGCCGCTCGAGCGTTTCCCAGCGGCAGGCCCCGCACGTTTCCATCGCCGTGTGGATGCCGCGCTCCTGGCAGCCCGCGAGGATGGCCTCTGCGAAGTCCGCCTGCCGCGTCACCTCGCCGCCGGTGAGCGTCACCCCGCCGCCCGAGTGGTCGAAGAAGGGCTTGAGCCGCTCCGCCTTGGCCACGATGGCCTCGGCGGACATCCGCACGCCCTTGACCGCCAGCGCGCCCGAGGGGCAGGCCTCGACGCAGCGCCCGCAGGCGAGGCACTTGTCGCGGTCCAGAGCGTGCCGCGCCCCGCTCAGCGCGTGGACGCCTCGCGGGCACACGGCGCCGCAACGGCCGCACAGCACGCAGCAGTCGCGCAGGAAGATCACCTCGGGCTCGGGGCGGATGGATTCGGGGCTGTGGCACCAGCGGCAGGCCAGCGGGCAGCCCTTGAGGTACACGGCCAGGCGAATGCCCGGGCCGTCGTGCACCGCGAAGGTGTCGAGGTCGAAGAGGAGGCCCTCGGCGCCCGTCACGAGCGGGCCTCCTGGCGGCGGATGTGGTGGTCCTGCTGCTCGCGGCTGAGCATGGTGAAGTAGGCGCACCAGCCGCCCATGCGGACGCGGAGCGACTGGTAGCGGTCGGGCTCGCGTTGGGCGGCGCGCAGTTCCTCGGTGTCGGCGACGGTGAGGGTCATCATGGCGCCGCCGCTCTCGACGAAGCCGCGGACGAGCCCGGCCATGCGCGCCGTGCCTGCATCGCCCTCGACCAGGCGGCGGGCCAGCCGCAGGTCGAGCGGGCCGCCCGCGGGCAGGCGCTCGGGGTGCATCTTCGCATACGACAGGATCGCGCTCGGCAGGCCGTCGAGGTCGCGGCCCAGCGCGGGCGAGAAGTTCGACGACACGGGTTCGCCGGCCAGCCGCCCGTCGGGCGACGCGCCCAGGCCCTCGCCGATGCCGATGTACCAGGAGAACGTGCCCACGCCCGCGGGAAAGAGCACAGTGGCCCGGTGGGCCTCGGCGTGGCGGGCCACGGCCTCGGTGAAGGCGGCGATCACGTCACGGCCCACCGCGTCGGCGCGGCCGTCGTCGTTGCCGTACTTGGGCGCGCAGAGCAGCCGCCTCCGCAACGCCTCGTGGCCCTCGAAGTTCGCCGCGAGGGCGTCGCACAGCTCGGCCATCGTGGCTGCCCGTTGCTCGAAGAGGACGGTCTTGATGGCCACGAGCGAGTCGATCGCGTGCGCGGCGCTCTCGGCGAGCATGCCGAAGGTGCGGTACTTCGAGCCGCCCGCCGTCATGTCGCGCCGCGCGGCGATCGCACCGTCCATCAGCGCGCTCAGCAGCGGCACGGGCGCGATCGTGCTGCGGTCGTTCACGGTGTCCGCCACACGGCGCACCACGCGGCCGACCATCGAGTCCATCTGGGTGAGGAAGGCCCGCCAGACGTCGTCGAACGACGCGAAGGCGCGCGGGTCGCCGGTGTCGGGCGCGGCCTCGGAGCGGTCGCGGCCCAACGCCCAGAGCAGGCACAGCATCAGGCTGAGGCGCTGGAACACGAAGTTGGTGCGGCCGGGGAGGATCACCTCCCAGCAGCCGTCGTTGGTGTAGTCGCGCGCGTCGGGGGTCGGGATGCCGAGGCGTTCGAGGGCGGGCACCAGGGCCTCGTCGTTGAAGAGCGCCGGCATGCCGCCGCCGGCCTTGAGCACCTCGCAGGCGCGGCGCAGCAACGCCTCGGGCGTGCCGCGGTGCAGGCGCACCGTGAGGAGAGGATTGGTCATCTCGTTGCGCGCGTAGGCGTCGAGGAGAAGGAACGACAGAGGGTTGGTGCCGTCGGCCCCCTCGGGCGTGAGGCCGCCGACCACGATGTTCTGGAGCCAGTGGTTCGTGGCGTCGAGGCCGTCGCGGCGGGTGCCGATCTGCGACGAGGTGTAATGGCGGGTGCGGCGGGCCGGGTCGAGCGGCTCGGGCTCGCGGGCCTCGGGGCGCTGCTCGTCGGTGGTCTTGGCGCGCTCGTTGAACTTCAGGCAGAAGCAGCCGACCAGCTCGGCCGCGCCGTCGAGGGTCAGGCGGCCCGCCGCCAGGTCGGCCTCGAGCAGCGGCCAGGCGTACTGGTCGAGGCGGCCCAGCGCGTTGCCGTTCATCGTCGAATGGAAGATCATGTGGAGCAGCCACACGCTCTGGAGGGCCTGCCAGAAGGTGAGCGACGGCCCCGCGGGCGCCTGGCGCAGGTTCGCGGCCATCTGCCGCAGCTCGGCCGCGCGGGCCGCGTCCGACTCGGCGCCGGCCTCTGCCTCGCAGCGCGTCGCCAGCCGGGCCGCGAAGTCCATCACCGCGTCGAGGGCGATGGCGACCGAATCGAGGAAGGCCGTCTCCTGCGGGGTCGCGGCGAGGGGCCGCTGGGCCTCCGCATCGGCGCGGATGCCGCGAAGGCCCTTGGCGAGCAGTGTCGGATAATCGGGCACCACGTGGCCGAAGACCGAGCGGATGCTCAGCCCCTTGGCCGCGGCGGCGTCGCGCTCCGCGTCGGTGGCGTAGTCGGGAAAGCCCCACTCGGCGTGCACGCGCGGCTCCTCGAGCGTCATCGAGCCCGCGAAGAGCTGGCCGCGCCAGAGCTCGGTGGGCATGGCCGCCAGCTTGAGGGCGATGGCGCGCGCCTTGCGCACCGCGAGCGGCTCGGCCATGTAGCACTCGGCGATGCGCGCGGGACACTCCCACCGCACGGGCGGCTGCTCCATCGCCGCGCGCACGCGGCGCCGCAAGGCGGCCAGCCGCGTCGTATCACGCATCTCACACCCCTTGCCGTGTGACACGAAATGGACCCGTCCGCCTTCCCCTATATCATCCCGCACACGCCTCCTCGAGTCAAACGCCGGAACGCGCTTGCTATTCTCCCGCCGATCCGCTATGATAACGGGTCAGATGAGTAGATGGTTGGGACAACGTGTTGTCAGAGGCCGAAGCAAGAGTAGACGCATTCTGGCTGATTCTCGCCTTCCGGTAAGACCACCCGCCGATTCGTCTCCCGCCCACCCTCTGCACCCCGACCGGTCTGGCCCCCTTGTTTGAGAGGCAGAGTTCGTGACAGGACAGAAGAACGTGAGGTTTGCGGACTATCCGCTGCTCGAGAGCATTCGCCAGGACATCGCCGCCGCAGGCTACGAGACCCCGACGCCGATCCAGGCGCAATGTATCCCCATCGCGCTCGAGGGCAAGGACCTGATCGGCGTGGCGCAGACGGGCACGGGCAAGACAGCCGCCTTCGCGCTGCCGATCATCCAGCGCATGGCCCATCGCGTCGAGCTGGGCGCCCTGGTGCTCGCCCCGACGCGCGAACTCGCGCAACAGATTCACGGCGTATTCGAGACCCTCGGCCGCTCCAGCGGCATCCGGGCGGCCATCGTTGTCGGCGGCATCCCGATGGACGAGGACTACAAGGCCCTGCGCTCGTGGCCCAACGTGCTGGTGGCCACGCCCGGGCGCCTGATTGACCACCTCAACTCGCGCACCGTGGTGCTCGACGAGATCGAGACGTTCGTGGTGGACGAGGCGGACCGGATGCACGACATGGGCTTCATCCCCCAGATCCGCCGCGTCATCGAGGCCCTGCCGCGCGAGCGCCAGACCCTGATGTTCACCGCCACCATGCCGGCCGACGTCGAGCAGATCGCGCGCCGGAACATGCGCCAGCCCGAACGCATCCAAGTCGGCCGCGTGGCGCCCGTGGCCCGCGCCGAGCAGCAACTCTTCGCCGTCAACGAGAATGAGAAAACCCGCCTGCTCCTCGACCTGCTCGACAGGAGCGAGGGCCGCGTGCTCGTCTTCGTGCGCACCAAGCGGGGCGCCGAGCGGCTCGCCGCCGCCGTCTCTCGGCATCACCACCGTGTCGGCAGGCTCCACTCGGACCGCACCCAGCCGCAGCGCGACCAGGCCATGAACGCCTTCCGCGAGGGGCGCTGCCGCATCCTCATCGCGACCGACATTGCGGCTCGCGGGATTGACGTCGCCGACATCGAGCACGTCATCAACTACGACTTCCCCGGCTCGGCCGAGGACTACGTTCACCGCATCGGGCGGACGGCACGCCACGAGGCCACCGGGCGGGCGACGAGCTTCGTCACCCGCGACCAGCGGCGCAACGTCGCCGAGGTCGAGCGCCTCGTCGGCTCCAAGCTCGAGCTCACCCGCGCCTACGCCTGAGGCGGTCTCCCAATCAAGGACGCTCGATGACCGGCGCCGTGCCGACCAGGGGGCGGACAGGCAGCTCCTCAATCCCTGGGAAATCGGGGTCCGGCATCGCGCGGATCTCCTCCTCGCCATTGTAGGGCGCACAGGCGTCCACCCACGCGATGAGACGGTGCAGGCTCAGAGGGTCCACTTTCACATCGTTGTGCTTTCCGCCCATCGCAATCTCGATAAGTTTCGACCTGAACGATAGATAGGTCATCGGCCTGAAGGTGGCGTAAGCGCGCGGGTCGTTCAGAGAAGGGTCCATCGTTTCGACAGGCAGCGCGGCGGCAATCCCATAGCCCGGGCGATTGCCCGGCGCAGGATTGCCCCAACCTGCTGCACCGACGAGAGTTAGATACGGCTCCTTGAACACGCTCACCCCCGGCCGCAGCGTGAGATCGAGCTTCTCCCTCCCCCTCCCGTCGCCCTGATGGCACTTGCCGCAGTAACGATCGAGGACGGGCTGCACAAATCTCTCGTAGCCAATGCTTTCCGTTCCCCACGGGGGAGGGGAGAGTTCGGTTGGTGGGCGTCGGAATGCGATGCCCTGGGTGAAGGGCGGGGTGGCGCTGTGCAGCTCGTGGCAGCCCACGCAGCCGCGGACCTCACCCGGCATCACGCCACTGAAGCTCCGCATGGTCTGGAGGCACCGGCGATGCTCGTCGAGAAGCTGAAAGTGGAGGGCCTTGCCGGCGGGCGCCTTGAAACAGACGGAACCGTCGGCCTCGACCGGGACCTCGCTGAGGATCCGCTTCACGCCCTCCTCCTGCACGATGGAGACGGGCGGGCCGGAGTTGCGGTAGGTCTTGCGCCAGGTCGAGTAAGTCTTGTGGTCCATCTGCCACACCCGTAAGTACTTGACGCTGCCACGGGGCAGGTCCGGCACGCCCTCATAGACATCCGGGCTGAAGAAGACCCCTGGCTCAGGCGGCTTGCGGTCCTTGCCCGTGCCCGGCCACGCCACCCGGTCGGGGATGACGGGCGGTGTGCGGCGCGGGCGTATCGGCATGGCGTGCAGGATGTTATGCGCACCCTCGTAGATCAGTTCGCGATTTCCGTGGACGTCCATCAGGTACAGACGGAACCTGCCCACCGCGCCGCACGCCGACACCAGAAAGTCCTGTTCGGTAAGGGGATACGGCGTCTTGTAGCCCGTGAAGCGGCCGGACGCGTGATAGTCGGCGGCCTCGATGGGGTCAACAGGTGGGGTCGAGCACTCGGCCCAACGGACGTCCGCAGTGACCTTCGTCAGGCCATCGGGGAAGTTGCGGCCCTTCTCGGGGTCCACTATGCCGATCGAGCCATTCCACCACTCGTGATGGCCCACGCCGCTGAACATCACCCGGCGGCTGTTGGGGATGGGCATCGGCTCCGAGAGGTGGTCGGGCCAAACGCTCTGGTTGCCCCAGAAGACCGAAGTATTGGTGCCATCTGGGTTTGTAGTCCATAGACTCTGCACTCGCCAGAGGGGCTTATCCGTGTACTCCCAGCGCGAGTAGATAATGCGGCCATCGGGCAGCAGGGCGGGCGTCCAGTCGGGCTCGCCGCCCATGCTGATGAGGTAGATGTTGGACCCATCGGCGTCGCAACGCGCCAGTATATAAGAGTATATGAACGGGCCGCAGCGCACGTAAGAGTTGCCGCGAGTGGTCACGAACATGATGTGGCCATCGGGGAGGTAGATGGGGTCGGCATCATCGTAGTCGCCACTGGTAAGCTGGCGCTGCCCGGTGCCGTCGAGATTGATCTCGTAGAGGTGGAAGCTCTTGTCGGCGTGTGACTTATAGCAGAACAGCACCCTCTTGGCGTCGAACGATAGGTCGGGCCGCCAGAAGGAGCCCGGCGCGTCGGGGGCGAGCTTGCGCACGGCGCCGCCCGGGTGCAGCCCTTCCAGGACGAGGAGACGGCCGCCGGGCGTGGCCCAGATACCCATTCGGTGAATGGCCTCGTGGCGGGTCTCTGGGCCGGTCGGATAAGGCTGGTCAATGAAGAGCACTTGCGAGAAGTCCAACGCCGGATTCCGGAAGGTGATGCGACGCTTGACCTTGCGAATGGCGAGATAGAGCTCCTTGGCCGCGGGATCGGCGTGGGCATAGACGGAGGCCGCATCTCCTGGCTCGCCCAGGCCCGCAATGTCCCGCCAGGGGCCGCCGCCGAGGGGTGCCGACACCAGGGCCTGCTTCCAGGCCGAGTCGTCGAAGGCCGGCTCCTGCCAACCTGCCGTCTCGGCCTTCTCTGCTCGCCACGAAGCATCGCTGGCGATCGCCACCTGGCGTCCGTCAGCGAAGACGATGGCAAGATGCGCGATCAGGCCGGCGGGGTTCTTGCCGGAGAAGGGCCTGTTCACCGCCTTCACAGCCAGGACGTTCCTGCCGGGCCGCAGGTGTTTGCTGATCTCGACGGTGGCCAGGCGCTGCCAGGTGTCGTTACTCGCGACGTGGGCAGTATTTACGAACACCTCGCAGGCGTCGTCGGCCGTGATGCGCAGGCCGGCGCGGCGCACCTCGCCTGCTGGAAGCTCGAACGTGCGGCGGAAAAACCGTGCCTCGGCCGGCGCATCCTCGATGGGCTTGCCCTCGGGGAACCAGATCCAGTGCGGCACCGCACCGGCCGCCGCCTCGGGCGGGAGCGCAGGGGGGCTTGCGGCGAGAGCCGCCAGGCGTCGCTCCAGCGTCTGGAGTTCGCCCAGTTCTGCGGCGAAGCCGAGCGAACTGCCTCCTGCGGCGAGGCGCTGCGCCAGGCTGCGCGTCCAGCCGATCTCCTTGGCTGCGCGCTGGAGGAGCGGCTCGCCCATCGCCTGGAACAGCCAGTCTCGCTCCAGCGCGGCATCCGCCTCGGCGGGCGTGAGGGTACGGGTCTCGGGCGTGGTCGGGTTCTCGAAGATCGTGGGCAGGTAAATGCCTGGCGGCGGTGAGGCCCGGAGGCGCTTCCGCGCCTCGAGGTCCGCCTGCTGTCCGGCCACACAGAAGGCAGCCAACCCGAAGAGAACCAAGGGACTCAAGGCTCGGCTCATGAGGGACTCTCTGTGCTCAGGCCTTCGGGCGCTCGATCTGCGGGATCTTGAGCGTTTCACCATCCTTGAGCGCGGACTGGTGGGCGACGATGCCCGGCACGGTCATGGCCAGGGCCTCGTAGACGTTGACCATCGGCTCGCGGTCCTCGAGGATGGCCGTGACGAACTCGTGCATCAGGTTGCCGTGCGAGCCGCCGTGGCCGCCGGCCGGCACGCCGGGGGGCAGGGGCGGCCGCGCGAGATCGGGCAGCGGCCGCAGGCTGCCGCGATAGTTCATCCCGTCCATCCAGCCTTTCTCGCCGAAGACGCGCCCCGTCTCGCTGATGCGTGAGAAGACGGTGTGCCACATGCCCATGCGCGACGCCCCGCCCTCGCTGGTCTGGAAGAGGGCCACCTCGTCGCCGAACGGGTTGTCGTACTTGTTGGCGCCAGGCTGGTACCACGGCTTGTCGCTCTTGAAGCCGACGCACGATACACTGGTGAACCGCTTGCCTGTCACGCCGATGTAGTAGGCGGTCGAATGGGTGGGGTACCACAGCGGCGGCGTGCCGATCCGCCAGCCCTTATACGAGTCGATCGGTGCCGTCACGTAGTGGTAGTATTCGCCCTCGGAGTAGACGAGCCGCCCGAAGCCGCCGGCGTTATAGATCTGCCGCATCGCGTAGCAGTCGTCGTGGAAGCAGCTCGTCTCGGCCATCATATACTTCAGGCCCGTCTTCTGCACCGTCTCGGCCAGCTTCTCGGCGTCCTCCAGCGAGCCCCACACGGCGGGCACGGCGGTCATCGAGTGCTTGCCGCTGTTGAGCACGAGCATCGAATGGCGCGCGTGGCTCGGGGCGTCGGTGGCCGTGAACACAGCCTCGATCTTCGGGTCTTTCACGAGGAGTTCGAGCGAATCGTACGACTTCTCGCATCGGCAGGCCTTCATCAGCGCGGCGCGGCGTTCGGGAATGAGGTCGCTCACCGCCACGATCTCGACGTTCGGGTGGTCCTGGAAACCGAACTGAGCGCCGAAGCTGCACACGCCGTAGCCCACGATGCCCACGCGCAGCTTGCGGTCGGTGGTCGGCGTCCATTCCTTCCTGGGCGCTTCGCCCGCCAGCGCCGACGCGGCCAGCCCTTCGGCGGCCACCGCCGCCAGTGACCCCAGGCCCAGCCTTCCCACGAAGTCACGACGGCCTATGGACGCCTCAGACATGGCAGTGTCCTCCAGCATCGAGCGCGAAATGAGGGCGGAGCAGCGCATAGTCGCCAGCGGCGGCCGCGACGAGCCGCGCCCCGGCCTTCGCGGCCTGTTGCATCTCCGCGGCGGAAAGCGGGCGGAACTCCCGCGCCGCCTGAGCCGCGCGCCGCACCTCGGCCGCGCTCTTCGCCCCGACCACGGCGCACGCCACGCCGGGCAGGCTCAGCGGATAGCGGAAGGCGCGGTCGTAGTCCTTCGCCAACTGCCCCTCGCCGCCCAGCACCTTCATCGCGGCCAGCCCCATGCCCATGCGATGGCAGCGCTCTGCCAGAGCGGCGCCGTGCTCGGCCACGGCGAGGGCGTTCAGAAACGGCATCGCCACGTCGAGGTCGGCGGCGCGGTCGAGCAGTTCGAGGGCGGGGCCGTGCGGCGGGTGGACACTCATCCCGATGAAGCGCGTAAGCCCGTCGCGCTTCGCCTTGCGAAGGTAAGCGAGCACACCGTCGGCGGCCGTGATGCGGCGGACGTCTTCCCATCCGTTCGGGATGCCCACGCCGTGGAGGAGCAACAGGTCCACGTGGTCGGTCCGCAGCCGCTTGAGGCTCTGGCGCAGGTCGGCCTCGGCCTCCTTCGCGCTCAGGTGGTCGAGCTTGGTCACGAGGAACACCTGGTCGCGCACGCCCTTGAGCAGGGGGCCGAGGCTCTCTTCGGAGCGGTCGTAGTTGGGCGCGGTGTCGAAGTAGCGCACGCCGCAATCGAGCGCGGCTTCCACGACGGCGCGGGTGGGGGTGGCGGGGTCCTTCGCGATCCAGGCGCAGCCCAGGCCGAGGATCGTTACGCGGGCGCCCGTCTTGCCCAGGACTCGCCGCGGCAGCTCGCTCTGGGATATTGTGGGCGCCTGGGGCCTCGCGCAGCCCAGCGGCAGCGCTGCGCCCGCGGCGAGAGAAGCCTTCAGAACGTCGCGGCGGGTGATCGTGCTCATGCCAGCATCATACGCCGCCGCGTGGGGGCGTCAAGTGTGGCCAGCCCGGCGACGTGGCGATCCTCGGCCCGCGCACCCTGGAGGGTTTCGGCGCCGTCGTGAACCCTCGCCCCAAGAAGCCTGTCGCTGCCGGCCCCTATCCCGCCGCGCGCTAGGCTATGAACTCATGAGTATCCGGTCTCAACCGGATGGGCTAGCACTGTCCAGCTTCCGCCGGCGCGAGCTTGCCAAGAACCTCCCTTGCCAACGAATCGATGTACGCAAAATAAGGCCATGCATTCTGTTGTGCGTGGTAGACCTGGAGGATGCCAGTTGCGAGCAGGAACTTCGATGCCTCCACGTCCCCGCTGGAGTCGCGCACAAAGGTGCCATCCTCTAGCCTAATGGCGTGTGCGGGCAGTTTCGTACCGCCTAATGTCTTGTCCGCATCAGCGTGGCTGTACGCGTTCCTGAGACCATCTCTGAACACCTTCAACTGCTTCTTCTGCTTCTTCGTGATCAACCCCAGGGTACAAGCTCGATTGATGTTGTCTTCCAGAGACTTGCCTTCGTAAGGCTTGCTGGCGTCAGCCAGCGCCCCCATCAGAGCCGGCAGAGCGCGCCCCTCAGTCTTTGACTTCTCCAATGAGGCTTTGTTCTTCAGGAGGTCGTGGTACGTCAAGGCCGTCCTAAGAAGCTTCTCGAGAAAATGGTTGGTTAGGGTGATCGCTGCCTGGTACAAGCCGAACAGAATCGCGAGACATGTTTCGTGCCGCAAGGGGTCGAACTCTGGCCATCCGTATGGCTCCCGCATAGCGCCCCGGATGTTAGGGTACTCACGGAAGACGAACTCCCTCCGACCCTGGAGGATCGCATTCAGTTCGGCCACCATCTGCTCAGGCTGGCGGTGGCTCACGGTTTGCTCATCTCCACCCGTACCCGCGCAGGGAAAGGCATCCACAAGAGAGCCTGTAGGGTGGAAATCGATGGAATGTGCGTCGCCGCAAACACTCAGGCGCTCGTTTGCCCTCACCTCATCAAGGAGGGCCTCGGAGACTTCGAGTTCGCCGAGGGAGAGGGTGTCGCGGATCCAGACGACGCGGGCCTCGGCAGGCGTCGGGGCGATGGTGGACCGCAAGGCCGCCTCCAGTGCCTCGCGGTCGGTGTCGAAAGCATACGGCACCCGAGCCAGGTGCAGGTGAAGCGCTGTCGCGCAGTTGAGGAAGGTGGCCTTGGGGTCCATCTTCTCGATGAGGCGACGGACGGTGACGTCGGCGAGGCCGATGCCGCTGGCGTTGCCTTCGCTCGCGGGCGTGAGGTCGCGGACAAAGATGACCTGTGTCCGCGGCCCAGGGCGGTCGCGGCCGATGACATTGGTGTCCATGCCCACGCCCGAAATGTCCTTGCCCATTCGGTCCACGATCAGCACGTCGAGGTCGCCGAAAGGCAGCTTGCCCATGCGGCGCTTGGCGTCCTCGAGCAGGGCCGGCTCGTCGGCGAGGAATCGGTCGGCGCGGAGGCCCACGACGCGGGCCGTCTGGTCGAGGCCGTTCTCGATGATGCCGAGCCCGCCGAGGACGGAGATGTGCTGGAGGAGGACGGGCAGTGCGGCCTGGAAGGTCTGCGGGAAGCCGAACCTGGCGAAGGCGCGGTGGTAGAGGCGTGCGCCCTCGGGCTTGCCCGCGCCGATGAGCAGGATTTTCGTCAGGCCGCTCTCGCACGGGCCGATGAAGTGCGAGTGCGGCTTGATGCGGTTCACGACGAACACGTGGTCGGCCCCCGCCGCGATGCGGTCGAAGAGCACGGGGACGCCCTCGGGCGTCTCGGCTAGCTTCACAGCGTCGGTGGAGGAGCGGACGGGCGCCCCCACGCCCTCCTCGGTGACGCCGTAGTGGTGGAGCACGTTGGCCTGACGTTCAGCGGTGCCGCCGCCGTGGCTGCCCATGGCGGGAAACACGAAGGGCTGGAGACCGGCGTCCTTGAGGGCGGCGACTGCGCCCGCGAGGATCTCGGCGATGTTGGCGATGCCGCGGCTGGAGCCGGTGACGGCGACCGTTTGCCCGCGGCGGATGGGCGCGCCGGCGAGCAGGCGGGCCGTCTCGTTCCGGGCCGTCTCGCGGGGGCTGGCCAGCCGCTCGTCGTCGAGCTGCTGGCGGACGCGGACCATTCGGGGGAACTGCATCTCAGGGGAGCACCTCAATATCGTCGGGGGACTCGAGGATGATCTCGGGACGGCCCTCATACTCGACAATGACGCCGCGGATACGGACGCTCTTGCCGCGGTAGTGTTTCTCCGGTTCGGGCGGAAAGGCGCCGAAGTTGCGGGCGAAGATGACGGCGGCGAGGGTCTCGCGCCAGTTGGGGTGAAAGTTCAGGAAGCAGGCCTTGCCGGTGTTGCGGGTGCGCACAATGGTGCCTTCGACGGTGACGAACTGGCCGGTGTGCTTCGCGGCGTCGCGCCAGGAGATGATCGGCCCGTCGGGGCCGTGGCGCGCGACCCGGGCGCAGCCCGCCCCCGCACACAGAACCGCGCCAAAGAGAAGAGCAAGGCGGACCAGGCGCGTTGCAACCATCGGGCCTCTCCGCTCGCTTGGGACGCAACCCAACGTATTGTACTCAATGGGAACGGCGGCACAACAGGGGCATTACGCGAGCCGGGCGCGCTTGCGGATGAACCACTCGGCGCCGCCCAGGGCGATGATGAGGGCGAGCAGCGGCCAGGAGTTCCACAGCGACCACTCGCGGCGGTCGGGCAGGAGGAGCCTGGGCTCGCGCAGCGCGGCCAGGGCGTCGGCGGCGTGAGCCACATCGGCCACGGCGCCGTTGGTGAGCGAGGCGATGGACTCCAGCAAGCCGCGGTTGGCCGACAGCTCGATCTGCTCGGCGGGAATGGCCGGCTCGACGTAGAAGTCCGTGGCCACCTTCTCGACGTTCTCAGCGGCGAGGAGGCCCTTGGCGGCGGGGGCCTCGAGCTCGACGCGGTACGTGCCGCCGTCGAGCTTGCCGAGGTCGGCGTTGTAGAGGCCCTGCGAGCGGGGCACGAACTCCATCTTCTTGCGCAACACCACCTTGTCGGCCTGGGTCACCACGGCGAACACGTCGTCGCTCTGGATGGGTGTGAGGTCGGGCTGGGTGAGGCGGGCTCGGACGCGCACCGGCTGGTCGGGCGAGTAGCGGGGGCGGTCGGTGCCGAGCTTGACGAGGCTGGTGCCGGCGGGGAGCTTGTCGGCGGTGGCCCAACGGAGCACCTGGCCCCAGAAGCGGTGATGATGGGTGTCGCCCACGCGGTAGCGGAGGCGCCAAGTGTGGTCGGTGGCGAGGAACATCACGCGGCCGAGCGCGGCGTTGTGGATGGCGAGGAGCGCGTGCTCGCGAATGAACTGCTGCCGCTGCCGGATGACCTCCTCGCTGGGGACCTCGGAGTCGGCCTTGGGGCGCAGGAAGTCGGGCGGCGTGGGGGGCAGGGCATAGGCGAGCACCATCGCGCCCTCCTTGGTGGTGGCGATGGGGTGCCGCCAGTGCAGGTCGGGCAGCGAGGCCCAGACCTCGAGGCTCTCGGCGGGGTCCACCTTGAGGCGGGTGATCACGTGCTCGCGACCCTCGGGCGTGAGCTCGATGCGGAACGAGTCGTCGGGCGACCGCAGCCACGGCTCGGGCTGGGCGTCGGCCTTGAGGGTTACGGGCAACAGGTCGGCCAACGGGGTGTTGGCATAGGCGTGAGGCATGTGGCGCGGGCCGGCGATGACGATGAGGGTGCCCGCGCGGTCCTCGACGAAACGCCGGAGGGCCTTCATGTGCTCGTCCTTGAGGGCCTCGGGCTCCACATCGCCGAGGACGATCACGTCGAACTTCATCCACTCGGCCTCGTTCTCGGGCAGGTGGGTGGCCTCGGGCTCGTCCTTGGGGCGGGCGGCCGAGGCGTGGACGCGGGGCCGCGGCGGCTGGCCGGGGATTTCGTCGGGGTGGAGCACCACGTACTGGAGCTTGACCGTCTTGTCGCGGCTGGCGAAGAGGTTCTTGAGGTAGCGGAACTCCCAGCGGGGGCGGCCCTCGACGAGGAGGAGGCGGGTCTGGTCGTCGGTGACGCTGACGGAAAGGCCGTGCTCGTTGTTGGAGGCGAGGACCTCGCCCTGCACATCCTCGACCTTGACGCGGTAGGCGTGGAGGCCCGAGTCGCGCGGCTCGTCGGCGAGCTGCACGCGCGTGCGGAGCTTGTCGCTCTCGACCTTCACCTCGTCGGAGTCCACGGGCTGGTCGCCGTCGTAGAGCGTCACGCGCACGGTCTTGCCTGCGAGGCCGTCGAGCTTGAGGTCGGCGTGGATGTAGACCTTGTCCTTGGTGTAGACGGTCTCGGGCGCCTCGATGCCCACCACGGCGGCGTCCACGGTGGGCTTCACGCTGCCGCCGAAGACGATGGACGACACGGGGAGCTGCTTGAGGCCGATGCGGCGGGCGAGCGGCTCCACGCGGCTGGCGGCGTTGTGCTGGCCGTCGGTGAGCATCACGATGCCGGCGAGGCGGTCCTCGGGCATCTCCGTGAGCACCTTCTCGAGGGCGGCCGCGATATCGGTCTTCTGTTGCTCGGCGGGCAATTCGGCCGCCTTGGGGCTCGGCTCCTTGGCGCCGGGCTCCTGCTTCGCGGGCGCGGGCCGCGGTGTCTGGTGCAGGCCCTCGGTTACGTTGACCTCGGCCGGCGCGGCGGCGAAGGTGTACAGGCGCACGCCGTAGTCGGCCCTCAGATCGCCGAGGAGGCCGCGGCGCGGCGCGCCGGGCTCCTTCGCGGCGCGATGCAGCAGGTCCTGAGCCAGGGCGAAGCGCTCCTTGAGCGCCACGGCGTCAATGCGGGCGCGGTCCACGCTGCCGAGGGAGTTGTAGAATGCCTCGTCGAGCGCGTCGCCGAGCGCGATCAGGCGCGGCCCAAGCTTCGCCAGGCTTTCGGCGGCGCCGCGGAGGAGCGCGAGGACCGGCTCGGGGTCGCGCGCGACCATCGGCAGGCGGCCGGCGGCCAACTGGTCGAGGGCCTGGCCGAGGCGGTCGTGGACCTCGGTGGCGAGCTGATCGCGCAGCGCGGTGGCGGCCGCGGTCGTGCGCGCGTCGAGGGCGACCTTGCCCTGAAGGGGTGCTGCGATGGCCGCAATCTGATCGGCGACGGCCTGGCGGACCTCGGTGAGAGCCGCGACGGTCGCCTTGCGGCTGCCCTCGAGCTGGCGCTGGCGGGCCTCGGGCTTCGCGTCGCGCAGCGCGGCGAACCAGTCGGCCTGCGCGGCCAGCTTCTCGCGGGCCGGGCGGACGGCCGTGGCGGCCCGCTCGAGGCGCCAGGGCCGCACCGGCACGTCGGGCGACAGCGCCTCGGCCAGGCGCGTCCTCTCCGCAGGCGTCATCTGGCTGTCGGGCACGTGCATCGAGGCCGAGTCATCCACCAGCACGGCCACGAACCGCTGAAGCGTGCGGCTGAGGTCCACCGACCGCACGGGCTGGGCGAGCATGAGCACCACGAGCAGCGCCATGGCCAAGCGGAGGGCCACGAGTGCGGTGCCCACGCGGCGCGGCACGATGCGCCGCTCCAGCGCGTAGAGCAGCAGCAGAGCCTCCACGATCGCCGCCCCGCCGAGCGCGATGGGCCACAGCCACCAGTTCGTGGCGAAGCTCACGACGCGCTGGAGCACGTCGAGTGCCGCGAGCAGCGCCAGGAACCCGATGCCCAGCCCAGCCGCGAGCAGGAGGCCGCGGCGCCAGCGCGAGTCGCTGCGCCGCCGCAGCGCATGCACCATCACCCACGCGGCCACCAGCGCCGCCGCGAGCAGCAGCGCCCCTGCGGCGGGCAACCGGATGGGGAGAATCTTGTGCGGCTCGTACACTGGGCTCACGGCTTGCTCACAGTCTCAGATGCCGCCCCGGGCACGGCGAGGAGTTGTTTCGCGCGGTCGCGGAAGGTCTGAACGTCCACGACCTCGGAGCCGAAGAGCACGGTGGGCGTGGCGCCGAGGCGACGCTGGACGGCGATCCAGCGGGTCACGGCGATCTCGCCCAGGAGCGCGAGCAGGGCTCCGATGATGAAGTACTTCCAGAGGTCCTCGCCCGGCACGCCGCCGAAGACCTTGGCCGTCACCTCGTCGGTCAGCTCGGTCTCGAAGAGGTCCACGCTCTGCTTCGCGAGTTCCAGGTCGGCGGCGGTGAGAGGCTCGATGGTGCTCTCCTCCACGCGGCTGAGGGCGACGAACGGAATGCCTTTGCCCTCGGCGCCCGGCGGTGTGTAAAGCTCGGCCAGTCCGGCCGGCAACGTGAGAAGGTAGAGGCCGGGCTCCTGGGTCTCGGCGAAACTGACCCGCAACGCGCCGTTGTCGCGTGCGAGCCTCGCGGGGCAGCGGCGCTGCGAGGGGGTGAGAACCTCGGCCACCTCGTCCTCGCGCGTGGGGGCCGAGGGGCCGCCGACCGCGGCGGCATAGAGCTGCGCCTGCGGGATGATCTCCTTGCCGCGGCCCGGACACGTCCAGTAGAGCTTCGCAGTGGCGTCGCCCGTGTCCTCGAAGAACTCCATCTTGATGGGGTAGCGGCGACCCGCCTCCAGGGTCATTGCAGCGAAGTACTCGGTCGGGTTCTGCCCGCGCCAGGCGTCCACGAGCTGGCGGCCGTCCACCCACAGGCGCACGCCGTCGTCGGCGAGGACGTGAAAGGTGTGGGTGCCCGACTCGCGCGGCACGACCCAGCCGGTCCAGCGCACCGAAAAGCCGTCGGCCTCCACGGCGGGCGCAGGGCGCGCGGCCCTCCACTCGAAGTTCACGGTGGCATCCACTCGGGTGGCGCGGAGGCGCTGAAAGTCCTTGCCCTGGTAGTATTCGCCCCGGAGGCCGTTGCCGCGTGTGGCGCCTGCGCCGCCCGAGCGCTCGGGCAGCTCGAGCACGACCTCGGTGCCGGGCGCGACGTTGGAGTCGAGCATCACGGGCGTGGCGAGATAGGCGAGGGCCTCGTGGAGCATGGGCACGAAGCTCTTGAGGGCGGGCAGGTTGCCGCCCGCGGGGTCGAGCGAAGTGGCGAGAAGCAGGATGCGGCCCTTGCCGAGCGTGCGCTCGACGAGGAACGGCTCGCCGGTACCGAGGCGGCCGCCGATGCGCACGGCGGGGTCGCGCTCGTCGGGGTCGAGCTTCCAGTACGACTTCACGAGCGCGAGGGCGGCGTCGGACGCCTTGGGGTCGGCGAGGAGCTGGAGCGCGGGGTGGGTGAAGCTCCTGGGCTCGACCCGCGCGGGGTTCTCCTGCACGTCGGCGCGTGCGGCGAGGCTGGCGGGGGCCACAGGCTCGGAGCCGGGGGTGGCCCAGGCGTTGTAGAAGGTGGGCCTGGCGCGCGCGCCGGGCGCGATGAGCAGGCCGCCGCCGGCCTGCACGAAGCCCACCAGGCTCTTGGCCACCTCGGTGGGCAGGGCCGGCACGTTGGCCAGGATCACCACGGCATAGTCGCGGAAGCTCTTCACCGTCGCGATGTCGGGGGCGGGCACCACGGTGGCCTCGACCAGGAAGCGCAAGTCGTCGGCCGCCTCGCGCGCCGCGGCTGCCTTACGGGCGGCGGCCTCCTCGGGCGGCAGGTCCTCGTCGGGCACGTCGGGCGCCGTCGGCTCATCCTCCTCGGGCGTGCCGCGTGGCGCCAGCGCGATCTCGATGAAGGCGGCCGCACCGCCCAATGGGGATGGCGACGGCACGCCGTCCACCAGCAACACCGGCAGTTTCTCGACCACGTGGAGCACGCGGTCGGCCGTGTTGTCGGCGGCGAGGGCGTCGTGGAGCACGAGGCGGGCCGAGACGAGGCGTGGCCCGGCCTGCTCGAAGCGGTGGTCGAAGCGTACGGTTTCGGCGGCCTTCGGCGGGATGTCGGTGGCGAGCTTCTCGGTGGCCACCTTGGCGCCGTCCACGCTCAGCTCGACCGCCTCGGGCCGCAGGGGCACGGTGCCGGTGTTCATCACTTTGACGCTGATGCGGACCGAGCGGTCGGTGCCGACGACCTTTCGGGAGAACGCGAGGTCGGCCACGGCGGCGTTGCGCAGGGTCTGGGGCAAGGGCAGGCGGCGGCAGATGATCTGCGGCGGGACCGGCAGGGCCTTGAGGCTCTCGGCCAGGAAGCGCCAGCGGGCCTCGGAGCGCGGGTCCCAGCCCACGTTCTGGCCGTCGGTGAGGAGGACGATCTTCTTCGTGACGTTGTGCCCGTCGGCGAGCGACTGGGCGGCGGCGTTGATGGCTTCGAGGACGGCCATGGTGCCGCCCATGGGGGCGAGGCCCTCGAGGGCGGCGGCGAGTTGCTGGCGGTCGGCGGTGGGGGCGGCCACCACGGCCCGCGGCACGGGGCCGGCCAGCCACAGGCACACGGCGTCGCCCGGCTTGCAGCCGTTGATGAGCGTGCGCGCCTCCTCGACGGCGCGCTCGAAGTTCGTCTTGCCCTCGACGTTGAGGGTCATGGACATCGAGGCGTCGAGCACGAGGGCCACGTCGCGCTCGCCGCGGCCGGCGGCCCACTTGAGCTCCTGCCACCACTGTTCCAGAGCGGAGGCTCCGCCCGCCACCGCGCCGAGCACGAGGGCGACCGCGAGGAGCAGCCAGCGCGCGCGGCGATAGCTCCACATCGCCGCTGCCACCCCGAGCGCGATGGCGGCGCCGAGGAACGCCGGCAGCGTGACGGCCCACGGAATGCTCGAGCGCGTGGGCAGGAACGGCTGGGCCATGGCCATCACCACGAAGGCCACGAGCAGGCAGCGGAGGGCCAGCAGGATCATCTCCTCGACCAGGATGCGGCGGTTCTGCGACGTGAGCGAGGCCAGGAGGAAGCGCATCGCGCCCCAGTCGAGCACCTTGGCCCGGCTGCGATTGAGCAGATGGATCAAGATCGGCACGAGCACTGCGACGAGGCCGATCAGCATGAGGGCATTGTTGAACTTCATTACTTCGTCAGGCTCCTGCGGCGAGCCAGATAGGTGGTCAGCGCCACGTCGAAGTCGCGGCGCGTGGTCATGGGCACATAGTCCACGTTCATCTGGCCGCAGCCCCTCTCGAGGCGGCCGATGAACTTCTGAATCTCGTCGAGGTAGGCGGCGCGGATCGAGCGCGGGTCGAGCTGCACCTTCTGGCCGGCGACCTCGAGGTCGCGGAAGAGGCTCCAGCGGTCGAAGGGGAAGCTGAACTCCTCCTCGGCCATGACGTGGAGGACGATGACCTCGTGCTTGCGGTAGCGGAAGTGGTGCAGGGCATTGATCATCTGCTCGGGGTCGTCGAAGAGGTCGGAGATGATGATGATCAGGCCGCGTCGGTGGATGCGCTCGGCGATGTCGTGGAAGATCGGCGGCAGAGCGGTCTCGGCGCCCGGCTCGGTCTTGTCCAGCTCCTCGAGGATGGAGCGCAGGTGGCTGGAGCGGCTGCGGGCGGGGATGTAGCGGCGGACCCTGGTGTCGAAGGTCACGAGCCCCACGGCGTCCTGCTGGTGGATCATGAGGTGGGCGAGGCTGGCGGCGAGGTACTGGCCGTATTCGAACTTCGAGAGGCGCTTGCCGTTGCGGCGGGCCGCCTGGTCGCCGGTGTACTTCATCGAGCCCGAGGCGTCGAGCAGGATGATCGAGCGGAGGTTGGTCTCCTCGATGTAGCGCTTGATGTAATAGCGGTCAGACTTGGCGTAGACGCGCCAGTCGAGGTCGTCGGGGTCGTCGCCTGGGACGTACTCGCGGTGGTCGGCGAATTCGACGGAGAAGCCCCGGTAGGGGCTGCGGTGGCGGCCGGCCACGAAGCCCTCGACTACGCCGCGGGCCAGCAGCTCGAGCCGCCCGATCTTCGAGAGGGCCTCGGGGTCGAGGAGGCGCATGTACTTCGGGGCAGTCGTTGGTTCGGCCATGGATGCTTCTCACTCGTCTCACGGGTCCCACTGGTCTTAGGAGTCCCACGGGTCCGGTGGGACGGGTGGGACCTGTGGGACAAGTGAAACCAGTCGGGCCCGCCCAGCGGAGGTCCTGTCAGCTAGCGCCCCACAGCCACAGGCTCTTCGACCCTCGGCCTGATCTCGGCCAGCAGTCGCTCGACCACCTGGTCGGCCTTGATGCCGGCGGCCTCGGCATTGAAGGTGGTGATGACGCGATGGCGCAGGACGGGGAGGGCCATGGCCCGCACGTCCTCGGTGGTGGCGTGATAGCGGCCGTGGAGGATGGCGCGGGCCTTGGCGGCGAGCATCAGGTAGATGCTGGCGCGCGGCCCGGCGCCCCACTGCACGAGCTCGTTGACGAACCCAGGCGCCTCGGGCTGGTTCGGCCGCGTGGCGCGGGCGAGATCGCGCGCGTACTGAAACACGTGCTCGGCCGCGGGCACCCGCCGCACAATCTGCTGGAGCTTCACGATGTCCTCGCCCGTCAGGGCGATGCCGAGGTCCGCCTCGTACGTGCCGGTCACCATCTTCATGATGCTCAACTCCTCGTCGGGCGAGGGGTAGTCCACCATGATCATGAACATGAAGCGGTCGAGCTGAGCCTCGGGCAGGGGATAGGTGCCTTCCTGCTCGATCGGGTTCTGCGTGGCGAGCACGAAGAAGGGGTCGGGCAGCCTGTAGTCCTCTTCGCCCACGGTGACCATGCGCTCCTGCATGGCCTCGAGCAGCGCGGCCTGGGTCTTGGGCGGCGTGCGGTTGATCTCGTCGGCCAGGATCATGTTGGCGAAGAGCGGGCCGCGCACGAAGCGGAAGACGCGCCGCCCCGTGGTGCGGTCCTCCTCCAGCACGTCGGTGCCCGTGATGTCGCTGGGCATCAGGTCGGGGGTGAACTGGATGCGCTTGAACGACAGGTGCAGCACGCGGGCGATGGTGCTCACGAGCAGCGTCTTGGCGAGGCCGGGCACGCCGACGAGCAGCGCGTGCCCGCGGCAGAAGACGGCCACGAGCACCTGCTCGATCACGCTCTGCTGGCCCACGATGACGCGCGAGATCTGCTCGGTGAGCTTCCCGTATGCCGCGCCGAGCGACTTCACCATTTGGATGTCTTCGCCGTCAATGGCGGCGAGGGCCTCTTCGGGCGTCAGAGCTTCGGCCTCGGAACCCACGGGGTCTCTCCTTTCCCTGTGCGGGGCGATCACACGCCAGGCGCCGCGCGCGAGGGTCCGCGCGCGACGCACGACCCGAATATACGCTTTCCCGCGGGAGAGTCAATCACTCAGGGCGTTCCCCGGAGCGCGATTTACACTGGGTGACAGGGCGCGACAACTCATCACACGCGGCGCCTTCTCCGCCAGCGCTGAGGCGTGGGTGGGGAAGCTTGCGGGGCAGGCTTAAACGACTTGGCCGCGTCTTTGGGACGCGGCCAAACCGAGCAGATTCGCGGTTGGAAGAACGCCCAAGAATGCTCATCCTTGGACGCTCGTGATTATACCACCCTGTTCAGGAAATGCAAGGAAAAAATTAATTCGCGTTAACTTTTCTCCTGCGCAGCCATAACACACGGCGCGAGCAGCAGTTGCGGAGCGAGGCTCGTGCGCCGATCTCCCCTCGGATGCCTACACCTGGGGCTCGGCAGGCGCGCGCGCGGCCGCGCTATCGCCCAGCGCGCCCCGCAGCGTCGCCAGGTCGGCCCGCAAGGCGTTGGCGAAAAGCACGCTGTCGGTGCTATGGATCACCAGGTTCAGGCCGTCGCGTGCCCAGGCGATCTCCTGCTCGGTGCCCAGCCAGTAGTGAATGCCCGCGCCCACGCCCGCGGCGCGGGCCTTGCGCACGATGGTGCGCACCGCCTCGTCGAAGCGCGGGTGCTGGTATTGCTCGGGGACTCCCAGGCTGCACGTGAGGTCGTGCGGCCCGATCAGCACGGCGTCGAGGCCGGCTACCGCGACAATCTCGTCCAGCGCGGCGAGGGCGGGCGTGCTCTCGATGTTCACGATCAGCGCGCTGCCCGCGTTGCGCTCGGCCAGGTAGCTCTCCAACTGGGGCTCGAGCGGAGCCTTGCCCTCCAGGCGATCATGGAGGCGCTCGCCCTTGAGCGGCCGCAGCTTGGCCGCGCCGACGAGGGCGCGCACCTGGGCCGCCGTCTCCACATAGGGCGCGATCACCCCCTCGGCCCCGCCGTCGAAGACCATGCAGGCCTGATACGGGTCGGGCTCGGGGATGCGCACCACGGGCGCAATGCCCAGGCTGCGGTACGCCCCGCACATCCACGACAACTTCTCGCGGTCCTGGGCCACGTGCTCGGTGTCAAGGAACACGAAGTCGAGGCCAAGGCCCTTCACCACGCCGGGCCAGCGCGGCGAGGGCGCGGTAATGCAGGTGCCATACACGCGCCGCCCTGCTCGTAACGCCTGCGCCAGGTCGTGTCCGTTCATTGGGGGGTTCCTTTCGTGCCGGGGCGCCTCGATGGCCGTTCAAGCAGCCTTGTTGATAGCGCTTCCCGTCGCCGGGCGCAAGGCGCGATGCGGGGCGAATGACGCTTGACGGGCCGCGGAACTCGCGCTAGGATGCTCGCCGGGTCGGCTGAATTGCACCCCATGAGGAGCGGGTTGATCTGCGGCCTGGTGGCGCTGGCGGCCGTCATCGGGGGCTCGGGCTGCGCGTCCATCGTCAATGGCACGCGGCAATCGGTTTCGATCTTCGCCTCGCCTGCGGGCAGCCGGGTGACGATCTACGACAGTTCGGGCTCGGTGGTCACGGCCCAGGCGACGCCCTGCACGCTCAAGCTCAAGCGGGGCAGCGGCTTCTTCTCCAGCGGCGAGTACCGCGTGCAGATCGAGCACGAGGGCTACACGCCCGCCATTGTCACCATCTCCGGCTCGCTGGGCGGGTGGTACATCGTGGGGAATTTCTTCATCGGCGGCCTGATCGGCTGGTTGATCGTGGACCCGCTGACCGGCGCGATGTGGACCCTCAGCCCGACCACGGTGAACGCGAACCTTGCGAGGCAGGCGTCGGTGCCCCCGCGGGGCGATGCCACGCTCTACGTCACCCTCCGCAAGCAGGCGCCGCCCACTCCGTCACAGTAGCGGCGTTTGCCGAGTCCCGCTCATCGGCTCGTGAGGGCGGCTTTCGGGCCGCCCTTACTTTCTGGGCTTTTTCGATGGGCCGCGCAGCAGCGCCACAATCCCCAGCAGGAGCAGCGCGCCCACGAAGGCCACGACGAGGTCCTCCAGGCTCACGGCGATGCTGCCGAAACCCAGGTTGATGTGAAGCAGGTTGAACAGGCCCCCGCCGATCAGCGCGCCCCCTACGCCGCACAGGAGGTTCAACAGGTGGCCGAAGCCCTCGCGGCGGCGCGTCACCAGCCCGCCCGCGAGGGTGCCCGTCACGGCGCCTACGATCAGCAGCGAGATGATCTGGCCAAGCGGCATCGGGTTCCTCCTCGATATGTTGTGTAGCGAGGCAGTCGCATCGAGTCGAACGCGCACCGCCCCTGCCACAATCGCCATGCTTCAGCCGAATGAAGTGGGCTCCGTCTGAGGGCAGAACGTGCGGCATAGCCGCCCGCGGCGGTGTCCTGGGGTGGGCATTGTGGGCAGCGTGTCCCCACGCCTCGATACGCGGGATGGGGACATCCCGCCCACAACACACCCACAGCACAGCCGAGGGCGGCTGTGCCACATTCACTTCAGCAGGCTCGCCTGAGAGCCGGACCATGCTCGAACGCTTGCGCAAGGGGCACGAGGCGGAAGGGGGAGAGGGTCAGCGACGCGCACGCCGTCGGCGGACCACTGCGGCCACGCCTGCGCCCAGCAGCACCAGCGACGCCGGCTCGGGCGCCAGGGTGCCGAAGAACTCGACCTCGCTGAGCTGCGGGTCGCTGCCCGAGACCACCGAGGTGACCTCGATCCCGTACCACAGGTAGCCGCGCTGGCCGGGGAAATCGGTGCCGACGTCCCACTGGTTCACCTGGAGCCGCGTGGCGCCCCACACCGACACGCCGTCGTTGCTCTGGGCGAAGATGGTCACCCAGGTCAAGCCGTCGTCGGAGGCGATGATGCGCCAGATGTCCGGGTCGCGGCTGGGCACGTCGTTGGCCGAGGCCACGGTGAAGCGCGTGAGGGCGTATTGCACGGGGAACTGGACGGCGACTCGGTAGCCCGGGCTGGGGAGGACGCTGCCGTCGTACCACTTGGCCTCGCCGGCGCCGACCTTGTTGTCGAAGAGGTCGAGTGCGCCCTCGCCGGGGCTCTTGCCCGGGGTGAAGAAGTTGCTGCTCGTGGCGATGCTCGCGACCCAGTTGAAGCCCGAGCCGCCGTTGGGATTGAGCGGCACGTTGTCGTTGATGTCATTCTCGGGGTCGGTCAGGTCGCCGCCCACGAGCGCGCCCGTGCCTATGCCGCGGATCAGCATCGCCTGGGCCGGGCGCGCGAACGCCGCGAGGCAGACCAGGAGGGCAAGCGCGGCGAGCGAATGGGGCTTGCGTGTCAGCGTCTTCAACTGGATTACCTCACCTATGCCCAACAACACAAATACTTCGCAGCAATTCTTATGCCGCTTTACGCTCAGAACATCGCCCTGCGCTCCAGATGTGTAAGTGATGCGTGGGCAATTGATTACGCATAGACACCCTGGCTGGCAGAGGCTCGGGCGTCGCCGTCTGCGCCCTCCCATGTTGCCTGAACGCAACTAGGCAGAGGCAAAGTGGAGCGTCAACCAATCGTAAGTTACGTGGGAGTAAGAGCTTGAGCCCATGTTGGCAGTCGGCAACATGTCCAGAACAGCTATCAACATGCCCTGGGCCGAGCACTACATCGGTGGTTGAGAAGTGCGGCGGCAGCGGGGCGTCTGCCGCGTTGCGTCTCCTCAGCGATGCGCTCCGCAGCAACGCCTGCGGAGCCGCGCCTTGCATCCGCCCCGCTGGCGCCGGCAACGCAGCCTACGGGGATTCTTGGACAGGTTCCTAGTGTGGCAGTTCTTGGGATGACGGTGGGCGTGGGGGGAGGAAGCCCTTCTTGCGAAGAAGGGCTTCCTCCCCCCACGCACGTATCATCTCTGGTAGGTCGGCAGTTGGCGATAGGCGGGGGCGCGAAGAGGGAGGAAGCGGTGTTTGGTGTTCGGTGGTGGGGGCGAAGAGGCGGAGGGCCGGAAGACGAGGGGTCAACGCTGGTAGATCGGCAACTGACGGTACGCTGGGGTCAAGGCCAAGACGGCCATGGCCGTGGAGTAGCAGCGGCCGGCGCGGGCTTCGTTGCCGCGGCCCTCGTGCCAGGAGCCGTCGCTGGCGTCCTGCATCTTGAGGAGGGTGCTGTACATGTGTTCGGCGAATTTCTCCCAGTATTCATCGCCAAGCTGGAACATGCCTTGAGAGGTGTAGTAGATGCCGTAGTAGAAGAAGCCGTCGGAGTCGCCATCGCGCATGTGGCGGAGAATCCAGTCGCCGGCGCCGAGGGCCTCCTTGGTGCGGTGGCGGCCGCACAGCTCGAGGCAGAGGAGGGCGGTGCCGGTGCGGGCGAGGCCGCTGCCGCCGCCGGGCTGGTAGCCGAAGCCGCCGTCGCGCTGGCGGCAGTTGAGGACGAACTGGATGGCGTCCTCGATGGCCTCGCGTGGGACGGCGCCGCCGGCATTGCGAACGGCTCGGAGGCTCATCAGCGCCCAGCCGGAGCAGGAGATGTCGGAGTCGTTGGAGTTGTGCTGGTAGCGCCAGCCGCCCTTGTGGTGCTGGGGCTTGGGCATCTTCTGCGCGGCGAGGATGAGGCGGAGGGCCTTGCCCAGCGCGGCGTCCACGCGGCGCTGGCGGTCGGGGTCCACCATGCCCGAGACCTCGCTGAGCATGAGCGTGGCGATGCAGTGGGAGTACATGGGGCCGTGGGTGGAGGTGTCGCCCACGAGCATGCCGTTCCATTGCTGGGCGCCGACCACGAAGTCAATGCCGCGGTTGAGCACGTCGCCGTAGGGGGCCTGGCCGGGGGTGTGGCCCTTGGCGAGGAAGGCCATGACGGCGAGCGAGGCGATGGCGGTGGAGCGGCGCATGGAGGAACTGCGGAACGAGCCGTCGCTCTCCTGGTTGTCGGCGAGGAACTCGAGGGCGCGGTCGATGGCCTGGTCCACGGGTTCGCGGAACTTGGCCAGGGCGGGCGATTCCTCGTCGGCGCGGGCGAACGGCGGCAGGGCGAGGAGCAGAGCAAGGAAGAGGCGGCGGAGGCGCATGTCACTTTCCCTCGGGCTTGGCGGGCTTGATGCCGCCGCGGCGGGCGACTTCCTGGAAGTAGCGCTTGATGAGGGGGCGGTACTCGTCGGGGCCGAGGTCGTTGGCGGCCTGGAGAATCTGGTCGCGGAGCTCGCCGGGAAGGCGCGCCCAGTCTTCGAGCTTGATGCCGAGGTCGCGGAGCTTGGACTCCGAGAGGTCAGTGGTCTGCGTGCCGGTGCCCTCGGTGGGGTTGCCCATGCTCTTGGGGTGGGGCTGGTTCCGCAGGTTGCCGCCCGAGGCCATGGCCTGGGCCGCTGCCTGCGAGGCCATCGCGGACATCTGCCCCGCCGCCTGGGCGGCGGCCATTCCGGACTGAGCGGCGGCGGCCTGGTTGGCGGACTGGTGGGCCTGAGCCATCTGGCCCGGGGTGCCCGCTGCGGCGGGGGTGCCGGGTTCGGCCGACGACGCCTGAGCGGCGGCGTTGCCGAGGGCCTGGCCGAGGGCAGCGAGGGCGTTGGCCGCGGCGTTCATGGCTTGGGCCGCCGACTGCTGCGCCGGGGAGGCGGCGCTGGGCGTCGGGGCGCCTTGCCCGGGCTGGCCCTGCCCTGCCTGGCCTTGGGCCGGGGCGCCCTGGTTCGGTGCCCCCTGCCCGGGATTCGCCTGGGCGGGCTGGCCCTGCGGCGCGGCGGCATTCGCTAGCTGATTGGCCGCATTCTGTGCCTCGGCCTGCGCTCGGCCGAGCTGCGTAGCGGCGTCGGCCGCCTGGCCCTGGCCGGCGCCGAGCTGGCTCGCCTGCTGCTGAAGGGCCGCGGCGGCCTGAGCGAGGTCGCCCGCGCGTTCGGCGAGAGCGCCCTGCTCGGCGGCGGCCTGGCCCAGGGGGTTCTGGCCGGCGAGGGCCTGCATCTCGCGGGCGAGCTGCTGCTGGCGCTCGGCGAGGCCGGCGGCCTGTTGCGCCAGTTGCGCCGTGGCGCCGCGGTCGTTGGGCTGCTGGCCTCCCTGGGCGCCCGCGGCCTGCGGCGGCTGGGCGCCGCCCGGCTCGGGATTCTGCGCTCCCTGGGGCTGCGCTTCGTTGCCGGCGGCGGGCGGGGCGCCGCCGGCCTCCTGCGGTGGATTCCCCTGTTCTCCTGCTCCCTTTGGGTTCCCTTGGGCGGAGGGCTGGCCTTCGGCCGCTCCGGGCTGGGCGGCCTGGGCTTGGGCGGGGGCGCCGTGTTCTCCTGGCGGTTGGGCGCCGGCCTCGGCGGCGGGCTGCCCCTGGTTCGGCGCGGGTTGGCCTGTGAAGGGTTGGGCCGCGGCGTTCTCGAGGCGTTCGGCAAGCTGGCCGAGTTGGTTGCCGGCCTCGGTGGCGGCCTTGGCGGCCTCGCCGACCTGGTTGTTCTGAAGCGCCTTTGCGGCTTCGCCAGCGTTCCGGGCCGCCTGATCGCCCGCCGGGGCGGCTTGAGGGGCGACGTTATTGACGTTCTCGGCCAGAGCCTCGGCCTGCTGGGCGACGGCGGCCTGCTCGTTCCGGAGGCGCTCCATCTGGCCCTGGGCGTGCTCGCCCGCGAGCTGGGCGCGCTGCTCCATCAGGGCTTGAGTCTGATTGCGGAGTTCGCCCTGCCGCTTCGCGAGGTCGGCCACCTGCTGGGCGTTCTGGGGTGCGGCCTGGGCCGCGTCGCCCCCTGGCGGCGTGGCGGGCGGCTGGCCCTGAGCCATCTGCTGGGCGGCCTGATTCAGGGCATTCTCGGCCGCGGCCTGGTTCTGGACGGCTTGGGGCAGGTTGCCTGCCTGGATGTTCTCGGCGGCCCTGGCCATCGGCTGTGCCTGGGGGGCGCTGGCGGCGCCTGCGGCCGCGTCGTTGGCGAGTTGCTGTTGCTGCTTCGCGATGTCGGCGAGGGCCTTGTCGATCGCCTGAATCTTCTCGAGCTGGGGGTTCTGCCCCGCGAGGGCGGCCTGCTCCCTGGCCATTTCGCGGGCCTCGGCGGCCATGTTGGCGGCCATCTGCTGGGCCGCCTGGAGCGCGGCCCGCTCGCCGCCGGGCATGTCCTTCAGCATCTCGGCCATTTCGCGCGCGAGGGCCTCCTGGGCCTTCTGCCACTCCTCGGGCGTCATATTGGCCTGGGCGGCGGCCTGCTCCGCGGCGAGTTTCTCGCGGGCGAGGTCGGCCTCGCGCGTCGCCATCTCGTCCATCTCGATGGCCTTGCGCACCACGTCGGAGACCGGCTCGACCTGCTTCATGAGCTCCTCGACCATCCTGATCGAGCGGTCAATCGTGCGGTCGGTCTCGCGGGCGAGCATGCCGCGTTCGGCGGCCTGTTCGGCGAGCTTGGTCTGGCCCGCCAGGTTCTCGGCCTTGGCGATGTGTTCGTCGGCCAGTTCCTTCACCTTCTCGCCCAGCTTGTCGAAGTAGCCGCCCTCCATCTCCTGGGCGACCTTGCGCGCGGCGGAGTCGGCCGATGCCAGGGCCTTGCGCATGTCGTCAATGCGTTTCTGGTCCTTCTCGCGCGGGGTGTCCTGCTTGGGCAGGTCTTCGCGGAGCTTCTCGCTGTCGCGCTTGGCGGCCTGGAGGTCCTTCTTGACTCGTTCGAGGCTCTCCTTGAGCTTCTTCTCCTGGCTCATGAGCTCGGCGACGGCGAACGAGGGCGCCCGCACGTCCAGCTCGATGCGATAGACGTCCGAGAGGCCGCTATGGGGGCCTTTGAACTCCTTGGGGCAGTTGTCGGTGGCCTTGAGCTGGAAGGTGACGTACTTGGCGTTCCGCAGGTCCATCGTGCCGAGCTGGAGGGCCGTGTCGCTCGCCACGGCGCGGGTCGGGCTCTTGCCCCTGGGCGGCAGGGCGATGGGCTTTGGGGGGCGGCCGCGGCCGTCCACCTCGATCAGCAGTTCGGCCGTTGCCAGGCCGATGTCGTCCTCGAGCGTGTAGGAAATGGGCAAGGGGGCGGTGGGGGGCAGGCGGAGCTGCTTCGCCTCGGGCTTGATGATGGCCACGGTGGGCGCTGCGTCGGGCACCACCTGGATGGCGTGCTCGGCGGTGGAGCTGGTGAACGTGTGCGCGTCGGTGAGCTGGAGGGTCCACTTGCCGGCCAACTCGTGGCCCAGGGTGAATCGGCAGAGGACGGCGGGCGCGCCCTCGCCCTGCGCAACCAGGGTGGTCTGCACCAGCGGCTGGCCCTTGGGGTCGGCGGGCGGCAGGCCGTTGACGAGCATCTGCGCCGCGGCCATGGGCTTGTTCGTCCGCGCCGTGAGCGTCACCACCGTGCCAGGGAGGGCCTTGATATCGCCGTCGGCCTTCTCGACCACGGCGGGCTCGCGCTCGGTGTACTGGGGGAACTCGTAGCGCAAGCTCAGTTGCTCGATGGCCGGGCGGGCCACCACGGTGGCCGTGTAGAAGGCGCTCAACGCGTCGCCCGCGTGGATGCGGTAGCGGAAGGTCTTAGTCGCGGGCGGGCAGGTGAAGGCGAAGCGCCGCTCGCCGCCGGTGCCGGCGAGCAGGGGGGTCATCTCCTCGGCCGTCTCCGAGCCGTCGGGCGCCACGGTGCGGAAGTAGGCCCCGCGCACGTTGCGCATCGGCACGTCCACCTCGACCTGGAGCCGCTGGTCCTCGAGGATCACCACGTCGCCGGGGGTGACGGCCAGGTCGCGGGCGCGCAGATTGGGCAGGTTGATGAAGGGCGCGGAGGCCCGTGCGAGCAGGAAGCGCGCCTGGTCGGGCCACAACACGAACACGGCGGCAAAGAGGGCCGCCACGGCCGCCGCCGCGGCGAGGTAGGGGCGGGCCGCGCGCAGCGTGACCTCGCGGCGCGGCGAGAGCCCGCGGGCGCTGTCGGCCGCCTGCATCACCAGCGCGCGGATGAGCTGGTCCGAGCCGCGCAGCTCGGGCGCGTCCTGGCTCGTCAGCAGTTCCACGGCCGAGCTGATTCGCTCCTGGAGCTCGGGGTGGTGGGTCTCGATGGCGCGGGCCGTTCCCGCCAGGGTCAGGCTGCGGGCCAGCGGCCGCACGAGGAACCAGACGGCCACGAAGGCCGTGGCCCCGTAGGCGGAGAGGGTGAGCGCCCAGCGGGTCGTCAGCGAGAAGAGCGTCACCGTGGCGTCAATGGCCATCACGGCCAGCAGCGTGCCGATGGCGGTGACGGCGGTGGCGCAGGCGCCGCGGAGCACGATCAGCCAGCGCACGCGGCGGATCAGGCGGATCAGCTTGTCCACGATGGGTTGGGGGATCACGCCGGCCGCGCCGAGATCAGCGACCTTCATGGGGGCCTCCGTCGCAACCGAGAGGGGCAGGGAGCGTACGCGCCCATTCTAGCCCCGGCCCATCGGCTTTGCAACCCCCCGGCCCGTCGCAAGCCGTTTCGGATCGTAATAGATTGTAACCTTGGCCCTACGGCCTCTGGGCTCCTTAGTGGCGACACACGTCCCGTGTGTCGTCTGGATTGCTCGGGGCGCTGGCGCCCGGCCCTTCCGCACACGGGAGTACGTGTCTAGCGTGCGTGGTCATGGTTTCCGTTCGAGAAAGTGCCGTGTGCCGCTACGAGCGTCGGACGTGCGGCTACGATCTGCTCTTGCTCTCCCGCTCCGCAGTCGCTATGCTGCATCTATTCGCTTCTTCCGCTGGATAGCGCTTGAGAGAGGACCGCCGTGAGACACATCGCACCGTCGTGCCTGCTGCTTGCCGCCGTCAGCGCTTTCGCCGCCGCGGGCGCCGCGCCCCCCACGACCTATGGCTGGCGCGGGAACTGGACCGGCCTCTATCCCGACGCCACGCCGCCCACGACCTGGGGCCGCATCGCCAAAGGCGTGGTCGCCGGGCTGTCGTGTCAAGCGGCCAAGCCCGCCCCCGACGCGGCCAAGGGCACCACGCCCGTCACCACAGGCCACGGCCTCCTCCGCGACTGGCTCGTCGTCGGCCTGCTGCCCGTGACCCACTCGGTGAACGACTTCGACAAGGAGCAGATTCCCGGCGAGGCCAAGCTCGCGCCCGCCGAGGGCGACCAGGTGGGCGGCCTCGCCTGGAAGCGCCTGGAGATGAAGCGCGCGCCTGACTACGAGCGCTGGGGCCGCGTGGACCTGGATGAGGCTGTGGACCTCGCGAAGGCGCTCGACTACAAGCCGAACCACGTGGCCTACGCGCACACCTACCTCCACGCCGCACGCGCGGGCAAGGTGACCCTCACGGTGGACCACATCTACGGCCTCAAGCTCTTCTTCAACGGCGAACAGGTCTACTGCGCGCCCAAGATGGCGATGGGCTATGGCAGCCACTACGGCATCAGCCGCCAGAAGCTGGCCTTCACCCACGGCCGCTCGCCGCGCATCACGCTCGACCTGAAGCAGGGCTGGAACCAGCTCCTCGCCAAGATGTGCACCTACACGGGGCCCAACGGCCGCGCGCTGTGGTTCGCGCCCGTGCTGATGGACGCCGAGCCGACGCCCTACGAGGAGAAGAACATCGTCTGGATGGCCGAGATGCCGGAGCGGACCAATGCCTGCCCCCTCGTGGTGGGCGACCGCATCTTCACCCCGGCCGAGCCCGACCAGCTCCTGTGCCTCGACAAGACGACCGGCAAAGTGCTCTGGCGCCGCTTCAACAGCCTCTACGAGGCCACAACGGAGGAGGACCGCGCCGCCAGCCCCGTCTTCAAGGAAAAGCTCGCCCCGCTCGCGGAAGAGCTGGCGAAGGCCGACTATGAGAAGGGCCTCGAGATTCGCCGCCAGATGCGCGACCTCCTGCTCGAGGTGGACAAGAAGAAGTACCACATGCGCCTCGAGGGCCACCTGGAGGGCCACTTCGGCATCGTGGGCTTCACCACCACGCCCGTCAGCGACGGCAAGCACGTGTGGGCCTTCACCGGCTTCGGCGTCGTGGCCTGCTACGACCTCGACGGCAACCGCCAGTGGATTCGCCGCCTCGAGGTGCCGAAGGAGATCAGTTACTCGTGCTCGCCGGCCCTCGTCGGCGACAAGCTGTGCGTCGTGTTCAACGGCCTGCACGCCCTCGACGCCGCGACGGGCAAGACGGTCTGGAGCGATCCCAAGGGGCACAGCATCGCGTCGCTGATCCCCGCGACGATTCGCGGCACCGACGTGGTCTTCACCTGGCGAGGCGTGTGCTACCGCGCCTCCGACGGCAAGCAGCTCTGGGCCAATCCCCGCATCACCCAGGGCGACCTCGGCTGGGCCGCCCCCGTGGTCGTCGGCGAGACCATGTATCTGGCCTGGTGCGGCGTTGCCGGCCTCCTGATGGCGGACTTCTCCAAGTGCGAGGGCGACGCCTGGCAGCCCGAGTTCCGCGGCATCGAGGTCCAGTGCAACCACCGCCGGCCCAACGGCGAATGGCTCGACCGCTTCACCCCCGCCTCCCCCCTCATCGTCGGCGACACCCACTACATCCCCGACCAGTACGGCTTCTTCTACGCCGCCGACATCCCGTCGGGCAAGACCCACTACGCGCAGGACCTGGGCTTCGACGAGCTGCACACCTACAATGCCATCGGCATCGGCGCCAGCGCGGCCCTCGGGGGCAAACACATCTACGTGATGGACAACCAGGGGATGTGCGTGGTGCTGGAGCAGGGGCCGGCGTGCAAGCCCGTGGCCGTGAACCGCATCGAGACCGTGGTGGACCGCTACTGGCCCTGGGCGCCGCAGGAGATCGTCGCCAACGGCCCGCCCGTCTTCGACGGCAGCCGCCTCTACATTCGCGGCGAGAAGTTCCTCTACTGCATCGGGGAGAAGTGAGCGACGAATGGGAGCTGTCGGTTCGGTGCTGCTTGACAGGGGGGAATAGATGTGATAGCCTTGCTTCCGGAAGCGACAGATCGAACACTTGCGCTGGGGTGACGTAGATGGGCAAGGCACGCACGGACAAGAGGCGGCAGACCAGAATTGACAGGGTGTACCGCACTCTTGGCATCGAGTCGCCTGAGGTGCGAGCGTACCTTGTGAGCCTGGGTTCTCGAAGTGACCAAGTGGAGAAGGAGAAGCCCCCCGTCTTCATCGAGGCTGGGACTACGTCGTTCAGCGCCATGAGCCCTGCCAATGCCGGACTGGAATGAACTCCTCAACGAGCTGAAGGCCGCCGGCGGCGTTCACGACCTGATTCGGCGTAAGTACTTGCGCCTCCTATCCGACCTTACCGGCCGGAATGTGATCCTCTACTACTCCGGGTGGCTCCAGAAGCGCAACCTCGATGGAGTCGAGGTTAACGACGCGGACAAGAACGGGCTGATGACTGTGGTGCATCAGCTTGACCGCTCCAGGGGTCTGGACCTTCTCCTGCATACGCCGGGAGGTGAGACGGCTGCTACAGAGTCTCTGGTGGATTACCTCAGAGCCATGTTCGGCAGTGACATTCGGGCGTTTGTGCCGCAACTGGCCCTATCAGCCGGGACCATGATAGCATGCGCGTGTCGAGAGATCTGGATGGGCAAGCAGTCTAGTCTCGGGCCGATCGACCCTCAGTTCCGTGGGATTCCTGCCCACGGGGTGCTGGAGGAATTCGAGCGTGCAAGGGAGGAGATTGGGAAGGACCCGAGCAAGATCCCGATATGGCAACCCATCCTGGCCAAGTATCCTCCGGCATTCATTGGGGAGTGCGAGAAGGCAATGAAATGGGCGAAGGAGATGGTCTCAGATTGGCTTATGGGCGGCATGTTCTCAGGCAGAACGACGGTGAAGAAGAGGAAAATGGCTGACGGAATCGTTCGTGACCTGACGGACCACGCGCTCTCGAAGTCGCATGCGCGACACCTGTCCTACGACCGCTGCAAGAAGATCGGGCTGAGGGTCCGGCGCCTGGAGGATAACCAGGAACTACAGGATGCGGTCCTATCCGTCCACCATGCGTGCATCCACACCTTGGGTGCGACCCCAGCCATCAAGATCATCGAGAACCACCTCGGCAGGGCCTTCATACAGATTGCACATCAGGTCGTCGTACAAGGCCCAGCGCAGTAGCCCTCATTGCGAGGGAACTTGCCAGCTTGGGGCTGTATGAGAGGAACCACGGCTGGCCCTGGGCGCCGCAGGAGATCGTCGCCAACGGCCCGCCCGTCTTCGACGGCAGCCGCCTCTACATTCGCGGCGAGAAGTTCCTCTACTGCATCGGGGAGAAGTGACGCCAGCCAAGCCACACGCCGCGATTGTAGATCCGTGTGGGCGGGGCCTCCGTGCCCCGCGGCTCTTCGGCTCTCTACCGCGGCCCCCGTCTACAGTAGATTCGCGGGGGACAGAGCCCCCGCCCACAGGCCTGCACGGGTGTGGTGGGGCGACGTCCCTGGCGCTCTGAATGGCAATCGTGGCGCGTTGCCTAGAACCCGTCGGGGCGCGCGGGGGGCGCCAGCGTCGGCCGCGGCTTGGGCCGGCCGTCCGACGTCCAGGCCAGCTTCGGATCGAGCTTCCACGCGCCGTCGAAGAACCCCGCCACGTAGAAGCAGTTCGTGTCGTCGTAGTCGGGCTCGGCGCTGTAGATGATGAAGTCGGGCAGCAGGTCGTACTTGTGGTTCTCGCCGAGCTTTTCGCCGTAGCGCTGGCCATCGCAGACCACGATGTAGCGCTCGGGCGCGAGCGGGTTGGGATAGATGAACATCAGGCCGGTCGTTTCGCCTGCCTTGTAGGTCTTGCCGAGGATCTCGTAGCCCTCGTCGGTGAAGCGGATGGGCAGCCTGTCGGCCAGCCTGGCCAGGACGGCGTTGGTCTTGGGCGTGCCGAAGAGGAGGAGGTTCGAGCGCGCCATCTCGGCGTCGGTGATCGCCGTGTCGGAGGCGATCTGGCGGATGCCCTTGGCGAAGGCGTACCACTCCTTCTGCATCTGGCGGGCGAGGGTGCGGTTGCGCTCGGTCGCCTCCTGGTCGCCCGCCGTGCCGACGACGAAGAGGAAGCGGCGGTTGAACGCGTCCTTGATGGGGCCGCACAGGGTCGGCTTCTTGCGCAGCGGGCCCTCGGGTCTGGGCGACAGCTCGACGACGAATCGGCCTTCGGCGTCGGGCACAAGCTGGGCCTCCTTGCCATTCACCTTCGCCGCCAGGGGCGCCTTGGGGTCGGCCAGCTCCTTCGGCGGGCGGAGGGTGAGGGCGGCGACGTTGCGCGTCGCGAGTTCGAGCTTGTTGCCCGGCTCGAGCGTGGCGTTGGCCTCGGCCGGTTCGCCCCAGCGCTCGAAGGCGTCCAGCGTCAGCCACCAGGCGCGGTCGTAGAGCAGCGAGTGGGTCTTGAACCGCACGTTCCGCGGGGCGGGCTCGCGGCGGCGGGCGTCCATCCAGTCGAAGACCTGGGGCGTGGAGAACACCTCGTCGGCGATCCAGTGGCTCTGGCCCTCGAGCTTCACGAGCTGGGCCTTGAGCCCCAGGTGAGTGAGGTCCTCGACGAAGCGATAGGCCTGCTCGGGCTGGATCAGCACGTCGGCTGTGCCCTGGAACACCAGGAACGGCAGGTACGTGTAGTTGTGCGCGTGGGGCGCGCCCGACTCGAGGTCGAGCAGGTGGCGCTTGAAGGGCTCGACCCTGGCGGGGTCGAGGTCCTTCCACAGGTAGTTCCGCGGCCGGCCGCACATCACGATGCCGCCGGCCCAGCGATCGGGGTAGTGCGCCGCGAGCGTGTAGACGCCCGCGCCGCCCATCGAGTAGCCGATGAGGAACACGCGGTCGGGGTCGAGCTTGAGCCGCTTCTCCGCGAGGCCGAGCACGTGCATCACGTCCCACTCGCCGATGCTCTGGAAGTCGGTGTTCGAGCGGGCGAAGGGCACGATGACGGCGTAGCCGCGGGCGTCGGCCTGCGCGGTGAGGCCGGCCGAGACCTCGTACCAGTTGGTCTTGTCGAGCCACGGGGCGTAGCCGTGCAGGTAGACGATGGCGGGGAGGGGCTTGGCGTCCCTGGCCGCGGGCGGCACGTGCAGGTAGTAGGGCTGGGCCGAGTCGTCCTGCGGGGCGAGGTAGGCCAGCTCGTGCACGCCGGGCTCGAGGGGCGGCAGACCCTGGCCTGCCTCGAGGCGCGCGAGCCAGTCGCTCGCGGTATCGAGCTGCTCGGTCACGGTGTCGGGCGCGAAGGCGCGCACGTCGCCGCCCTGCTGGAGCATCGCCGCCTTCTCGATCTTCAGCAGCACGCAGGCCAGGTCGTCCGAGGCGAGCTTCTTCGCCGAGGCCAGGGCGAGCAGGCGCTTGTGCAGGTCGCCGGTCCAGTGTCCGATGTTGGCGGGGGCGTAGACCTTCCTGGCCACCGTGCCGAGGCTGCGCCCGTCGAGCGTCACCTGTGCCGTGAGGGTGAAGAAGGGCGAGCCGCCCTCCTTGGGAGGCGTCCACGCCACCTCGGCGGGCGCGAGGGCCAGCTCGGGCAGCTTGGTCGCCGGCACCTCGAGCTTGCCGGCCGTCTGGCCCTTCGCATCCGCAACGGCAATGGCCGCGGCCACCTGCCCCTCGCACAGCGGGTAGCTGCCCTCGAAGCCGAAGGCGAGGTTGGCCTTCTCGCCCGGCTCCACGAAGCGCTGGCGGGGCAGGCCCAGGCTCAACGAGGGCAGGAGGAATGCCTCGGGGTTCGGCTTCGCGCCGGCGGCCAGCGGCAGTGCGATGGCCACCTCGTCGGCCTGCGCCGCTCGTGGCCCCGACTTCAGCCGCACGAGGATCTGGAGGTAGCGCCCATCCGAGCCCAGCTTCAGCAGCCATTGCGTCCGCTGGCCCGCCTTGAGCGCGAAGGCATGCTCGACCGTCTTCGGCCCCAGGCTGTAGGCGTCCTTGTCGCTTCGCACCACTTCCTTGCCGTCGAGCCACGCCCGTGCCTGCCCCGTGTGGGTCAGCACGAGGGCCAGGTCAACGTCCTTCTTCGCCACGACGGCTGCCGCGAGGTAGAAGGCCGACCTGCCGAGCGGCAGGCAGCGTTCCTTGAAGTTCAGCACGGGGTCGGCGAACGCGACCGCCTGCCACGCGACGCGCTTCTCGGGAACTGTGGGCGGGACGTCTCCGTCCCGCGGATCGCGGCGTGGGGACACGCCGCCCACCACATCCCCATCCCTTGGGCGAACGGTCGCCTCGCCGCCCAGGAAGTCCTGGTCGAGCTGCGAGTCGCGCAAGAACCCGAACGGCCCGGCCACCAGCCACGAGGTCACATAGCCCGCCGCGCCGGGCGCGAAGAGCACCTCGGCGGGTGCCTCCGCCGCCCCGCCCCACGACAGCGGGCACATCCTGGCCAGCGCTGCCGTGAGACAGAGCGCGACTGTGGGGATTTGCAATTTGCGATTTGCAATCTGCGATTTCAACCCAAATCCTCTCTGTCCTCTGCTCCCTCCGCTGCCTCTGCGTGAGACTCCTCGCTCATTCCACGCCCCGCCACTCTACCAGCGCCCCGCGCGGGGTTCAAGCGCGGCTCCCGTCCCCGCCGCGCGCGGCGCGGGTGAGCGCGCCCAGAGCGCAGCCGACAAGGACGATGCTTGTCGCGCCGAAGGCGGGGACCAGGAAGGTGTGGAACGGAGTGCGCAGAAAGGTCATGGCAGCGATGACGGCGAGGCCGCAGGCCACGCCGGCCGCCGCCGCGGCATTGCCTGCCCGCCGAGCGATCAGGCCGAGGAGAAACAGGCCCAGCATGCCGCCGCTGAAGATGCCCGAAAGCTTCCACCACAGGTCGAGCGTGCTCTCGTCGGCGTGGAAGACGGCCAGCGCGAGGGCGATGCTCGTGCCCAGCACGCCCCAGAACACGGTGCTGATGCGCAACACCCACATCGCCTCGCGCTCGGACGCTTCGCGGCGGACGTGGCGCTTCCAGAGGTCCGCCAGCGTCAGCGTGGCCGAGCAGTTGAGGCTGCTGTCCACCGAGCTCATCGCGGCGGCGAAGATGGCCGCGATGAGCAGGCCTGTGAAACCCTGCGGCAGCCCCTCGACGATGAAGTGGGGAAACACGCGGTCGGCGCTCAGCCCCTCGGGCAGCAGCCCCGGCCGCGCCTGAAAGTAAGCGAACAGCGCGGTGCCGATGAAGAAGAACAGCGCCGAGATGGGCAGGTAGAGCAAGGCGCCGAGCCAGAGCGACTTCCGGGCCTCGCGGTCGCTCCTGGCCGTGAGGTAGCGCTGCACGTAGCTCTGGTCAATGCCGAAGTTCTGGAGGTTCATGAACAGGCCATAGATGAGCACGACCCAGAACGTCGCCTCGGCGAGGCTCGGCCCGAAGCTGCCGAGGCTGAACTTCGCGTGCTTCGCGGCGATCTCGAAGAGCTGCCCCGGCCCCTGCGGCATGTCGAACGTGAGCAGCAGGGCGCACGCGAGGGCGCCGGCGCCCAGCACGAGGCTCTGCACCACATCGGTCCAGATCACGGCCTCGATGCCGCCGAGGAGGGTGTAGAGCGTCACCAGCACGCCGGTGGCCAGGACGATGAGCCGCATGTCCCAGCCCAGCAGGCGTTCGAGGGGCAGGGCAACGAGGAACAGGATCGCCCCGACGCGCACCACCTGGGTGAGCAGGTAACAGGCAACGGCATAGAGGCGCGCCCAGGAGCCGAAGCGGGCCTCGAGGGCGTGATAGGCCGACACGTTGCCGAGGCGGCGGTAGTAGGGCACGAAAAACCGCACGCCCAGCCACGCCGCCAATGGCAGCGACAGGCTGAAGACGAAGGGATTCCAGTTCGCCGCATAGGCCTTGCCGGGGAGGGCGAGGAAGCTGATGCTGCTCACATAGGTGCCGAAGATCGAGAGGCCCACGGCCCAGCCGGGCAGCCGGCGGCCCGCGGCCATGAAGGCGTCGGTCGTCTGGCTCCGCCGCACGAACCAGCACCCCAGCCCCACCACGCCCGCCGTATATGCGAGCAGCACCACGACATCAAGGAGCGGCAGCTCGTGCATGGGCGAACTCTCCCCTCCCGAGGGCATTGGGGCTCGGGAGGGGGGCAAGAGGGTTCAGTTCGGCCACTGGCCGTCGGGCAGGTCGCGGAGGACGAACTTCGCGGGGTCGAGGACGACGTGCCGCACCCGCTGCCGCCTCCAGGTGTAGGTGATGTGGACCAGTCCGTTGCCGGCCTGGATGACAGCGGGATAGGAGTACTCGCCCGGCTCGCTTTCGAGAACGAGCGCGGCCTGCCACGTCTTGCCGTCGCGGCTGACCGCCACGTTCAGCGGCGAACGCCCCCGCGGCGTGTGGTTGTAGACGAGCAGGTGGCGGCCGTCGGCGAGGGTCACGCCGTCAATCCCCGCGTTGGGGTTGGGCAGCGCGGTCGCGGCCATGTCGCCCCACGTCTTGCCGCCGTCCGACGAGGCAACCTCGACCACGCGCCCCTGCCGGCTGCGGCACAGGGCCTGGATGCGGCCATCGGCGTGCGTGAGCAGCGTGGGCTGAATGGCCCCGAACGCCTTGCCGTCGTTGACCGGGCCGATCCGCTGCCAGGTCTTGCCCAGGTCGGGTGAAAGCTCGAAGTGCACGCGCCAGCCCTGATCCTCGGTGCTCGAGCCGCACAGGAGCGTGCCGTCCGCCAGTTGGATCGGCTTGTTCTTCACCGGGCCGAGGATGCCGTCGGGCAGACGCGCCGGCTTCGACCACGTCTTGCCGCCATCGTGGGACGCCATCACCATGCCCCACCAGGCGCTGGGCTTCGGTCCGACCTTGTAGAAGAGCATCAGCGGCCCGCCCCTGGGCTGGAAGAGCACGGGGTTCCAGCAGGGGAAGCGTTTCTCGGCGGATTCGCGGGGCAGAGACGCCCCGCCCACAGCGGCTTCGCCCGTGGCGACCTCGACCGGCGGCGACCAGGCCTGGCCGTCGTGGCGCGAGAGCCAGACGCCCACGTCGGGCCGGCCCTCGGCCGTGCCCCCGAACCATGCGGCCACGAGGCCCCCGCCCGACTCGGCAATCGTCGAGGCGTGGCACTGGGGGAACGAGGCCCTGTCGTAGATGAACTCCGCCTTCACGATGGCCGGCGAGGCGGCCGGCATCGCCGCTGCCGCGGCGCACAGCAGGCCAAGGAGCATTGCGGGGCCTCCTCAGTTCTTCATCCCCGTCGTCGAGATGCCCTGGATGAAGGTGCGCTGGGTGAAGAAGAACAGCACCACGATGGGCAGGATCATGAGGGTGGAGGCGGCCATGAGGAAATGCCACTCGGAGCCGCCGTGCTGGCTCTGGTAAAACTGGAGGCCGAGCGACAGGGTATACGTCTCCTGCTTCGTGAGGAAGATGAGCGGGCCCATGAAGTCGTTCCACGCCCACATGAAGTGGAAGAGGGCCACCACGGCCAGGGCCGGCTTCGAGAGCGGCAGCATGATGCGCCAGAAGATGCCGAACTCGCTGCACCCGTCAATCCGCGCCGCCTCCGAGAGGTCCTGCGGAATCGTGCGGAAGAACTGGCGCAGCAGGAAAATGTTGAAGGCGCTGCCGAAGAAGGCCGGCACCCACAACGGCTTGAGCGTGCCGATCCAGCCCAGCGCGCGGAACACCCCATACAGCGGCACCATCGTGACCGCGAACGGCACCATCATGGTCGAGAGGGCGACGAGAAACACCTTGTCGCGCCCCGGCCACGGGATGCGGGCGAAGCCGTAGGCGGCCAGCGCGCTCGACAGCGTGGTGCCGATGACGCCCAGTATGGCCACGAGGAGGGTGTTGCGCAGGTAGACGAGGAACATCGGCACCCGGTACTTCAGGCCGAGGAACGAGCCCTCGTAGTAGCCCGTGTAGCGGATGGCGCCGCGGTAGTTCCACCAGGCCGGCTCGATCCTCTCCTCGATCTGGGCGGGGCTGACGCAGTCCCAACGGGCCGGCGGGCCGGGGTCCTGGGGCAGACGCTCGAGCTTCTCGCGCACCAGCCAGCAGCCTCCCGGGACCTCCTTCTCGACGACCGCGGGCACGCGCACGAGCTCCGTGCGGTCGGCCACGCGGACCTCCACCTCGGCCCTGCCGTCGGCGTACTTGGAGGCCGGGAGGAGGACGCGGGACGGAGCCGTCCCGCCCACAGCATAGTGGACGATCAGCGAGGGCTCGCCTATCTCGCGCTCCTTGACCACCTTGAGCCGCTGGCCCTCGACGGGGGCGTAGTAGGCCCGCGGCAGCCAGTCGGGCGGCATCTTCATGATCTGCTCGACCGGCTTCAGCGACGTGGTGATGAGCCAGACGAAGGGGAAGATGAAGATGCACGACCCCACGACGAGGGCGGCGTGGATGGCGATGCGCTTGGGCGTCGTGAGTTTCATACGCAAGTTCCAACTCGGCCGCGCTTCGGCACGGGCGGCGGTTGCCCTGCCGCCGGGCGAGCGCAGGGCTCGCCGTCAGCGTTCGTAGTGCACGTGCTTCGCCGAGACCTTGGTCGCGAGCAGCGTGAGCCCCAGGATGATGAGGAACAGAATCCAGGCCATCGCGCAGGCGTAGCCCATGCGCAGGTCCTCGAACGCCAGGTTATACAGATAGAAGGTGTAGAAGTGCGTGGCCCGCTCGGGGCCGCCGTTGGTCATGATGTAGGGGGCCGCGAAGATCTGAAAGGTGCCGATGATGCCCATGATCAGGTTGAAGTAAATGGTGGGGGAGAGCATGGGCAGGGTGATGTGCACCGTCTTCTGCCACCAGCTCGCGCCGTCAATCTCCGCCGACTCGTAGAGGTGCACCGGGATGTCCTGGAGGCCGGCCAGGTAGATGACCATGGCGTGGCCGATCCCCCAGAGGCCCATGAGGATCAGGGCAGGCATGGCCCAGTGCTTGCTCTCGAGCCACGCGGGCAGGCTCTTTGCCGGGAGGCCCAGAAGCGTCAGCGAGTAGTTCAGCACGCCGTAGCGCCCGTTGAGAATCCACAGCCACAGAATGGCCATCGCCACCACGGGCACGATGGACGGCAGGAAGAAGATCGTGCGGTAGACGGCCATGCCGCGCACCTTGGTGTTGAGCAGCAGCGCCACCCCGATGGCGAGCATCATCCCCAGCGGCAGGGCGATCACCGCATAGTAGAGGGTGTTGCCCAGCGAAGTCCAGAACACGCTGTCATGGGCGAGCTCCGTGAAGTTCTCGGCGCCGATCCACACGGGGCGCTCGAGCACCGAGTAGTCGCAGAAGCTGAAGTACAGCGACGAGGCGACGGGGTAGACCATGAACACGCAGAAGCCCACGATCCAGGGCGAGATGAAGAGGAGGCCGTTGCGCAGATCGCGTCGCTGGTTCCGAGTCATGGCGCGTATCATACGGAGAGCCCCCTCCCGGTTCAAGCGCGATTTGGCTCCTCGCGCTCGCTCCCCTCAGGCCACGCGGCCGCTGCCGGGGAGCGCGGGACGGGTCTCCCACCGCCAGCGGGTTCCACCACATAACCACATATGCAGCAATGCTTTACGCGCTCAGGCCGTTCCAGCCCCCATACTTGCTCATCCCCAATGTGAGCGAGTATGGCCGGAGCCGCGAGAATCGCCAGTTCTCGCCCGTCTACCCATGCTGTATCACTCTCCCCCTCTCAGGATTGATACAGCATGGGCAGAATGCGCCCGCCAGCCACTCGGCAGAGCCCCCGCAAGAACCGCCAAGCCCGGAGAGGGCAGGCACGCTCGCACCCCGCACCAGGCCAGTCGAGTCGAGACCGCCAACACCTCGAAAAGCCATTCTTGAGATGCCCAAGTACCCTCCGTGAGCGGCTTGCAGAAAAAAAGCTTGACAGGGCGGTGCAGCGTTGATACAATCTCGATAGATTTAGTCAGGATGGAGCGCCGATGTTCGTCTCGCAGAAATGCCAGTACGCGGTCCGTGCCGTCTTCGAGCTCTCGAAGCGCTATGGCGCCGGCCCCGTGCGCATCGCAGACATCGCGGAGGCGCAGGCCATCCCCGCCCGATTCCTCGAGGTCATCCTCAACCAGCTCAAGCAGGCGGGCTTCGTGGTCTCGCAGCGTGGCAGCCGAGGAGGCTACGCGCTGGCGCGCCCGCCGGCCGAACTGGCTGTGGGCGACGTGATCCGCTTCATCGAGGGGCCGGTCGGTCCCGTCGTGTGCGCCATGGGCAGCAGCCACAACGAGTGCCCGCTCTACGGGGGTTGCGTGTTCCTGCCCATGTGGGAGCGCGTCCGGTCAGCCGTCTCGGGCGTCTACGACCAGACGACCTTTCAGAGCCTGGTCGAGCAAGACGCCCGCAGGTCCGCGGAGTACGTGGCCAGCTATGCGATCTGAGGCATCAACTCACCGCGCGGGGGACGCCTCGAGGCCGTCGCCGGGCGACGGTCTTGGGCTACGGTGGGCGACGTGAGGCTGTGCCTCGGGAGCCAGGCTGGGCGCGTCTTGTTTTGGGAGACTATCTCGACTATGCCAGTCGGGATAATCATATAGGGCGGCACCGATGGAATCCCGACTCCGCAGCCTGACCAAGTCTGTCAGTTGGCGAATCATCGGAATCATCATGCAACTCTTCATCACCTACGCCTTCACCCGCGACTGGAGCAACACCCTGGGCATCACGAGCATCTTTCAGACCCTGCGCTTCCTTCTCTACTACTTCCACGAGCGGGCCTGGGAGCGCATCACCTGGGGGCGAAAGGTCCATCCTCTCGCCCACCTCACCTTGCGGCCCGACTTGGACCGGGAGGACATCGAGGCGATTCGGCGCCTCCTTGCCGAGGCGGAGTACCTGCACGAAGCGCCCGAGTACCAAATCTGAGCAAAGGAGCTGACGTATGGCCGTGGCGGCGGTGCAAGAAGACATCAAGGCGCTGGTGGACGGCTTGAACTTCGCCGAGAAGGTCGAGCGCTCGCTCGACCTCATCGAGTGGGCGCACAAGGAGTTCGGCGACGGCCTCGTCGTGGCCAACAGCCTGGGCAAGGACTCCAGCGTGGTGTGGCACCTGGCCAAGCGCGTGAGCCCCGCCATCCGCGGCTTCGTGGTCACCACCCGCTTCAAGCCGGCCGAGACCAAGCAGTTCATGCGCGAAGAGGTGGCCCGTTACCCCGAACTGCGCGTCTTCGAGAACAACGAGCCGATCCCGGACAAGCTCTATGCCACCGAGCCCGACCGCTGCTGCGACATCCTGAAGGTCCAGCCCACCCGCCGCGCCATCGAGGAGATGGGCGTGACGTGCTGGGTGACCGGCCTGCGCTGCACCGAGGGGCGCACGCGCACCGACTTCCAGGAGATCGAGGAACGCGACCAGGGCCTCCTCAAGCTCAACCCGATCCTCATCTGGTACGAGCGCGAGATCTGGCAGTACCTGGCCCTCCACCGCGTGCCGGTCAACCCCCTGTACCTCAAGGGCTACCGCTCGCTGGGGTGCGCCCCCTGCACCCACATCAGCAGCAGCCCCGACGAACGCGCCGGCCGCTGGATCGGCACCAGCAAGTGCGGCGGCGAGTGCGGCATCCACACCCGCCCCTTGAAGGGCAACTACCAGATCTGACCCGCAGGCGGTCAGGCACTTGGAGGCCGGGATGACAGCGCAAGCCAGCGAAACCACCCTGAAGGTCTTCTCGGCGCGCGCGTGCGCCGCGCCGCTCGAGGAGGCCGCGCGCCTCTTCGAGCGCAACTCGGGCATCCGCGTGGCCGTCAGCGTGTGCAGCCGCCACTGCGCGCAGCCCGTGGCCGAGGAGGCCGCGGGCCAGAACGGCCGCCACGACTTCCTCGACGAGATCGCCGAGGCCGGCGTGCACGACCTGGCGATCGGCGGGGCCGAGTTCCTGCTCGATGATGGCGAGGTGCGAGGCATTGTCGCAACGGGAGAGCGGCGCACCATTGCGTGCCGCAGGTCGGCCATCATCGTCCCCGCCGGCAACCCGAAAAACGTGCGGACCGTGCAGGACCTGGCCCGCGCCGGCGTGCGCGTGGGCATCTCGGTGCTCGACTGCCTGAAGGGCCTGTGGGAGGACGTGGCCACGCGCCTGGGCCTCGTGGAGGGGATTCGGCGCAACATCACCTTCCGCGCCAACGGCTGCATCGCCATCGTCGAGGCCGTGGCCGGCGGCAAGGTGGACGCGGCGTTCGGCTGGTCCGCCTTCGCCCACCTGGCCCCGGGGCGCATCGAGATCGTCGAATTGCCCGAAGCCCAGCAGGTGCACCGGGGCACCGGCATCGGGCTCCTGCGCTTCGCGCGCCAGCCCGAGGCGGCGAGGCGGTTCATGGAGTTTCTCACGACTCCCGCGGCGCGCGCCTGCTACGAGCGCCTCGGCTGGGTCGTGCCCAACGGGCGGCAGAGGAGAACCGAATGAAGATCGCGGGCGACATCACGGAACTGGTCGGCAACACCCCGCTCGTGTGGCTGCACCGCCTGGCCGCCGGGCTGCCGGGCCGCGTGGCCGGCAAGCTGGAGTTCTACAACCCCGCCTCGAGCGTGAAGGACCGCATCGGCCTGTCCATGATCGAGGCGGCCGAGCGCGCCGGGCGAATCAAGCCCGACACGATCCTCCTCGAACCCACCTCGGGCAACACCGGCATCGCGCTGGCCTTCGTGTGCGCCGCGCGCGGCTACAAGCTCGTGCTCACCATGCCCGAGAGCATGACCGAGGAGCGGCGGCGCATCCTCAAGGCCTTCGGCGTCGAAATCGTCCTCACGCCCGCCACCGAGGGCATGACCGGCGCCGTCCAGAAAGCGCTCGCCATGGCCGCCGAGGACCCGCGCTACTTCATCCCCCAGCAGTTCGAGAACCCCGCCAACCCCGAGGTCCACCGCCGCACCACGGCCGAGGAAATCTGGCGCGACACCGACGGCCAGGTGGACATCGTGGTGGCCGGCGTGGGCACGGGCGGCACCATCACCGGCGTGGCCGAGGTCATCAAGGCCCGCAAGCCCTCGTTCCGCGCCGTCGCCGTCGAACCCGCCGAGTCGCCCATCCTGGCCGGCGGCAAGCCGGGCACCCACGGCATCCAGGGCATCGGCGCCGGCTTCGTGCCCAAGGTCCTCGACCGCGAGATCATTGACGAGGTCCTCCACGTGACCACCCCGGAGGCCAAAGCCGCCGCGCGCGAGCTGGCCCTCCAGGAGGGCATCTTCGCCGGCATCTCGGCCGGCGCCGCCGTGCGCGCCGCCCTCGACGTGGCCAGGCGCGAGGAGAGCCGCGGCAAGCTCATCGTCACCATCCTGTGCGACACCGGCGAACGCTACCTGACGACCGACACCTTCAACGGCGGCCCGCGCGCCGCGGCCCACGACCCGCGGCCGTTCGCCGCCACGCTCGAGCGCGCCGCCGCCCGCTGACCAGGAGCCCCCTCGTGCCGTTCACCGCGGAGCAAACCGAGCGCTACTCGCGCCATCTCCTGCTGCCCGGCGTCGGCGGCGCCGGCCAGGAGCGCCTCCTCGCCGCGCGCGTCCTCCTCGTGGGCGCCGGCGGCCTCGGCTCGCCCGCGCTCCTCTATCTCGCCGCCGCGGGAGTCGGCCAGATCACCCTGGTGGACAGCGACTCCGTGGACCTCTCGAACCTCAACCGCCAGATCGCGCACGGCACGCCCGACGTGGGCCGCCCGAAGGCCCTCTCGGCCGCCGAAGCGGCGGCCCGGATCAACCCCGACTGCCGGGTGCGCGCGCTGCCGCTCCGCCTGGACGCCCGGAACGCCCGCCATCTTGTGCGAGGGCACAGCGTGGTTCTCGACGGCAGCGACACCTTCGCCACCCGCTTCGCCGTCGCCGACGCCTGCTGGCTCGAGCGCGTGCCCCTCGTCTCCGCCGCCTGCGTGCAGTTCGAGGGGCAGCTCCTGACCGTGCTGCCCGGCGAGGGCAACCCCTGCTACCGCTGCTTCCTGCCCGAGCCCCCGCCGCCCGAGGCCGTGCCCACCTGCGGCCAGGCCGGCATCCTCGGGCCGCTGGCCGGCACACTGGGCGCCCTCCAGGCCACCGAGGCCCTCAAACTGCTGCTCGGCCTCGGCGACCTGCTCACCCACGCGACGCTCGTGGTGGATGCCCTCGACTGGAGCTTCCTCCGCGCGCCGCGAGCCGTCCGCCCCGCCTGCGCCCTGTGCGGCGGCAGCCCCGCGAGCCGCGACGCGGCCGAATCCCGCGAGGCCCCCTGCTGCGCTGCGCGCGGCGACGAAACGGGGGCCGCCCGACGGGCGCGGCCCTGGCCGAACGAGACCTCAAGGGCCGGCATTCCACCGGAAGGGGAAAGAAAGGAGTGTCTGACATGAGGCGGGCGCTACTGGGTATGCTGGCCGCATTCCTCGCGTGCACGGCCTGGGCGGTGCAGATTGACGTGGTGATCACGGCGGACAACGCCTACGGCTTCGGCTTCGGCGACGCCACGCAGATGACCTCGTACTTCGGCGGCATTCGCAACGTGACGGCCGGCGAGATCTTCACCGGCCCGCCCGTCCTCTTCGCCGGACCCTCCGTCCCCCCCTACACCAACCCCGGGGTAGGGCCGGAACGCTACCAGTTGACCCTGCCCTCGGTGCTGGACTACGTGTACCTGGTGGCTTGGAGCGACAAGAACAGCTACCAGGGCGCGCTGGCGGGCTTCCAGCTCCCCAACGGCCCGCTGCTCAGCGGCACCGGCACCTGGCAGGTCTTCGCCACGGGAATCAACCGCAACTCCTACATCGAGGGCGACACGCTGACCGTGGCCGACCTCCCGCTCATCAACAGCCAGATCGCGATCGCCAACGCAGAAGCCGGCGTGGCGGGCACCAGCATCGGCTGGGTGGACGAGTTCGGCATGATGCCGAGCAACAACCCCGGCGTCGGCGCCCTGGCGCTCGGCGACTACAACGACTTCCCCGGCTTCCAGGGCGTGAACTCCTGGATCATCCAGGGCATCTCCTCCAACTCGCGCTGGATGTGGTACAACAAGAACCCCCTCACTTTCAACAACCCCTTCGCGTACAGCGGCGAAGGCCCCGGTGGCCACCAGGAGTTCCTCATCTTCCGCACGCAGATTGCCCGTGTGCTCGAGGAAGACGCAATCCCGGAGCCAGCCACCGGCACGCTCGTCGCCGCCGGCCTGGCGTTCGCCGCCTGGCGCCGACGCCGCCGAGCCAGCCGCCCCAATGGAGACCACCATGACCGCTGAGCGCACCCCAGGTCTCGGCACCCTCGCCCTCCACGCGGGGCAGGAACCCGACCCCACGACCACGGCCCGCGCCGTGCCCATCTATGCCACCACCAGCTACTGCTTCAAGAGCACCGAGCGCGCCGCCGACCTCTTCGCCCTCCGAGAGTTCGGCAACATCTACAGCCGCCTGATGAACCCGACCAACGACGTGCTCGAGAAGCGCCTCGCCGCCCTCGACGGCGGCGCCGCCGGCCTCGTCTTCGCCAGCGGCCAGGCCGCCATCACCGCCGCCATCCTCACCCTCACCCACGCCGGCCAGAACTTCCTCTCCGCCACCAGCCTCTACGGCGGCACCTGGACGCTGTTCACCCAGACCTTCCCCAAGCTCGGCGTCGAGGTGCGCTTCTTCGACCCCGCCCAGCCCGAGACCCTGAGCGCCCTGGTGGACGAGAACACCCGCGCCGTCTACCTCGAGACGCCCGGCAACCCCAAGAACGACGTGCCCGACTACCGCCAGATCACCGGCCTCGCGCACCAGCACGGCCTGCCCGCGATCATTGACAACACCGTGCTCACGCCGGCCCTCTTCCGCCCCATCGAGCACGGCTTCGACATCGTGGTCTACTCCACCACCAAGTTCCTCGCCGGCCACGGCGTGCACATCGGCGGCGCGATTGTGGACAGCGGGCGGTTCCCCTGGGCGGCCAACCCGGGCAAGTGGCCCGAGCTCTGCGCCCCCGACCCCGCCTACCACGGCGTCGTGCTCGAGGAAGCCCTGCGGCCCGTGGGCAACATCGCCTACATCATCCACATCCGCACCCACTGGCTGCGCGACACGGGCGGCTGCCAGAGCCCCTTCGGCGCGTTCCTCACCCTGCTCGGCGTCGAGACGCTGCCTCTGCGCATGGAGCGCCACGCGCGCAACGCCCAGGCGGTGGCCGAATTCCTCTCGAAACACCCCGCCGTGGCGTGGGTGAACTACCCCGGCCTGCCGAGCCACCCCGACCATGCCCGCGCGCGCCGGTACCTCCCGCGCGGCGCCGGCGCCATCGTGGGCTTCGGCATCCAGGGCGGCAAAGAGGCCGGCAAGAAGCTCATCAACCGCGTCCGGCTCTTCAGCCACCTGGCCAACATCGGCGACGCCAAGTCGCTCATCATTCACCCGGCAACGACCACCCACTCGCAGCTCACCCCCGAGGAGCAGGCGCGGACGGGCGTGACGCCCGAGTACGTGCGCCTGTCGGTGGGCATCGAGGAGATCGAGGACATCCTGGCCGATCTCGACCAGGCCCTGCGCGCGTCGCAGGAGTGAGAAACACCGAGCTGTGCTCGTGGCCCCGCGCGTCGGCGCGGCCCTTTCCCGGCCCAGGGCTACGCTAAAGCGGGGCCACGAGCGGCTCTCTACGCGATAAGGAGACCGATCGCATGGCTGACCACGCCGCCCCCATCTTCAGTCAGGCGGGCGAGAAAGATGTCACGCGGGCCATCGTCCGCGCCTTCGCGCAGCAGCTCGAGACCTACGTCGAGAGCGACGTGCTGATCGCCGGCGCCGGCCCCAGCGGCCTCATGTGCGGCAAGCTGCTCGCCGAGCAGGGGCGCAAGGTGCTCATCGTCGAGCGCAACAACTACCTCGGCGGCGGCTTCTGGATCGGCGGCTACCTGATGAACAAGGTCACCGTGCGCGAGCCCGCCGACCAGGTGCTCGACGCGCTCGGCGTGCCGCACACCCGCGTGAGCCCCGGCCTGCACGTGGCCGACGGGCCGCACGCCTGCTCGAAGCTCATCGGCGCCGCCTGCGACGCCGGCGTGAAGTTCGCCAACCTCACGAGCGTGGACGACGTGGTGCTGCGCGAGGGCGGCCGCGTGGCCGGCGTGGTGATCAACTGGACGCCCGTGCAGGCGATGCCCCGCGAGATCACGTGCGTGGACCCCGTGGCCATGGAGGCCCGCGTGGTGGTGGACGCCACGGGCCACGACGCCTCGGTGTGCCGCACGCTGGCCGACCGGGGCCTCCTGGAACTGCCCGGCTGCGCGCCCATGTGGGTCGAGCGCTCCGAGGACGCCGTCGTCGAGCACACGGGCGAAATCCAGCCCGGGCTGGTGGCCATCGGCATGGCCGTGTCCACCGTCTTCGGCCTGCCGCGCATGGGCCCCACGTTCGGGGCCATGCTGCTCTCGGGCCAGCGCGGCGCCCAGGTCGTGGCGGCGTTGCTCGAGCAGAAGTGACACAGGTTTGCCCGGGGCTCCGGGCGGCGCCCCGCAGCGACGAAGGAGATGTCGGATGAGATTCGTCTACGTATGTGTCGGCCTGCTGCTGACGCTGGCGCTGGCGGCCCAGGGCTGCTGCTCGCACTGCCGGTCGCTCCGGCTGGGTTCCGGGGCGGCGGCCGCCGAGCCGTCGGCCAGCCGGCCTCTCACGGCGCAGCCGTGAGCGCGCGCGAGGTGCCGAGGAGACAGTGATGGCCGCGCCGGGGGCCGAACACGTGATCCTGTACGACGGGGTGCGCCAGCCGTGGTTCGACGCCGCGGCCGTGGCCGCTTACGTGGCGCGCTGGCTGCCGTGGCTGCGGGTCGAGGTGCGCGCGGATGTCTTCCAGCACGCCCTCCTCGCGGCCCGCGGCCACGAGGCGCTGGCCGGCCTGGCCGAGGACCTGTGCCGCGTGCGCGTGCACGACCCGATGCGCCCGTGGGCCGAGCGGCGGAGGCGCCCGCTGAAGCCCGAACTCGACTACGAGAGGCGCCTCATCACGGGCGCCGCCCGGCCCGCCGCGGGCGTGACCTACGACGGCCTGGAGCTTCAGCGCCTGGCCTTCAACGTGCTGCCCGAGACCGAACGCCATCAGCGCGCCGTGCACCTGTGGCTCACGGAACGCCTCATCGCCACGTGGGACGAGGCGGACCGCCGCTACCACGCGCGGGTGAGCCTCTACGGCTTCCCCTCGATCCTCTCGACCGAGGGGATGGTCCAGGCGCCCGCGCGCGAGCGCTCGTTCTACCTCGCGCGCCGTCTCGGCCTCGGCGAGGGAGCCGACCCGGGCGAGCGCGCGCTGCGGCACGAGGACCCGCGCACCACCGAGGTGGCCAAGGGCTACGCCATGCAGGCCCTCTTCTATGCGTTCACGGGCGAGCCGTTCTGCGACGAGGCCGGCTGCCGCCTCTTCAACGCCCACTGGCAGCGCGAGATGCTCGCCGCGCAGCTCGAAGGCAGCGAATTCTGCCCGCGCCATGCGCAGATGCTCGAAGCCTGGCAGGCCGGGCCGGGCCGGATGACCGAGGACTTTGCTTCATGCTAGCACAGAGCACCTACCAGCTTCCCGAATCGCTGGCCGCCGACCTGGCCAGGTTGCGCGAGATGATCGCCCAGGTGCAGGCGGGCGACCTGGCGCCCGAGCGCCTGCGCGCCTTCCGCGTGCCGATGGGCGTCTACGAGCAGCGCGAGAACGGCACCTTCATGCTCCGCATCCGCGTGCCCGCGGGCGGCGTGCTGCCCCACCAGATGCGCGCCATGGCCGACGCGGCCGAGCGCTACGGCAACGGCACGCTCCACGTGACCACGCGGCAGGACATCCAGGTGCACCGCGTGCCGCTGGCGAATGTGGCGCCGGCGCTCGAGGGCCTGGCGCAGGCCGGCCTGGCCACCAAGGGCGGCGGCGGCAACACCGTGCGCAACATCACCGCCTGCCCCCACGCCGGCGTGTGCCCGCACGAGACCTTCAATGTCGCGCCCTACGCTGTGGCCGTCACCGAGTTTCTCCTCCCCGACCCGCTGTCGTACCAACTGCCGCGCAAGTTCAAGCTCTCGTTCTCCGGGTGCGGCCGCGACTGCGCGAGCGCCACGGTGAACGACGTGGGCTTCATCGCCCGCGCGCGGGGCGGGCAGCGCGGCTTCGCCGTCTACGTGGGCGGCGGCATGGGCAACCAGAGCCGCGTGGCCGACCTGCTCGAGGAGTTCGTCCCAGTCGGCGAAGCCCACCTGGTCGCGGAAGCCGTCAAGCGCGTCTTCGACAAACACGGCAACCGCAAGAACCGCAACCGCGCGCGCCTGCGCTTCGTGCTGGAACAGATCGGCCTCGACGGCTTTCGCGCGCTCTACGATGCGGAAATGGCTATTCTGCGGCGGGAGGCGCCCGCGTGCCCGCCGCCCCGAGACTTCGCTGGCGCCGCCGAGGGTCACCGTGGAACCCGGCCCCCACGCCCCTCGGCGGCCGCCGCGAAGACATTCGCGGCCTGGCGCGCCCGCCACGTGCAACCGCAGAAGCAGGACGGGCGGTTCCTGGTCGAGGTCCCGTTCCCCCTCGGCGACATTCGGGCCGAGACGATGCGCGGCCTGGCCGACGTGGTCGAACGCCACGGCGAGGGGCTGCTCCTCACCACCCAGGAGCAGAACGGCCTGTTGCGGTTCGTGGCCGAGGACGAATTGCCCGAGGTCCACGACGAATTGGCGGCGCTCGGCCTGGCCGAGCCGCGGCCCGCCGTGCTGCGCAAACTCGTGGCGTGCGCCGGCGCCTCGACCTGCCGGCTCGGCATCTGCCTGTCGCGGGGCCTCGCGCAGGCCATCGAGCAGACGCTGACGAGCGACGGCCTGGACCTCGACGGCCTCGGCCCGCTCGGCATCCGCATCAGCGGCTGCCCCAACGCCTGCGGGCGGCACCCCGTGGGCGACATCGGCCTCTACGGCGCCGCGCGGCGGGTGGACGGCCAATTGATTCCACATTACGTCGTGCAGCTCGGCGGCCGCGTGGGCGAAGGGCTCACCCGCCTGGCCGAGGGCACCACCGCCATCCCGGCGCGCAACGTGCCCGCCTTCCTCGCCCAGTTGCTCGGGGAATTCGAGCGGTCGCCCGAGCACCCCGACTTCCATGCGTTTCTGGACTCCGGCGGCCGGCAGGCGGTGCGAACGCTGCTCGCGCGGTTCGGCCGGCCGCGCCGCGAGGCCGCCGACGCCTGCGCCTGCTGCTCGGGGCCCCAGTACGACTGGGGCTCGTGCTCGCCCTTCTCGCTGGCCGGCCGCGGCCCGGGCGAATGCAGCGCCGGGGTGTTCGACCTGATCGAGGTGGACCTCGCCAGCGCCACCCAGGCCCTCGAGCGCGGGCACCGCCACGCGGCGACCGTGCTCGCGGCCCGGGCCCTGCTCGTCACCCGCGGCGTGCAGCCGCGCGACGACCGCGACGCCCTCAAGCTCTTCCAGGAACACTTCGTGGCCCCAGGCCTCGTCGAGGCCGCGCTCGCGCCGATCGTCGAGAACGCCATCCAGGTCGCGTCGGACCCCGACCCCGAGAGCTCATTCCTTGTGCGGTCTGACGTGGTAGCGGTCTTCGTGCAAGCCGTGAAGGCCTTGTACGAGAACATGGACAACTCGCTGCGCTTCACCCCGCCGAAGCCCCCCGCGCCCGCCGAGGCGGCGGTGGCCGGCCCGGCCGCGGCGGAGGGCAGGACCGAGGACTACCGCGGCGTGGCCTGCCCGCTCAACTACGTGCGCGCCAAGCTGGCCCTCGAGAAGATGCAGCCGGGCGAGGAACTCACCCTGATCCTCGGCGACGAGGGGCTGGCGAACGTGCCGGCCAGCGCCATCGCGGATGGCCACCAGGTGGTCTCGCTCACGCGCCTGCCCGAGGGCAACCGCCTGGTGATCCGCAAAGGGGGCGGCCGATGACCCCGGCTCTCGCCGCCAAGCTCGAACGCCTGCGGCAGATTCTCCGCGACACCGGCGGCTGCGCCGTCGCCTTCTCGGGCGGGGTGGACAGTTCGCTGCTGCTCGCCGCCGCGCGCGAGGTGCTCGGCGACCGGTGTCTCGCCGTCATCGCCACCTCGTCCACCTACGCGCAGCGCGAGGGCCGAGCCGCCGTGGCCTGGGTGCAGGAACGCGGCATCCCCCACGTTGTCATCGAGTCCGAGGAACTCGACATCCCCGGCTTCCGCGACAACCCGCCCGACCGCTGCTATCACTGCAAGCGCGAGCTGTTCACGAAGGTGCGCGAGCAGGCGGCGGTGCGCGGCCTGGCCCACGTGGCCGACGGCACGAACGCCGACGACGCGCGCGACTACCGGCCCGGCGCCCGGGCCGCCGCCGAGCTGGGCGTGCTCACGCCGCTGCGCGACGCCGGGCTCGCCAAGGCCGACATCCGCGCCCTGGCCCGCGAGGTCTACCATCTGCCGATGGCCGACAAGCCGGCCATGGCCTGCATGGCCTCGCGCTTCCCCTACGGGGCGGCCATCACGCGCGACAAGCTGGCGCAGGTCGAGGCCCTCGAGGGCCTGCTGCACGGGCTGGGCTTCCGAGTCTACCGCGCCCGCCATCACGGCGACCTCGTGCGCCTGGAGCTGGGGCCGGCCGAGATGGCGGCGATCGCCCGCCCGGAGGTCCGCCACGGCATCGTCGAGTTCGCCAGGTCGCTCGGCTTCCGCTACGTGACTCTCGACCTCGAGGGCTACCGCACCGGCAGCATGAACGCCACGCTGCCGGAGGCGCCGGCCCTCGTGGCCGCGGGAAAGGAGTGCTGATGGCTTCCGCCAACTACGGCGTTTGCGTCAAATGCAGCAAGCGCATCCCCATCACCCACACGTTCCGCGAGGGCAAGGTCTACGTCACCAAGAACTGCCCCGCGTGCGGCATCACCGAGTCGCTCGTCAGCTCCGACGAGGCGACGTGGAAGCGCAAGCGCGAGGTCTGGCGCTACGACGACCAGGCGGCCCTCGCCTGCCACCTGCACTGCGAGCGCTGCCGCCGCGAGCACAAGCCCAAGATGGTCTTCCTGGACGTGACCAACCGCTGCAACATGAACTGCCCGATCTGCATCGCCAACATCCCGGGCATGGGCTTCGAGTTCCACCCGCCGCTGGCCTACTTCGAGCACGTGGCGGCCGGCCTGGCCGCGATGGACCCGAAGCCCACGGTGCAGCTCTTCGGCGGCGAGCCCACGGTGCGCGACGACCTGTTCGAGATCATAGACCTGCTGCGCGGCCACGGCCTGCGCGTGCGCATCGTCACCAACGGCCTGCGCCTGGCCGACGAGGAGTACTGCAAGAAGGTCTGCGCTCTCAAGGTGCCGGTGCTCATCGCCTTCGACGGCCGCGACCCCGAGATCTACCGCCGCCTGCGCAAGAGCGACGGGGCCTATGAGAAGAAGCTCCAGGCCCTCGAGAACCTCAAGAAGCACAGCCAGCGCAAGAACATCATCATGTGCTGCGTCGCCCGGCACATCAACGACAGGCATCTGGCCGACCTGATCGCCTTCTGCCACGAGAACCGCGAGATGATCTCGGCCATGCACCTCATCCCCCTCACCGAAACCTGGGGCGAGGGCGAGTTCGAGACCGACGTCACGACCACCATCGAGGACGTCGAGCAGATCGTCGCCGAGGCCCTCCCCGACGCCAAGGTGGAGTTCATGTCGGCCGGCATCGGCAGCTACCTTAAGACGGCCATGGCCTTCTTCGGCTCGCCGCGCCTCACCTTCGGCGGCGCGCACCCGAACTGCGAGTCGATGACCATGCTGCTCTCCGATGGCGAGCGCTTCCGCCCGCTGAGCCACTACCTCAAGCGGCCGGTGGACGACGTGGCGGGCGACATCGTGGTGCTGGGCCGCGAGCTGGACAAGCGGCTGGCGGGGCTGAACCCCGCCAAGGGGTTCCAGCGCCTGCGCGGCCGCATCGCGGTGGTTCGCACGTTGTGGGGCCCGGCGCGGCGGTCGCTGAACCTGCGCCGCATCTTCCGCGGGCGGCCCGCGTGGGCGCTGCTGCGCATCCTGGGCGGCGTGCTGCTCGGGCGCCGGCTCAAGGACCAGCTCCGCCGCCACACCACGATTGACGCCGTGCTGCACATGCTCGTGCTGCCCTTCGAGGAGTACCACTCGATCGAGGGCGCGCGGCTGGAGAACTGCCCGTCGGGCTTCGTCTTCGAGGACCCCGACACGGGCGAGATCAAGACCATCCCCGTGTGCGCCTGGTCGCTCTACCGCACCGAGGTCCAGCGCAAGATTGCGGCCAAGTATTCCCCGGTCCCCGGCCCGGCGCCGGCCCCCAAGGAGGCCGCGCCGGTGGCGAGGTAGCGGGCGCGGCGCCCCGTGGCCCGAAGGCCCGACAAGTCAGACGGGGCAGACGAGTCGGACGAGTCCGACCCGTCCGACCGGTTCTGCTCCTTGAATGCATCGGCTGTGTTCGTCGCCTGAACAAGGAGTCCGTCGCTTGAACCAAAGCACGTGCAATACCTGCAAGAAGCTGGTCCCTGCCTCGACCGTCGAGCGCGACGGCAAGGTGTTCCTGGTGAAGAGCTGCCGCGCGTGCGGCACGTCCGAGACGCTCATCTCGGGCGACGCGGCGCGCTACCAGCGCAAGCGGAGCCTCGACCCCGGGTTCGACTACCACGGCTGCGGGCTCAACTGCCTGGGCTGCCGCCACAAGAAGCCCAACATCGTGTTCGTGGACATCACGAACCGCTGCAACCTCAACTGCCCGATCTGCATCAACAACACGCCGAGCATGGGCTTTCTCTTCGAGCCGCCGCTGGAGTACTTCGACAAGGTCTTTCAGCACTACGCCGCGATGAACCCGCCCCCCTCGATCCAGCTCTTCGGCGGCGAGCCGACCGTGCGGAACGACCTCTTCGACATCATCCGCAAGGCCCGCTCGTACGGCCTGGCCACCCGCGTGGTCACGAACGGCCTGAAGCTGGCCGACGAAGCCTACTGCCGCGCCCTCATCGAGACCAAGGCCACCATCCTCATCGCCTACGACGGCGCCAACCGCGACGCCTACCGCGTCCTGCGCAACAGCGAGAAGGCGCTCGACCTCAAGCAGCAGGCCCTCGACAACATCCAGCGCATCGGCAAGGCCAAGGTCACCCTCATGTGCCTCGCGGCCAAGGGCTTCAACGACGAGGAACTGCCCAGCCTCTTCCAGTTCTGCCACGACCGCCGCGAGACCATCCGCGCCATCTACTTCATGCCCCTCGCCCACACCTGGAACCGCGAGCGCTTCGAGCTGGAGCCCGACCGCATCACGGGCGAGGACATCGAGCAGATCATCGCCAACGCCTTCCCCGGCGACCCCGTGCACTTCCTGCCGGCCATGTTCCTGGGCGAGGTGCCCACGCTGGTCAAGTACCTGAATGTCAAGCCGCTGCCCTTCGCGGGGGCCCACCCGAACTGCGAGAGCATGTACATGCTCGTCTCGGACGGCGAGCGCTACCGCCCGCTGGGCCACTTCCTCAAGAGTCCGGTGGAGGACTTCGCCCGCGCCCTCACCAAGGTCGAGGAGCGCCTCGCCCGCCGCGACCTGCGCGTGGGCCTCGTGCGAGCCAAGGGCGGCAAGCCCACGTTCCGCCAGCGCCTGCTCAAGCTGCGGACCATTCTCGCCGTCGCCCGCGTCATGCTGCGCCACGGCCGCCTCAGCCGCGTGCTCAAGGGCAAGGGCCTGGGCAAGGCCTGGCACGCCCTGGCGCTGCCCTTCGCCCTCGCCTTCGGCCGCAAGAGCCAGACCGCCCTCGAACGCCACACCAACGTCCAGGGCGTCCTCCAGATCATCGTCCTGCCCTTCGAGGACCGCTACACGCTGGAGACCGAGCGCCTGGAGCGCTGCCCCAGCGGCTTCGCCTTCTGGGACCCCCGCGACGGCGAGGTCAAGCACGTGCCCGTGTGCGCCTGGGGCATCCACAAGACTCCCGTCATGCGCGCCATCATGAGCCACTACAGCCAAGGCGGCGCCCCCGAGCCCAAGCCCGTGGACGCCGTGAGCGCCGTCTGAGTCATCCGACCTGAAGACCCGCCACGAACGAGGAGACAACATGGCCAAGAACCGAGGCTTCTGCAACTCCTGCAAGAAACTCGTCCCCATCCGCCGCGACCAGCGCGACGGCAAGGTCTACCTCATCAAAGAGTGCCCCGACTGCGGCACCAACGAGAACCTGCTCTCGTCCGACGCCAGGCGCCACTTCGCCAAGCGCGACCTCGACCCCGGCCACCGCTTCACCCCCTGCGGCGCCGTCAAGTGCGCCACCTGCAACCACCATCGCCGCCCACGCTACGCCTTCGTGGACGTGACGAACCGCTGCAACCTCAACTGCCCCATGTGCGCCGACAGCGTGCCCGGCCACGGCTTCAGCTTCGACCCGCCGATGGAGCACTTCCGCAGGATTTTCGACCACCTCGCCCAGTTCGACCCCCTGCCCGCTGTCGCCCTCTTCGGCGGCGAGCCCACCGTGCGCAAGGACATCGTGGACATCGTCAAGCTCTCGCGCTCCTACGGCTTCGAGACCCGCGTGCTCACCAACGGCATCCGCCTCGCCGACGAGGAGTTCTGCCGCGAACTCGTCGCCGCACGGCCCCACCTGCTCGTCTCGTACGACGGCTGCAAACCGTCCACCTACCTCCAGCTCCGCGCCAACGAAAAGGTGCTCGAGAAGAAGCAGAAGGCCATCGAGAACCTCAACAAGCTCCCTCGAGCCAAGGTCAGCTACGTCACCTGCTTCTCCTGGGGCCTCAACGACAAGGACCTGCCCGAGATCCTCGACTTCTGCCACCGCCAACGCCGCATCCTCCACGGCATCTACCTCATGCCCCTCGTGCAGACCTGGGACCCCAGCAAGTTCGAGTTCCAGCCCCCCCGCATGACCACCGAGGACGTCGAGCAGTTCCTCGCCGACTGCTACCCCGACTACGACGTGCAGTTCATCTCGCTGGGCCTCGCCTCGCAATTCGTCGCCCTCGCCGAGTGCCTGGGCCACGACCCCATGCCCTACTACGGCGGCCACCCCAACTGCGAGAGCTTCTACCTGCTCGTCTCGAACGGCGAGCGCTACCTGCCCGCCGACCACTACCTCAAGGTCCCGCTCAACAAGGTCGTCGAGGCCTTCATCGCCCTCGAAAACCGCCTGCTCGCCCGCAAGGAGCGCTGGCAGAAGAACGCCTTCGGCAGGTTCCTGGGCGCCCTGCGCCTGCGGAACGCCCTCTTCCACCTCTCCGGCAAGATCGGCCTGGTGAGGACCCTGCGCCCTCACATCCGCCTGGGCCGCTTCTTCAAGGGCAAGGGCCTCGGCAAGCTCTATCACGGCCTCATGACCATGCTCGAGCTCGCCGTCGGCTGCAAGTCCAGCAAAGTCCGCGACCGCCACATGCTCGCCCGCGAAATGCTCCGCGTCGTCATCCTGCCCCTCGAGGACGACCCGATCCTCGAAACCGAGCGCCTCGAGCGCTGCCCCAGCGTACACGTCTACATAGACCCCAAGACCCAGGAGTTCAAGTACGTGCCTGTCTGCTCCTGGCGGCTCTTCAACAAGGCCATCCTCAAGGAGTTGGCCGAGCACTACAACGCCGCCGGCGCCCAGGCCCCCGCCGAGCAGCCGGCCGAAGTCGCCGCCACGCCCCAGGCATGAGCCCCACTACAGGTAGCGGCTGCATCCTGGGGGCACCACAACATGTCCTAAGTCTCCCAGAGTCTCCCAGACTTCCCGGTTTTCGCGCCCCAGGGGGTCAGGCCGCAACTTACAACTTAGCTCCCAAGCACACATGAGCTCCGCGACCGCGAATCTCGCCAATCGCCGCGAATCAAGGCGGCAAGAGTCTCACGCAGAGCCAGCAGAGGCCGCCGGCGAGAGCACGCAGAGAAGAAGCCGACGACCGATGGACGCCGAAGAGCCCGCCCGCGAGACCCCGGCCCGAGCCCTTCGACTACGCTCAGGGTGAACTTCGTCGAGGCTCCGAGAGAGGACTCGTGAAGGCGTTGTCGACTGGGCGGGAGTAGTGTCAGCCGCCCCAGCGAGGCTAGCACATACACTCCGGTTTCGCAGGAGCGGCTTGCGCCCCTTGGGGGACATCGCCGCGGCAGAGCGCCCCTGCGACGAAAGACACACCCACCCCGTCGAAGCGGAAGGCGGACCCTACCACGTAATCCCTATTGATCTCGACAGCAACCCATCGGCGGCGAAGCCTCTCTGCAACCGCCCCAACCATGTTGCTGCCGGCGAAGGGATCAAGAACGAGATGGCCCGGTCGGGTGAGGAACCTTATGAAGAACTCGGGGACCTTCTCTGTGAAACGAGCTGGGTGTACAACGAGCCCGTGCTGTCTACACGCTCTCAGGTATGGATCACTGCTGCTCGTGTTCGACGCCTCGATGAGGTTCGTAGGGATGGCCCCGCCCTGGTCTCTGCCCCACTTCACTGACACTACATGACCCGAAGGCCTTGGACCCGCATTGTACCCCCGCTTCAGCAGGTTCCTCATGCTCTTCGAATACGGAGTTAGAACCCGTGTGTTGCTGGCGTACGGACGGGGCGTCTTCGAAAGCCACCAGATCGGTTGGACGGCGTCTTTCACGCGGACACGCTCGATCGTGACCCATTGGGCGGGAGCTGGCATCTTGGCTCTGTTGTACCAGTAGAACTCCTGAGCCAAGCTGAACAACCCTTTCTCGCCGCAGAGCTTGAGCAACAGCTCAAAATGGTAGAGGCTCCGCGTCGGCTGCCCCTGATTCCAGGAGCCCCCAATATCCAGAACGAAGCTACCATTTCGTTTCAGGATGCGGTGAATCTGCTGAGCGAATGGCATGAACCAGTCGATGTACTGGTCAGCTGAGACGTTCCCGTAGGACTTCTTCTTACGCAATGCGAACGGCGGGGATGTAAGCACGAGGTTCACCGACTGCGGCGGGAGGCCGGCCATGAACTCAAGAGAGTTAGCGCAGAAGGCCCCCCCGTACTTCGTCTCATAGCATGGCGTGGGCTCGATGGGTGGGCAGTTCTGTTGCCCTGCGGGGCTATCGTTCATCTGTCCTTGCCTTGATCACGGCGATCTCCCTGGAGTACCTATCGCAGAGGAAGTCATGTGTCCGCCGCAACGTGCGAATGTCCTCAACACCATATGATGAAGAGCCATGGCGCGAGGCCGCGCGGTCCCTGTCACCAAGCGACTCGATCGCAGCGTCAAGAAGCGCTTCGATGTGTGCGAAACGGCTCCACAGATCCTTGGCCCGGCTCCTGGGGTTGATCCCCCAGAAGCCACACGCATCGAAGAACGAGAGTTCCTCGGGTTGCCCTTCTCTGAGCTTGGCAGCGGCTCTCGAATCGAATAGCCTCCGTATCTGATCGATCTTCTCTCTGGCAAGCGACCACTTCTCAGGCAACGTCTCCTGAGGAGTTTCTGATACCATCGCTGCGCGCTGACGGCCAGCATCAGTCAACGCGTACAGCTTACTGCCAACCTTCCTCAGAAGACCCTGTTTGCGTAGGGGCTTGCTTCCCATGATTTCCATGTAGACTCTGTTGGAGTCAGGGTACATGGGCGTCCCATGCTGGTCCATGTGGCCGCTGAGGCCGAAGGCATGTGGGAACCGATGCCAGGCCATTACCACGAGGTCCTCTGCCGAGAAGTGGTTTTTCCCTGACTGCTCCAGCGCGAGTGCAGCAGCAAGGAGCTTATCACCGATAGTGAGTTGTCCGGTCACTGGCTCTTCCCGTCAGTCTTCGGTTTCGCCAGAGGTTATGAAGTGTACGAGTGACTCGATGGCCTTGCCCCGAATCTCCGCCTCGATCTCCGCAGCACGCAACGCCCAGTCGTTGGAATCCAGGGACTGGTCGCTATCTGGGCCATGCGTCAGCGCGATCTGGATGATCACGTCAATGAGACGTTCGACGTGGTACATGCGCCATGCTTCAGACTTGACGCCGTAGCCTCCCTCCTGATCGGAGTAGAGCCGAGCGAATGGTGAGGCCAGGTTGATCCACCAGACGTTTGCATCAGTGTCCTGGACACGTTGGCATATGGGTGGCTCATCCTTGCGGAACTGCGGTGGCGAAGCCTCGCCAGGGAGGCAGTCTATCTCGGAGATCAGGATCCTTGGGAAACCACGGCCTCTCTGATTGCCGGCCCCCCTGCCATCCGACGGCGTGATGGTGATCCGAGCCGGAGCGTCGGATCTGCAGCTCTCATCAAGAGCCGTCACCTCAGTCTCGCCCGGGGCAAAACCGTAGACCATGCCCCTGGAACTCACCCTCGCGACCGCCGAGTTCGCCTCCATCCAGGTCAAGTGAACGTTCGGTATCTCCGTGCCGTCTGGGAGGCGACACATTGCCTGGAGCTTGTTCCGGGTGCCAGCCGGGACGACCAGTTCTCGGGGGACGATTCGTATATCGATGATCCTCACGACTTCCAGAGCAATCTGGTTGGAGCAGAGCTGGCCGTCCAATGTTTGGGCGAAGATTCCTGTCTTGCCGAACGCGAAGGTCTGAATCAGGTTGAGATCCTCGTCGACCATGGCCACATTGTTATCCTCGCTGACCCATCTGTAGGGGACCGGCCTGATTCGACGTCGGTCCTTGTCGAAGAACCTGAGGGATGGCCTGAAGTAGACCCCCAGGCCGGCTCTGGGGTACACGCCACCAAGCTCCATCGAGGCAGGTGTTCCAGACGGTAGGCTAGCCCTTTCGCGCTGAGCCGCTCCTTCACCTTGTCCATACAGGCCATGCATGAACTCCTGCATGAACTGGTTCTTCCACTGGTCAAGCCACTCGTTGATGCGGCTGAGTTCGTCGCGGTCCTGATCTCGCAGCCTTCGCTGTTCCCTGACCTCAAACTCTCGGCAGTATGCGCGAACCTGTCCGGAAATCCAGTCTTGCACGGCACGTGTCAACGGGCTCTCGGCCAAGGCGCCTCGCTCATTGCGTTGGTATCTATCCAGACTTTCCAAGTAGCAGTCGCAGTACATGAAGTCCCGGAAGCTGGAGTCGACAACGAGGCTCGTCATCGGGATGCTGCCTATCACGCCTGATTCCAGCGTGTGGAATGTCACTGTGTGGCGCCATTTCCGCTTGCCCCCCCTACCGACGCGCATGTTCTTCTCCGACGTCCGGATCTCAAGCTTACCTTGGGTGCCGCCATTCTCCGCAGTGATCGGAACTGCTTGCCCCGACATTGGGTCCTTCAGCGAACCGGGGATCACGATCACCCTTGGCTCCTCGTACCCGTGCATGGGCTCGATTACAGGCAACGACAAGGGGTGCCCGGCATTGTACGCCTGTCCGTTTGCGAGGACATAGATGCTGCAAAGCTGCAGCGGGCTGACCATCTGCGGGTGCGAAAGCAGGCTCTCGACTAGGCTCTGAACCGGGATTCTGCTACCATAGTCCCGGGGCCTGAAACCACATATGAATGAGAAGCCCGATGCCCTTCTGACCGCCTCAGCAGCAGCTTGCGGCAGATCACTCAGGGTTGCTCCGGCTGTTCCCAGGCATATGTTGATCTCCGAAGCAACATCGTCCACCGTGAAATCCCTGCCTGTCCGGGCGTCCGGTACATAGCCGAAAGCGACGTGTCCCCCTGCCACTCCATACCGACAGCCCCGGCCGCTCCTGACGGTGTACAGGAGGCAGTGGTCCTCGAACATCTGGGTCATGTAACATTTCCCGCCGTTACCATGACCACCAAGTTCCCCGAGGCGCACTTTGGTGTCTGATGAACGCGTTGCGGCCTCGGGATCCGCCCAGCGCCTAAAGTCTCTCTCTATCTGAAGGCTGGTCATGCCCACGAGATCGAGACAGGCGATAGTGGCCGGCCTTGCCCCCCGTCCATGGCAGAAGAGCACTACAACCACCCGCTCCCCGGGTCCCCGCCCATCCCTCAGATAGGCTGCCGCGGAGTTCTTCACCCATTCTGGGAGGCCATTCTCGTGCGAGAGGAAGGGGCGACAGAGCTGCTTGATGGCGCCCTCGCGGTGGATCGGGATCTCATCGTCTGGCGTATACTTGAAATCTGCCACGTGCCTGACCTCCGCGCCGGTGTGACAGCCCCAACCCTACCACTCAAGGTGAGGTGAGGATACCGTGTCAAGCCGAGGATGTCAAGTGAGGCAGCGACCGTGCGCAAGGCCACAACAGGCGCCGACAGAACATGGGGCCGGTCAAGTCCCCTTCGTGCCCTCCGTGCTTGCCTTCTCCTCGCTGCGGCCCCTTCCCATCCGCCTCTGCGTGCTCTGCGTGAGACTCTTCTGTCTCCATTCGCCTGATTCGCCCGATTCGCGGTCTCTCCCTTCTTGCATCTCTTGACATCCGGCGCGCCGACTCTAGAATGAAAGCGGGAGGCCGTCCCGCACTCATTCCTCGGGGGCGCCATGGACAAGGCAATCTTCGGCCTCATCGGCGTCGGCGGCATCGCGCAGTCGCAACACCTTCCCAACCTGGCGCGGGCGCCCCACGCCCGCCTCAAGACTGCCTGCGACCTCCGCGGCGACCTGCTGGCCGCCATGGCCGACAAGTACGCCGTCCCCCACCGCACCACCGACCACCGGCGCCTGCTCGCCGACCCCGAGATTCAGGCCGTGGTGGTGGCCACCCGCGAGGACCAGCAGGCGCCGCTCGCCATCGAGTGCCTCGAGGCGGGCAAACACGTCTACGTCGAGAAGCCTCTCGCCGAGACCGTCGAGGCCTGCGAGGCGGTCGTTCGCGCGCAGCAGCGGGCCGGCAAGTGGGCGGCGGTGGACTTCAATCGCCGTTTCGCGCCCGCCTATCGCCGCGCCGCCGAGCTGGCCTGGAGCGACGGCGGGCCGCGGAACATCCACTATCGCATCAGCGACACCTACGTCCGCGGCTGGGGGCGCGGCTGCCCGCCCGGCGTGCGCGTCATCCACGAGGTCTGCCACGTCTTCGACCTGCTGCGCTGGCTCACGCGGTCCGAGGTGGCATCCGTCTACACCGTCAAGTCGCGCGACGACGATGAGATCTTCACCCTCACCTTCGCGTCGGGCTGCGTGGCCTCGATCACGAGCAGCGGCTACGTGACGACCGACGTGCCGAAGGAACGTCTCGAACTCATCAGCGACCAGGGCACGGTGATCGTCGAGGAGTTCGTCGAGCTGCGCGCGTTCGGCTTCCGGGGCGTCGAGCCGGTCGCACGCTACGCCGGCCACTCGCACCCCGACCGCGAGTACTCGCACAAGCACCTGTTCGCCAAGGTGGGCGCCGAGGCCCTCTACGCGATGCGCCGCACGGCCTGGGAGATCGCCACGGCCGAGCACCCCGAGGCCTTCCCCGACCACGCCGAACGCCAGCGCTTCCTCCAGAGCGGCCAGATGTGGAATTACATGGTGGACAAAGGCTGGCTCGCCGCGCTCGACCACTTCGCCGAGTGCGTCCTCACAGGCCGCACGCCCGAGAACGCCACGGCCCGCGACGGCCTGGCCGCCAGCCGCCTCGCCCACGCCGGCATCCAGAGCCGCGAGTGCGGCCAAGCGGTGCGGGTGTGAAGAGATGTGGGGAGGAGCTTCTTGCAAGAAGCTCCTCCCCGCACCCCTCCGCAAGAACTCTCAGATTGGGCTGCCGCCTTTGAGCGGCTCAAAGGCGACAGCCCGAGTGAGAGTTCCCGGGAAGGTAGGGGCTCGGGGGAGGAAGCCCCTCTTGCAAGAGGGGCTTCCTCCCCCGCACTTGCATCACACAGGGCAATGTGCTTTGCTTGGGTTGGGGGGGGCAGTGCAGGAGGTGAGGCGATGGCAGGGAAGAGCGCGATGAGTCGTCGGGGGTTTCTGGCCCTGGGCGGCGCGGGGCTCGTGGCGCCGTATGCGCTCACCTCGGGCGCGTTGGGCGCGCAGGGGCAGCCGCCCGCCAGCGACCAGGTGGCCGTGGGCATGATCGGCTGCGGCGGGCGCGGCGGCGGCCTGGGCTGCGGGCGCGTGCTCGCCGTGTGCGACACGTGGCGCAACCGCCGCGAGAACCTCGCCCAGCGCATGGGCGCCACGCCGCACGCCGACTTCCGCGAACTGCTCGACCGCAAGGACCTCGACGCCGTGACCATCGGCACGCCCGACCACTGGCACGTGCCCATCGCCGTCGCCGCCGCCAAGGCGGGCAAGGACATGTACGTGGAGAAGCCCCTCGGCGTCAGCATCCACGAGGACCTCGTGTGCCGGCAAGCCGTGCGGCGCTACGGCCGCATCTTCCAGTACGGCACCCAGCAGCGCTCGAGCGCCCACTGCCGCTACGGCTGCGAACTCGTGCGCAACGGCCGCATCGGCGAGGTCAAAGAGATCATCGTCATCGCGCCCAACAGCGGCCCCGGCGGCAACACCAAGCCCATGCCCGTGCCCGAGGGACTCGACTACGACCTCTGGCTCGGCCCCGCGCGCTGGACGCCGTTCACCGGCTGCCCGCTCGGCGGCGGCAACTGGTATCACTGCTACGACTACGCCCTGGGCTTCATCGCCGGCTGGGGCGCGCACCCCCTCGACATCCTGGTGTGGGGCTACGACATCCACAAGGCCGGCATCTGGGAGGTCGAGGCCACCGGCAAAATCGCCTCCGAGGGCCGCCACGACGCCGTCTATGACTGGGACGTGCGCATCACCTTCGGCAACGGCGTCCGGCTGCGCTTCACCCCCGGCGGCGACCACACCCGCTTCATCGGCACCCAGGGCTGGGTGGGCATCTCGCGCGGCTACCTCAAGGCCGAGCCCGAGGAACTGCTCAAGAGCCCCATCGGCCCCGACGAAATCCACCTGCCCGTCAGCCACAGCCACGGCGGCAACTTCCTCGAGGCCGTCCGCACCCGCGTGGACCCCGTGAGCTTCATCGAGGACGCCGTGCGCTCCGACCTCGTGAGCCACGTGGGCGACCTGGCCGTTCGCCTCGGCCGCAAGCTGCGCTGGGACCCCGTGAAGGAGCAGTTCCTCGACGACCCCGACGCGAACCGCCTGATGCGGCGGCCCATGCGCGAGCCGTGGGCGCTCTAGCGCGCCTGGCGCGCCGGCTTGAGGGCCGGGTCGTCGAGGTCGAGCCGGTAGAGAATCTGGTTGTAGTCGTAGCGGGGCGTCGGGTGCGGCTTGTCGGCGAACTGCTGCGTATACGTCCCCTCGAAGAGCAGAATCGGCGACTCGGCGGGCGTGAACTCCGGGTGCAGGCGGGGGTTGTAGAAGGTGTAGTTGTCGTGGCTGAGCACCTTCACCGCCTTGCCCCAGGGGCCGGTGGGCGAGTCGGCCTCCGCGTACCACAGCTCGCCGAAGGCCGACGGCTGGCCGAAGTGCTGCATGAACACGGTCACCCAGCGCTTGCGGAAGGCGTTCCACGCGATGGAGCCGCTGTGGGGCTTCACGGGCTTGCCATCGGAGGCGGCGACCAGGCTCTCCTGCGGCGTGAGCGGCTCCCACTGCGACGGGTCGCCCCACGCCTCAAACGTCGCGGGGCAGCGGAGCCTCGGCAACGGGTCGCCGAAGAGCACCCACTCCTGGCCCGCCGCGTCCTTCCACAGGGCGGGATGGCCCTCGGGCAGCGGCGGCTTCTTCGGCTCGGCGTCGGACTTCGTCCAGACGACCCTGTGCCGCTCGAAGGCCGAGGCCGCATCGTTCCACACACACAGGCCGGCCTCGTAGGCTTCGAGCGGCGGCTTGATCTTCACGTACGCGCCCACGAGGCGGGGGGCGCCGCTCTTGTCGGGCAGGCTCACGTAGCCGCTCACCCAGGTGGGGCCGGTGCCCGGCATCTGCGCTACGCCGCGGGGGCGGCCCTGGGCGTCGCGGAAGTAGTCGAACTTCAGCCGCACGGGCGGCTCGAACGATGCGAGCGGCTGGGGCGCCGTGGTGGCGCTGCTCATGTGGAAGATGCCGAGGGGGTAGTGCGCCAGCGTGGTGTCGCCCCAGGCCCAGAAGAGCTTGCCGCGATGGACGGCGTTCTGCACGCTGTCGCAGCCCAGCACGCCCGACTCGGGCCAGTCGCCCTCGCGCCCCGTCTTCTGGCTCTCGGCGAAGAGGCCGCCGCCCGTCAGCCGGCCGAGGCGCTTCGCGATGATGGTGCGCGCCACCTCGACCTTGAGCGTCTTGCCGGGCTGAGGCGTGAGGCGGACGCCCCGGTAGCCGAAGCCGTCCTTGGGCGCCTCGTAGCCGTGGCCGAGCACGTCGAACCACGTCTCGCGCCCCATCAGCTCGGGCAGGTCGAAGGCGATCACGCCCGCATTGTCGGTGAGGAATCGCACCTGATGCGTCGTGCGGAGTTCGACCAGCGGCACGGGCCAGCCGCTGCCCTTCTCCACCACCTCGATGCGGCAGGGCTCCGTCGCGGAGGCGAAGGACGCCAGGAGCCCGAGAACCAGAATCGTGGGCTTCGGCACCGTCATTCCCCCATTGTGCGCTCTTACAGTTCCCCCTCCTTCTTGGGGGCGTCCTTCTCTTCTTCGCGGCGTTCGCGCTGTTCTTCGGCCTTGCGCAGCTTTGCTTCGCCCTGCTCCATGGCTTCTTCGAAGGCCTTCAACTCGTCCATCCGACGGGCGAGGCGAAGCTCGCGGCGGCGGGCCTCGAGCTGCTCCGCAATCCTCTCGGCGGCCTCATCATCGCCGTCGCGGTCGCGCTGGCGCAGGGCGATCATCTTGTCCACGGCCTCGCGCACCTCGCGCACCGCCGCCTCGCGCATCTCCCTGGCGTCGGCGGCAGTGAACTCCTTGGCGATGCGCTCGTAGGTGGCCAGGGCCTGGTCGGCCTGGTTCAGGCGCCTGTAGAGCGCGGCGAGCTGGTGGAGGAGGGCGAGTTTCTCGCCTTTCTCCTTCACGCCGGGCAGGATGGCCTCCACGGCCTTCGCCGCCACGTCGGCCTTGCCCATCTCGTCGCACATGCGCAGCAGGCAGTGGCGGGCCATGTGCCGCTGGACGCCCGCCACCTGGAGATAGTGCTTCACCGCCCCATCGGCGTCGTTGAGGTGCCGGCGGTGGATTTCGCCGAGGTTCAGGTGAGCGAGGCTGCGCACCTCGGCGTTCGCCGTGCTGGCCGCGATCTCGCCCAGCGCCGCCACGGCGCCCTTGGCATCGCCGCGCTGGAGCTTCAGCTCCGCGATCGAGTAGCGGGCCGAGTCCACGCCGTCCATCGCGCAACGGCGCAGATGGCTGGCCCAGTACTTGTGGACCATGTCGCGCTGCTCGTCGTCGAGTCGCCCCGTGATCTCCTCCTCCGCCAGTTCCTCCATTTTCTCACGAGTCTCGTCGTTTTCGCCCGCCCAGGGATCGGCCTCGCCGGCGGGCGAGGGGCCCGGGGTGAACGCGAGCGCGACTGCGACGGCTGAGAGTGCCCACACAGACCACTTCCGCATTGAAGCGCTCCTGGCACGGTATTGGGTTGCCCAGGTCCTATGACCACTGGATGCTGCCACGGTATGTGACCTCCTGCCTCCCCTCGACAATCTCCCCAATGGGATAGCTCTCACACCCCTTGGCGGCGAGGTGGGCTTGCATGCGGGGGACGGCGGAGGGGGCGACGACGAGGGTCATGCCCACGCCCAGGTTGAAGGTGCGGAGCATGTCGCTGTCCTCCACGCCGCCCTCGCCGCGGATGAGCTTGAAGAGGGGCAGGACGCGGATGGCGGAGAGGTCTATCGAGGCGTCGAGGCCAGGGGGGAGGATGCGGTTGAGGTTGCCGGCGATGCCGCTGCCCGTGATGTGGGCCAGGCCGTGCAGCTCGGGCCAGGCGAAGAGGTCGCGGAACGGCTGCCAATAGCACTTGTGGGGGCGGAGAATGGCGTCGAGGAAGCTCTCGCCGCCGACCTGCTTCTCCAGAATCCCTGGCTTCTTCGCCATCAGGGCGCGGACGAGGGAGTAGCCGTTGGTGTGGAGGCCGTTGGAGGCGACGGCCAGCACGGTGTCGCCGAGGGCGATCTTCGAGCCGTCAATCACCCGGTCGCGGTCCGCCACGCCCACGATGCTGGCGGCCAGCACGTAGACGCCCGCCTCGACCACGCCCGGCTGTTCGCTGGTCTCGCCGCCCACGAGCGAGCAGTCCTGCTCGCGGCAGGCCTTGGCCAGGGCGTCCACGAACTGCGCGACGACGTCCTTCTCGAGCTTGCCGCAGATGATGACGTCGAGGACTGCCAGGGGCCGCGCGCCCAGTACGATGATGTCGTTGACCAGGTGGTTGATGAGGTCGTAGGCGATGCCGACGGGGCGGCGGTGCTGGAAGGCGAGCTTCTGCTTGCTGCCCGGCTCCTCGATCTTGAGGACGAGCACGGGGTGCCGGAGGTCGGGGAAGGACGCGTCGAAGAGCGATGCGAAGGCGCCCAGGCGGTTGAGCACGCGGGGGTCGCGGGTCTCCAGGCTCCTGGCCATCGCGCGCTTCGTCGCGTCGGCCACATCAATGTCCACGCCGGACTTCTGGTAGGAAAGCTTGTCGTCCATGGGGGCGGCGCCTTTCGTGTTCAGGGGCGCCGCCATTGTATCCGGCGAGGGGAGGGATGCCAAGTGCCAGGCGGCCCGTTTGACTGCGAGCGCCCAGCGGGGTATGATCGGTCGCATCCGCGACTCCCAACCCGGCCGGGCGAGGAAACCGTATGGGCGAGAGGCAAGAGCATGCGAAGTCGGCGGCGGCCTTCGAGGCGGCGCGCAAGCTGATCCCTGGCGGGGTGAACAGCCCGGTGCGGGCGTTCGGGGGCGTGGGCGGCACGCCGGTCTTCATGGCCAGCGGCCAGGGCTGCCGGCTGACGGATATTGACGGCAACGCGTACGTGGATTACGTGGCGTCGTGGGGCCCGCTGATTCTGGGCCACGCCGCGCCCGAGGTGGTGGCGGCGGTGAAGGCGGCGGCCGAGAAGGGCTCGAGCTTCGGCGCGCCCACGCTGGCCGAGACGCGCCTCGCCGAACTGCTCGTCGAGGCCGTGCCGTCCATCGAGAAGGTGCGGCTGGTGAACTCGGGCACCGAGGCGACGATGAGCGCGATCCGCCTGGCCCGGGCCTTCACGCGCCGCGACGCGATTGTGAAGTTCGACGGCTGCTACCACGGCCACGCCGACGGCCTGCTGGTGGCCGCGGGGTCGGGGGCGTTGACGTTCGGCATCCCCACCTCGCCCGGCGTGCCGGCCGACTTCGCTCGGCACACGCTCGTGCTGCCTTACAACGACCTGGATGCGGTGAAGGCCCTGTGCGACGCCCGCGGCAAAGAGATCGCGGCCATCATCATCGAGCCGATCGCGGCCAACGTCGGGCTGATCCCCCCGAAGCCCGGCTACCTGGCAGGACTGCGGGAGGTCACGAGGAAGCGCGGGATTCTGCTCATCTTCGACGAGGTGATCACGGGCTTCCGTGCAGCCTGGGGCGGGGCGCAGGCGCTCTACGGCGTGACGCCCGACCTGACGACCCTGGGCAAGATCATCGGCGGCGGGCTGCCCGTGGGTGCCTATGGCGGACGGGCGGACATTATGGACCATGTGGCCCCCGTAGGCGCGACGTATCAGGCGGGCACGCTGTCGGGCAACCCCATCGCCGTGGCGGCGGGCCTGGCCACGCTGGAGCGCCTCCGCGATGGCGCGGTCTACCAGAGGATCAACGCTCTCTGCGAACGGCTGTGCCGCGGCATGGCCGAGGCCGCCGCCAAGGCTGGCCTCACGACGCATGGCGTCGGGGTGCAGTCCATGTTCTGCACCTTCTTCTGTCCAGGCCCTGTGTGGAGCTATGCCGACGCAAAGCGAGCAGATGTCAGGCGTTACGCCGCCTTCTTCCACGGCATGCTCGACCGGGGCTTCTACTTCGCCCCCTCGCAGTTCGAGACAGGCTTCGTCTCCGCCGCGCACACCGAGGCGGATATTGACGCCACCATCGCGGCGGCACAGGAGGTTCTCGGCGTGATCGCGAAGGCGTGAAGAGTCTCACGCAGGGCACGCAGAGCGGAGAGGACGAAGAGAGCGAGCAGAGAAGGCAAAGGGGCTGGGCTGAACCTTGACACCCCACGAACTGACCGGACACCAGATACGCGAGAAGATCGTCGCCGGCGGCTTGACGGCCGAGGCGGCGGCGAGGGCATGCCTGGAGCGCATCGGGACGGTGGAGGGCAAGCTCCACGCCTTCGTGTCGGTGGACGCCGAAGGGGCGCTGCGGCGGGCACGGGAAATTGACGCGGCGCTGGCCAGAGGCGAGAAGCCCGGGGCGCTGTGCGGCATCCCGATCGCCATCAAGGACAACCTGTGTACGGCCGGCACCCGCACCACGTGCTCATCGAAGATGCTGGCCAGCTACGTGCCGCCCTACAACGCCACCGTGGTCGAGCGAGCCCTTGCCGCGGGGGCCGTGCCCGTCGGCAAGACCAATCTCGACGAGTTCGCGATGGGCTCGTCCACCGAGAACTCAGCGTTCGGCGCCTCGCGGAACCCGTGGGACCTCGACCGAGTGCCCGGCGGCTCGAGCGGGGGGTCGGCCGCGGCCGTGGCCGCCGGCGAGGCGGCGATGGCCCTCGGCTCCGACACGGGCGGCTCCATCCGCCAGCCGGCCAGCTTCTGCGGCGTGGTGGGCATGAAGCCAACCTATGGCCGCGTCTCGCGTTACGGCCTGATCGCCTTCGCCTCATCGCTCGACCAGGTCGGCCCGATGACACGCGATGTGACCGATGCGGCGCTCCTCCTTGGCGTCATCGCGCAGCATGATCCGCGCGACTCCACCTCCGCCCCCGAGCCCGTGCCCGACTACGTTGGGCAACTGGAGGCTGACATCCGTGGCCGCCGAATCGGCTTGCCGCGGGAGTTCTTCATCGAGGGCATGGACCGCGACGTGGAGGGCGCTGTGCGTCATGCGGTCGAGGTGCTGGCGGGGCAGGGCGCCGAGGTAACCGAGATATCGCTGCCGCACAGCAGGATTGACGTAAAGAATGGTAGCCTATCGGCTTACGCCGTGGCGGTCTACTACGTGATCGCCACGGCCGAGGCCAGCTCGAACCTGGCGCGCTACGATGGCGCGCACTACGGCCACCGCGCCGGTGACCAGGCGGATCTGATCGAGATGGTCTCGCGGTCGCGGGCCGAGGGCTTCGGACCCGAGGTCAAGCGCCGCATCCTGCTCGGAACTTACGCCCTAAGTAGCGGCTACTACGACGCTTACTACCTCAAGGCCTCCAAGGTGCGATCGCTGATCAAGCGGGATTTCGACGAGGCGTTCAAGAAGGTGGATGCCATCGCCTGCCCCACTGCGCCCACGGCGGCCTTCCGCGTGGGTGAGAGGGCCGATGATCCGCTGCAAATGTATATGGGAGACGTGTTTACGATCTCGTGCAACCTCGCCGGCATCCCCGGCATCGCCGTGCCCTGTGGTTTCACGAGCGGGGGCCTGCCCATCGGCCTCCAGCTTCTGGGCAAGCCGTTCGATGAGTTGGGCCTCCTGCAACTCGCCCGCGCGCACGAGCGGGCCACCGACCACCATCTGCGGAGGCCGCCGCTGTGAGCGAGAGCACCTACGAGGTGGTCATCGGCCTGGAAGCCCACGCGCACCTGGCCACAAAGACCAAGCTCTTCTGCGGATGCAGCACCCGCTTCGGCGCACCGCCCAACACCCAGACGTGCCCCGTGTGCACCGGCCACCCGGGGGTGCTGCCCGTCCTGAACCGCACGGCATTCGAGCACGCCCTGAAGACCGCCCTCGCGCTCAATTGCTCGATCAGCCGAAACACGGCGCTGGACCGCAAGAACTACTACTACCCCGACCTGCCGAAGAACTACCAGATCTCGCAGAACTACCGGAACCTCGGCGTCAATGGCCATGTGGACCTCGACGTGGGCGGGCGCACTCGGCGCGTGCGAATCCACAACGTCCACATCGAAGAGGATGCCGGCAAGCTCTTGCACCCTGAGGACTTACAGCAGACCACCCTGTTCGACCTGTCGGAGGCGGAGCGCGCGGCGCTGGCCGGCGCGACACTGGTGGACCTCAACCGCGCGGGCACGCCGCTCGTGGAGATCGTAACCGAGCCCGACCTGCGAAGCGTCGAGGAAGCCACCGTCTACATGGAAACGCTGGCCAGCATGCTCCTCTACCTGGGCGTGAGCGACTGCAAGATGCAGGAGGGCTCGCTGCGCTTCGAGGCCAGCATCTCGCTGCGGCCCGTGGGCGCACGCGAGTACGGCAACCGGGTGGAGATTAAGAACGTCAACTCGATGAAAGCGGTCGCCAGCGCCCTCCAATACGAGGCCCGGCGGCAGTCGGACCGCCTGGCCCACGGCGAACAGGTCGCCCGCGAGACGCGGCTGTGGGACGACGCGGCCGGCCGCACGGCTCCCATGCGCTCGAAGGAGGAGGCGCAGGACTACCGCTACTTCCCCGAGCCCGATCTCGTGCCCGTGGAGATCGACGAGGCGTGGCTGGAACGCGTGCGGGCCTCACTGCCCGAAATGGCCCCCGCCCGGCGGCGGCGATTCGTTGCGGCCTTGGGCCTGCCCGACTACGATGCCGGCGTGCTCGTGGCCGACAGAGCGTTGGCGGATTACTTCGAGTCCTGCGTCGCGCTGGGCGCGGAGCCGAAGGCCGCGAGCAACTGGGTGATGGGCCCGGTTCTGCGCGAGCTGAAGACGCGCAGCCTTGCCATCGGGGAACTGGCCGTGCCGCCGGCGGCGCTGGTGGAACTGATGGGGCTCGTGAGCGCGGGCACCATCGCCCCCAACACGGGCAAGGAGGTCTTCGCCGAGATGGCGGCCACCGGCCGCCGCGCCCCGGAGATCATCGAAAGCCGCGGTCTGCGGCAGATTTCGGACACCGCGGAACTCGAGTCCGTCGTCCTCCGAGTGCTCCGGGAGAACCCCAAAGCCGCCGCTGACCTGCGCGAGGGGAAGAAGCAGGCCCAGGGCTTCCTGATGGGCCAGGTGATGAAAGCCACGCGCGGCAAGGCCAATCCCCAGGTGGTCGGCGAGCTCATTGCGAAGAAGCTGGCCGATCTCCCGGCATAGGCGCTTGCAAAACCCTGGCGTTATGGTAACATGTTCATGGAGGCACGACGCCCGCCGCACGCCCCCGCTGAGCCCAACTAGGAGCGGATGATGCATTTCGGACACAGATCGCGTCGCCGACGGTCCGCGTTCACCCTGATCGAGCTCCTCGTGGTGATCGCCCTGATCATGCTGGTGGCCACCATGCTCATGCCCGCCCTGCTCTCGGGCGGCGCCGCGGCCCGAGCGGCCCGCTGCCTGTCCAACGTCGGCCAGGTCGTGAAGGCCATCATCACCTACTCGGTGGGCCACGAAGGCTGGCTCCCCTCGCCGCCCTATGCCGATACCCAGCCCAGGGACTCGGTGGACAACGCCACCTACTACTACGGCGACCGCACCGAGGTGACCGACAGCGGCACGACGTACTACTGGTACAAGTCCCACAACTGGCGCGGCAAGATCATCCCCTACCTGGGCGCGCGCGGCGTCGAGGTCAGCGATGCGCTCAAAGCCAAGGGCGGCAGTTACGAGGTCAAGGCCGCCTTCGAGGACCTCTACGCCGTGCTCAAGTGCACGGTCGTCTACAGCCCGCCGCCCTACAGCGCCGTGGGCATGCAGTACTACGGGATGAATGCCTACACCGCCATGTTCACCAATCCCCAGCGGCTGCGCGACCCCGACGCCGACGACGGGCGCATCGCGGCGGGCCACATTGACGTTATCCCCGACGCCACCAACACCCTCTACATCGGCGAGAACTGGGACAGCCACTGGGCCGTCAAGCCCAAGTACCCGCGCCTCGCCACCGACTTCACGAAGAGCGGCAGCATCTACGCCGGCGAGGTCGTCGCGCGCCACGGCTCCGGCAGAATGGACAACCGCAAGTGCAACTGGGCCTTCTTCGACGGCCACGCCCAGGGGCTCACGCTCACCGCCATCCACGACAAGAACTGCTGGTACTGGCTCTCCGAGAAGCCCCAGTGACCCCGTGCGGCGCACCGGCGCCGGGCTTCGATGGACCACCTGAGTTGCGACCTGTGCGGCAAGCCCCTCCTGGCCGATGAGCCGGCCCGCTACGAGGCGCGCATCCAGGTCTACGCCGCCTACGACCCGCTGGAGCTCACCCCCGACGACCTCCGGCGCGACACGCGAGGCGAGCTCCGCGCCCTCCTCGCGCGCCTGCGGCACGCCGACCCCGAGGAACTCGAGGAGAGCGTCTACAAGGAGTTCCGATTCGACCTCTGCATGGCCTGCCAGCGGCGCTACGTGCGCGCGCCCCTGGACCCCCGCGGCGCCGAGCCGGCCACGCCCGGCCCTTGAGCGCCCGCGACGCTTCTGGTAGCCTGGGTGCGCCTCGGGAACCGGCCGCTCCGCCCCCTCAGGGTCGCCGAGCATGGCGAGGAAAGAGCTCATCGTCGTCCTGATCCTGGCGCTCCTGGTCATCCTGGGCGCCACGGTGCGGTTCCTCACCGCCCCGATCGGCGCCGCCGCCTCACGCTCCCGGCCCAAGCTCACGCGGCCGGCCGGCTCGCCCGGCAAAGGGACGGCAGGCGGGCCCGAGCGTGCGCCCCTATGGCCCCCGCTCAACGAGCGGACGACGCCGGCCGACCCCGACGCGCTCCGCCTGCTCGAGGCTGGGGAAACGCTCGCCAGCGAATCGCTCTTCGACGCCGCCATCGCCGCCTACACCCACTTCCTCGAGAGCTGGCCCGAGGGGGGCCCGGCCGAAATGGCCCTGCTGCGCATCGCCCAATGCCACACCCTGGCCAAACGCCCCAAGGAGGCGGCCGACGGCTACGAGCTGTTCCTGCGCCGCCACCCCGAGTCGCCCTTCCGCCCGCTCGCGCTGCTCTGGGGGGGCGAGAGCCTGCTGCGGATCGGCCAGCCGGAGCTCGCGCGCCTGCGGCTCTCCGAGGTCGTCGCCAAGTTCCCCTCCTCGCCCTTCGTCGAGAGCGCCAAGGCGCTGCTCGGCGCGCTCGGCCCCGGCCCCGCCGCGCCCAAGGCCAAAGCCCCCTGAGAACCCTCGCTCGCTTGACACGCGCGGCCTCGGCCAGTACCCTAGCACCGCGGCCCAGGCAAGTTCCCTCACACGACAGGAGGCAGACGATGCGCACCGTGCTGGCAGCCGTGGCTCTGATGGCGGGCAGCGCCCTCGCCCAAGACGCCGCGATGGGCGACTGGCAGGGCACGTGGAAGTCGGCCAACGGCGCCCAGGCGCCGCTCGTGGCCCAGGTGATCGCGCTCGGCGACGGCGCCTATCAGGCCAATCTGCTCGACGAGTTCGACAAGCGCATTCCCGCCCTCGTCGTCCTCCAGGGCAAGGAGGCCGAGGGCAAGGTGGCGTTCAGTGGCAAGGCCGCCGACGGCAAGCTCAAAGGCACCGAGTGGACGGGCACGATCGAGGGCGAGCGATTCACGGGAACCATCCAGGGCACGCCCGGCGGCACGTTCGAGATGAAGAAGGTCGTGCGCCTCTCGCCCACGCTGGGCGCCAAGCCGCCGCAGGGCGCCGTGGTGCTCTTCGACGGCACCTGCCTCGACGAGTGGCAGACCCGCGACGGCAAGGACAGCCCCTGGAAGCTCCTGCCCGAGGAGAAGGCGATGGAGGTGCGCGGCGGCGGCGTCATCTCGCGCAAGAGGTTCGGCGACTGCAAGCTCCACCTCGAGTTCCGCACCCCCTTCATGCCCAAGGCCCGCGGCCAGGGCCGCGGCAACAGCGGCGTGTACCTCCAGGGACGCTACGAGGTGCAGGTGCTCGATAGCTATGGCCTCTCGGGCGAGAGCAACGAGTGCGGCGGCATCTACGGCTGCGGGCGGCCCCTCGTCAACATGTGCGCTCCGCCCATGCAATGGCAGACCTACGACATCACCTTCACCGCCCCGCGCTTCGACGCCGAGGGGAAGAAGATCAAGAACGCCACCCTCACCGTTCTCCACAACGGCGTGCTGGTGCAGGACAAGACCGAGGTGCCCAACCCCACGGCCGCGCACTGGGGCGGCGACCCCAAGGAGCCGGGCGGCATCCACCTTCAGGACCACGGCAACCCGGTCCAGTACCGCAACATCTGGGTCGTCGAAACCAAGGGCGAAATGTAGGCTCACCCCCCGAGTGGCGAAGCCCGGCAGTGCACGCGGGCGGAGCGCGCCGGCGCGTTCGGGGCCTGGGGGCCGCAGGAGAAGTGCGCCGCGCCCCGCGAGAGGCTCGGGGCGGCTGCTCGCTCGGCCTGGGTGGGGCGGCGGTGGCGGCTACTTCTGGCGCTGCTGGGAGGCGGCGCGCTTGCGGGCGAGGCCGCGCTCGCGCTCGCGGTGCAGCTCGGCGCGGCGTTTCGCCCAGGCCTCGGTGCCCTCGCCGATGCGGTCCACCACCGGCACGTCGCGGATGTGCATCGGCTTGCCGCCGCCTACGGCCTCGGCGATACGGGCGAACTCCGCGTCGAGCTCCACGTTCGTCGCCGAGAGCACGATGGCCGTCACCACGCGCTCCCCGAGGTCCCACTTCACGCGGGCGCGGGTGTGGCCGTCCACGATGAACGGTGTGCCGAGGCGGCCGCGGTAGACCATGATCGGCTCGTCGGCGCGATAGCCCTCGTCGCGGACGAGCTGGTATTTGACCCGCTCGATCTCGGACTGGGTGGCGACGAGTTCGTCGAGATGCACCTGGCACTCGTGGTGGCGGAACTCGACGCCGAACTTGCGCTCGGCGTACTGCACCCACACGCGCACGGCCGGCTCGGCGTGCTCTCAGTCCCTCTGCTCGCGGGGGATGCGGCGGCGGGTGGTCATCGGGGCTCCAGGAACTTGCGCACGAGCGCTCCCGCGGCTTCATCCACGGCCTTCTCGGCGCCGCCGTTGCCCTGGTTGGTCGCGACCAGCACGGCGAAGTCGCGCAGCGGGGCCAGCCAGGCCACCGCGTAGTTCATCGTGTTGCTGCCGGCGTGCATGAACACGCGGCCGCCGCCCCAGGGGCGGCCCATCACGTTCCAGCCGAGGGCATAGACGCCGCCCTCGGGCGGCTCGTGCAGCGTGGCCAGGGTTTCAGGCTTCAGCAGCCGGGGCGAGCGCGGGCTGGTGGGCAGGTGCTCCATCACGAACTTCGCCCAGTCGGCCAGCGAGCAGTGCACCTTGCCGCCGGGGCCGAGGGGGTCGGGGTTGTCGCTCCGCGGCCCGGGCTCGATGGCCACGGCCTCGCCCCGTTCGTTCACGCGGTGCTGCCAGGGCTGGTCCGCCTTGCCGGGCGTGCCCATGGCCCCGAAGCCGGCCGAGGCCATGCCCAGCGGCTCGAAGAGCCTCGTGCGCATCAGCGTTTCGAAGGGGGTGTCGGTGAGCTGCTCGAGGACGGCGCCCACGATGCCATAGCCCGCGTTGGAGTACTGGTACTTTGTGCCCGGCCTGTACGCGGGCGGCTGGGTGAGGTGGGCGCGGGCGAAGTGGGCGCGCTGCTCGCGCGGCGTGTCGCCCTGCGCGGCGTCGGCCCACGACTTGCCCTCGGGCAGGTTGGGGTGGACGCCGCCGCGATGGCAGAGGAGCTGGCGGATCGTCACGGGGCGGAAGTCGGGGTGCATGGCCTCGGCGAGGCCGGGCAGCGCCTCGGCCAGGGTCGTCTCCCACTTCAGCTTCCCCTGCTCGACCAGGAGGCCGACGAGCGTGGCCGTCATCGCCTTGGTGCACGAGCCGATGTGGAACTGGTCGTCCCGCGTCACGGCCACGTCGGTGCCCGCCTTCCGCACGCCGACAGCGTCGAGCGCGACCACCTGCCCCTTGAGCACCACGGCTGCGGCGAGGGCGGGCAGCTTGTGCTTCGCGCGGATGGGCTCGAGCACGTCGGCGAGCGGGGCCGGCCCCTCAGTGCCCGCGATCGCCCCCGCGGCGATGGCCCGGGGCGCGACCGCCAGCAGGGCGGCGAGGGCACAGACGACTGAAGCGGATACTCCCTCTGTCATTCCTGCCAGGATACCACGCGGTACGGGGAAGTCAAGGAGCGCGCGGCGGCCTACGCGCCATACTTGCGCGCGGCCTGGTCAATGTGCGCGGCGGCCTTGGCCAGGTCGTCAGTGTTCATGACCGGGCGCAGGTCCACCTCTGCATCGAGCGCCAGGAACCAGGGCTCGGCGATGCGAGGAATCTCCGAACTGTCGGCGACGTTGATGAACAGGAAGCCCGTGCGCTGGCCCTCGTCCGCCACGAAATAGGCGGCCTCGGGCTTCAAGTCGTCCAGGATCGAGCGAATCGTGCTCGACAGCTTCCCTGCCCGAGCCAACGCATTGGCCCTCTCGGTCGCCAAGTTCACCCTCAGCATCATCCTCATGGCCAACCCTCCTGCGGCTGTGCCCGTTCTCCTCTGCTACATGTAGTCAACACCCGATGGCGTACAGGGTCAAGCAGACTCTCACGCAGACGGCCATCCGCGTCTTGACAGCGGAGAGATCCTGTGGTAACCCTACACGCGTGTTGCCAGACACTCCCCCTGCTGCTGGAGGATGCCGGATGGACGCACTGCCTCGCCTGGGCCTGGGCCTCGGAACGCTGCCGCTGCTGTCGGAGGCCGAGACGCGCTCGATCTCGGCGGAGAACCCCACCGGGGAAAAAGGCGGCGGGGCGAAGGAGGACCCCCATGGCCAAGGCCCCGCCTCCATGCTCGGGCAGGGCTGGAAGGTGCGGCCCTGCATCACCCTCGAGCCGGGCCAGACCGTGACTCTTGCCGACATCCAAGGCCCCGGCGTCCTCCAGCACATCTGGATCACGGTGGACCCCAAGGCCTATCGCGACTGCCTGCTGCGCTTCGCCTGGGACGGCGAGGAGGCGCCCTCCATCGAGGTGCCCCTGGGCGACTTCTTCTGCAACGGCCACGCGCTGCGCTACAACGTGAATTCGCTGCCCATCTGCGTCAACCCCTCGGGCGGCTTCAACTGCTACTTCCCCATGCCCTTCCGCCGGCGCGCCCGCGTGACCATCGAGAACCAGCGCTGGGAGGCCATCGGCGGCTTCTTCTACCAGATCACCTACGCCCTCCAGCCCGTGCCCGATGAGGCAGCCTACCTCCACGCCCAATGGCGCCGCTCGCTCACCACCCGCGAGTACCCCGAGCACGTTCTGCTCGACGGCGTGAAGGGGCGGGGGCACTACGTCGGCACCTTCATGGCCTGGACCCAGCTCTCCAACGGCTGGTGGGGCGAGGGCGAGATCAAGTTCTACATGGACGGCGATGGCCGATTCCCGACGATCTGCGGCACGGGCACCGAGGACTACTTCTGCGGCGCCTGGGGCTTCGGCGGGCAGACCTACTCGACCCCGTTCCTCGGCTATCCCCTCTACAGCAAGCCCGAGGGCCAGGTGCCGCGGCACGGCCTCTACCGCTGGCACATCCTCGACCCCATCCGCTTCAAGCGCGACCTGAAGGTCACGATGCAGGCCCTGGGCTGGTGGCCGGGCGGCAAGTTCCAGCCGCTCACCGACGACATTGCCTCGGTGGCCTACTGGTACCAGGCCGAGCCGCACGCCCCCTTCCCCGCCATGCCTGCCGTGCACGAGCGCTACTCGCGGTGAGGGCTGCGGCAGGGTCGCCGAGACGGCCCCCGCGCGGCACACGAAACGGCCATCTGGACTTGGGCTCATCAGGGTTTGGCACCCCCGCGCAGCCGCCATCGGGAAGCATGGCGCGGGTGCTGCGGCGCCGGCGAGGGCCGCCACATAACTCGCTATGCCGCAACGCCTTACGCTCCAAGGCGTTCCCCGCCGCATGCTGGCTCATCCCGCAGATGAGCCAGCATGGCCGGAACCGCGAGAATCGCCCATTCTCGCCCATCTACCCATGCTGTATCACCTTCCTCCTCACAGGGTTGATACAGCATGGGCAGGCGGCGCCCGCCAGCCGCTCGGCACAGCCCTTCCGCGTCCAACCCCAACCTCCCGACCCCAACCTCCCGCGGGTTGGCAACCCGCGGGAGGTTCTTTTCGCTGACGAAGAGGCCGCGGAGCGGCCAAGAGGCCCGTCCCCACGCAGAGCGTTGGGACGAGAGAAAGGAGCAGAGCGTAGGGACGAGGAAAAAGGGGGGTGAGCGCGGGGACGAGGGAGAGCAGCCGCAAGCGTCCCACTTGCGGAGGTTTTCTTTCTCGCCCCTATGCTCCGTCACCTTCTCCTTCTCGCCCCTACGCTCCGCGTGGGGGCGATGATCCGGACGCTCCTGCGTCCAACCCCAACCTCCCGACCCCAACCTCCCGCGGGTTGGCAACCCGCGGGAGGTTCTTTTCGCTGACGAAGAGGCCGCGGAGCGGCCAAGAGGCCCGTCCCTACGCAGAGCGTAGGGACGAGAGAAAGATGTTCCGGCCATACCGGGTGTGTCCGGACGATGAGCAAGTATGGGTGGAGGCCCGAGAACGGGCGATTGGCGTGCGACCGGGGCTGTGGGGCGGGGTCGTCCGGAAGCCGAGCTTGCGCCCAGGAGGGAGGTGGTCTAAGATGATTCGCCGGGCCGTCATCTCCATTTCAGCGAAGTCCGGGACGTCCCGCGGCAGACGCTCCGCCTCCGAGAAGGGCTTCCGCAAGTGAGAGTGCCCAGGGAACTTGTGCTGGCCTTCGTCGGGTCCGTGTGGGCGGCGGCCCAGGCCGCGAACGCGCCGTCGGCCGGCAGCACCTCCATTCGCAATGGCTGGGTCACGGTGGCGCCGCCCGAGTTCCAGGGCGCGATCAACAACCCCCTCAAAGGCTTCCGCGACTACAAGAAGAATGGCTACGGCCTCCTGAAGCGCCAGTATATCAGGTGGAATGACATCGAAGTCAGCGCGGAGGACACTGTGGAGCGCATCATCGCCCATACGAACACGATCACTCAAGCCAGGGGCAGGCGCTTCGAGGACCTGAATGTCAAGCTCGTGCCGCGCGTGTATCTCGACTGGGATGGGTCTCCGGGAAAGCAGCACTGGCCCGCCGACTTGCAGACCTTCGACTACGACAGCCCGGCGTTCCAGGAGCGGCTGAGGCGGCTGGTGGCGAAGCTCGGCCAGGCCTGGGACGAGGACCCGCGTGTCTTCGCCGTGCAGATGGGCCTCATCGGCCGCTTTGGCGAGCACCACAATCCCGCGCCGACAGCGGAGCAGCGGCGCCTGCTGGCAGAGGCGTTCCAGAAGGCGTTCAGGCATAAGCCCGTGCTCGTCCGGCACCATGACGCGGAGTTCATGCAGGCCGGGTTCGGCATCTACTACGACACCTTTGCCACCCTCACCCGCGAGCCGCCCGCAGGCCCCAAGGAGCAGTTCCCCTGGCAGGCCACGCACGTGTACCGCGACCTCTGGAAACGCGCTCCCATCGAGGGCGAGGTGGAGTACAACTGGCAGCAGCAACGCGAGAGCGCGAAGCCAGAGGCGACCTTCGGACGCACGCCCGATGAGACGATGAAGGTGCCAGCCTACCGCCGCTACATGCTGGACAAGATCCGCCGCTATCACGCGAGCTACCTCGGCTGGATCAGCGGCTACGACGACTCGGACCGCGAGGTGCTGGCGGGCGCGGCAGAGCTTCAGAAGGCCTTCGGCTACCGTTTCGTGCTCGATGCGGTGAGCTACCCGCGCGCCGTGCAGCCCGGCGGCAAGCTGACCGTGCGGCTGGCCGTGCGGAATACGGGCAGCGCACCGTTCTATCTCGACTGGCCCGTGGCCGTCGCGCTCCTCGATCCCGCGACGAGGAAACCCGTCTGGTCGGCACCACTGGCCGGTGTGGACATTCGCCAGTGGCTGCCCGGCGAGGACTGGGACAGTGCGGCCTTCGCCTATCGCCGCCCCGCCGCGCCGCATCGCGACGAAGGATTCGCCACGCTGCCGGCGGACATCAGGCAGGGGCCATACTTCCTCGCCCTCGCCATCCTGGATCGCCAGGGCGGCATGTTGCCGAGCGCCCGGTTCGCCATCGCGAACTACTTCCGCGGCGGCTGGCATCCGCTCGGCCTCATCGGCATCGGCGAGGCACCGGTGGACGCTGCTTTGGACCAGGTGGCCTTCGACGACCCCGCCTTCGATGACAGCCTCCGTTACACAGTGCCCGAGAGGCTGCTGGCAGTGAAGGCGCCGCCCCTGCCGCCGGTGAGAGCGGCGGCGCCGTGGACTCCCGATCCGCACATCGAACTCATCAACCCCTGGCGCTACTGGGTCCTGAGAACGCAGGGCGACGGCCTGGAGAAACAAATCCTCCCCGACGGCCCCGGCGCCAGCCGCGTCATCCGCGTGACAGGTGACTTCGGCGAAGGCTCCAGCCTCAACTACACCTTCGGCAATGGCGCCAAGCTCGACCCCGGCCGCTATCGCTTCGCCTTCCACGTGCGGGGCACGCCCGGCCAGTCTGTGACGCTTGAGCTGGCGGACGACTGGCGTCGCGTCTCCGCGGAAGCCCAGATTCCATTGACCGAGCAATGGCAAGAGCACGCCATCGAGTTCGAGATCAAGACCAGGTTCAAGGACGAGACCACCCTGCGCTTCAGTCTCCCACGCGGCGTCGAGGGCACCTTCGACCTCGCCAACCCCCGGCTCAAGGTGGCAAGATAGGTGCCCGTCCGGTACAGCACCGGTCCAGCCTCCCCATGCCTTCTGGTGCACGCGAGTTGAACATACGGCGCCGGCCGCGAATCAGCCTGTGGGGTCTGGCGTCGCGGTAGGCATCTCGCTTGTCGAAAACCACCGCAAGCGGGGACGCCTGCGGCTACGCTGGAGGCCCTGGCCGACGCCGCGTGGTTCCGGCCGCTGCAAACAGGCTCGCGGCCGGAGTGGCGAGAACAGCACAGTTTCGCGCCCGGAAAAACGTTGCCGCCGCGCGCGCCATCGGCTACCATAGGGGTAGAAACTGTGCAGGCGACGGCGGACGCCGGTGCCCGAACCAACCTTTGTGGAAAGGGGGGCGCACAATGGAGAAGGCAGGACTCGAGGGGATCATCGCCGCCGATTCGGCGATCTCACACGTGGACGGCCAGGGGGGCCACCTCATCTACCGCGGCTACGAGGTCCAGGACCTCGCGGCGAACTGCACGTTCGAGCAGGTGGCGCATCTCATCTGGCGCGGCGCGCTGCCCACGGCGACGGAACTGGACGCGCTGAAGCGCACGCTCGCCGCCCACCGGCCCCTCTCGGAGCAGATGGCCCACGTGCTCACCGAACTGCCCGCGTCGGCCCCGCCGATGTCGGTGCTGCGCACGTGCGTCTCGATCATCGGCCTCAGCGACCCGCGGGCCGAGAGCCCCGAGGCGGGGGTGAACCTCGAGATCGCCGAGGAACTGACGGCCCAGGTGGCCAGCATCGTGGCCTCGATCCACAGGATTCGCCGCGGCCTGCCGCCCGTGCGCCCCGAGCCGGGCCTCTCGCACGCCGGCAACTTCCTCTACATGCTCACCGGCACGCGCCCCAGCGACCTCTTCGAGCGGGTCTTCGACGACTGCCTCATCCTGCACGTGGACCACGGCTTCAACGCCTCCACCTTCACGGCCCGCGTCATCGCCTCGACCCTCTCCGACCTCTACTCGGCCATCACGGGCGCCATCGGCGCGCTGCGCGGCCCGCTCCACGGCGGCGCCAACCAGCACGTCATGGAGATGCTCGAACAGATCGGCGAACCGGCCAAGGCCGCCGACTACATCAAGGGCCTCCTCGCCGCCAAGAAGAAGGTGATGGGCTTCGGCCACCGCGTCTACAAGACCGGCGACCCGCGCGCCGCCGTCCTGCGCCAGTGGTGCCGCACGCTCGGCGAGAAGCTCGGGCAGACCCGCTGGGCCGACATCTCGGCCACCATCGAAGAGGTCATGGCCAACGAGAAGGGCCTCGACTGCAATGTGGACTTCTACTCGGCCAGCGTGTATCACATGCTGGGCATTCCCAACGACCTCTTCACCCCGATCTTCGCCATCTCGCGCGTCGTGGGCTGGACCGCGCACGTGCTCGAGCAATACGCCAACAACCGCCTCATCCGGCCCCTGAGCAACTACACAGGCCCCCTCGGGCTCCGTGTCGAGGCGCGCTGATTCTGTGCCCAGGCGGCCTGGGCGCGTGCCATCGTCGCCCAGGCGATTCTAGTAGAGCAAATGACCACGCTATACCCAATCGCGATAACGCGCTTGACGCCACCCGCCGAAAAGCCGATAATACGACTCCACTATGGCACAGCAGAGAGCCGGGGTGCTATGTGGGGCGGTCTCTGCGCAGACACGAAGGGTGTAGCGTGGGACTCGACAATCCGCGTCGGCAAAAAGGCGCGCCCGCCAGCGCGCCAGCGTGCGTCAAGAGAACCCTGTCTCTGGAACCCCTGGAACCCCGCGTCCTCCTCAGCGCAGACCTCACGGCAACCGTCAGCGCCATCGCCCCGCCGGCCCAGGTGGTCCCCGGCGACCGAGTCGCCTTCTCCGTCCTGGTGACCAATCAGGGCGACCAGCCGGCCGTCGGCCGCATGGACATCCACCTGTATGCCTCCGCCGACGCGACGCTGGACAAGACGCCCGGGAGCAGCGACGTCCCCGTTGCGGCGCTCGCCCAGCAGGCGGTGAGCCTCGGGCCTGGAATGTCGCGGGCCTACACCGTCTCGCTGGTCATTCCGGCCGATGCCCCGCCCGGCAGCTACTTTGTTCTGGCAGACGTTGATCCTGGGCAGGCTATCCCCGGCGACGACCCGTCGAACAACGTGGCCGCGACCAGCGCCCCCATCGCGCTGGCCCACAGGTTCGGCACATTCGCCGGCAGGACGGGCGTGCGGCTGACGGCCACCGACGCCGACGGTTCGGTGGTGACCTTCGCGCTCAGCGGAGCCGGCTTCGGCGAGCTGGTGGCTGACAACGGGCGGCTCGACGTGGTGTTGACCGGCACCGACGCGGCGTCGGCGCTGACGATTGCGGTCAAGGGCGGCGACGGCCAGTGCACCCTCGGCGCCATCCGGGGCACGCAGGGCACCGAAGCCCTGCGAGGCATCAGCGCCAAGGCCGTGAACCTGGCCGGCGAGGGGATTGACCTCGGCGGGTTCCTCGGGGCGGTGGCCGTCCGCGACCTCGTGAACGGCGCCGACGTGTTGGCCGGCGGCGTGCCCGCCCAGCGGTCCAGCATCGTGGCTCGCGAGATCGGCGACGGCACCACCATAGACATCGGCAGTTCTCTGGCGAGCCTTTCCGCCGCACGAATCGGGCTGGCCGACATCTTCGCCCCGAACATCGCCAGCATCGCAACCAGAGGCGACAAGACCCTGGGCGTTGCCGGCGACTTCGCGGCCGACGTCACGGTCTCGGGCGAGGGGGTGGCCGCGGGCAAGCCTGCCCTCGGCAAGGTGAGCCTGAGCGGAACGTTCCGGGACGGCCTTGTGCTCGTCAACGGGGCCGTGGGGAGCGTGAAGGCCGCGGCCCTCGCGGCCGACGTTTCCGGGCTGTTCTTCGGCATCAGCGCCACGGCCGTGAAGTCGGTCGCCTCCGCCAACCCAGCCTTCGCGTGGGCGCCCAGCGGCGGGGCGGACCAGGCCTGGGGCGATTTCCACGTGATCGTGAGCCCCCAACCCGGCGCCTGGCCCCTGAAGGATGCCGCCTGGGACCTGGACTCGCCCGGCGCCGCGCAGATCGTCGGCTGGCAGGACTTCCAGGGGAACGCCCTCCAGGCCCTGGCGCAGGCCGGCGAGGTCCAGATCGCCGTCAATCCCTGGAAGACCTCGCTGGCCAGGATGGAGAAGATCGTGGAGGCCCGGGGAGGCGCCCTCTTCGCCCTGCTCCCGGCCACGGGCCTCTACTGGGCCAAGGTCACGCCCGGCCAAGAGGCCGCGTTCATCAGCGCCTTGGCAGGCCTCGTGACCTCGGCCTCGCCCAACCTCCTGACGGCTCCGCAGGAGCTCACGATCCCCACCAACTGGTCGGCCGTGGACTCCGCGGTGATCCCCGGGTTGAGCGGCATGGAGACCGGAAACATCGTGCTCGAGGCCGCGGGCAAACCGATGGCCGTGTCGTGGGACCAGAACGGCAAGCCTCTCACGTACTTTCTCCTGACAAGCGACGGCCGTCTCGACACCAACCCCGACGGGAGCTTCAAGGAAACCAGCAACCCCGCGCTCGGGGCCACGCACGCCGATGTGGTGAACTACTACCGCACCAACGGCTACGAGCTATACCAGTCGAACCCCGCGATCACTGCGGCCAACAGCACGGTGGCGATCCCGTCCATTCTCGTGGACGGGGAGGCGAGAACGACTGCCGTGTGCGACATCGCGAGCATCGCAGCCGTCATCCAGCGCGCCGCCGAGCTGGGCCAGCCCGCCACCATCAACCTCTCGTGGGGCAACGGCGAGTACACGCCCGAGGAATGGGCGAGAGACAACCCGCCGCCGGCCCCCGCCGACGGCTGGAAGACCTACAACCAGAGCCTCGCCGAGGTCTACCGCAGCCAGATTGTGGCGATCCTGGAGTCGGGCGTCAGAGGCGTGGCGGACGCCCTGATCATCCACGCGGCCGGCAACGGCTCCACCGACCTGAGTTCCGTGCTGGCCAACGGGCTGAACCTGCACCCCGGGGCCGCGCGGCAGATCATCGAGGTGGGCGCCCTGGATGCCTCCGGCAACATCGCCGGCTACTCCAACTACTCCACCGTCGCGGGAAGCATCCTCTATGTGCCCGTTCCGGCGGCGACGCCGGGCACGTCCTTCGCCGCCCCGCAGGTGCAATATCTCGTGAGTCAGATCCGCGCGAGCCGCCCCGACCTGACCCTCGACCAGATTCGCCAGATTCTCTTCCATCCCGACGTGGCGCCGCTGCGCAACGTGCCGAGGCCCGGCGCGCCCGGGCAGCAGATCGCCGTCCCCGTCATCGAAGACCCCTGCGACCCCGATGTGCTTCAGGCGGCCCTGGACGTGGCGAACGCCATCGCGCCGCCCGCCGGCTTCACCGTGGCCCCGACCACGGGGCTCGTCACCACCGAGGCGGGCGGGAAGGCCACGTTCACCGTCGCGCTCAACTCGCAGCCGACCGCCAATGTCACGGTCTCGTTCGCAAGCTCCGACCCCACCGAGGGCCTGGCTCCGAAGAAAGCCCTCGTTTTCACGCCCCTGAACTGGAACCTGCCCCAGACCGTGACGGTGACGGGCGTGGACGACCGCCTCATTGATGGCGACCAGCCGTACACCATCGTGCTCCTGCCCGCCGTGAGCGCCGACCCCGTCTACAACGGCCTCGACCCCGCAGACGTGGCCCTGGTCAACCGCGACAACGAGCAGGGCAACCTGGCCATCAGCCTCGACCCGCCCATCATCGAGGTGACGTACCAGGACCAGTACTGGGTGGACTACGCAGTCAGGTTCTCGGGCACGGCTTCCGGTCCCGTGCTGTCGCTCTTCGGCTTCGGCGAGAACTACGTCGTGTGGGACTTCACGATGAACGGCTGGACAGGCAAGGGCGAGGCCGGGGCGGGCCCCTTCTATCGGGAGCAGGGCGACCCTGCGTCCACCCGCTTCTCTTTCCACACCGAACATCATCTGCGACGCACCGCGCTGCCCCAGGTGGTCACGGTGGAGGTCTCCCTGAACTACTTCGACCTGGACACCTTCGAGCTGGTGGAGAGCGTGAAAGCCAGCGCAACGGTCACGCTTTCGTAGCCCGGGGGCTCTGCCGCGCGGCCGGCCCTGCCCGCCGCGCGGCGCGTGCGGGCGGCGCGGGTGGGGCGTCAGGCCTGGAAGTCGGCCTTCTCGAGAATCTCCCGGATGCGTTGCAGGAAGCGTGCGGCAGCCGCCCCATCCACGATGCGGTGATCGTAGGAGAGGGAGAGGAACATCCGCTTGCGGATGGCGATGCCGTTGTTGATGACCGCGGGCACCTCGGCGATGCGGCCGGTGGCGAGGATGGCCGCCTGCGGCTGATGGATGATCGGCGTGGAGAGCACGGCGCCGAAGACGCCCGGGTTCGTGATCGTGAAGGTGCCGCCCGAGAGGTCGCCCGGGGCGATCTTGCCCGCGCGCGCCTTCTCGGCGAGCGTCTGCGCCGCGCGCGCCAACTCCACGAGCGACAGGCGATCGGCGTCCTTGATCACCGGCACGACGAGGCCGTTCTCCACGGCCACGGCCACGCCCAGGTGGATGCGGTACTTCAGCAGAATGCCCTTGTCGGTCCACTCGGCGTTCAGCTCAGGATGGTCCCTCAGGGCGCGGGCGACGGCGCTGAGGACGAAGGGGGTGTAGGTGAGCTTGACGCCCTGCTCGCCGAAGGCGGCGCGCCACTCGTCCTTCAGGGCCGCCACCGCGGTCATGTCGGCCTCGGCCACGGTGGTGACGTGGGGCGCGACTGTCTTGCTGCGCACCATGTGCTCAGCGATGGCCCGCCGCATGGGCGTGAGGGGCACGAGTTCCTGGTCCACGTCGGGTGTCCGCGGCTTCGCGGCAGCTGCCTCGGGCGGCGCGGGGGCGGCCGGGGCGGGCTGGAGCGCGCGCTCCACGTCCTCGCGCGTGATGCGGCCGAGACGGCCCGTGCCCTGGACGGTGCGAAGGTCCACCCCGGATTCCCGGGCGAAGCGGCGAACGGCGGGGGAGGCGTAGACGCCCAGCGCGCCGGTCTCCAACGGCGTTTCGGCGGCGCCGGCGGCCGGCGCTTCCTTCAGCGCAGGCGGCTCGGGTGCCGGCTTGGGCGGCTCGGGCGGCGCAGGGGCCGCAGGCTTCGGGGGCGGCGCAGGCCGGGCCGCCGGCGCCGGACGCGCCTGTGGTGTCGGCTTGGGGGCGGGAGCCGGCTCCTCGGCGGGCTTCTCGCCCTTTGCGCCGACGATGGCGACCCGCTCGCCGACCTTGACCATCTGGCCCTCTCGCGCGAGGGCCTCCAGCAGCACGCCGGCGGAAGGGGAGGGGACCTCGACGGTGATCTTGTCGGTCTCGATCTCGACCAGGGGCTCGTCCGCTTCCACGGGGTCGCCCGGGCGCTTGAGCCAGGCGAGGACCTTGCCCTCGACCACCGATTCGCCCATGTGCGGCATCACGACGTCAGTTGGCATGGGGCGGGTTCCTCACGTATCGGACCGAAGGGCTTTGCGGACGGCGGCGATGATTTTCTCGGGGTTCGGCAGGTGCGCCTGCTCGAGCACGGGGGCGAAGGGGATCGGGGTGTCCTGGCTGCCGACCCGCACGATGGGGCCGTCGAGCGAGTCGAGCGCCTCCTCGGCCAGGAGAGCGGCCAGCTCGGCCCCGAAGCCGCAGCGGAGCCAGTCCTCGTGCACGATCACGGCGTGGCTGGTCTTCCGCACGGTGTTGAGCACGGCCGGCTTGTCGAGGGGCACGAGGCTGCGGAGGTCGAGCACCTCGGCGCTCACGCCGTCCTTCTCCAGCGCCTCGGCGGCGGCGAGCGCGTGGTGGACGGCGGAGCCGTAGGCGATCACGCTCACGTCGTGCCCCTCGCGCACCAGGCGGGCCTGGCCGAGGGGCGTCGCCCAGTCGCCCTCGGGCACCTCGCCCTTGATGCGGCGATAGAGGTACTTGTTCTCGAAGTAGAGCACGGGGTCGTCGTCGCGGATGGCGGCCTTGAGCAGGCCCTTCGCGTCGTCGGGGAAGGCGGGAGCGACGATCTTGAGGCCGGGCGTGTGGCAGAACCAGCCCTCGGGGTTCTGCGAGTGATAGGGCCCGCCGCGCACGCCGCCGCCCGAGGGCGCGCGCACGACGATGGGGCAGCTCACCCGCCCGTCGTAGCGGTAGCGGAGGGTGCCCGCCTGGTTGCAGATCTGGTCGAAGCCGCACGAGATGAAGTCGGCGAACTGCATCTCGGCCACGGGGCGGAAGCCCAGGAGGGCCGCGCCGATCGCGGCGCCGACGATGAGCGACTCGCTGATCGGGGTGTCGAGGCAGCGGTAGAAGCCGAACTTCTCGACGAAGCCCTTTGTGATCCCGAAGGCGCCGCCGTAGGCCCCCACGTCCTCGCCAAGGATGAAGACCCGCTCGTCGCGCTCCATCTCCTCGCGGAGAGCGTCGGAAATGGCTTGGATGTATGTGATCTCTGGCATTGGCCTACTCCGCTGCCTGCGACGGGCCGAAGACATTGGTGGCTGCGTCTTCTGCCGTGGGTTCAGGGCTCTTCTCCGCGAAGTCCACCGCGTCAGCGACGACGGCTTTCGCTTGCTCCGCGACCTGCTGGCGGGTTTCATCGGTAAGCAGGCGCTTCTCGCGCAGGTAGACCTCGAAGCGGGGGATCGGGTCGCGGCTCTTCCACTCGATGAACTCCTCCTCGGTGCGGTACATGGCCACATCGTGCTCGCTGTGGCCGTGCCAGCGGTAGGTCATGCACTCGACGAGGGTGGCGCCGGCGCCCGTGCGCGCGCGATAGAGCGCCTCGCGCATCGTCTTCCACACGGCCAGGATGTCGTTGCCGTCCACCACCTTGCCGGCAAAGCCGTAGCCCAGGGCGCGGTCGGCCAAGCTCTCGCAGGCCATCTGGAGGTGGAGCGGGGTGGAGTAGGCGTAGTGGTTGTTCTCGCACACGAAGATGCAGGGGAGGCGGTGGACGCCCGCGAAGTTGAGCGCCTCGTGAAAGTCGCCGCGCGCGGCCGCCCCCTCGCCGAAGTAGCTCACGGCCACGTGCGGCTGTTTACGCATCTTGAAGGCCAGCGCCGCGCCGGTGGTCACGCAGATCTGCGCGCCCAGCATGCTGGTGGTGCCGAACACGTTCAGCTCGGGCTCGCCCGCGTGAAGCGCCGAATCCTTGCCGCCCGAGAGCCCGGTCTTGCGGCCGTAGAGCTGGGCCATGATGGCCCGCGGCGACACGCCCTTGACGAGGAAGACGCCCGTGTCGCGGTGCGCCGGGGCCACGAAGTCCTCGTCCTCCAGGCCGTAGCAGGTGCCCACGCAGATCGCCTCCTGCCCGATGCCGGAGAACACGCCCGCCTGCACGCGCCCCTGCTTGTAGAGGGTGGAGACCCGCTCCTCGAACGTGCGGCTGAGGACCATGTAGTAGTACAGATCAAGCAGTTCGCCTGGGCGGAGTTCCACGGCTCACCCTTCCTGTTCGTCGTCGCGGAACACACGGATGCTGGCGTCGCGCGGCAGGGCCAGGCCGGCCGCCACCTCGAGGGCCTTGAAGATGCCCGGGGGCACAGGGCAGGCCAGATGGGGCAGTTCGCGGCACAGGTCGGAGATCTGGGACTTCTTGGCGCCGCCGGGCTGGTCGCACGGGCCGACCTCGGTGTAGGCGTCGAGCGTGAGGGCCTCGAGACGCTTGCGGATGCGCAGCACGTCGGGGCATTGGCTCTCGACCTTCAGGCGCACGTGCCGGCCGTCGGCGCTGGCCGCGCGCACCAGGGTCCTGAATCCACAGATGCCGGCATAGATTTCGGACCGCGCCATTCGTTCACTCCTGGAGCTTCCGGCAGACGGCGTCGGCGACCTCGCGGGTCGTAGCCGTGCCGCCGAGGTCAGGCGTCAGCGACGCCGGGTCGGGAAGAATCGCGTCCACGGCCGCCTCCACGCGTTCGGCCTCGCGTGTTCTGCCCAGGTGCCGCAGCATCAGGGCGGCGGTGAGGATGGCGGCGAGCGGGTTGGCGCGGCCCGTGCCCGCGATGTCGGGTGCGGAACCGTGCACGGCCTCGAACACGGCGCAGCCGTCGCCCACGTTCATCCCGGCCGCCAGGCCGATGCCGCCCACGAGGCCGGCACACAGGTCCGACACGAGGTCGCCCACCAGGCTGTCGGTGAGCAACACGTCGAAGCGCGACGGGTCGGTGACGAGCTGGAGGCAGGCGTTGTCGAGCAGGAGCTCCTCGAAGGCGACATCGGGATAGCTCTTCGCGGCCTCGCGCGCGCAGGCCAGGAACAGGCCGTCGGTGAGCTTCATGATGTTGGCCTTGTGAAGCACGGTCACTCGGCGGCGGCCCCAGCGGCGGGCGAAGTCGAACGCGAAGGCCGCGATGCGGCGGCTGGCCACCTCGGTGGTGACCTTGACGGTTTCGACGATGCCGGGCAGCAGCTCGTGCTCGATGCCAGCGTAGAGGCCCTCGGTGTTCTCGCGCACGACCACGATGTCCACGCCCGCGTAACGCGAGGCGAGACCGGGGCGGTTCCTGGCCGGGCGCACGCCCGCGTAGAGCGCCAGCTTCTTGCGCAGCGCCACATTCACGCTGCGGAAGCCGCAGCCGACGGGCGTGGTGACCGGCCCCTTGAGCGCGATGTGGTTGCGGCGCACGGAGTCCAGCAACGCCTCCGGCAGGAACTCGCCCGTCTCGTTGCAGGCCGGTTGCCCGGCGGGATAGCGCTCCCAGCGCACGTCGGGGCACAGGGTCTCGACCACGCGCACAGCGGCCTCGATGACCTCAGGCCCGATGCCGTCGCCTGGGATGAGGGTGATCGGGGTGGTGCTCATGTCAATCCAGCTTCAGCCTGCCATGCTTCCTGATGTGTTCGACCAGGCCGCCATCGGCAATGATGTGCCGCATCACGGCCGGCAGCGGTGGCGTGGCGGTTTCCGTCCCCTTCGTGAGGTTCCTCACCACGCCCGTGGCGAGGTCCACTTCCAGCTCGTCGCCTTCGCTGATCGAGTCGGTGTCCAGAATGAGCGCGGGGAGGCCCACGTTGACGCAGTTTCGGAAGAAGATGCGCGCGAAGCCCTTGGCGAGCACGGCGCCGACGCCGCAGAGCTTGATGACGATGGGCGCGTGCTCGCGGCTGGAGCCCTGGCCGAAGTTGCGCCCGCCGACCACGAAGTCGCCCTTCTGAACCTTCGAGGCGAACTCGGGCCGCGCGTCCTCCAGGCAGTGCTTCGCGAGCTCGGGCAGATTGGACCGCAGGTGGAACAGGCGGCCGGGGGCGATGTGGTCGGTGCTGATTCCGTCGCCGAACTTCCAGGCTTTGCCTTTGATGATCATTGGTTGCCCCTGTTCAGGTCGGAGGCGAGCGGAGAGGGGATGAATGGATGGGTGGAGGAGTGGATGAATGAGAAGAGCAAGCTGCGGAAGCCCAGGCTCTCCCGTTCTTCCTCCCTTTCATCCAACCATCCATTCATCCAATCATCCTCTCACAAGGCATCCGAGAACTCTCTCGGGTCAGTGAGCCTCCCCGTGACCGCTGACGCCGCGGCAGTGGCCGGCGACACCAGGTAGATGAAGGCGTTGGGGTTGCCCATTCGCCCCCGGAAGTTGCGGTTCTGGGTCGAGATGCACACCTCGCCGTCGGCCAGCACGCCCTCGTGCACGCCCACGCAGGCGCCGCAGCCCGGGCCGGTCACCACGCCGCCGACCTCCATGAGGGTCGCGAATGTGCCGTCGGCCAACCCGTCCAGGTAGACCTTGCGCGAGCCGGGCGTGGCGATGAGGCGCACGCCGGGCGCGAGCCTTTTTCCCCTCAGAATGCGCGCGGCGATCTGGAAGTCCTCCAGCCGCCCGCACGTCGAGGTGCCGATGAACACCTGGTCCACCTTCACTTCGTCCTTCACGTCCTCGACGGCGCACACGTTGTCCACGAAGTGCGGCTTGGCGACCATCGGGCGGAGGGCGTTGACGTCGAAGGCCTCGATCCGCTCGTAGATGGCATCGGGGTCGGCGCGGAGGATGCGGAACTTGTCGCCGCGGCCGGCGGCTTCGAGGTACTGGCGGGTCGTCTCGTCGGGCGGCACGAGGCCCACCTTGGCGCCGCACTCGACGGCCATGTTGGCGAGCGACATCCGGCCGGCCATCGAGAGCGATTCGATGGCGTCGCCGAGGAACTCGAGGGCCTTGTACGTCGCGCCGTCCGCCCGCAGGCGGCCGATGATGTCGAGCATCAGGTCCTTGGCGTACACGCCCCTGTGGAAGCGGCCGGTGCAGTCGAGGCGGAAGGTCTCGGGCACGCGCATCCAGGTCTGACCGAAGGCGAAGGCCACGGCGATGTCGGTGGAGCCCATGCCGGTGGCGAAGGCGCCGAGCGCGCCCGTGGTGCAGGTGTGCGAGTCGGCGCCCAGCACCACGTCGCCCGGGTTCACATAGCGCTCGGCGGCCACCGTGTGCGAGATGCCGTTGCCGATGTCCGACAGGATCGCGCCTGTGCGGCGGCAGAAGTCGCGCAGAAACTTGTGGTCGTTCGACAGCTCGAGGCGCGGGCTGGGCGAGGCGTGGTCGAGGAAGACCGCGCACTTGGCCGGGTCGAAGAGCTTCTCTACTCCCATCGCGGCGAGTTGTCGCACGGTGAGGGGCCCCGTGCCGTCCTGCACGTAGGTGAAATCCACATTCACCACGGCGTACTGGCCAGCCTTGACCTCGTGGCCCGCGTGCTCGCTGAGGATCTTTTCGGCAATGGTCTTGCCCATGGCATTCCCCCTTTACTCGGGCGCGACGCCGGCCTCTTTCGCCTGGCGCTGGAGGAAGAGGATCGCCCGCATCGGGCGGCAGTCCTTGGGGCACACCTTCACGCAGTTGGCGTGGCGGTCGCAGGCGAACACGCCGCCCGGCTCGCAGGCGCGCCGCAGGCGCTCCGCAACGTCGGGCGCCTGGGGATGGTGGATGCGCTTGTAGGCGGCCAGGCACGTGGCGGGGCCGACGAAGCTGGGGTCCTCGCGCCGCTTCGGGCAGTCGGAGAAGCAGCTCTGGCACATGATGCAGTCGGTCGAGCGCTGGAACTGGTCGCGGTCGGTGCGGCTCATCAGTCCCTCGAGCGTGTAGGGCTCGTGCGCGTCGCGCCCGCCGGGGTCGAGCCAGGGCAGGATGCTGCGCAGCGACGCGAAGAACGGCCCCTGGTCCACCACCAGGTCCTTGAGCACCGGGCTGTTGAGCAGCGGCTCGAGCACGATGGGCCTGGTGGTGTCGAGGCTGGCGATCTGCGTCTTGCACGCGAGGGCCGCCGCGCCGTTGATCCGCATCGCGCACGAGCCGCAGATGGCGCCGCGGCAACTGTAGCGGAAGGCCAGCGTGCCGTCCTGGGTCTCCTGGATGCTGTGGAGCGCGTGGAGGACCACGTCACCCTGGCCCCATTCGGCCTCGAACTCCTGCCAGAAGGGCTCGGGCGAGACGTCGGGATTGAGCCTGCGGATGCGGAAGGTGGCGGTTGGCATCAGTACTTCACCTCCGCTTGAGGGGTGATGTCTTCAATCGTCACGGCTTTGTAACTCAGGGCCATGCTCCCGTCGGGGGCCCGGCGGGCGAGGGTGTGCTTGAGGAAGCGCTCGTTGTCGAGCCTCTCGAAGTCGTTGCGGTAGTGGCAGCCGCGGCTCTCCTCGCGGCGGATCGCGCCGGCGGCGCACATCCAGGCCACGTCGAGCATGGCCTCGAGCTGGAGGACCAGGAACAGGTCGTGGTTGAAGGTGCGCCCCTTGTCCTGCACGGCAACGCGCTCGGCCCGTTCACGGAGGGCGAGGATTTCGTCGAGGCCCTGGCTCATCAGTTCGCGGTTGCGGAAGAGGCCGAAGCTGCGGCGCATGGCGGCCTCCATCGCGGTACGGACCGCCACGGGGCGCTCGCCGCCTTCGCGGCGGAGGATGCCCATGAGGCGGGCGTGCTCGTCCCGCGCCGCCGCGTCAGTGGGCGGGCCGCCGGGGCGCGATGCGGCGGCGATGGTTCGCCCGGCCCGGCGGCCGTAGACGACGGCCTCGAGCAGCGAGTTGCCGCCCAGGCGGTTGGCGCCGTGCACGCTGACGCAGGCGGCCTCGCCCGCGGCGAAGAGGCCGGGGCATTCGGTGCGGCAGTCGGTGTCGGTGGCGATGCCGCCCATCGTGTAGTGCACGGTCGGGCGAACGGGGATCGGCTCCTTCACAGGGTCCACGCCGCCGAAGGCGATGGCGATCTCGCGAATCTGCGGCAGGCGGGCCGCGATCTTCTCCTCGCCCAGGTGGCGGAGGTCCAGGTGCACGTAGCCGCCCGAGCCCGGGAAGCCGCGGCCCTCGTTGATCTCGGTCTGGATCGCGCGGGCCACCTGGTCGCGGGGGGCCAGCTCCATGAACTTCGGGGCGTAGCGCTCCATGAAGCGCTCGCCCTTGGCGTTCACCAGGTAGGCGCCCTCGCCACGGCAGCCCTCGGTCATCAGGATGCCGTTGAGGAGGCCCGTGGGGTGAATCTGGAAGAACTCCATGTCCTCGACGGGCAACCCTGCCCGCCAGGCCATGGCCACGCCGTCGCCGGTGTTAATGAGCGCGTTGGAGCTCTGCCCATAGACGCGCCCCGCGCCGCCGGTGGCGATGAGGATAGCCGGCGCGGCGAACGCGCGCACCGCGCCGCCGCAAACGTCCCACGCCACCAGGCTCGGCCAGCCGCCCTGGCCCGGAACGAGGCGGGTGACGCAGAACTCCTCGTAGACGGTGATGCCGCGCCGCTGGACCTGTTCGTAGAGGGTGTGGAGCAGGTCGTGGCCGGTCTTGTCGGCGGCGTAGCAGGTGCGGTCGCGCCGCTGGCCGCCGAAGGGCCGCTGGGCGAGGAGCCCGTCGGACGTGCGGCTGAAGGGCACGCCGCAGGCGGCCAGCCACCAGATGGCGTCGGGGGCCTCGCGGCAAAGCACGGTCACCGCGTCCTGGTCGGCCAGCCAGGCCGAGCCCTTGATGGTGTCGAAGCGGTGGTCGCGCCAGTCGTCGTCGGGGCGGATGGCCGCGTTGATGCCGCCCTGCGCCGCCTGGGAATGCGACCGCAAGGGGTGGACCTTCGACAGGATGGCCACGCGGGCCCCCGCGTCGTGGGCTTCGATGGCGGCCGCCATGCCGGCGAGACCGCTGCCGATGATGAGCGCATCGTGGGTCGTCACGCCTTCACACAGCTTCACAGTCGGCGCCCTTTCAACAGGCTTTGGAGTGTCTCGCCGATGCGGGCGGGGTTATCAGCCACGCGCACGCCGGCGTCGGTGAGCGCGCGAATCTTCTCGTCCGCCGTGCCCGCCGAGCCGGCCACAATGGCCCCCGCGTGCCCCATGCGCTTGCCCGGCGGGGCCGTGCGGCCGGCGATGAAAGCGGCCACAGGCTTGGTCATGCGCGTACGGATGAACTCCGCCACCTCCTCCTCGGCACTGCCGCCGATCTCGCCGATCAGCACCACGGCCGCCGTGTGGTCATCGCGCTCGAAGAGCTCCAGAACGTCCACGAACGAGCTGCCGACGATCGGGTCGCCGCCGATGCCGACGGCGGTGGACTGGCCGAGGCCCAGGCACGAGAGTTGCCAGATCGCCTCGTAGGTGAGCGTGCCGCTTCGCGAGACCACGCCGATTGGGCCGGGCGTGAGAATCCGCTCGGGGATGATCCCGAGCTTGCAGTCGGGCGGCGTGGCCAGGCCGGGGCAGTTCGGGCCGATCACCCGCACGCCGCGTTCGCGCGCATAGGCTCTCGCCCGGGCCATGTCCAGGGCGGGAATGCCCTCGGTGATGCACACGACGAGCGCCACCCGCGCGTCCGCGGCCTCCATCATCGCGTCGGCCGCGAACGGCGCGGGCACGAAGATCACCGAGGCGTTCGCGCCAGTCGCAGCGACGGCCTGGGCCATCGTGTCGAACACGGGCACTCCCTCCACCGTCTCGCCGCCCTTGCCCGGGGTGACGCCGGCGACGACTTGCGTGCCGTAGCCCGCCATCCGCCGCGCGTGGAAGGCGCCCGCGTGGCCGGTGATGCCTTGGACGACGGCGCGGGTGGAGGAGTCGGCGAGGATGCCCATAGTGTCTCCGTGCGCCGGTGAGCACGCCCTACCGTGCCAGCTCCACGGCCTTGGCGGCCGCCTCGTCGAGGGACGCGGCCGACACGATGGCCAGGCCCGACTCGGCGAGGGCCTGGCGGCCCCTTTCCACGTTGTTGCCCTCGAGGCGCACGACCAGGGGCACGCGCAGCTCGGTGCGCTTCGCGGCCTCGAGGATGCCCTCGGCGATCAGGTCGCACCGCACGATGCCGCCGAAGATGTTCACGAGGATCGCCCGCACACGGGCGTCCTGGCACAGGATGCGGAAGGCGGCAGCCACCTTCTCCGCCGTGGCCGCGCCGCCCACGTCGAGGAAATTGGCCGGCTCGCCGCCGTGCAGGCGAATGAGGTCCATCGTCGCCATCGCCAGCCCGGCGCCGTTTACCAGGCAGGCCACCGAACCGTCCATGCCCACGTAGCTGAGGTCGAAGCGCTGGGCTTCCACCTCGCGCGGGTCCTCCTGGGCCGTGTCGCGCAGGTCGGCCAAGTCCGGGTGGCGGCTGAGGGCGTTGTCGTCGAAGGTCATCTTCACATCGGCGGCCACGAAGCGCCCGTCGCCGCACAGCGCCAGCGGGTTCAGCTCGATGAGCGAGCAGTCGCAATTTACGAAGGTGCCGGCCAGCGCCAACAGCAGCTTCGTCATGGCGCCCAGGTGCTCGCGCGGCAGACCGAGGCCGGCGAACAGCTTGCGGGCCTGGAAAGGCATCAGCCCGGTGAGCGGGTTGCCGTATTCGCGCAGCACGGCGCCCGGCTCGGCGGCCGCGAGCGCCTCGATCTCCACGCCGCCGCGGGCGGCCGCGATGACCATGGGGCAGCCGCGAGAGCGGTCCAGGCACACGCCCACGTAGCACTCGCGCGCCACGTCGAGGGCCTCCTCGACCAGCACCTTGTCTACGCGGCGCCCACGCGGGCCGGTTTGCTTCGTGACGAGCGTGGAGCCGAGCAGGCGCCGCGCGGCGTCCTCGGCCTCGGAGCGGCTGGCGACGCGCAGGATTCCGCCCGCCTTGCCGCGGCCGCCCGCGTGAATCTGGGCCTTCACCACTGCCTGCTCGCGGTGCAGCGCCTCGTAGGCGTCGCCGGCGTGCTGGGCGCTGAGGGCCACGCGCCCCACGGGCACGGCAATGCCGTGCCGGGTCAGCACCGCCTTCGCTTGGTACTCGTGGATGTACACCCGGCGCTCCCTCGCGCACAACCGCCTCGCCGCCTCGCGCGCATTATAGGGCAAGCGGCGCGCGGAATCAACGAGCACGCGCCGACGCTGGCACGTCCCTCAGAGTTGGCTTCATCCGGCGCCGGCGTCGTCGAGACGAAGGGTGAGGCACTTGGCGGCGCCGCCGGCCTTGATGAACTCGGAAAAGTTCGCCCCATAGACGGCATACCCGCGCCGCCTCAGGGCGCGGGCGAGTTCCCGGCAAGGCTCGGAGACAACGGCTCGGCGCCCGGCCACCACCGCGTTGCAGCCGAACTCGTGGGCCTCGGCGTCGTTCACCGGCACCAGGTCGCCCACGGTCTCTTTGAGCACGCGCCGCGCATAGTCGTCGAACGCTCGGGGGTAGTAGAGCGCCGCCGCGCGGCCCAGCGGGGCGAAACAGGTGTCCAGGTGGTAGAAGCGCGGGTTCACGAGCTGGAGCGACACCACCCGCACGCCCAAGGCCTCGCCGAGAGCCGTGTGGGTGAGCACATCGGTGCGGAAGTAGTAGCCTGCAAACAACGTGTCGCCGACGAAGAGCGTGTCGCCGGCCCCCTCGAAGCGGCCGTCGCCCGCCAGAGGCCGCACGGCATAGCCTCGGCGGCGGAACCAGCGGGTGAAGTGCGGCTCCTCGCCGGCGCGCTCGGGGTAACGGAAGCGGCTGGGCACGAACACGCGGCCGCGCACCAGCCCGGCGTTGGCCGTGAAGGTCATGTCGGGCAGGCCCGGGCGTGCGCGGCACAGGTGGACCGTGGCCCGGAACTCGTGCTCGAGCACCTCGCGCAGAGTCTGCCACTGCCGCAGTGCGACGGCCCGGTTGGCCTGCCGGCGCAGGTCCATCCAGGGGTTGATCCGATAGTGGATTCCATAGAAGGTGGGTCGGCACATCAGAAACGCGGGCCGCACGAGGCAGGCTCCTAGCCGAGCTCCAGCTCGATCAGCAGTTCGCGGAAGAAGGGCTGGACGTCGGTGACGATGCCCAGGGTTTGGAACGTGCCTCGGTCGAGCAGCTTGGTGACCGCGGCCTGCTGAATGTCCACGCACACCACGCGGGTGGCGGCGGGGAGCATGTTGCCTGTGGCCACGGAATGCAGGAGCGTGGCCACGAGGACGGCCAGGCGCGTCTTCCGCGCCCGCCGGCGCATCTCGCGCTGCGCGCGCACGGTGTCGGTGATGACCTCGGGCAACGGGCCGTCGTCGCGAATCGAACCGGCCAGCACGAAGTCCACGCCGTGTTTCACGCAGGCGTACATCACTCCCGACTTGAGCAGGCCCCGCCGCACGGCCTGGCGGATGCCGCCCAGGCGGCGGATGCAGTTGATCGCGCGCAGGTGGTTCTCGTGGCCGGCCCGGGTCGCGGCGCCCTCGCGCAGCGACACGCCGAGCGAGGTGCCGAGGAGCGCGCACTCGATGTCGTGGGCCGCCAGCGCGTTGCCGGCGAAGAGGGTCTGCACGAAGTCGCCCGCGATGAGGCGCTCGAGCAGGGGGCCTGCGCCCGAATGGATGACCGCCGGGCCGCAGACCCACAGGATCGGGCGGCCGGCGGCGCGCTCGGCTCGCAGCAGCGAGGCCACCTTGCCGATCAGGGCGCCCTTGGGCTTCTCGGTCGAAACGTCGCTGGCCATGAACTCGAAGTCGCTGGGCGTCCGGCGGCTCTCGGCGGGCACCACGCGCACCCCGTCGTGACCCACGACGATCAGATCGCCCTTTCCCACATCGCCCATCTTCACGGTCTCCGCGCGGCGCCGCGTTGGGGCGACGCGAATCCCCGAGTCCATCTCGGGGTGGCGCACGCGCACCCAGCGTCCGTCGAGGAACACCGAGGTGTCGAGGTTGGTCGTGGCGTAGAAGCCGTCGGGGAACACGCCGTCGGCCGGCGCGGGCGCGAGGCGTGCGGGCTTGCGTTCGACGGGCTCCGCCCCCTGGCGCATGGCGGCTCGCAGAATCGCCTCGAGCCGGCGCGGGTCCTTGTGGGCGATCAGGATTCGGGCGAAGCTCGGGTCCTCCGGGCGCACGCCCACCTGGATGCGCTGGATCTCGAAGCAGCCCCGATGCGCCATCACCGCATCGAGCACCCTCGGGAGGATCAGCGAGTCGATCAGGTGCCCGCGCAATTCGATGACTTCCTGGGCCATTGGCCGCCCCTTTTCCTCGCCGTGCTGGCCTTGTGTGTCGTGGTTCAGAATCGGTCAATGACGACGACCCCCGTTCCCGCGAACGTGTCCATCGTCTCCAGTTCCCTCAGCGATTCCTCCAGCGTGACGGTCCTGCCGATCAGCCTGGCGGGGTCGAGCTTGTGAGAGGTGATCATCGCCAGCATGCAGCCGTATTCGTGGGCCTGCATGCCGTGGCTGCCGAGGATCTCGAGCTCGCGAGCGACCACGAGGTCCATCGGCACCTGCGGCGCGCGCTGCTCGGCGAGGAGGAGGCCGACCTGCACGTGCCGCCCCCGCTTTCTCAGGCAGGCGATCGAGTTGTGGCACGTGGCCGGGCTGCCCAGCGCATCGAGCGACACGTGCGCCCCGCCGCGCGTGAGGTCCGCCACGGCCTGGGCCACGTCCGTTGTATCAAGGGCATTGACCGTTTCGGCCGCGCCCAGGTGCCGGGCGAGGCGCAGCTTCTCCTCTGCGATGTCCACCCCCACCACCTGAGCCCCCAGCGCGCTGGCGATCAGGACGGCCGAAAGGCCCACGCCGCCGCAGCCGTGCACCGCCACCCACTGCCCGGGCCGCACCCGGCCCTGAGCCACGAGGGCGCGGAAGGCCGTGGCGAAGCGGCACCCGAGGCTGGCCGCCGTCACAAAGTCCAGCTCCTCTGGCAGGCGCACGAGATTGGCGTCGGCCCGGCCGATGGCGACGAACTGTGCGAACGAGCCCCAGTGGGTGAATCCCGGCTGGAACTGGTGGTCGCAGACCTGCTGATTGCCCGAGGCGCACTGGGGGCATTCGCCGCAGGCGCACACGAAGGGCACGGTGACCCTGTCGCCCTGCCGCCAGCGGCGGACTCCGCTGCCCACGGCCTCGACCACGCCGGCCAGCTCGTGGCCCGGCACGTGCGGGAGCTTGACCTCGGGGTCGTGCCCCATCCACGCGTGCCAGTCGCTGCGGCAGATGCCGTTGGCTCGGACGCGGATGACGGCGCCATCGGTACCAGGGCTCGGGTCGGGCAAGTCGCGGATCGTCAACGGCGCAGCGAACGCCTCATAGTAAGCCGCCCTCATGCGGGTCTCCTGCGGGTGCCGCCTTGCGCGGGCCGGGCACACCCTCGTATTGTGGACCAGCCGCGGTTGGAACGCAAGCGGGCACGTGCTCGCGTCCCATCCACGGGTCCCTTGCGGCAGCCCAGGAGTCGAGGGGCCTGGTCCTTCATCCGAGGCTCTGCGGATAGCGGCCCAGGGCGTGGTAGGCGTCGAAGAGGGCCTCGAGGTTCGCCAGCGGCGTGTCGGGCTGGAGGTTGTGGGCCGTGCACAGGATATAGCCGCCGCCGGGGGCGAGGGTGCGGATGCGCTCGGCGACCTCGGCCCGCACGTCGTCGGGCGTGCCGAAGGGGAGGGCTCGCTGGATCGAAATGCCCCCGTGGAAGGCCAGGCGGCCGCCGAAGCGGGCCTTGATGGCGGCGTGGTCCATGCCCGCCGCGTCGGGCTGAAGGGGGTTCAACACGTCGAGCCCGCACGCGAGGAGATCGGAGAGGAGGGGCGCGACGGCGCCACAGGTGTGATGGGCGACGGTGAGGCCGAAGCGCTTGCCCAGGGCCACCAGGGCCTGGAAGCCGGGGCGGAGGAACTGCCGCCACATCGCGGGCGAAAGGAGCGGGCCGGTCTGGGTGCCGAAGTCGTCGCCCATCATGAAGACGTCCAGGCCGCCCTCAGCGGCCTCGAATGTGCGGCAGGCGTACTCCAGGTAGAAGGCCGTGATTCGCTCGAAGAGGGCCTGGGCGATCTCGGGCTGGAGCGCCAGGTCGAGGAGAATCTGCTCGACGCCGCGCAGGTACATGGCCGGCTTGAGCTGGGCGCAGCGGTTGAGGCGGTCGCCCATGAAAACGACGACCTTGCCCGTGCGCCGCGCCTCGGCCGCCTGCTGCCGCACGGGGCGGTAGTCGAACCACTCGGGGCTGGGCCAGGCGGGGTAAGCCAGGATGTCGTCCACCGACTTCGCCTCGGCGAGGGGGAATTGGACGACTTCCTGGTAGGCCGTGGCCTGGTCGCCCGCGCCGACGCGGATGCGCACCCTCGGCACGCCCCAGTGGTCCTCCACGCTGCCGTCGGGGCGGACGCGGGGGGTGGGGCCGATGTAGGCCGGCCCCTCGATGTAGCGGAAGTCCACGTCGAGCCGCTGAAGGAGTTCCTCGGCGGTCGCGAGGCCGAAGTGGCGCAAGAGCCGCGCCGTCACCTCGGGCGTGGCCCAGTAGTCTATCGGAACCCGGTCGGGCTCCCGGTGGGCGAGAGCGAGAGCAACGCGATCGCGTGAGTCCATGGTGCGCCGCCGGAAGGGCTGTCCTCGAGTCGCTCAGCCGCCAAGACCGTACTTCTGCTTCGCGGCGTCCCAGGCCTTCCTGATCTGGGCGCTCTGGTCGGTGGGCTTGTCCTTGAGCAGGGGGAGCATGGCCTGGCCCATTGCGTCGCCGATGCGGAAGAACACGTCGGCGCGCCCGCGGTAATGGTAGCCGCCGTCGAATTCGGGGCCGTCGAGCACCATGTAGATGCTCGTGGGGACGTAGCGCACGGTGTCCTTGAACTCGGGCATCTTCGAGACGCTCTCCTGCTGGGCTCGGAAGCTCATGTGCTTGGCGCGGTACTGCTGGGGAATCTGCTGCTCGGTGCCGCTCATGCCCAGCTCGCCCACGATCATCGGCAGATCGGGCACGCCGAGGTCGGTGCGGAGGTCGCGGAGCAGGTTCGCCAGGTTCGGGCCATACTCGCTGTGGTGCGCGGCGTCGAGCATGTCGTTCCAGCCCTGGAACCAGACGAAGCCCGAAATCTCGTAGCCCGAGCCGTCGTACTCGGGGAAGTGGGTCTTGAGGTTGGCCAGCGTCTCGTGGGTGAGGCGGACGAGGTCGCGGTAGTTGTGGCCGACGAACTTGGCGGGGTCGCCCTGCCAGCCGGCGCGCTTGGCGGCCTTGGCCAACCAGTCGGCGTCGAAGTCGCCCGGGCCCGAGCTGGGCGGACGAAAGTCGAACCGCAGGCTGCGGCCTCCCCAGCAGACCTTGATGAGCAATACGCGCTCCTTGAGGCGGTCGCCGACGACGTGGCCGAACTGAAGCTCGACGCCGAAGCGATCGGGCGGATTGCCGTAGCCGACCGAGAGAGGGCCTTTCCTGTCAATCTTGTCGCCGTTGGTGTAGCGGACGAGGACGTCGGGCCGTTCGGCCCACTTGTCGCCGGCCCGCAGATGGCGGTAGGTGGGGGCCGTCTTCTCGTCGGCCAGGAGCTGTTCGAGGTGCCTGATCGAGCCCTTGCCTTCCATGTTCGACTGGCCCGAGAGGACGAACACGCGCCACGGGCCGGGCGCCGGGGCGTCGGCCGCTCGGGCAGCGAGCGCGATGGCCAGTGCTGTGGCCGAAAGGGCGGTGGCTCTTCCCATCCTCATTGTGCGTCTCCTGTGTTCTTGGCGCGCGCGATGGGGCCGACAGTGCCCCTCGTGGCGCGCAGGTAGTCGTCTGGGGTGAGGAGAATCTGCGTGCCGCGCGCGCCTGCCGAGATGGCGATGCGGTCGTAGAGGACGATCTCCTCGGCCACGAAGGCGGGGTAGTCCTTTCTGGCTCCGAGGGCGGTGACGCCGCCGCGGATGTAGCCGGTGAGGGGCTGAACCTCGCGGAGGGGCACCACCTCGGCCTTGCGGTCGCCAGACAGGCGGGCGAGGGCCTTGAGGTCCAGCTCCGCATCGCCCGGCACCACGGCGAAGGCGACGCCAGTGCGGTCGCCTCGAACGACAAGGGTCTTGAAGACTCGCTCGGCGGGCATGGCAATCTTGGCCGCCACGGCTCCCGCGCTCAGGTCGGCGGGGTCCACCGGATACTCGCGCAGCTCGTACGCGATGCCGAGGCGGTCGAGGAGTCGGGCGGCATTGGTCTTCATGCTCGCCTGGCGTGCTGCCGCGGGGCGCAATTCAGTTAGGTGCCCATCTGCCACGAGGCCAGGTACTTGCGCTGGATGGGGGTGAGGGTGTCAATCCTCACGCCCATGGCCTTGAGCTTCAGCCGGGCGATCTCGCGGTCAATCTCCTTGGGCACGGCATAGACGCGCTTTTCGAGCTTCGCATGGTTCTTCGCGATGAACTCGGCGGCGAGGGCCTGGTTGGCGAAGCTCATGTCCATCACGCAGGCGGGGTGGCCTTCGGCGGCGGCGAGGTTGACGAGGCGCCCCTCGGCCAGCAGGTTGATGCGCCGGCCGTCGCGCAGGGTGAACTGCTGCACGTTGTCGCGGATGCGCCGGACCGACTTGGCGAGCTTGCGGAGCGCGGGGATGTCAATCTCGATGTCGAAGTGCCCGCTGTTGCACACGCATGCGCCATCCTTCATCTTCCTGAAGTGCTCGGCGGTGACCACGGTGCGGTTGCCGGTGACGGAGACGAAGAGGTCGCCGGTCCTCGCGGCCTCGGCCATGGGCATCACCTGGTAGCCGTCCATCACCGCCTCGAGGGCGCGCAGCGGGTCCACCTCGGTGATCACCACGTGAGCGCCCATGCCGCGGGCGCGCGTGGCTACGCCGCGAGCGCACCAGCCGTAGCCCGCTACCACGACCACCGAGCCGGCCATCAGGCGGTTGGTCGCGCGGATGATGCCGTCAATGGTGCTCTGGCCCGTGCCGTAGCGGTTGTCGAACAGGTGCTTAGTGTCGGCGTCGTTCACGGCCACGATGGGATAGGCGAGCACGCCATCGGCCTCCATGGCGCGCAGGCGGATGACGCCGGTGGTCGTCTCCTCCGAGCCGCCGAGCATGTGAGGCAGCAGGTCCTTGCGCTCGGAGTGGATGGTCGAGACCACGTCGCAGCCGTCGTCCATCGAAATATGCGGCTTGGCGTCGAGGCAGGCGTGGACGTGCTTGTAGTAGGTCTTGCGGTCCTCGCCGCGGATGGCAAAGGTGGGCACCTTGTAGTGCTTGACGAGAGCGGCGGCCGTGTCGTCCTGGGTCGAGAGGGGGTTGGAGGCGCACAGGAAGAGCCTGGCCCCGCCGGCCTGGAGGGTGCGCATGAGGTTGGCGGTTTCGGTGGTCACGTGCAGGCAGGCGGCGAGGGTGACGCCTTCGAGTGGCTTCTCCTTGGCGAAGCGCGCGCGGATGAGGCGCAGCACGGGCATCTGTTCTTCTGCCCACTCCACCTTGTCGCGGCCTTGATTGGCGAGTTTGATGTCGCGAATGTCGTACTTCATCGCGGTTCCTTTGCGTCTCACAGGCCCGCGGCCTTGCGGAGGGCGTCGGCCTTCTCGGTGCGCTCCCAGGTGTAGATGTCGTAGTTGGCGTGGCCGAGGTGGCCGTAGCGGGCGGTGTGCTTGAAGATGGGGCGGCGGAGCTGGAAGTAGTCAATGATGGCGCGGGGGCGCAGGTCCCAGTGCTCGGCGACGAGGGCCTCGAGCTGGTCGTCGGCGATGCGGCCGGTGCCCTCGGTGCAGACGTTGATGCTGACGGGCCGCGCGACGCCGATGGCGTAGGAGAGCTGCACCTCGGCGCGGTCGGCCAGGCCGGCGGCGACGATGTTCTTGGCGATGTGGCGGGCGGCGTAGCTGGCCGAGCGATCCACCTTGCTGGGGTCTTTGCCGCTGAAGGCGCCGCCGCCGTGGCTGCCGCGGCCGCCATAGGTGTCCACGATGATCTTGCGCCCCGTGAGGCCGGTGTCGCCGTGGGGGCCGCCCATGACGAAGCGGCCGGTGGGGTTGACGTGGATCACCGTGTCCCTGTCCACCATGCCCTTGGGGAAGGTCTTAGGGATGAGCAGTTTCTCGAGATCGGCCTTGATGCGCTTCTGGGTGGCCTTCTCGTGGTGCTGGGTGGAGATGACGATGGTGTGGATGCGGACGGGCTTGTCGTTTTCGTACTCGACGGTGACCTGGGTCTTGCCGTCGGGGCGCAGGTAGTCAAGCGTGCCCTTTTCGCGCAGGCGCGTGAGGCCGAGCACGAGGCGGTGGGCGTAGCAGATGGGCGAGGGCATGAGCTCCTTGGTCTCCCGGCAGGCGAAGCCGAACATCATGCCCTGGTCGCCGGCGCCCTGCTCGTGGCTGGAGGTCTCGTCCACGCCCTGGGCGATGTCGGGCGACTGGCGGTGGACGCTGGTGATGACGCCGCAGGAGTGGGCGTCGAAGCCGATGCTGGGGTCGGTGTAGCCGATCTCGGCGATGGTCTGGCGGGCGGTGGCGGCGAGGTCTACGATGGTCTTCGACGTGATCTCGCCGGCGATGACGACGAGGCCGGTGGTGACGAGCGTTTCGCACGCCACGCGCGACATCGGGTCGCCCGCGATGTAGGCGTCGAGGATGGCGTCGGAAATCTGGTCGGCCACCTTGTCGGGGTGGCCCATGGTCACAGCTTCCGAGGTGAAGAGGTATTTGCGTCCGCTCATGGCCTCGCGATTCCTTTCTTCGCCTGCGCCTGAAGGAACGGTTCCAGCGCCTCGAGGGTGCGGCGGGTCGCGCCGCGGTTGGCATCCACCACTTGGCGGGCCTTCTGGCCCATCGCGACGGCAACGTCGGGGCGGGCCAACAGCTCGCCGAGCGCCGCCTCCAACTCCGCTGCATCTGCCACACGCCGCGCGGCCCCGTGGGCGAGCAGTTGCTCGTTCACGTCGCGGAAGTTCGCCGTGTGCGGGCCGAACAGGGTCGGCCTGGCCTGGGCAGAAGGCTCAATTGTACTTTGCCCGCCGTGCGGAATCAAGCTGCCCCCCACGAAAACCAGCGTGGCGAGGCCGTAGACGCGCGCCAGCTCGCCCATGGTGTCGAGCAGCACCACAGCCCCAGGCTCGCTCCGCGCCCCTGCTTGGAGGGCGGTGCGGCGGACGCACGGCAGGCCAGCGCGGCGGACCAGTTGCTCGACCGGCCCGAAGCGGTCGGCTTGGCGGGGGGCCAGCACCAGTCGGAGTGCGGGCGAGTGGGCCTTGAGGCGCGGGTACATGGCCACGAGCGCCTCGTCCTCGCCCGGCCACGTGCAGCCGCCCACGAGCACCGGCTCATCGGGCCCCAGCCCGAACTCGTCGCGCAGCGCTCGTAGTGCGGCCTTCAGGCCGTTCTCTTCGGCGGGCGCCGAGTCGAACTTCATGTTCCCCGTCACGATCACCCGCTCGGAGGGCGCCCCGAGGGCCTTGAGGCGCGCGGCCGAGACCTCCGATTGCACGCAGAAGCGCGTCACGCGCCGCAGCCAACGAGCCATCAAGGGGCGGATGAGGCGGTAGCGGCCGAACGAGCGCTCGCTCAGGCGGCCGTTCACGATGGCCACGGGCACGCCCCGGCGCGCCGCGGCGGCCAGGAAGTTCGGCCACACCTCCAGCTCGACCAGCAGGATCAGGCTCGGGCGGATTCGCCGCAGTGCGCGGGCCACGGTGCACGAGAAGTCGAGCGGGTAGTAGAACGCCTTGTGGCCGGCGTAGAGCTTGTCAGCCGTGGCCCGGCCCGTGTTCGTGGCGGTGGAGAGCGCGATCTCCCAGTCGGGGTGGGCCTCGGCGAGGCCCGCGACGAGGGGGCGGATGAGGTTCATCTCGCCGACCGACACGGCGTGCACCCACACGCACGGTGCCTCGCCCTCGCGGGGCGCCACGCCGCCGAGCCGCTCGCGGTAGCCGGTGCGGAACTTCTCGCTCGTGAGCGCCTTGTAGGCCAGGAGCGGCGAACCCAGCACCAGGCCCGCGCCGTAGGCAATATCGAGGAGCAGCGACATAGGGCAGGATACTACCAGAAGGCACGTGGCGCTTCAAATGGGGGAGAAGGAACCCGCGGCCCGCGTGGCTTCTGGCATAGACTCTAGCGCGGCGAGGGCCTCCGGGCCTGGCGGCGGCGTCGCACAAGGAGGCCCAGGGCGCCGAAGGCCAGGAGGGTGAGCGTGGTGGGCTCCGGCGTGACGATTTCGACGATGAGGTCGTAGCTGAAGAGGCGGCCGTCCCACTCGCCCAGTGGCCCCCGCTCGTCGGTGTAGATGTTGAGCTGTGCCTGGAGATGGCCCGTGATGATGCCCGGGTAGAGCCGGATCTCGAGGGACGCGGTCTGGCCTTTACCCAGGATCATGCCAGGCTCGAACCCGATGAGCTGGTACATGGTGGGGTCGGGGCCGACGATCTCGTAGTAGAGCAGCGTGAGATCCGTTAGGGCGTGGTTGCCGCCGTCCTCGTCCCCCGACACGTTGAGGATGAGGAACGCCTCGTCCACCGGCGGGCTCTTCCACACCTGAATGCCGAAGTCCACTGTTCCGCCGGGGGCGACGACGCTGTCATAGATGGGCCCCACCGCCGTGCCGTGGAGGGTATACAGGATAGTGTGGGGCAGATTCGCGCCGTCCGGGCTGCCGTTCACGAGGTCGGCCAGCAGGTTGGCGGTCACGGTCTCGCGGCCGACGGGGACGTAGGTGAAATCGTACTGCCTCGAAGCCCCATCGCTGAGGCTGATGCTGCCGTCGCTGGGGGGCGAGAAGGGAAACGGGTCTGAGCCTGGCGCCAGAATAGCGCCGTTGAGATTGCTCGCGGCGCCGAGGCCGGAGAGATTGCCGTCGCCGTTGTTGGTGATGACGATTGAGGCGGTCATCGTGGTGCCGATGCGGCCGAAGACGGTGCCCATCGCGTCGCTGAGGCTGCTCAGGGGCGCGACGCCGTTGCCGCTCAGGGGGGTGACGAAGTCGCCGTTGTAGGCGTTGCGGCTGGAAACAGTGAGGGACCCTGTGTCGGCGCCGCGCTCGAGCGGGGCATAGGTGGCGAAGCCCTGGGTGGAGGAATCGCCGGGTCTCAGGTAGTCAATGGGGGAGAGAACGCCTGTGGTGAAATCGCCGCTGCCCGTGAGATTTCCGAGGGTGATGCTCTCAAGCGTCGCGCTGCCGACATTGCTGACCGTGACGGGCAGCGTGCGGCTGGCGCCCACCAGCACGTGCCCGAAGTCCAGTGCGGCGGGACTCGTGGCGAGTTCCGGCAGGAGCGAGGCGGGCGGGCTGGGCAGCCAGCTCGTGCCCGGGTCCGGCAGGTCCTTGTTGAAGTTCCCCAGGTTGTTGTCGGCGCTGGTCGCGTACGCGGCCTGAAGCGGCGCGCGCGCCGGCAGGCCCGTCATGGCCAGGAAGTAGGCGTAGGGCACGGCCACGTCCACAAAGTAGTCCGCATCCCCGTAGAACGTGGACCCGTCGCCCGCAACGCTCCAGCGCGCGTAGGCGCCATTGGGGATGGAGGCGATGACGGGCAGGAAGGGATCGTCAAACCTGGCCTTCCCCGCCCAGTCGGTGGCATGAGCCGAGTTGTTGTTGGCAGTGGGCCGCAACTCCACCTGAGCGGTGCCTTTGGCACTCACCAGCAGGCCGTATTCCATGGGGTCCTCGGGAGCCTGCACGGCGGTGTTGAGGAGGACGGCCCACTGAACCTGATTGAACTCCGTGAAAGAGCCGGGGGGCCCTGGCTGCCCGTTCACTCGTATGCGGAAGCACAGGTTGGCGCCGTCGTAAGCGTGGTAGAGTGCGGGGTAGAAGACACCGCCCAGGGTGCCCCCGACGACGTTCGTCTCCGTGGGAGTGTCGCTGTCGGCAATGTCCTGGTAAGGAATAGGGTCCCAGGCAATATCCGTAAGCGGCCAGGCGTGCGCTTGGCGCGCAACCGCCCCCAACAGGCACACGGCAATCAGCGCCACTGCGGGGCCAACCCGAAGCGCCGCCCGAGCCCCGTGGCCAGACGGGGAAGAACGGCGCTGATGGCGGTCCAAAGGAAGGAACCGGCAGGACCCGGCCGCACCTCCCATTTCGCCCTCCTGTTGCAGACGCCCGTGACCGACGGCAAGCAACCCGGTGCCATCAGTCGCGAACGGCAACCCCGCTGCAACCCGCTCCGAACCCCCGCGCTACTTCTATCGAGAGCAAACGGCATGCCGCGTCTGCGTGCAGTTGCCAGGTTCTTCGGAATGCGATAAGGCTTTGCCTCATAATGCCTTACACCCGAGACGCCAGTGTCAAGGATGGTCTGCGGCGCAGCGGTTGAGGAGATGATGTTGCAACCAGGCAACGTGGCTTCGGCCTGGAAGAAGCGATGGTGATTGCAAGTGTCTGCCCATGAATTGGTTACAGTCATGTTGCGAGGCGGCAACATGTTACTCGGCTGATCAACATCCGGCAGGTTCACTGGGGTGCTTGGAGCGGTCTTGTCTTCTCGCAAGGGGGGAGGGGCGGCCCGCGCCCTTCGGTCACTCCATGTCCGGGAAGCAGTTGGGGAAGTGCGCCTTCACCTGGTCAATGTGCAAGGCAAAGCCGGTGCCTTGCATGCCGTGGGTTCCAAGGGTGACCATGCCGATGACCTGGCCGCTCATGTTGAAGAGCGGGCCGCCCGAGTTGCCGGGGTTGACGGCGGCGTCGGTCTGGAAGAAGTGGATCTTGTTGATCTCGCGGTCGCGATTACTGATGATGCCTTTGGTGATGGTGTAGTCGAGAATCTGCCCCGCCATGCCGGGGTTGCCGATCACGACGATGTCTTCGCCGGGCACCACGTCCTTGGCGGTGCCGAGGGGCAGGGGCTTGAGGGGGAAGGCGCGGGCGTCCACCTTGAGGATGGCGATGTCGCTGACGGGGTCGGCGAGGACGAGCTGGACGTCGGGGATGGTGACGAACTCGCCCTTGCGGCGGAAGCGGACGCCGAGCTTGCCGCCGGGCGCGATGACGTGGAAGTTGGTGGCGACCATGCCGTCGGCGCTGATGACGTAGCCGCTGCCGCTGCTGTTGGTGGCGGTGATGACGACGCAGGACTCTTCGACCTGTTTGAAGAGTTCGGCAGACTGGAGCTTGGCGAGGGGCGGCTCGGTGTATTTCTGGCCCTTGGCCTCGGCCAGGAGGCGCGTGACCTCAGGCTGGTTGGGGTTGATCTTGAGAGACTTTTCGAAAGCGGCGACGGCCTCGGCCTTGGAGCCGGCGGCCAGGTGCGCGCGGCCCATGGTGGCGAGGGCGATGAAGTCGTCGGCCTTGCGCGCGAGGGCCTGCTTGAGCAGCCCGACGGCCTCGGGATGCCGCTTGGCGCGGGAGAGGACGCGCGCGGCCTCGATGAAGGAGTCGAGGGTGAGGATGCTCACGCCGCGGTCGAGCTGGCGCACGTCGGCGTAGCGCTGAACGGCCTTGTCGGTGTCGCCCGTGCGGGCGTAGAGCTTGGCGAGGTAGTAGCGGACGTTGGGGGACCAGGGGAAGGCGTGGGTGAGCTGCTCGCCGATGAGGATCTGCTCCTCGGGCTTGGGCAGCGTGGCCTGGACCTGGGAGATGACGTTGCCGTTGCGCACGATGGTGGTGTAGGTGGTGATGCCCTCGGGGCCGCGGAAGTTGAGGATGCGCGAGAGCTGCTTGGCGAAGTCGGCCTCCTCGGCGTAGACATCGGCCGCGCCGTCGTCGCTGGAGACGGGGGCGTTGGGGTTGGCGGCGGCCTTCTGGTGGCGCTCGATGAAGGCGCGGGCGAACTTGAGGTAGGTGGCCTTGCCGGCGGGGTTCTTCTCCTCCAGGGCCTTGAGGGCGGCGAGGGCGTCGTCGGGCTTGCCGGCGTCGAGGGCGACGAGCACGGCCTTCTCGAACTCCGCCATGTCCACGTGGGCCTTCTTGTTGAGTTCGAGGACGTAGTTCTTGGCCTCCTGGAACCACTTGGAGTTCTCGTAGCTGGCGGGGAAGCCCTCCATGACGCGGATCGCCTCATCGAGCTTGCCGGCGGCGAGGAGCTTGTCGGCCTCGGCCTTGCGCTTCTGGAACTCGCGCTCGGCGCCGGCCTCGACGGCCTCGGGGTTGGCGCGGCGCTTCGAGTCGAGTTCCCCGCCGTACTGCATGGCCTTCTTGCCGGCCTTGGTCTTCCAGTACTGGGAGGGGAACTTGTCGAAGAGAGCAACCGCCTCGTCCCACTTGCCCTCGGCGACCAGCTTGTCGGCCTGGGCCTTGCGCTTGGCGAACTCCTTCTCGGCCTCGGCCTCGGCCGGGTCCTCGCCCGCCTTGGTGGTGGCCTTCTGGACCTCGCAGTTGCGGCTGTGGATCCAGCCGAAGAGGACCTTGTCGCCCTGCTGGATGTGGATGCCATACCAGACGTCGCGCTGCTGGCTGACGACGAAGCTCTGGCCCTTAGTGACGGTGGCCACGACCTTGCTGCCGACCATCACGTCGGCCTTGTCGGCCGTGATCGTCACGGTCATGGCCGTGGCGGAACGAGCGAGGAAGAGTGTAACCGCCAGGAGGATGGCTGAGAGGGTTCGGCTGGACATAAGGGTGCCCCCGATGAGGTGTTGGTGGTCTTGGGGCGCCCGGGCCGCCCGCTCTGCGCCCCGACCGTGGACGACCTTTTCCCTTGTGATACGCAATCGGCGGCGGAAATGCAAGCGCAGGTTCAGCCCGCGCGACGCCGGCCGCAGCAGTTCTTGTACTTGACCGGCTTGCCGTCGGGGCGCGTCTTGCCGCAGGGGCACGGGTCGTTGCGCCCGGGCTCCTTGCCGGCCACCACGGGCCGGGCCACGCGGCGCTCGCCCTGCGGGGCCTCGGCGGCCGCCTGCTGCTGCTTGTAGCTCTCGGCGGCCTCGTGGATGTAGCTGTCGGCCCGCCACACGCTCCGCACCTCCTCTTCGCCCAGGTTGAACTCGACCTTGAGGAGGTAGTCGGTCACCGTGTCCTCGATGCTCTTGGTCATCAGGTCGAACATCGCGTAGCCTTCGCGCTTGTACTCGACCTTCGGGTCCTGCTGGCCGTAGCCGCGGAAGCCGATGACCCCGCGGAGGTGGTCCATGGACCACAGGTGGTCCTTCCACTTCGTGTCAATGATGCGGAGCAGGAGCTGGCGGATGGTCCAGAGCATCCGGCGCGCGCCAAGTTGGGCCTTGCGGCGCTCGTAGGCCTGGAACACCAGGTCGCGCAGGAGCGTCTGGAGCTCGGTGCCGGGGATCTTGCTGAGCTCGAGCGGCCCCACCTCGACCCCGTACTTCTGATTCATCGCGTTGGCGATGCCGATGTAGTTGCGCCCCTCCTCGGCCAGCGTGGTCTCGAGGAAGACCTGGAGGGCCACGGGCACCAGCTCGGTGCGCACCTGCTCGGGCAGGCGCGGCGCCAGGGCCGTGGCCGCCGCCTTCTCGAAGTAGGCGGTCATCTCGGCCAGAGTCTCGTCCCGCAGGTCGTCCGCGCTCGCCACGTCGGCCAGGCCCACGTTGCGCAACCAGTCGCGCAGCTTGTCGCAGCGCCACTCGGCAGGGAACTGCTCGGGCGGCAGGCACAGGCGGAAGGCGCCGCCCACCACGTCGGCCGCGAGCTTCTCGATGCCGCGCCGCGCGTAGCGGCCTTTCGCCAGCTCCACCAGCACGGCCATCGGCTCGCGCTCTTCGGCCTCGGCCTGCTCCTCGAGGCGGTGGACGGGGATCGAGACGTCGAAGGCCTCGCGTGCGAAGGCCACCAGGCCGCCGAGGTCCGACTCGTCGGTCTCGAGGGTGGACTGGTAGAGTTCGAGCGTGGCGCCCACCAGGCGCCCGGCGGCGGCGTCCAGCTCGGCACCCGTCTGCTGGTGCTCCTCCAGCAGGGCCTGGATGAGGCGCTGCTGGGTCTCCTTGAGGCGGTCGGCCGCGAAGCGCTTGAGCTGCGCCTCCACCTGGGTGTCACGCGGCAGGAAGGCGAAGCGCTCGGCCGCCCAGCCCGCCAGCCCCGCGTAGGTGGGGCGTTCGCGGAACGCCTCGGAGTCCAGGAACAGCCCCACGCTCTTGCGGACGAAGCGCGGCACGAAGGTTTCGAGCAACTCGGCGGTCGTCGCGGCCGGGTAGGCTTCGGCGGCCTGGCGCAGGAAGTGCAGGCGCAGCCCGTAGAGGTCGGCGGCCCGCCACTGCTTCTCGGTGATCCGCATGCCCAGGTCGGTGGCCCAGAGGCTGAGGGGCACGAAGCCCTGCTCCACCGGGCTGGCGCCCAGGCGCGAGCCGAGGCGCTGTTCGACCAGGCGGCGCACGGAGTTCTCGACCATCGCCAGCACGATGTCCTCGAGACCTTCGAGGTGTTCGCCCAGCTCTTCGCGCGGGGGGCGTGCGGCCAGTTCGCGGAGCACGAAGTCGGCGATCTCGGCCGCCGGGCGCTTCGCGAGTTCGAGCGCGGAGAGGCCGAGGCGCAGCCGGCCCGAGAGGCTCGTGGCCAGGCCCACCAGGTTGTGGGCCGCGAACGCCAAGTGCACCTGGAGATGCCAGTCGGCCACGCTGCCTGCCCACTGCTCGCGGGCCTCGGCGAGCGGCAGCCGGGCGAAGCGCGCGCCCACGCGCTCGGCGAGCAGGGCCGCCAGGCGCGGCGCCACGCGGGCCTCGAAGGCCGCCTCGATGGCCTCGGGCTCGAGGGGCAGGTCCAGCCGTTCATCGGCCCACGCGGCCAGGCGCGCGGGCTCGGGCCGCCGGCCGAACAGGGGCGACGCCAGGAACACCCCGGCCGCCCGCGCGGCCAGGTCGGCGGCCACCTCGGCCGGGGCCTGGCCGGCGAACCGCGCGCGCGCCGCCGCCAGCCAGCGCGGCGTCAGGGCGTCGCAGGTCGTCGTCGCAGGCGTCCACTCCACGATCTCCACGCTCACACCCACGCCGTCGAGCCACTTGCGGAAGCTCTCCAGCTCCCACTGCGTCGAGCGGGCCAGCAGCACGCAGTCCTGGGTGAAGCCCAGGCGGAACCAGCGTTCGAGCACGTCGTCGAGCGAGCGGTTCTGGGCCATCCCGCGCGCCTGTTCGGCAACGAAGGCGGCCAGCTCGCTGCGCGCGGCCGCGGCCAGCTCGTCGCGCGGGCAGTCGGCGCCGAGCTTGGCTGCCCAGCGCTCCAGGCGGTCGAGGCCCCACTGCTCGGGGTAGGGGCCGCCGTCGGCCCGGCCGTCGGCCAGCACCTGGGCGGCCCAGGCGCGCACCTCGCGCTCGCCCAGGCCGTTGGGCAGCGCGGCGCGGGCGCGCTCGGCCAGCAGGGCGGCGAGGGACTGGCTGTCGGCGCGGTCCCAGTCGTCGCGGCGCAGCTTCACGCCCACGGCCGCCGTCTGGGCGGCCAGGAGGGCGAACACCCGGTCGGGCAGTTCGGGCGAGGGCGGCTGGAGGTCGGGGGCGAGGTAGCGCGCGAGGGCGCGCTGGATCGTCTCGGCCGGGTCGCGCCGCCCGCCGCCCTCGAGCACCTCCTGGCGCTGGCTGTAGATGAGCTTGCGCTGCTCGTTCATCACCTCGTCGTACTCGAGCACGTTCTTGCGCATTTCGAAGTTGTGCTCTTCGACCTTCTTCTGGGCGCGCTCGATGGCGCGGCTGACCATGCCGCTCTCGATCGGCTCGCCCTCGCCCAGGCCGGCGCGGAGCATGAAGCGCCGCACCCACTCCGCCATGAAGATTCGCATCAGCTCATCGTCGAGGGCGACGAAGAAGCGGCTGGATCCCGGGTCGCCCTGGCGGCCGGCGCGGCCGCGGAGCTGGTTGTCAATGCGGCGGGCCTCGTGGCGCTCGGTGCCCACGATGTGCAGGCCGCCGAGTTCGGCCACGTTGCGCCGCGGCAGCACCATCGGGGCCATGCCGCGGGCCTTCCAGTAGGCCAGGAGGCGGCTGTGCACTTCGCCGTCCGCCACCTCGCCTGTCTCGCCCTTCTTCCGCAGGTTCCAGGCCTCGAACCAGTGGCGCTCGAGGTGCTGCTGGAGGGCGGCGCGGCGGCGCTCGTACTCGTCGGGATCCAGGGTCGGGTTGAGGGTGAGTTCCTTCGGCAGCTCGCGCGGGGCCAGGCCGCTCGCCTGCCAGTGGGCCAGCGTGCCGTGGGCGGTGCAGGGGCCGAGCACGATGTCGGTGCCGCGGCCGGCCATGTTCGTGGCCACGGTCACGGCGCCGAACTGGCCGGCCAGGGCCACGATGCCGGCCTCGCGCTCGTGGTGCTTGGCGTTGAGCACCTCGTGCTTGATGCCGCGGCGCTCGAGCAGCGCGCTCAGGTGCTCGCTCTTCTCGATCGAGATGGTGCCGACCAGGATCGGGCGGCCGACCTGGTGCACGGCGGCGATCTCCTCCACGATGGCGTCCCACTTCTCCTTCTCGGTGCCGTAGATGAGGTCGTGCCACTCGGTGCGGCGCAGGGGGCGGTTGGTGGGGATGGGGACGACATCGAGCTTGTAGATTTTCATGAACTCGGCGGCCTCGGTGAGGGCCGTGCCGGTCATGCCCGCCAGCTTCTCGTAGAGGCGGAAGAAGTTCTGGAAGGTGATGGTGGCGAGGGTCTGGTTTTCCTCTTTGATGCGGGCGCCGCGGCTGGCCTCCTTGGCCTCCACGGCCTGGTGCAGCCCGTCGCTCCAGCGGCGGCCGGGCATCAGGCGGCCCGTGAACTCGTCCACGATCACCACCTCGCCGTCGCGGATCACGTAGTCCACGTCCAGCTTGTAGAGCTCTTTGGCCTTCAGGGCGGCCTCGATGTAGGGCGGCCAGTCCATGTTCCGCCCGTGGTAGAGGTTGTCAATGCCCAGGAAGCGCTGGGCGTTCTTGATGCCGCGCTCGGTGAGCGAGACCGAGTGGTCCTTGAGGTTGTAGGTGTAGTCGTAGGCCTGGAGGAGGCTCTCGCGGTGGCCCTCCTCGCGGGGCAGGGTCTGCGCGTTGACGCCCTTGAGGGTGTTCACGAGGCGGTTGGCGATGTAGTAGCGGTCGCTGGACTCTTCGGCCGGGCCGCTGATGATGAGCGGGGTGCGGGCCTCGTCAATCAGGATGCTGTCCACCTCGTCCACGATGGCGTACTGGAGCTTACCCTGGACCTGTTCCTCGAGTTCGTCCTTCATGTTGTCGCGCAGGTAGTCGAAGCCGAATTCGTTGTTGGTGCCGTAGGTGATGTCGGCGGCGTACTCGGGCTGGCGCTGGGCCGAGTTCATCTCGCTCTGGATGGCGCCGACCTTGAGGCCGAGGGCCTCGAACAGGGGGCCGTTCCAGAAGCGGTCGCGGCGGGCCAGGTAGTCGTTCACCGTGACGATGTGCACGTGCGCGCCGCCCACGGCATTGAGGTAGGCGGGCAGGGTGGCGACGAGGGTCTTGCCCTCGCCGGTGACCATTTCGGCGATCTTGCCCTGGTGCAGCACGATGCCGCCGATGAGCTGCACGTCGAAGGGGCGCATGCGGAAGGGGGGCCGGTAGTCGGGGAACAGGTCGCGCAGCTCGGCGTAGAAGGCGGCCGGGAAGCGCAGCTTGGCGATCTCCGAGCCGAGCGCCATCACCTGCTGGGATATCGGGGCGGTCGCGGGGTCGAAGCCGGCGCGCTCGGCCGCGGCGTCGAGGGCGGCGCGGGCCTGGTCGAAGAGCCGCCGGTTCTCGGGCTCGCGCAGGCGGGCGGGGTCGAAGCCGTGCGGGCGGTAGAGCACGCTGCACATGCCGATGCGGCGGTCGGCCGCCTCGCGGGCCACGGCGAAGGCCTCGGGCAGCAGGTCGTCGAGCTTCGCTCCGTCGGCCAGGCGCTGGCGGAACTCGTCGGTCTTGGCCCGCAGCGCGTCGTCGCTGAGGGCCACCATGTCGAGCTCCAGGGCGTTGATCCGCGCCAGCACGGGCGCCAGCTCGCGGATCGTGCGCTCGATGCGGCTGCCGCGCAGGAAGAACTTCAGCGCGCTGTTCACCGTGCGCGCGATCGCCACGGGCGCGGCGTCGAAGAACTCCTGGAAGCGCTCGCCGAGCTTGTTCAGGAAGCGGTCGGCGCCGTCGCCGTCGCTGCTCAGTCGCTTGGTGCTTTGTTGCGCCATGGCCGCCGAACCATGCTCCTAGAGAACCTGTCGGATGCGTCGGACCTGCCCGACGTGTCGTCGGGCCCGCCCGATCCATGTCTTCCCACGCCTCCCGCATTCCGCGCGGCGTTCACTCGGGCACTTTTCCCAGGCTCGGGGGCAGCTTGTCGGGCAGGGTGTAGTCCCACTTCGTGGTCTGGCCCGCCTTCACCTCGATGCCGCCGAGGGCCGGGTCGTACACGTAGCCCATCTTGGCGAACTCGCGGCCGTCGAGGCGCAGGCGCTGGAGCACCTGGAGTCCCTTGTTGGGCTTGTGCCACACGTCGCCCATCCAGAGGTAGGGGTAGGTCTCGATGCGCCAGATCACCTCGCCGCCCTTGTCGGCGTAGAAGGCGCTCTTGCGCGCCAGCTCCATCAGCACGACGGCCCGCTTCGGCGTGCCGTGGATGTAGAGCACGCGGTTCGTGTCCATGAACTGCGCCACGGTGAGCAGCTTCTTCAGGTGGTCCTCGAGCTTGTCCAGACGAAGCTCCTTGCTGAGACGGCGGCGGCGCTCCTCGGGCGTGAGCACCTCGCCTTCCTCCGCGAGCTGCTTCTCGTCGAAGCGCTGCACCTTCAGCTCGCCCGTGCCGGGGTTCAGGTCATAGGTCGGCTCGTTCTCCTCGCCCAGCACGCGCAGCTCGACGCCCTCGATGCGCCCCTCGGCCGTCTCGACCGCCAGGTCGTACTTGCGCGGCGCGAGGCCCTCCACCGAGTACTCGCCCGTCTTCGGGTCCACCTTGCCCCAGTGCGTCCTGTCCATCAACTTCATGATGGTGGCGGGGATGCGCTCGACCGCCCCCACCTTCAGGGCCTTGCCGGCGGGTGTGAGGGTGCCGGCGATCCTCCCCGTCGCTTCGCCTGCGGCGGCCAGCGCCACGCATGCGGCCAGGGCAGCTCCAAGGCACAAACCCACCGTGCGCATCCGATTCCCCTTTCGAGGCGCGGAGCATCTGCGTTCCACTCGTGCCCCATTATCGCCGATTCGGGCCGGGAATTCAATCTGCAACGCCCCGCACGGAGGCGGTTGCGAGGTCTGAAGTTGTTGAACGCAAGCCACTTGCGCGCGGCTTCTGAAAACTACTCCCCAACCCAGCCCCGCCGTATGGCGATTCCTGGCCTTTCTTGAATGTGGCATCCTCTCTGGTGCGATTCCTGGGCCGCCCACAGGGGGCTGCGCGGAGTCGTCGCCATGCCCCCTTCCGGCCGCCGTGTGCCCCCGGGGCCTCCCTCCCGAAGGTTCCAATGCCTTCGGGAGGGTAACGGGAAGAGCGGGCGCCGGGGGTCTTCCCTCCCGAACGTATTGGAGCGTTCGGAGGGGGGCTCTCATGCTTGCCCTTACGTTTCCTCACCCTTCTCGCCCCTACGCTCCGCGTGGGGGCGGAGGTCCGGACGCTCCTGCGTCCAATCTTCCCCGAAGACGAAGAGGCCGCGGAGCGGCCAGGAGCCCCGTCCCCACGCAGAGCGTAGGGACGAGGAAAACATTCGGGAGGGGGGCTCGCATGCTATAATGCACTGGGGTCTGCGCCGAAATCCACGCGGCGCCCCTTCGGGTTACGGCGCCAGCGGGGCGTCTGCCGCGTTGCGGCTCCTCCGCGATGCGCTCCATAGCATCGCCTGTGTCGCCGCGCCTTGCATCCGCCCCGCTGACGCCGGCAACGCAGCCCGCGTGGATTTCCGCACAGACCCCAGTCTGTCTCGACATCCCAGGAGGAGCCTGACATGGCGTTGATCCACTGCGACTTCTTCTCGGACGTCCTCGGCCTGTGCTGCTCGATGGACGTTATCCTGCCCCAGCGCCCCGTCGGAGGCGATGCCACGCCGGAGCCCTTCCCCACGCTCTACCTTCTTCACGGCCTTTCCGACGACCACACCATCTGGCAGCGGCGCACGAGCATCGAGCGCTATGTGGCCGATCTCCGCCTCGCCGTCGTCATGCCCGCCGTGGGCCGCAGCTTCTACACCGACATGGCTCACGGGCTGCGCTACTGGACCTTCATCTCCGAGGAACTGCCCGCCATCTGCCGCGGGCTGTTCCCGCTCTCGGCGCGGCGCGACGACACCTTTGTCGCCGGCCTCTCGATGGGCGGCTATGGCGCCTTCAAGCTCGCCCTGCGTTGCCCCGAACGCTTCGCCGCCGCGGCCAGCCTGTCCGGCGCACTCGACATCGCCGGCCTGCTCGAGAACGACCCTAACCGCGGCCCCGAAATGGCCAACGTCTTCGGCGACCTCGCCCGGCTCCGCGGCAGCGACAACGACCTCCTCCACCTCGCCACCGTCCTGGCGCGCTCCAACGGCCCCAAGCCGCGCCTCTTCCAGTGGTGCGGCACCGAAGACTTCCTCTATGCCTCCAACCTCACCTTCCGCGACCATGCGCTGAGGCTCGGTCTCGATCTCACCTACTCCGACGGCCCCGGCGACCACCAGTGGAAGCACTGGGACGAGCAGATCCAGCGCGTCCTCGCCTGGCTCATGCCCGCGGAAGCAGCCCGCACTTGAAACCATCGCCCCCGCGGTGTACAGTCATTGCCCGAACGCCGGCACAGAGGCGCCGGCGAGCGCGCTCCGCCCTCTTTGCAGGGGACAACACGTGAGACGGGCTGCTTTGTTCGTGACCCTCGCCGGCCTCGCCGCCGCTGCCCTGGCCGCCGAGCCTGTGACGTTCGGCAAGGACGCCGACGGCTTCGAGAGCCTGTTCAACGGCAAGGACCTCACCGGCTGGCAAGGCGACCCCGACCACTGGACGGTCGAGGACGGCGCCATCACCGGCACCACTTCCGCCGAGAAGAAGCTCTCCGAAAACAAGTTCCTCGTCTGGGCCGGCGGCAAGCTGAAGGACTTCGAGTTGAAGGCCCGGTTCCGCCTCCGCAACGGCAACTCGGGCATCTACATCCGCTGCCTGGAGCGCGAGCCGGGCAAGGGCGACGCGCTCGTGGGCATGCAGGCCGACTTCGCCGAGGACCCGAAGTGGGTCGGCACCATCATGGAGTATCTGCGCCGCGGCATCCTGGCCAACCGCGGCGAGAAGGTAGCGATTGACGAGAAGGGCGCGCGCAAGGTCGAGGCGCTCGGCGACCCCGCCGAACTCCTCAAGGCCTACAAGCCCAAGGAGTGGAACGACTACCGCATTCTCTGCCGCGGCGGCCGCGTGGTGCTGACGATCAACGGCGTGGTGATGGCCGACCTCCAGGACGACGACCCCAAGCGCCTGACGGAGGGCGTGCTGGGCCTCCAGGTGCACCAGGGCCCGCCCATGAAGGTGCAGTTCAAGGACCTCTGGCTCAAGCGGCTGGACTGAGGGGAGGGGTCAGCCGGCGGAGGGGGGACGCCGCGGAGCGATCTGCGGCAGCCACAGCTCGCGCTCGCGGCCCTCGGGGTCGCGCAGGATGAGCCGGCCGCCCCGGCTGGCCTGCTGCACGATCTCGGTGAGGATGGCGACCGCGAGGCGGATCGTCCCAATCTTGCTGAGGCCCAGTTCACCCGCCGTGCCTTCGAGCGATGCCATGAGCTCGGGCGAGGCGGCGAAGACGATGCGCTTCGTTGGGTCGTCTGGTGGCATGGCCTTCACCCCGGTGACGGCTTGATACGCGGCCTGGCCCGCGGCCGGCGGCTCAGGCGAGCCGCTCGGCCAGCTCCTCGTATCGCCCCAAGGCCTCGTTCTCCAGCGCCCGCCAGCGCGCGGGATCCCATATCTCCACCCGCGTGGCGGCCCCGATGAGCAACACCTCGCCGGTGATGCCCGCCCGAGCGCACAAGCCCTCGGGGAGGGGGATGCGGCCCAGCCTGTCCACGCTCACCGCCACGGCTCCGCCGAGGAACAGGCGCTCGAGCATCCGCGCCTCGGTGCTGGCGAAGACGCGCTGGCCCAGCTCCGCCACGGCCGCCTCCCAGGCGCCCATCGTGAAGAGCCAGATGCAGCCATCGAGGCCCCGCGCCAGCATCAGGCCCCTCTCCAGGTCGGATTCCCCGATGGCCGCGCGGAACGCCTTGGGCAGCATCACCCTACGCTCGGCATCGAGGCGCTGGGCAAACTGTCCAAAGAACCGCACGCGGGGATCTCCAGGACGCACGGGCTGGGCACGGGGATGCCCGTCTATCCGCTCTCGCTGTCGGCCAAGGGGCCCGCGCGAGCATAACGTCGTTCCATGCGAAGCGCCATTATCCGAACTTATATGGCATTGTCAAGGATAATTTATGACAGTATGCAAATATTTTGACGGCGCCATATCTCGTGTGCTGTTATGGGCCTTTGGTCGAACCACGGCGGCCAATCCGCCTCTCTCTGAGGGTATTCTAGCGATTTGCGGCTCTTCTGGGTTTGGCAACCCCGGCTGGGCCGGCCCGGGGCTGGGTGTGGGCATGCCGGCTCCTGGCGAACCTGGCGGTTCCTCGGGAGGGCCGCACCGAGCGGCTGACGGGCGCCGCCTGCCCATGCTGTATCAACCCTGTGAGGAGGAGAGTGATACAGCATGGGTAGATGGGCGAGAATGGGCGATTCTCGCGGCTCCGGCCATATCTGCTCATCTGGGGGATGAGCAAGTATGGATGGGAATGGCCGGAGAGCGTAAGGCATTGCGGCATAGAGGGTTATGGGGCGGCCCTCGCTGGTGCCGCGGCACCCGGCCCAGGCTGCCCAACGGCAGTCGCACCAGGATCGCCGTGTCCTGATGGGCTTATTCATGCTAAACACTTAGGGCTGGAGAGGGTCGCTGGACGGCGTGACGGCACGTTGCCAATGGGGTCTGTTTGCTGTTGGCAGCAGTACATGCTGTTACAGCATCATAAATACGTCGCAGAAGCGCATAAACCGGCACTGGACTCAAGGGATCTGGGAGAGGGCGGCAGCGTAGATCTCGAGGTCGCCCGGCAGGAAGAGCACGACACGCACCTCATCGAACCGATGGTGGGGGATTGCGTCGGCCATGGTTTGCAGGGCGATCCGTGCCGCGCGGTCGGTGGGGAAGCCGTAGGCGCCCGTGCTGATGCTCGGGAAGGCCAGGGTGCGGCAGCCGTTGTCGGCGGCGACCTGGAGGCTGTTGCGGTAGGCATCGGCCAGCAGTTCATCCTCGTTCGCGGTGCCGCCGTGCCACACGGGGCCGACGGTGTGAACGACATGCCTGGCGGGCATGCGGCCTGCCGAGGTGATCACGGCCTTGCCGGTGGCGAGGCGGCCGATGCGCGAGATGATGGCGCGGCACTCGTCCTTGATGGCTGGGCCGCCGGCCCTGTGGATGGCGCCATCCACCCCGCCGCCCCCCATCAGCGAGGGGTTGGCGGCGTTCACGATGGCATCCACATCCTGCATCGTGAGGTCGCCCTGGACGAGTCGCAGAAGTGTCTGGCCTATCTGGCGTTGGGTCATGGCAGCGTCCCTCCTGTACCTAGGAGCCTGTCCAAGAATCCGCGTGAGGCTGCGACGCCGCCGATTCGGGCCGCACGCAAGGAGCGAGGAGGAGGCGATGCAACGGAGCGCATCGCGGACGATGAGCGACACAGCGGGCGGCCTGAAGTCGCGGCGT